>Ga0065711_1037661_pt1 | contig 19602 bp, 21 predicted proteins | sample Hoacrofraction12_FD_59098 | JGI IMG/M metagenome (GOLD analysis project Ga0065711, IMG submission 59098) | Hoatzin crop microbial communities from Cojedes, Venezuela - Epithelial fraction 12 v2 (version 2) | ecosystem: Host-associated > Birds > Digestive system > Esophagus > Crop | place... | reverse complement strand
CCCCCCCCATAAACATATGCACCAGGGAAGCCCGTGGCTCCTAAAAAGCAAAGCATCACTAATGTTACAGATCACCTCCAATCAACTGACACCATCACTTTTAAAAAACACCTATAAACCATGCCTTGCTTTAATAGCGTCTGCAGGTAGACAGAGGGAGATAAATAACAATAGTCCACTGAACACAGAAAACTAGTAACAGATTTCGTCATTAAGATGAAATAATTCTTGAAAAATAGGGTTTTTTCCCCTTCTTTCTCTGTGTGTTTCCTCCTCAGGACAGAGATGCATAGAAAATACAGGAAACACTTTTTGCAACTTTATGCATAAATTTTATAAATAACTTATAGTGATTTTTTTTTGGAGGAAGCAATTCTTCTGTAGCTATTCAGAGCCCAATAAAACAAGGCCAGGCCTGGGGACCATGGAGCTGTATCTCTCAGATAACTAGCAATTGTTCCTGCAGCCAGCAAAGGCGCAGGACCAACCACCACCCAGCCTGTCCCTGGCGGAGTTCACAGGCCCAATATAACCAAGTTTGCTTTCAAAAAAAGGGCACATGGGGTGACCCCACTCACCTGCTCCTGCCCGCAGGATCACACGCAGCAGAGCCGTAACCCCATAACCAGGTCCACATGGGTACACCCGTTACACACCACTGCACCCAGCACCCAGACTGGTGGAAAACCCCGGGGATGGGTCCCTGCCTGCATTCAGGATGCTCCCCTGGGGATTTTTTAAGACCTGTCTCTGCCTGTAGGAATGTCCAGGTGAAATCACTGGACAGTCTGGGTACCACCGCACAAAGCCAGCACCGTGACCCGCTGCAGGGGCTGCTGTTGAACCCCAGCCAGGCTCCTCAGCATGCTGAGAGAGGGGCAGGTCACTGGAGAACAGCCTCCGATCTGCAAGCTTTGTGCCCACCTTCCTGGCACAGGTAATGGCTTCGCTGGGTAAAGGGCTGCAGAACGCATCTGCAGCATGGAAGGGGCTGTACGATGGAGTGCTGTGAGAAACAGGCTTCTCTCTTACCTGCTCCAAGGGCATCAGAGGGTTAAACAATACTGCTGGCTCCCTGCTGTTGTTTAGAGGCAAATAATTAAATGTAAGAAGCGATGGGCTAAACACGCTGGGACAGGAAACAAACCCTCCCAAACTTCAGCCGCCTGCCTTTGCAGACTGAAACTCTGCCCAGTTCCTAGAAGAGCCCCAGTGGCTCCCAACAACCCAACTCAAAAAGAAAGAGGCTTTTTAATGCTATTGTTTTGGCTTCGCAGCAATCCAACAGCCTCAGATCCCCAGCAGCGAGTTTATTGCTCACAGGCCCCCGAGGACATGAATCTTCATCACCAGACACTTTCTTACATCTGTGTAAAGCGAGGGTAAAATGGCACCACGCAGCTGGCTGGTGCTCAGGCAGCCCAGCACTGCTACAAGGTCAATAACTGCATTAGTCCAGAAGCAGAAGGAGACGCACCAACACCAGGTAGGTCTGGGTCATCCTTCTCACAGGATCTTTCCAGCTGCATGGGACCAGGTCCCTCCACAGCCCTGGCCCTCACCTGGGACCCAAGAAGCATCCAGCATTCAGGCTCAGAGCACATCTGCAGCCAGCATCCCATCTCCACAGCTTCTATAGGGCTGCTCAGCTGGCTGCAGACCAGGAGCAGAGCCCGCAGAGCAGCGGGCACTCGATGGCCAGGCAGCTGCTCTATTCTAGGCTCCAACCTTCGAGGGCTTACACATCAGCCTTAGAAATTCCTCCTGGTTGAAACTTGGCACAAGTGCTTTGGGTTGGGAAAGAACTGACTTCTACCAAATTTGGAATAAATCTGTGTAAATGTTTCTACACCGCAGGAATGGAGAAGATGCAAAAAGAGCTACTATTCTTCGTAAACAATACTTACAGGGCCTTCTTCAACTTGAAAAGGACTTCGCTATTCCAACTGAAATTTTGCATGTCATTGATACCAGCCACCCCAGCTTGGTGTGAAGCTCTGTTCTACTTTTTTCTCAAAACAGAGTTTGTTTAATTCCGACAGGGGGTTCTATAAACAGTACGTTTTTACTACCAATTAAAAAAACCCCCATACAGCATGAGGCCTTGATCCTGCAGAGCTGTGAGCAGAAACCAGTGCCCACAGAGCGCTGCTGGTTTCAGCAAGGACGCGTATTTGCAAGGAACCGAGAGCTGCGCAGACGCCGCTGCAGAGCGAGGGCTGCGGAGTGCAGCACGGCTGTCAGTCAGGCCTTCCAGCGCTCCAGCAAGACTCAACGAACCACCGCTGCACTCGGATTCAAAACCACACCTTCAGCCTAGCTCCTCCTCGCCATCATTCTGATCCTCAGCATCATCAACCACTGCCTTTCAGCAGGACGGGTTAGAAGCTACAGCTGAGTCAGGCTGCCGTCTCCAACACCACAGCAGGTTCTTCATCTCTTAGACAATGAATTTTAGGAACTGAGGATGTGACTGAGCGACACAAAACATTCCCAGTTTAGAAATCCAGCTATGAACCCCAACTTTTAAGCTGTCTCTCTCTAAAGGGATGGGCACCTCTAGTATCCTCTGAACTTCAACACTGGTAGGGGTGATCCCTTCTTCTACAGTTCCATCATGCCACTCACAGTTATCGGTACTTCTCACCAACACATGCACTCTTCAAGACCAACTTCAGCTCTGAAAGCTGCCAGAAGGACAAAGGAACTGCCATTACTTACGTCTCAGTAGCAGCTGCAACACAGCATGGAAAACAACAGGGAACTGGTAGCAAATCTGCTGTGCGGATACTGGGCTGGGGACAAATAAGGACAACTCCATTTTACCCCTGGGTGGCTTAGGAATACAGTATGAGAACACACATCAGGAGTCAGCCCCCAAAGTTCCAGATAAGCTTCTCTACACTGAAAAGCGCATTTCTGCGGCAGTGACTAGCTGTGGCCCCAGCACACCCAGCGCTCAGCACAGGGCACAGGACAGTCCCTGCTGAGACACTCTCCAAGCTGAGCGCTGCACCAGAAAGCACCATCCTAGCACCTGGAGAGGGTCGCTGCACGTGTCGGGCAGGGGCACGGTGCTCAGAGACAGACCTGCGTCAGCGAGCGGCGCGCTGAGCCTGCCGGGACCAGTGTAGCCATCCTGCTGTAACCGGAGGAGTGTGTTGCTGTTAATTTAGCATGAGTACTGACCCCAGGGAGGCCGCATTCCCACCCTGTCCTGGGTGGCACGCAAGCCTGCAGCCAGGGAATCACCACCCAGCAACAGACTCTGCTGCTGGCCTTGGTAACATGCTAAATATAGCCGTATTTTCTGGCTCCTCGCAAAATGGAAGGAGTCTGAAGGACCATATTCGTCAGCTGCTTTGCCAACTACAGCCAGGAGGGAAAAGCATATGGACTGCACTTCCCAAGGCTTTAAAAATGGATATTAAAAATAAATCATTAAAAGATTTTATACAAGTACCTTCTCCCCCCTTCTTCCCACACGCCCCCCCACCCTTACAGTAGGCTGCTGGCATGTGACTGACTCTGTGTTGCCAACTTAAGTCATGCTGCGATGGCGCACACTGTAAATGGCTGGCATCTGACACGAGCTAACGTGACAGCAGCTTGCAGTGCACCAGAGCCAGCTGTTTCAAGTGCAGCAATGATGGCAGCACACTAAAATCCAGCAGAAAAACCTGCATTACACCTGCTTGGTTGGAGTCTGCTGGGCTGCACCTTGTCATCCGCATCCAAACTCAGAGGGAAGCAAATAAGAGCACACCGAGTGCTGCACCAGGCTGGACGAACCTACTCTAAGCACGCTGCGCAAGTTCTATTCTCACTGACTGCTGAAGCGAGCTGAACCGTGCTGCAGAAACAAGGCTTCCAGCACAAACCCAATGCTTGCTCACGTTTGCACCAGTAATACAGTTTGTTACAGCCTCTTTAATGCTGGCTGCCAGCAAGGGGTTCCAGAGCAGACACATGTTTCTGGTTTTAACGACTGCACTGTATGTCCTGTCAATCACCAGCAGTTCTCATGTGAAAATCTTTAAGCTAATGTTGCTTTTCACACACTGGAGGCTGCAGTGGGCTTGTGCCTTGGCTGTGCTGTCTCCTCCACAGACACTGCTGACATGTGCAATGACTGACAGCAAAAAGAATGAAAAGAGACCAGGCAGGAAAGGATTTCCATGTTTTGCACAAAGCCAGGCACCAAAACACAGCTTGTCCACATAACTTTTCCCTGCATGAAGCAGCAGATTTCCACCCCCCAGGAGGCACTCGGTCAGGAGGCACACTCAGAGATGCGCTGGCCCTGCTCACTCAGTGCCTGTCGCTCCAGCGCTGAGGCACGACACGCTCTCTGCTTTCCCTCCCACTCAGCACATGCACAGAGGCCTTCTCCTGGCTGGGGATCCTTGCTCCTGCCAGGGCCTTTTGTGGCCTTCACACGTGCAACCCAACCTCAGCCCCCATGGTGCCTGCCCCGCATCTGGAGGGCAGGCAGCGACCAGGCTGCAGAACTGCCCACAGAGCGGGAGCTGCCACACGGCAGCGGCGGGCAGCAAGGAGGGAGCTCTGGGCTTCATCCCTGTGTCCACGCAGCACAGCAGAGAACACGTACTGAGCAGCACGTGCTGCTCCAGGTCCACCCCTACTGCCATCTGCTCTCTAAGAAGAGAGAGATGCTGGGAGGCAGACTTGGTATCTGGTAATGCCCAAGCTCCAAGTCCTTTGCAAGTGACCTGCAGCTTCAAAACTACCCTTCCAAGAAAGCATATCACCAGTGTGTTGGGAACGCTGCCCATCCACCATCCCAAGTGCTTCATGCTCACTACGGTTTGTCCCTGAGCAATTTGCTCCAGGACTGAGCAACTGGCATGCTGGTCACATTGCAGAGCTCACCCCGCCGTCCCCAACGCTGCATCACACTCCTCTTCTGCACAGGTCGAGAGCTGCGCTGCAGGCAAGAAAGGAGACGGCTGTCCATCACACTGCTGGAGCAAACACCTTCCACCCAGCAGACAACACCAAATGGCATGGCAGTAGCATGTTTTCAAGGGGAAAACAACAGAGGCTGGAGCCGACAAGCCAGCCTGATCATTAGCGAGCGTTCCGTCTCACAGATAGGTGTTCATGCAGCCAAGCTGTCACTCGCCGCAGTTCAAAGTCTAGCCCTGTACGTACCTTATCTGCAATTCCCTTCTACAGGCTAATGAAACGTTAAAAGTTCTGCTGCCAACCGAGTCAGTGAGAAGTACAACCTTGCAGCCTCCCTTGAACAGTGACCCTGGCACAGTGTATCATAGAACTTCTGCTTAATAGCAATGCTTTTCTCCTTGCAGTGTTGGAGCTGCTCACTTTTACAGAGAGGTTTTACAGTGTAAGTATGTACAAAGCCCTCCTCAAATCTGTTTTCACAGAACACTGCTAGCCCACCTACAAGGATCCTAAAACGCAGGTCTAGGAGGATGTAGAGAAGTCATACATCACCCCCGGGTCTACACAACTCATCTTTACCTGTTTTCTTTGTACCTATTACTTCTTTATTTCCCAGACAAGGGACTCCAACACATCACTCTCCCCGCACCTCTAAAGTTCTTTCTGACTCTCAACTGCAGTTTTGCTCCTCCTGCAACCGAATTATTGCCCTCCCTGTTGAGGAAGGGCCCATACTTGCAGGCTGCAGTCACATTTATTCCCCTTCCTCACACCTCTCTGCTCCAGACGATGCAAACCATGCTCTTTCAACGCCGTGAGCATGGTCTCCAAGCCTTTCCTGCGGCTGCTGCCCCCGTCAGCCTGCACCCTGCTGACATGTGTGCATGCACGGGGCACGGCGCTCCAGAGAACCCCTTACCAGTGCTGTGCAGGTAGGAAGATTTTTCACATGACCTGCAGATGACACTGCTGCTTATACATCCCTGTGTGACTTTTTTTTCCTTCTAACAGTGTAACATTTTTGATGCACTCTCAAAGAGCCTTTTCCAGAACTACAGCTTACCCAGCTATGTTGCATCCTGTATCACGCCACTGATTTGCTTAAATGCAGTATTGTGTACTGCTTTTACTGAACTCACCCCCCTTTTTTATGGACTATTTTTCCAACCTGTCAAGATCATCTGTAACTCCTGTAACACATCTGGTTCTCTAAAGTGCCTGTAGCTCCTCCCAGCTTGGAGCACCCTACCAATTTAACTAGCATACTCTCTATTTCATCATTCACGTCATCAGAACAAAACAAAACAAAACCCGAAGAGTCTTGCCAAGCACATCCTTCCAGACTGCCACTGAACTCAGTTTTCCAAGCAGTTGCGGGCTGCCACATAAAAGTTTCTCCTGTGCTTTGTTCCCCATGTTGTCTGGAAACTGATTTGTGCCATGTCAAAGACTACAGAATCTAATGCCAGCACTCCATCCTCCGTATCTCTCTGAAATAACCCACCTCAAAGGCTTTCTGCTTCTACTGCTTTTTCGCTCCTCTCTAGCCACCTGTAGGGACGCTGAAGAGTTAGTGCTCTACATCCCTCCTGTGCCAGCACTCCTATCAAGTATGCATTTGTACACAACATTTGGTACAAAAAAGCTGGTAATCTGAAGTTACTTGCAACAGCAATAAAAAAAATACAGCACAGCTATTTGCTGACATTTTTCAAAAGCAGGTGTAACACCCATTTACAGAGAGCCCAAAGACTGCTGTTACGGTGTGGATCCTGCTGTGAACAGATCATAGCTGAAAAAAAAAAAGCAAAATCTATCTTCTAGTTAGCATTACCAGATGGCAATCAGCCTCAAAGGGAAGGGAAGCAATGTGGACTTCCTATCATACAGAAGTTTCAATTTCAGTGTATGTAGATAAAAATGTGAGAGTTACGGTTAATCGGGTAGCTCCCAGGTACGGACAACACAAAGCCTGTGAAATGCATGTTCTCGCTAGGAAAGACTACGGTACATGAATACATAATTTGCTGGAAATAGGATTCAAACAGCCCATAAAAAACACAGTTCTGCAATGTCTCTAGGATGAGCTTTGCCTAACAACTTTGAACTTCCCACCTCTGGGTCCAACATGCCACTTTCCTGAGCCTGCGCAGACAGCCGAGAAGAAAACTGCTAGAAACCCCCCAGGTGTTATTTTGGTCCAGCTCAGCTCCCCTGCTGTCGCTCAGGAAACCTCTGCAGATTTTATGCTGTTCTGAACAAGGCTCTGAGCTGCGGCAGCAGCGTGTCAGCTCCGACCCGGGGCTGCTCAGGTGAATGGGGACATGTCTTTTGTCAGGGTACAGAGGACAAGAGTCAGACCTGCCTTTCCACACGGCTTCAGTGGAAAAACCTGAATATCTGTCGCAAGCTCCCAGGGCTACCAACGCTCCCAGCACTCTCAAGGCAGCCCCAGCTTGTCGCTGAAACAGCGACTGAATTTCATGGCTTCAATGAATGTCAGGTCAAGCCCTTTCTGAGCAAGCCCAGACTTGATTTTGACTGAGATGAGTGAACCTTGCTGTTTTGCATGATTTCAAATGAAAGCAGGTGACATTCAGCAGCTGCGACAAGAGTTTTGGGTCCCTGTGAACTGAGAGCTCAAAGCAAAGCTCGGTGGCACGCGCAAGTGCAAGGCAGCTAGAAAGCCCTGGGAGCAAACCAAGCAGACACGCTGCGTTCACCTCACTGAAGTGAGCCTGGTGCATCCTGCACACTCCCAGCCTGCCCAGTTCTCCTCTCCCTACAGCTGTGGGGCAGAGCCCTGGGAGGCCAACCAGTAAGTGAACAATTAACTGCAGGTGTCTGGGCTTAAAAAAGTTATATTCCCCTGCAACTTTAACAAAGAAGGTCAAACACAGCACTTCAGTCCAGGGAGGGTCTAATTCACTTCATGTCCAGCGAGTTAGAAAAATGCAGAAGGAATAGGAAGTAGAGACAAAAATCCCTAGCTCTAGGACACCACTGCTGCTCTTCAACCTCCCCGTCTCACCCATGTGACTGCTCTGCTGGGATATTTTTGCTTTGCAGGGAGAGGGAAGGAAGGGCAGGAGGAAGAAAAATGTCAGCACCATCTCTGCAAAGGTATTCCGGTCCAGACAAAAGTTGCCCCCAGCCAGCTGAGGGGACTGCTGAACAAACACTGCTACAGACCTGCAACACCTCCATCTCCCTGTCATTCCGGCCTCTGTCCATGAAAGCCAAGCTCTGTCACAGACACAAAGCAGGGCTGAAGAGGCTGTGCCCCGCGTGCCACCGGCTCAGGGGAACACGCTGTGCTGAAGGCCCCCCTCCATCACAGGGCTGGAAAGCAAGCTGCCCCTTGCCACCAGATGCACACCCACTGATGCTTGTGTCCAAGCTGATGGGGCTTCAGTCATCTACCCATCATACACAGCTGGACAGGTCTCCATCAGTGGGCACTACGGGAGCAACAGCAGCACTTTGCCCAAGCAGGCAACATGCTTCCCATCAAGCGGCAGAAACAGTTTCGCAGCTGGACAACTTCATCAACACAATAACAAAAAAAAACCCCCCATAAACAACAAAATGAAGAGATGTCTATGGAGCACATAACATTGCTTCACTCACAGGGTAAAGAGACAGTCACCAGATGCAAAATGCTGGGAACAAACAGATGCATAGCACGGACAAATCCTGCTGCGGCGACCGGTCCTTTCAAACAGCGTGCATAAAACAGCAAAGCACCGGGACAGGGGGCTTCGTCAGATCGGATGCACTCAGCTGGCATTCAGACATGCTTATCTAGGGCTCGCTTACAAAGTCTGCAGCCTCAAAACGTTTGTCAAGCCTGTTTTCGTTACACAGCTCAAACCAGAGCAGGAGAGAAAAACAAAGCAGACAGCAGCGTTTCTACATCCTCGTCTCCCTTTTTGGTATCACCTTAACCAGTGACAGCTACTCACAGCTATTGCCAAGAACTTCAAACCACTGAGCTCAGCAGGCAAATCCAGCTCCATACAGAAAGGATGGCTTGTTAGCATGGAGCACAAGTATTTAAACAAGTACCATCACCCCACTATTTTTTTAAATTTTAATTAGAAACAGGGGGGGGACGGGACATGAAACTACTGTATTCCAGTAGACCCTGAGAGCAGCCACAGGCACCAGCCTAAACTCCCAAATCCTCATTCACCTGGCAATTAGGGAAGCCGAGAGCTGCTGTGAGTGAAGTTTTACTTTTGCACATTGCTGAATACAGCAATGTTCTGCTGAATTTCCCCTGGACAGCACAAAGAGGTCGTGGCTGTCCTCCTGCTTTCATGCGGGATTTTCATTCCAAGCTGTTTGTTATACTTGAAGGTTCTTACAAACTCAGAGCAGTTATTTTGTTGGGGAAAAGCCCTGTAGCTCCTTCATTATATTTTTACATCGTGACAACTCTTTCCAGCTCTGTTCTCCTGCCAAGCTCTCTTCATTCAGGCCAATGGTATGCTCTGTTATGCTCAATGAAAAACGTGTATTGATTTCAACGTTTTTGGTTTGTGGAACATTTTTGATTGCTCCAAGCAATGGACAGTGTTTACCCAGTCTAAGAAATATATATTAAAAGAGTACAGCACTGTCCAAGCATACCTTTATTGTGAGCTGTAGAGCCACAGAGCAGAAAAACATGTTTATCTGAGAGATTGCTGTTCATTGCAAGTAGCAATCTCATTCCACAAAAGAGAGGAATAAAGACTTCATCGAGTTCTTTCCTTTTGTATCCACCAATACATTCTGATTAGGCTACATTTTGTGAACCGCATCAGTCTGTTACCACCACGTATCTGAAATGAGGTTAAAACAGAATAGAAGTATCATCAATTTAGAGTTCTGAGCTGATCATTTTTAATGTCTCCCAAGCATTATTCCACCAGTCTCCCAGGTTCAGCAATGTTAAAAGCACAATGAAATAGGTTTCTTTAATACAGTATCAAATACAGGCTCTCTCTCCAAGCAAAAGAAGCTTTTAGAGACATCCCTGGCCACAGACCTGCTCAAGCAACTGATCGATAACAATTACAAAGGCAGGCATTTAGTGCCCGGTAAAGAGCGCGCGCTTAGAAGCGTGTTTAGCCCTGGGATCACTGCACGTATTTAGAGCAGGAGGCGGGTGGCATCCTGCAACATTAATATTCCTGCGGGTGAATGTTTCAGTGTGGGACGATTTGTAAGTAAAGAAATCAGTTCTACCTGGAAGATAGAAACACTAGCATATCATTGATTTTCATTCTGTAATAAATCACAAAAAACCCACGCTAGTTTCTGGAACAATACTGCACAAGTACTGTATTAAAAAACCACTACAAAACCCCACAGAAAAACAAATAAAATAAAATTCCTAATATGTCTTCTTCCTTTCATCTCCCTCAGTTCTCTCCCTCCTGACTGCTATTACACCAGGCCAGCTTTTGAAAATACAAAGTGTAGCTTCTCTTGTCCCTTAAACCACTTTTTCATTGCAAATCCCATAATCCAATTCCGCAACTTTCACCAGCTGATTGAATCTGTCAAGGTCACATGGAAAGTTGATGCTTCTGACCTTCCTCTACCTACAGTGCCTGTTGAATATTACAATGGCAGCAGGCAAACCACACGTAGACAGAACCAAGCAAAGTACATTAAAGCCCAGGAGAATAAATGTTAAAGCAGTGTGTTCATGAATACAGATATCGGACGCGTGACCAACTCCAGCGGCCTCGCTCCTCGAGTTTACACAAGGGAGAAGGCAAACAGGGAAGCGCAGAGATTGACAACTACGTGTCCGACCCAAACCCTCCCTCCTGTCCTCTGGAGGGCAAAGCCATGCTCAGAAAACCTCATTCTCTCTGCATTTTGGAGACCAAAATCGAACGGCAAATGAAAGGAGATTTGTGGGTGGCAGGGTTTTGTTTTGGTTTTTTTGTGCGCTGTTTTTTTTTTTTTTAGAACTTGGCAGAATATAACAATTTACCAACTGAGGATTAGCCCAATTTTTGTTTGTGTTGTTGCTTTGCTCAGAAAGCAACAGCTTAATGGGCATAAACAGATTCCTGGTTTTCAAAAAACAATAAAAAAAACTTTAAAAAAAAATTAATTCCATCTGGGTTGACAATTCCTAGGGAGAATCTTCGGTCTGGAAAAAACAACTCTGCAGGCTGTGCGTCAGCCTCAGCTCCTGAGGGGCTGCCTGGGGGTGAGGCAGCAGCACCCCGAGCAGGGAAGGATGCTGGCTGTGCTCTGCTAAGTATGCTGATGGCTCCTGCTGGGGCACACCATGGCACTGCCACCATGGCTTTCCACCCTTCGCTGGAAACACCAAGTGGTGTCAGAACAGGACACGAGAGTCCTTCTGCGCATCAGCTTAAGCCCCTGAAGGAGGTGACTGCAGGGGAGCAGATACGGCAGAGGGTGATGCCCTCCATCGCCACTGCAAACCCAAATTTGCTCCCAGACGTCCATCCAAGCCCAGGGGTCTGATGCTCCAAGACAGAGGACACCCTTCTGCTCTTGGCTGAGATCTGCCCAACAGCAGAGAGGCAGAAAGCAAAGCCAGCTCCCCTTCCCCTCGCCCCGATGGCTGCCCACTGATGTCCCCAGCTCCTCTCCCACTCTCGCTCCTTTCTGTCCCATTGCTTGGCTCCCTTCACTGCTTCCCATCCGTCTCTCGCTTGCTGCATGTCGAAGACCACCCCTCCAGCCACTTTATACCACAGCAGTGCCTCTGGCTAGAGTTAGGTCCACCAAAGCCCAAGCTGTAGCCTTGTGCTCCTGCTTCCAGCTCAGTGGAGCAGCCACCAGACCACCCGCAGAAGGGCTGACCGTGTGCCCCCAGCTCCACATGCTCTCACTCATCTCCAAGCAAGCACCCCAAATCTCCCCGGTCCGTGCCAGGCCTCAGATTTCACAACCATGGTAGAATGAACTTGCTGCTGGTCAGAGGATTAAAGGTGCAGACACAAAAAGCATCTTCAAGAGAGCTCTTGCCGCCTGCTGAGCACAGCGGGCCAGGACCACACATCTCACACAGGCCCCGGCTTCCAGAGAGGGCATCCAGGCCACGCAGCATTGGATCACAGCCCTCCTGCATCTAGGAGGCAGCAAGGCTTGAAGAGAAAGGAAGGACGAAAAACAAAGAAAAAAAAACAAACAAAAAGAAAGCCTGCCTTGCCCTGGGCAAATATTCCACCTTGGTTAGCTTTTGCAGACTGGTTTATTTTAGTGTGTTGTTTATTACAGCTGGTAACATATGCACATTTAAGTCACAGAGGGGATTTCTCTTGTAAGAAAACACCTTCAGAAGCGCTCTTTAAGCAGCGCCTGGCCCCAGAAAGCAGAGACGTGACCGATCTCAAGCAAAAGGGAGGTTAAACAGTGTCAATGTTCGTCAGGAGCTGGGCCCACCGAGCAGCGCAGCACGCTGCGGCAGCAACAGGACGGGCCTTTGGCCACGCAGGTAACCACAAAGGGCTTGCAACGCAACGACAGGGCACCGCCGTCTCTACGGGCGAAAGGAGAATTCTGCAATAGCACAATTCTGGGCTAAAACTGCCAACAGCGAGACACATTTAACTGCAGTTCACATGCACTAGTCACAAGTGCCACCCAGGCAGCCAGCCTTAAGAGACAGGATGACAAATTCTGAAAACCTGTTAATTTGCGGTGGATTTATTAAAACAGCCTCAGCCAGAGCAAAATTACTGCCTGTCCTAATTACAACGCTCCTCGCAGACCCCTGTTCCCCTAAGTCTGTTCTCAAGTCTCGTGAGGGTCTGTGCAGATCCACACTCCCCACCTTGCTCAGCCAAAGCACACTCTCGTCCCTAACCGCGTACAGCCAAGTCCTAAACCCTTCCCAGGACATAAGTCAGCACGGAGGCTGCAAGGCAGCCTGCTCAAGGAGGTTTTATGCTCACCCTGCACTCCACGCTGACCTACAGACCCAGAATTCAGAGTCACTATGTGATGGATAGCCCAAGGACCCCAAAAACCTAGAAACAGAGTTCTGTTTTCTCCACACAGGGCCAGGAATGGGGATTAACAGATCACGCATTTTGTAGAAATCACAATTTCAGATGCTGAAAGGTTAATTCCATGTATCTGCTGATTAGATCTGTTCCCTCTCCTGTAACAGGAGCTGTGGGACAGGACACTTAAAAGGTTGCACAGCCTTACTGTGTGGATGTATCCACTTTCTCCTGCAGGATGCAACTTCTGCCCTGCCAGAAATCCTGATCTAAATTCTCCTCTGAGTGGCACTGATCTAACTGCCAGAACAGCTAAGAAAGGAATGTGTCGTGTGTTGGCATGCATGTGTGTCTGTTTGTCTGCCTGTCCCAGCAGACCAACAGGAACAGAAGTGATCAGGGCTTTTGTTTCATTTGCTTGGGCTTCTTGAGTTTGTTTTCAATAACTGCCAGATTCACTTACTCAGGTTTGAGAGCACAAGAGAAAAGCTGAGGGAGGTGGGAGCAACTAAAGCACATCCATGTGGACACGCTTGCTTATTCAGGCTTCAGTCACAAAAAGCAAACTGATCAAATTACTGTGGGGGTTTTCTGCCCTTTCCGTATTATTGCTCCGCTTTCCACACTCCTGCGCTCAGCTGCTACTCTGAACTGCTTATCCTTGCCCCGGTCACTGGTGCAGCACAGACCGCCTGATGCTCAGCCTTTTGTAGACGAGGAGGAATGCGAGGATTAGCTTTTAAAGGCTGTTTTCTATTAGAAAGCAATCTCAACAACACGACTTCCTTAGGCAGGCACCTGACCTCGTGTATTCTGCTTCTGCCACTGACAGAGATACCTTTGGACACAGCACAATCTCTTCCTGAGAGGGCAACACGAAAAAGACCTTTTGCTGCCCTGATCAGGTACAGCCAGCATGAGTCAGCTGTGATGCAAACCTTCACTTGCTTTCAGGTGACATGGGCCCATGCCGGATCAGGCTAGGAGAGGGGGTTTTTCTGCCAGGAAGAGTGACCTTTCCTGAGGACATCTGCAGCCTCTCCAGCCACGTGAGAGGAGCAGCCGCAAAGAAGCTCCAGCGTCATTAGCGAGTCTGGAATGCAGCATGACTGGTGCTGAACACCCCACTGGAAAAAATGCTCACTGGTGGTGAACAACCCGCTGGAAAAAATGCTCTCACTCCTTAAATAGAGATAGATGGACTTCTGAAAGGGCCCCAGTGGAAATCCCTGCGCAAACTTCTGTGCAAGTACCTCTAATAGAAAGAAATAAGGAATATTAAAGGAAGTGCTAACATTTTTCCTCTGGATGGGCTAAGCTTTGAAAGGAAGATTAAAATTATTCTCTGAAAATTAGCACAATCAAGACAACAAAAAATAATTTTCAGTGGTGCTTCTGTGCCAGCTCATGTGAGCTCTATTCCAAGTAAAGACTTCTAAAGATTTGACATGACTGTGGACTCTTCACAAAACCCACATGGACACACACAACAACAATGAAAATCCTCTTAATTCAGTCAGTGCTTTATCGCTCAAGGCCACAGCAGGGGATTTTTGGCTGTGGGAATACAAATACTCACTGATGCTACAGCTCAGGGTCCTGCTCCGATTACTACCCAAACACAGAACGAGACACTCCCAGCCTGAAGAGCTGTCAGTCTAAATAAACCAGACTTGGAGGAAAAACCCCAGGTGGCTAGGGGAAGCCTCAGCAGCACGGAGCCTGCACGCCAGCCGCTCCGAGCTGCGCTGCTGCGGGGCTGCGGCTGCGATGCCCTGGATGCCCGCCGAGCTCCTGCCTCCCGGCCGCAGGCAGCCTGCCCCCGCACCACCACCTAAAAGCGACCCTGCCTCTTTGGCCTCTCAGCCCTCAGCTCTCCCACCCGCAGCGCAAGAGCAGTGCGAGCGGGCTCCGGCGACAGCAGCGTGACATGGGGCTGGTAGGGAGGCTGCGCTGGTGCCGCGGGGTGGTCCGTGCCCCGCTGCGCCAGCCAGCAGACGCTGACGAAGCCGATGAAGATGGGTGGCAGGGGTCCTTGCCGCATCCCCGAGCTCCCCCGTCGTGCAGGAGAGTGCCCTGGGGAGCCTCCCCGGAGTCACCCCCACCTCCCTCCCCTGTGGGTCTGTATCTCGCAGCTCGGTGAAGGTTTCGGACATCCCTGTCCTGGCTTTTATCGACCCCGACGGCTCTCCCGCTCCGAGCGCCTCCCAGTCACTGGGGCTGCTCGCCTGGCTCCAGCTCCCACCCCGCAGCATGCCACCGCGGCTTCACACGCAACACGGCTGACACGGCAGGGAGCCAGGCTCTGCAGAGAGGTAACCGTGATGACGACGTCTTCATCTGCAAGTGCACCAGATGCTCCCAGAAATAAAAATGACTGCTGAAGCAACAGGAGAGGCGGGGGGCAAGAGACGTCCCCGGTTGCCTTGTTCAGTCCCCGCAGACAACGTGCCGAGCGACAGGGATGGAGAGGACAGGGGAGCTGCAGGAGGGCTCGGGGATAAATAAGCCCAGAGGGGAGGAGGAAACGGAGCAGAACGGAGAAACAGGGCATTGGAATAAAGCTGCAAGTCTTGCACCACAGGAGCAAGATTTGGGAGGGCCCCTGCAGGAAGCAGCAGGTGTATCTTTAATGTGTTCCTGCACAGCATTTGGGAAGGAGCAACACCCCCCCAAACACAACTCTCTGCCTCGGAAATCTGCTAGTTTATGAAACAAGACTCCCTCACAGGGAGAACAGCGCTTTCCTTCCTACAGCTGACCTTGAACACCACCACCTCTGCCGTACCTGGATGACCTTCCAAGCTCTCCTTGAAGGCTCATCCACGTGTCTGGCCTCCTACTCCCCGCTGCCCTGGCTACTCCAGCACTACTGCACGGGCTGAAATGTCCAACCCTGCAAGGCTCTTGCCTCCTCCTGGCAAACTCACCCAGCACTCGGTATCTGCAGCATCATGCGGAAGGGACCCCGGGAGCAGAGCCCAAGCACTGCAGGCAGCACGACGCTGCACAAACCGACCACACAGGATCAAGCAGCACTTCACGCCAACAAAGCAAGCTCTACTCACGCTCTGACCCTTCGGCAGCTGACAGCAAGAGAAAGAAACACCAGTCAGCGGGACCAGGCAGCGCAGTTGGGATTACACACTGAGGTTCTGTTTTCAAACTTTGCTCGGTTGCGGCGGGGCTCTGTCAGGACCCAATCTCCGTGTGACTGGTCCCAGCACCAGCCGTGCCCCTGCAGATAACAAGGACTTCAGGAAGCACTGTCTAATGACGGCTGTGCTCTTGGCAGGCTGGCTGCAGCTCCGCTGTGTCGGTGCTGCCCTGGGCCATCTCCTCCACCCCAGCCAGATACTCCACGCCTTCCCAACTGCCCCTCAGTTTGAGAGCTGTTTCCTCTCAATAAGCACCCAGAGCTGATCACAGCACCCCAGAGCTGCTCACTCAAAGCAGAAGCAAGGAGACAAATAGAGTTAAAGCAGCACAGTTTGGCTAATGGCTTAAATCGTCATCAGAACCTGATATGGGTACTGCTGAGCAGAGATGTGGACAGCAGCTCAGCTGATCCCAACACTCCTGTCTGCAGTGGTTTTTGGGGGCTTTTTTTGACACCAGTGTAGGAGACACCAGCTAAAAGTGCGTGCTGTGTTAATACAGAGTATGTTCAGAGGCATGATAAAACTTGGTGCACATCACTAACCAGTCATCTGACTGGGCAATGCCTTCTGATACCATACCCGGGCTGCAGGACTAGCTGAACTGCTCCTGGTTCCCATGCTCGGGACGGGTAATTAATGCAGAATTTGTCTCCACTTCTTAATGGTGCTCTGCGCATCTACCTCAGCGAGGGGTGGGTGCCAGCAGCATCCCCAGCATCCCTGCAGCAGGCGTGCTGGGCTGGACAGTGGGTCCTTCTCTCTACCCTGCCACCAGATTAATATACAAAATAGCTTAATTTAAACATCCACATTCCACTGTTCTAAGAGAAAAACTTCTCCCCCAGAGCGCAGGCTGCCACCTTTCAAACAAGGTCAGACACCAACCTCCTCCCCCATGGCCGATGACCTTATTAGCACCGATCATGGTTCTAATAATATCCCACACTGCAAGCAGGCCATCTGCTGTAACATTTCACTACGAACCTGGGGAATTGCTTGGTTTGAGTATGCTCACATCCCAGCAAGCCAACTGTCCCCTCTCGGGAATACGCACCTTCCCCCCAGCTGTAAGCTAAATGTTGCAGAAAGGCACCTCCAGCTCCCAGCTTTCCAGCTCGGAGCTCCAGCACGCCGAGAACAGCAGAGCCATGCCCAGGCGCTGGCTTCAGACAGAGGAGGTAAAAAAAAAGCAGAGTTAGAGGTTACAAATCCATCACTCCAGCATCACAGCCTCCAACTCCTCTGACGGTGGGGACACCGAGTAACCACGTCACTGAAACCCAAAACCAAGGCCAAACGCTAACCAGATGTTCAGAGTCAGAAGCAAAGCGCCAAGGCTCCCGAGAGCAGAGACCAGCACCACTTCTGTGCCACGGACTTTCTACTGCGTGGACAGCAGAAAGGTTTTACTACGCTTTAGCTATGGTTAAGCTGAATGTTTTCACTGCCATTACAGGAGAGGGGGCTTTCATAACAGACAAGCAAGCTTGCAGAAGAACTAACCGTGCTTGATAGCTATTCATTTAGACGGAGTCAGGGTTTGAAATGCTCACTCAGTTCGGACAGCTGTCTAAAACACCCAGAGTCTTGTTACTACAGTAGCTCAGCTCCACTCAGCCTTCAAAGACATTTTCTTTGTACTGCTCCTGTGAGGTCACAGAGTGCAATTAGGCACAGAGACTGACATTACAACACTTTAAAGCAGCCTGCATCATCACCAGGCTTTGAAAGCTGGTTTTCCAAATCCTTGGCCCTTCCTCTCATCTAAAGGCCATCACCAGACATGGCATGAAAGGCTACATGGGGCAAGGAAGCAGGTCAGTGTCTGGTTCGCTGCTGTTTTACGAACAGCAATAAAACAACATTAATAAGCCATAAGTAAAACCGTGCCTGTATGGGGCAACATTCACCCAAGTGCCTCAAAGCATTTATTTTAACACCAGCATAACAATATGTAGGGGCAGATTTGCAAAGAGCTCAGCTCCTCACTTGGAAATCTAACCACTTATTTAAATGCTCTGCAGGAGATGTCAGATGATGGGCTCTCCAGAAAGCCTGGTACATCTTGTTTATATTTGTTTTAAAGCTTCCAAACAGCTCAATTACATAAATGCATGTTACTGCACCCTCCTTCAGATGGGTGAACCAAGCGGCGGAAAGCTATTGTCAGCAAAGGGATTACATCAAACTGATGCTACGCTGCTGAAGAAATCCACCAACTCCACACGCTCAGAGTCATGCTCCTCTAAGGCATCTTCCACTGCCTTTCCCCCAGCTGGCTTCGCTGGGCTAATGCAATCATGAGCAAGAGAAGTAGTTAGATAGCTTCTACGACACAGCAGCCAGACAGGACACCATGGCCAAGCGCGGCTCCACGTTTACAAGTACCCTTTTTCCCCCAAACTCTCTCCAGGGAGCGAGACTAACAGGTTTGGGGCATCTATCTGAATCCCAGTGTTAGCTACCGCTGTAGATCAGGGCTGGAAGATGTAAGGCTTGAACCTCCTTTCCCAGGTGGATCTGGCAGTGCCATGGCTTGCAGCATGGCACCCACCGAGCTATCAGAGCTCACTGTACAAACACACCCCCCACTCCACTCCCTCGGCCAACTTCTGACTCACGGCAGCCGCACAAGGCTGAACGCGAGCGCTGCTGCAGCTTGCTCACTGGGCTTCAGCATCCCACCTCCCTCCTTCCAGCGCGGAGGAAATCCCTGTGGCTTGCAGAGCATCGCGCTGCGTTTGCTTTGGGTCACAGGCACAGAGCTTGTGCTTGCAGATCCAACAAGACTTGGCAGGTCTGCAAGCTCCAGGTGCGTGCGCTGAGCATGTGCGAAGAAACTCTCCTGAACTGCAAAGCCGGAGGTGACCGAGCAATAGACCACGGGCAGTTCTCCCCCTTCAGCAAATGGCTGAGGACCATTTCCCTCCCTCAGAATTTGATGCCACAGCTCACTCCAGCACAAGGAGCTCTTTGCTGCCCACAGGAATTCTACAGTGCTTAACATCAGGATTAAGTATTTTGCAGAACCGGAACCTCAGTCTGAAGGGCTTTGCCCTCAAAAAAGGAAAGTAAGCCTCAGGAGCAGGAGGTGGCATGCCACGGCCCGTGCAACATTGCAATATGCCCATAAAAGGTTTCAAAAATGTATCTGCTTAAACGCACCCAGCAGCTCAGAAGGGTTTAGAGTCACATCCCAAAAGAATTTCTCTCCTGCTTTTTTAGGCAAGTGTGAGCAGCAGTCAGCACTTTACCATCATCTTCCCAAACAGAAACCCAAGGTTACTCTTGGCTGATATTAATAATGTAAATGCTGCTGGCTTTATCCTTTGGGGATGGTGGTTTGCTCACGGCACAGGGAGAAGACCAGGGCAACGGGAGCTGCAGACAGGAGCGGTGGCCCTGCGTTGCCAGGGCTGGCTGGTGAGACGAGGAGCGGCTGGCAGGAGAACGCCGCTGCTGCATTTGCTTGGCCTGCCTCACCGCAGAGGCTGGCCTCCAACGTGCGGTCACAGGACAAATTT
>Ga0065711_1037660_pt1 | contig 19602 bp, 14 predicted proteins | sample Hoacrofraction12_FD_59098 | JGI IMG/M metagenome (GOLD analysis project Ga0065711, IMG submission 59098) | Hoatzin crop microbial communities from Cojedes, Venezuela - Epithelial fraction 12 v2 (version 2) | ecosystem: Host-associated > Birds > Digestive system > Esophagus > Crop | place... | reverse complement strand
ACCCTGTTTTAGTTTAAAACCATTACCCCTTGTCCTGTCACTGTTGTCTCTACTAAAAAGATTGTCCCCATCTTTCCTATAGGCTCCCTTTAAGTACTGAAAGGCTGCAATCAGGTCTCCCTGCAGCCTTCTCTTCTCCAGGCTGAACAAGCCCAACACTCTCAGCCTGTCCTCATAGGAGAGGTGCTCCAGCCCTCGGATCATTTCATCTTTGTCAGGGCCTGTTGCAGTAGGACAAGGGATGATGGTTTTAAGCTAAAAGAAGGTAGATTTAGACTAGGTAGAAGTAAATTCTTCACTATGAGGGTGGTGAGGCACTGGCCCACATTGCCCAGAGAGGCACTCAATGCCCCATCCCTGGAAACATTCAAGGCCAGGTTGGATGCAGCTCTGAGCAACCTGATCTAGTTGAAGATGTCCCTGCTCATTGGAGAGAGGTTGGACTAGACAGCCTTTAAAGGTCCTTTCCAACCCAAAGCATTCTATGATTCATTGTGCACAGTAGGCTCTTAGTCTGTGACTCTAACTGGACTTTAACATTACAATGCAAATTTAATAATCATAATGATCTCAGTCCACATGAGCATGAGCTTAAACTTGCACAAGAAATTGATAACCTTTTAACTATGTCGGGCTGAGCGCAGAGTTTGTAGCTTTACCTGTATTCAGGAGAGCTCTCGCTTGCAAACATTTCACAATGCACTGCAGATACAAAAATTAAGCTTAGCCCAGAAGCACAATCTTGCCATTTTGCTTTAAGAACTCAGCTAGATTAAGCAGGAAGATTTCAATGAAATCTCTTAAGAAGATTTTCATGGAGGTAACAAACTTTTCATGGAAAGCCTTTTTAGGCTACTCACCCTGCAAATTTCTCTTCAGGAGATTTGTTCATCCAGATTTACGAGAGTTACGAAAATATATATATGCATGAGAACAGGTACTGCTAGCAGAATGACAGACATTGCTCAAAGCAGAAAGTGGCCTCATCTTGATAGGAACCTTGGTTCCTTCCTGGCTTTGTTCATAATTCCAGTTTAGGGAATGTTTATATATACTGGAAACCTGTTTAGATGGTGCTGAGGTGGCTTTAAGCTACTTGCACAGGCCCAAGGCTCTGGTATCCTTCCCAAGCTGATACAATAAGCTAAATGAAACTCTTGGCTAGTACAATGCACACCCTAGAACTCACAACTGAACTACCTCCCGTGAGAAGATCAGTGACAATCCGCACTCATTTGTAGAAAGCGCTTTAAGGTATTCTGGAGTGAACAAGAGCTGGAGAAGAAAATCTTGTAAATTAGTAAATACTGTTTTAAGGAACAAGTCAGCTTGGACATTAGCCTAGGCCTGCTTTACTGTTCTGTAGAACCAAGGTTTGTATTACACTAAGGATGGAGCAGTTTCCCAACCTAATGGATGTAGCAGATTGTCACATGCGTTGGCTAGACCCAAGGAGATCCAACTTCAGACAAGTAGTGTCTCATGTTTCGCTTGCATCATTAAAGACTTCAACCTGAGCTATGTCCCACAAAGAGTAACACATACCCTTTAATATTTTGGATGGCGAGAATGACATAATAATGCGAGCCATCCTTTTAGGAAAGGGATCAACTGCTAGTAAGGACTTTTGTTACTGCTTCGGGCAGGTAAGTTGGTGATGTTCATGACAGTTTGAGCCATTTGTGGTTTGTAACACCTGCTGTTAAGTGGACCAAACAATCAGCCAACATAATCAAGCTCCTAATCAGGAAAGTAACCAAAATGCCTTGAAACAGACCACAACTACCCATTACCATTTTTTTAATTTTTGTTTAAATCAAACTATGGCAAGGTGTGGTAAAAGATAGTACCTTTTTAATGCCCTACAGAGGAAGTTGCCAAAGTGAGGCAAGGTATTAACAGATTTATCACTAAATGAGGCCATTCTTTAGCAAATAAAACATGACATCTTTGTGGTGTTTAGATAATAGAGGAAGAATAGTGCAAGAAGAGGCATGCACTGTGTCACCACTGCCTCAAGAACTTGTATTTAGCACCACCACTACCCCCAACTCCCCAGCAGTTAAGTTTTTGGAAGAGAGTATCATAGAACCCTGAAAAAAAGTATCACTGATATCTGACTCCTTACAGAGCCGTCTGCCAGCAGCCTTTCAGTCTTTCCAGGTTAAACAGTTGAATCTCTTCCCACCTGAGACAGAAGGGGGTACCACAAAAGTCAAAGCATATTTCTGCTCGGATTCACAAGCCTGCAAGATGTGGATCAGGCTGTGTTCTCAGTATTTCTTTCTTGTCACATTCAGTCGCAAAACTAAATGTGCATCTAAGCCTAACATATCCAGTCCTCCTAAATAGGTGTAAATGGTGTTTTTGTAGGGACTACAACATCAATCCATATAGCTCCTCCAATATTAAATCTCAATGGGAATATTTTCAGAATAGCGTGCAAGTCCCATCTTCAATGACAGCCATTACACATGCAATGGGGAGAGAGATACAAGCTGGGGGTTTTGCCTGAGGAGAGAGGTCTGTGCCTTGCATTTTATATTAATGAGGTTTTGAAAACCTGGAAATGTCCAGGAGGACTATATTTTTCCGCCCATTTAAATGAATGATAAAGAGGCACACGGGGAAAATAAAGTCCCCTTCCTGACACTTATTAAAAGGGTTGAGCTCTTTATGTATCATCAGGGAAACATTCATTGATTTCACAGAGATGAGCTGGGTAATGGAATTCAGAGCTTTTGAGTTGTAGCCACTAAGTCAACTGCAGGTCATTAACAACAAAAGATAATCACCCCAATTGCTTTTTGGCAGTATGTGAAGCTAGCTTACATCACTAATGCAGATCTCACCATGACCTCATTTTGTATCACCTCTTCAAAAAGAGCCCCAAACTACAATTTCTAGGATGGTCCCACTGAGATTTCTACTGGTATCCAAATTCATGACAAACAACCACCCAAATAAAGCTATACCAGGAAATATTGTACGGCGTACCAAAACCATCTATTACAGGGCTCAAGTTAAATGAGAAGTTATATGACTCAGTCAACTAATTATGTAATTTTAATTTCATACAGTGCGTTGACATTCTGTTCTATTGTATGACATGTGAAAATTATCCAATTCACATATTTCAGCAGTACTTGGTGGATCTTCTAGCCATCTGTATCTGATATTAGATATATTTCAGGAGGAATTAGTAAGTCTATTTAAATTTTAAGCAGTGGCTGCAGCCTCTGTGCAAACATTTCAAGACTCTTTCATACCAAGAGTAAAAGCTACTTTGCCCCTGCTAAGGTGAAAAAGGTAGGCAGAAGTAGTCCAGTCTGTGTGAAAGTGAGCATGGTCAGCGTTTCAAGCAGGTTAGCCAGGACAGAAAGGGTGGCAGAATGACAACAGATGTGTTCAGCAGAGATCAAGATGTCACTGTGACTCAAGGAAGGATCAGCTGTACCTGGACAGTTTAAAATACATTATCTAAGTTACTCTTACAGTCTTTCAGCAATGAAGATTCTCTACTGGTGTACTTTAGCACTTCTCTACCCTCCCTAGCATCCAGAGAAGATGCTTATCTATCTCTATTAAAAGCACCCATCCTCAATTCATAGCTTTTGCTGATGACTTGTCTTTTTCCATGACTCGGGTTCTCCTTGCAGCAACTTAACCCCATTACTTATTGTTCTGTCCTCAGCTGAGTCCCCTCTCTACTGAGGCATTTTATATGTGAGGCTCATAATGGCAGAACTCTTGGTCCCTGAGCTAAATTATCCTTTGCCAGATTACTGACCTACAACTGCTTGCCACTCTTTGAAAATGGAAAGTTGAGGAGAGGGTTACGTTCTATTGACTTTTAACTGGATTTGAACACTCAGCTTCCATGCTTTCCGCTGAAATTCTTAAACATGTGTGGGCATGGGACAGAAAAATAGTCGGAGTTGACACTTGCCTCGCTTCTTAGCCCAAAATAATGCATCCAACAAAGTAAGATTCTAGAAGAAAAATCCTGAAAAATTCAAGATTATAGATTCAATGTTGATTTGTCATCCATGGATTACTAAAAGAAACCTAGTTGTCTTTTGCCTGATGCAACACTTGATGTCAATGGCTTTTTCATGACACAGCTAATATGGCAACTTCTATGTTATCTTGCCTCCTTTTGCTGAGGAATCCGGAGTTTAACAGGCTGTACACTGTTTTATAATGGAAGTTTAAAGATTTGTACTGCCAAAGTACTGTGAGCATTGTTAGAGTGACATCCAGTGGCATATAGTTTTCTTGCTTGTGGCAATGTGGCAGATAAATCTGTTTGTGTACTAGCAACTTTAAAAACATTTCTTTTCATGATCCCGTAAGTAACTTAGACATTAGAAGGAAATGCATCAGCTGAAGTCTTCAGATTCAGTTGCCTGAAGTAGGATACGTAAATGGGTTTTTAATGTGCCTACATGAATGAGCTGCTAGCACTGAGAAAAGCAGAACCTCCTCTTTGTTACTGGATTTTGCAGACACCTGAAACTTCTGAAGAGCATGAATCTAGTACCCAGTTCTGCAAATCCCAGCTTGTTGCTTTCAAAGACCACTTTAAGACAGTTATCTCAGAAAATTCCTAAATGTACGCATTTATGAAATAACTAGATAGTCTGCTGGAAATTGCAGAATTAAAACCCAAGAAAATATAATCTCTTCTGTCACAGCTTTTTTAAATGAGCTACTGTGACATAAAAGGCATTAGAACCTCAAAAATAGATCCCTGTAGACATCTTTTCCCCCAAGTCCTGGAAAAAGGAACCTAGCAGGGCAAGTCAGGGGTAGACTTGAAGGAAGGTTCAACATCACAGGAAAATAGGCTGGTGATTGCAGGCCAAGCTAATATTTATCAGTAGAAGGCAGCCACCATGTTTTGAGCAGGGGAGAAAGCCCACCTAAATTAATTCTTTACTGGTCAAAAAACCAGCAGGCAGACACAAAAACAGTTCGAAGGCATCTTTGCCCTTCTCCACACAGGGCACACTAAAAATATGTAAGACTTAAATCTGAGGTAGAAGTCACATGCTGGAAAGGAAGCATTGGATCAGCTTGGCCTTGTTTTGCCATTCCGCTAAGAGTTATGGCCTGTACTGCCACCTACTTCTGCTTGCTGATGTTTAAGATGGAGTCATTGTTTTATTTAGCACATATGAACAGACATGCCCCATCTCTCAACCAATTTCAACATTGGGTGTTAGTTTAAACATCCTTCTATACAGCTGGATGGCAGAATCATGCTCCGTCCAGCAAATATTGTTTTTATTTGAAACAAGTTTTGCATTGGTATGAATAATATACTTCATACGAGTCCAGACCCTTGGTGTAAACTGGTAGTGCAAAGAACAGCATAAAAAGGAAAAAAAGGGAATCTCGGGACACATGACTACTAGAGGTGATCCCATTTTCTTATTTCATGTATTGCCAACTTTTCTGATCTTTGTAACTAACTTTTCCCATTGAGAAGGTATTAAATCACAGAGGAAACTACATCCTTCCTAAGCTTATGGGGGACATTTTCCTCCTAGCTTGGTCTCCAACTGCTTTGAAAACACTTTTGCCAGGCAGCAGGAGAAACCAAAATGAGTACTGTACTTCAAGCAAGGGGCCAATTTTAAGGTCATGATAGAAAATGAGATGAAACAAATCCAATTGCACCTTGGCAGCAGCTGGAGACTCAGTCTACCATAGCAGAGGACTGATGTATCTGCTGAACTGTATGGTGCTACCGAGTGAGGTCACTGAGGATCAAATTCTTAATGCAATTTCTTTTGGGGGAGGAGAGGAAAAGTGTGCATATGAGGTGAGCCTTAGGCCAACTGCATGTACGTCAGGCAGGAGGAAAGTTGCACATAGTGAGCATGAACTTTTCCAAGAAAGAAGCCGCTGGAGTGGAGAGACAGAGATTGTCTCAGAGCAACTGTCAAGACAAAACCCTGAAAAGTAACAGCAAAACAGGCTAGTGTATTTCTCTCTCTTCCTCCCTCCTTCCCCACACTGTTCTTGGCACAAAAGGGAGGAATGTAGAAAAATTGTCGGGGGCCAACAGAGCTAGTCCCCACTGAGCTGAGGTCTCAGTGCTGACAGTTTTACAGAAGTTAAATCCTAGAATTCAGTTTTCCTTTCTCCAAGTAAACATGGCTAACGCAGGAGAGGAACTGGAAAGAGTGCTTTGAGAGACAAAAAAGTTACGCTTATAAACATGTTGCCAAACAAATCGGTTGTAATGAATAAGATCATTGCTGATAGTTGCTCAGTTAATTTACTATTCCTGACTTCTTCACAGGTGTTCACGTCTGATTCTTCTTGGCATGCATTTTACTCCTAACATTTGATACATAACATTACTCACGTGATGAGAGATGGGTTGCAGACTCTAGCTGTAGACCAGTATCTCAAGTCTTACAGAAAAATTGTAAATCCAATGCAAGCCAAGCTTTCCTGCTAGAACGCTAACGGGCAGAGCCCTACACTGCCACTGACTTGCTAGAAAACACCCTGGCTCTGAGCACATTCCTAAGCTGCCTTATGCCTTCAGCATGAAGGGCTAAAATAGCATCTTTTTACATGAATTAAAAGAGGCATCAGTATATCCCAGGTAAAGCACGGCACAGCATGCAGCAGTTTCACAACAGTGAAGAGTTTCCTGTGTAAATTTTCTTACTGCAGCAGGAGGAGCACTACTGCGTATCACACAAGGAATCTGTAGCAGAAATGAGGACTTAATTTAGTAGTCTCTGCATTTTGCATTACATACACAAAAGTATAGGCAAAGTAGAGCCTTTTCTCAAATGATTACAAGAACATAAACCTCTCCCTTTCTTTATATACGTTTGCACGTCTAGCGTGACAGCAGAATTTATGTTCAGCCTCCATCAATCTGCAGTAATGTTGTGCTATATAAGCAGAAAAAAAGCTATTTCTGGTAAAACAGGTACAAGGATAATGCCACACAGCTGGTGCTTTATATGCTCTCCTTTGCGTCCTGCTTTTCTTCTACAAGCTTCATGGTGCTAGAGACTCGAATGTACAACAAACACAGCTTAACAAGCAATACAAAATTTGCTTCAAAAGACAAAATTGCTGAAGCAACTTTAGACATTTTCAGAAACAAATGTTGTTCAGACAAATCTAGTTTTGACATGCACCCCAAAAATAACCATGTCAGACTCAGAATTTACATCTACATAAAGAAGGTTAATGAACCAGACAAATTGTACTGCACAGGAAACAAATGCCAAATATTGCTCTTAGCTTTTCATGTGAGTCAGTGGCTGCTGTGGGAATGGGGGTACTAAAATAAATAGTACCACACACTCAGTGCAGTTGGAACATTCCAAAATGCCACGAAGCTGTCAGTCTGCATGTCAGAATCGATGTGCAAGCTTGTCAGGAGAGAGGCAGGGTAAATTTGGAGCTTTAAACCATCGCCATCTTTTACAGTTGTGTATTAGCAGTAATGTAAGGAAGGCCTCCTTATGACTGCAAATCAGGCTCTTGACTCAGATCTGCACTGTAATTACCTTTTCATGTGAAATTTGTAAGGAATACGTATTTATTTGTGCCTGAAAAAGAAAAACCCTAGTCAGAGGTGACAAAACAATTCAGATTATTTGAAGATGCTCAGGTCTCCAATCCAAGATTAATCTTGGAAGCATTAAGAAGATTTGGGGGAAGGGGGGGGGTTGAGAAAGCAGAAGAACAGTTTTAACTGATACTGACAGAAACTTCAGTTCAGCAATGCAGCCACTTTGAAGAATCACAGAATCCCTAGGGCAAAGCCAAGGGTCCAAGCTCCATTTTTAATCAGCTGTTTCAAAGAACTCTCATAAATTAGAGCTGGAGGTCCAGCTGCACACCTGCTTTAATGAGAAACCTCCCACTAACTTCTGTGGTCTCTCAGTTCAAGCCTCAATGTGAATTACTCCTTGCTTGACTTTTTTAGCATTGTCCTGCCCAATCTCAGGTGGCTTTTTTCCTCTCAGACAGCTACTTTTTAGGTCTGTTCAAAGAATAAGTAGAGATACTGAAAGCTTTGCTTTATGGGCACATGCACACACAATTAAATACGTATCTGCACCTTGTTCCAATTTTCCTTTCCCTGCTGCTTATCAAGTACATCTCATCACCTCACATCTGTATACAAAGCTGTCTACAGGTACTAATTATACGCTCTTCTAATTTAATAGGAGGTGGGAGGTTTGCTTCAGCTGTTAATTCTCTGATTCCCAAACACTCAATGAAGCATCTAGGAACCATAGTCATGGCTGAGGATTGGCTGACAGTGGGGACATCTTAGTTGTGTGCATGGAAGATGATATTCCGAGATGCTCTCCAAAAATATTTGACTGGATTCAGATAGAGCAAGAATAATGTGAGGAATAAGAGTCAAATTCAAATTTGACTTTCAAGGTTCAACAAGACCTGAGCAACAGATCCATATATCTACTTTATATGAAAGAGTGACCTTGGAATGAAACTGGTTTTACTGGGTGAACTGGCTGTTGGAGTGCATGTCTGTTTTGGTGGTTTTGTTTGTTTGTTTTTAAGTGAAACATGGTTCATCTTAGATCCACTGATTCATAACAGTTTTCTACAAGTATCCCCAAAGATCTGAAGCAACCCTAACTTACTTTATTACATTTAAGAATATAACAACTTGAAGAAAACCCAAATTAAATGAGTGACCACATTAAAAATATTACTAGCTACATTTTAACAGTGCTGGATGCGGGAGAAGAAAGATAGTTCCCTTGCATCTTGGTTCATACAGCCTAAAATTCACTTGTTTCAACTGCTGACAAGAAAGCTGTGGTCCTGCACTGTCAGTGACTGCTGTAGACACCAACATCCCCGAGTCCCTATGGATACAGGCAATCCTGAACTCCGAAATTGCTTCAGGGTAAAACTACATACATGTAGGATGCAATTAATTCCATCTATTTTATATTCAGTACAAATATGAGAATTTTTGGGCACTACAAATAATTATGTTGTCTCTACACAGTGTTTTTGACTGTTTGACAGCAGAGGTTTTGGGGAAGTGGAAGAAAAATCTCTGCAGCAGCTAATACATGAACAATTCCAGTTGACACCTGCATTTTAGGTGTGCAGGGACATACAAGCTAGCGACCTCTGGTAGCATTCTTTGAAAAGATGCCTTCAGTGAAGGCCAACAAGGAAGCACTGAAGAGCTCACCACTCTCACAGCGCAGCAGCAGCAGAACTGACTGCCCCAGCTCAGTGCAAGGCATCACACCACAAATGCTTACAAACATCTGCTTTTTGTGGCTTGAGAAGATAAAATTAATTATGAGAATTACTCAGCAAAAGTCAGGTGAGGCTTAGTAGTGTTACCATCTAGACCAACTCGGAGACACAGATAAGACTGTAAACACTTGAGAGTGATCACACTGGTAATATTTTCTCATACGTTTTCCAAAAGCCACATCGCTGCCTATTTTCTGGTAACTTGATTCCTTGCTGGATATTTGTCTGTTCAATGCCAAGCATGACACCCTTATTTTCCTTGTCTTCTCTATTTCACATGGAAATTACAATTTAATTCTGCACCAAAAAATAATGGCATGAAAGATTGCTTTTCTCTTGAGAACACTACAACAACTGTTTAAGATAATGATTTGGATATGGTAGCAATGCCTCTCAGTCACCGAGAACAAAAAATTGTTGTGCACGTCTACCTTCTCTTTTCCACAGAATAAGCTGTGGTTGTCCTTTTTCTTTATACCACACATTATTTCCCATTCTCTTAAACACCTATACTATTGCAGTCTCACGGCCAACTCTTAACACCGCAATGGCAGCTTCAGCATGAAACTTTGGGGATATTTAATAAAAAAGAAACTTTCCTATAGTTACTATGTAAAGACCAGAAATGCATTCTTCTCAGGACAGTTACGGTCTAAGGAAACCTCTCTTGACTCCTTGTCCTCCGGTTCAGTTGCTGAGCTGCAGGGACAAACCGATTTTATGCTGGCACGTGCTGCCACCTAATGCTCTGGAAACCAACTCTTCTGACGAACAGAATCAGAACTGCATCAAAAAGGGTACAGCTGCAGCGAGGCCTTGCAGACCCAAGTACCTAAAGCAGCACGTGCCGAGCGCAGGTAAGGCACTAGCAAACGCCGCAGGCAACAGTGTGTGGGGTGGCCGGACACAAACCCTGCGGGGGCTGCCCAAGAGCTGACCCCCAGCACCACAGGAACACAGGGAGAGGTCCCTTTCTGGGGCACCCACCCAGCAGTGGGGCTGCTGCGGGTGCCTTGGCTCCCTGCCCCCACCAGGAAAGGAACCTGCCCCAGCGGACTCCTCTACATCATTGTGTGGGACAGTGGAGAGGCTGTAAACAGCATAAATGATTTTCCCCACTTTCAGTTCTGAAACTGAAGTTTCAGCTAGGGGAAATCCAATTTTTAAGTCACATATTTCATTCATTATTTCCATCAATATGGAGTCATAGTCTCTGTGTTTCAGCTAATTGCATGTAAATGAAGAATGGTAGCTGCTGCAAGAAAGCAGCATTCCAGTGTGCCAAAAGCACTGGCTTCACCAAGCGTAAGCATTCCTCAGACAGTTCTATTAGTCCATGATCTTACCACAGTAGCTTTTATTTAGTAACCAATCCAGAGATGCAGTAGCAAATTTACTGCTCTCAGTGCTGTATCTTCACTCCATCCTACCTGCAGATTACTTCCCAAAACAGAACTAGCAGTTTCCAATACAGAACTGTCTATTAGAGCATTCAATATTTTCAGACAAACCTCCAAAACTCTACAAAAGCACAGGTACATTAGACTCCTTCAGCTGAACAGACAAAAGCTTGCGTTTACCCTGCCCTGGTACACCAAGTCACAGGACATCCAAGCCCACACAGACTAGCGAGGTACAACAGGGCTACATCAGACCAGGTGTTAGAGCCACAACATAAACATGCAAGGCTTTAAGAACATTTGCTGAAAAAATCCTTCAACTCCAGAGAACTTTAAACCATCTTACTTGAATGATCTAAATAATTAGGATTTTTTTAGCTAGCAACAGCACTGGAATACATGGAGCAGGCTTACAATTTAAATTGTGCATGGGTGGGATAGCTAATACAGGAACTTGGGGAGATTAAGCTAGGCAAGGGTAGGAATAATTGAAGAACAACCTGCACATTCTGTAGCCCAAATGCTGCAACAACTTTGCCAGTTTAGGTCATGGCACACAAAGACCTCCAATACAATCCAGAAATCCACAAAAGCCCACAGACTGATTCCAGAAGTCACAATGCCAGAAAGCCAGTTGAGATGAAACTGTCACCCACCCCACACTTCCCAATCCCTACCTGCTGCATCCTTGCGTGAGGTGAAAGAGGTGACCACCGCTGCCTTCATAGAGTCAGCTCCAACAGGCATCCACAGCAACATAACACCTCCTCCAAAAACCACCTTCCCCCTGCCATCCCTTATATAACTTTCCTTTCTTTCCCCACCATGGTTGCCACGTGCTGTCAATTACCTTTAATTACTCCAATCAGCTAATAGCCTCCAACGCCACCACTTTCTCCTCCTCCTCCTCCTGAGAAGCAGAGATCATCCTGAAAGGCACTGCAGAGGAAGCACAGGTGTGCAGAAGGGAAAGGAGGGAAGTGGTAGCTACAGAAGCAGGAGGCCTGAAAGCTTGAGGAGGAGGTGAAGGAGAAGTCTGTGCCACAGGAACCCAGGTGTTCCATGAAGTCTGAGGCAGAAACTTGGCAACCAAGCAGGGACTTTTAAACATAACCTGGGCTAGTTTTCTGGAAAGAATGTCTAAAAATAAGCAGTAAAAGTTAAAAGCTGATTTAAATGTCACTTGTAGTACCTCCTGCTTTATTCCCTGCAGACTACACAAAGGGATTAGTTGTCCTTTGCTTGTCCTAACAGCCTGTTCTTCTCTTGATTTCTGCTTACTAACTTGGTACTTTGGATTGTAATTCTTGCCTGCATTTCAACACAGACAACAAAACTAATTTCACTGGAAAAGGAAAAAACCCAAAACCCAAAACCAAAGAAACCTGCTAAAGCCCAAAATAATTTCTAGGCATGTTTCTGTTGAAGTTCGTAGATCTGTTCTTCCAAATTAATTAATCAATGGTAAGAGTAGGCCTCGCTTACAAAGAACCACAGTGTTCTGGCATGCCTACGAAAACAGAGCCCGAAGTAAGAGGGTGCTGGCAGCAGCTCCTGACCCACCACTGGGCAGCTGAGCTCGCTCGGGCTGTGAAGCCCAGGTGTGCCGATTTGCAGGTGGAGGGCTGTGAACACAGAAACAACCCGGCAGCTCCTGTCACATAAGAATAAACCCCGTAATACCTTTCCCAAACGCACGAGGCTTGTGAAGGCACAAGCGGTACGATGTCTCGACTGTGTCCCTTCACCATGCTTCCTCTCGCCTTCTTCCATTCTGCCTCTCACTCGTGCGTGTGGGTGCTGGGGCTTCCTGACGCCATTGCTGACCCGAGCACAGCTCAACTCCACGTCACTGGCTGTGCCGAACTAGAACTGGCCCCCGAGGTGTCTGCATCAGTAGCTGCAGTTTGCTCTTTTGAGCACGGCATGCCTTAATCGCATTGCAGACAGCTTTTAGCCCTTCGGGAAGCAGAGAGGAGTGATTCATCTGTGTGTAGTATGATAAGTAAGTGGGTGTTTTCATGTAAATAAAAGGAGATCAGCCAGAGCTCTGAGTGTTTCTTATGTTGTACAATAACATTTACGAAAAGCTGCGGTGCCTCATAAGTGCTGTAGTAAGTGCTAGGAACGGATAGTGGCATTGACTGACTGACCGATAAAAACAGAAAGCATTTCCCACTATTTTGTCACTCACCATTTATAGCAAGGAACTCTTGCCTCTCCTTAGGCTTCTCTTCTTGTTTAACTGAAATACCACAGTAGCAAGGACCCTGTCATTTTAAAAGCCACGGACCTCATCATGATGTAAAAGGACCCTCTCCAGCAGCTGACAGTAAGATCTCGTGAGAAACAGGAGCTTGGTTGTGGCTTCTACCATGCTCTGTAATAGCACTACAAACAATTGCTGGCAAGACATTTCTTGGAACGTGCGAAGGTTTTTGTTCCTTCCACTTAGGACAATGTGTGATACTGACTCAGCAGGGCCAACAATACAGCTCAGGGCTGTTCTCTTTGCAGGATGGGCAAGCACAGGAGATGATCGAGGCAACTGAGGAGGGCAAATGCAGAGAATCAGCCTGAAAGCCCAAGAGCAGCCTTCTGCAACCAATGTGAGCATGGCCAGCCAACAAGGAGATGGATGTGACTGGCATTCAGAACAGCTTGAGGGAGTGCAGGACGTGGCTGAGGTTGGTTGCAGCTCTCGGAGAACAAAGGTTAAAAAACATGAAGGAGCTGATCCTTTTAAAATTAAAGAATGTAAGAAAAGGGGTGTGCAACTCTTCCCTCAAATTCTCACTTCAAATCAGCACCCACGTCTGGGCCCCTTTTGCTGTCTGAGCAGTTGTGGTTATGCCTTCTCAAGCTTTTCGAGCCTTCTCCAAACCATTTATAAAAGAATCTCAGCCAATTTTCTCCTTTTTTATGTCTGTCTTGGTGCAAATTTTCACATCTTCTTCCAGCCAAATGTCCAAGTATGATCCACCAGGACGTTTTTGATCTAGTCAGAAATTGGTATTTTTAGAAGTTTTCACTAGACTTGCTGCTGCACTGTGGATGACCAAGTTCAGGTATTCCTCTGAATGGGGAGCCAGCAACATCTGAGGCCAAATTTCCTAACACGTTCAGATTTACTCAATATTTAGTTGCAAGATGGGGCCGAGAACCGTGTAAAGCTGCCTGGCTGGATCCTAGGTCTGCCACGGGCTGCTGCTGTCGGTGCAAGGACATCAGCCCTGGGAAGAGGGCACATGTCCTTCCTGTGGAATGCTTGCTGCTGGGCAGAGTAGTTGGTACAGTCAGAGAGGAATTGAAAAGCTTTGTCAAAATCCATAGCACATTTTCCTTATTATAGCCATGCATTGTTAATCAAGAGGAGAAATAGTCTCTGAGAAAGGATTTTCGTTTCCTGTGGGGCCGGCTACTAGATAGCAGGGTGCCGCAGGGTAGAGAATCAGAATTTTTCATCAGTGTGTCATGTACTAAAGCAAGCATTTTTCCCTGTACACGGGCCACTGAAGAAAGAAGAGTCTAAAAGCATAAAATCACAGTACAAAAGATCATCAAAGAGAGAGCGCACTGGCCTGTGACTGAGGCCGTGGTCAGGAGGTTATTTTCATCCGGCCTGATGCATGCAGCAGCTGGAGGATGTAGTTCACCTTTCCACGGTATCTCCGTTCAGCACCAGCACACGTATGGCCCGGCACTAAGCTGGAGCTGCCAAGAACTAACCGTGGGCTTCTGCTGGGTGAAGTTCCAGCAGCAGATGGGTTCCTGAGGTGGCTCTGTCTGTGGCTCTCCTAACACTGCCAGCGGCCGCAGCGAAACACAGCCAGAAGTGGGGAGGGATGGGGGTAGGGAGAGGAAAGTGGCAGCAGGTCTGCACTTTTCCATGACAACCTGGATTTGTATTAAATAACAGCGACATTAAGTTGTGAGGTAAGGAAACTTCAGTTTGTTTCAGCCAAAGATTGACTGGATGAGCTCAAAGAAGTTGCTAAATCTTCTCTTGTTTCTAAGTTCCCCAGTTAAAATCAAGGGACATATGTCTGCCCTAACAGGGTAGTTATGATTATTTGTTAGGTGAGGGTCATATAAAACACACTGATATAAACTAAAATACACAGAATGGGTTTTGCCCATTTCCTTTAATTTTTGAAAACAGGTAAGTAGACGAGATCTTGTGCCCTTCAAAACCAAACAGAATCTTTCTTTATGTAAAATGTTACATAAACCTTAGTGTTTGTTCATTTTTATTGTATTATTTTCAATAATACTGCAGATATTTCAGAAAAGGGCAATATTGTTTCTACCGCATAAAAAAAATCATCACGATATAGTTGGTTTTTGCATTTTCCCCTTCATATTGTTTCAGACCCCCCCCCCAACAAAACAGAAATACTATTAGGAAATTTACCCTCCCACATCCCTCCCCACAAAAGAAAAATATTTTTTTAAAAATCAGTAAAGTGTTAAACAAGTCAGATATGAAATGCACACATTTACAAGCACAGCACATTAGTAATACTGCGTAACACTTTTGACCACGCCAAGCCCTATGTATGTGTATAAAGCTACGGGTGCGGCGGTTCATAGCAGCAGCACAGGAAGCACGTTCCATACGAAGTACATGGTTCCTGGGGAGACATTTGGACGAGTACAACGGTTCAAAGTACATCAACAAGCTAAAACGCACAAGCCCATTTTTTCTGCTACAGCAGTGTGTGTTATGATTCAAAGGGCAACCGTGACTTGTCTGGGATTTTCACTGTGTCTGGTGGCTGGCCAGGTGGGTCGTGCAGGCTCCACCTCCTGGCACACTTTACTGGTAAACATTCATGAGGAACCCTGGTTGCTGACAAGAACTGCATTGAAATCAAGGCCAGGCGTGACCTAACAACGCATCTACATTTGCACATCCTTCACCAATACGAAAATAGGTTGATGCTTACTCTGGGAGGGAACATAACCCATCCCAAGGCCCACCTGTGGCTTTGGGGCCTTAGCTCTGCAGCTCTGGTGGGTGGAGAGAAAGACCAGAAAGGGATGACACTGGATTAGAAAGATTTATGACTCAGAACTTCCAAAAATGTTAAGGTTTTGGAGTGGGCATTTTTTCAATGTCTTGAGCTTTCAGTTGCGCCACTGGATTTTCTGTAGTTACAGAACTCAATCAGCAGATTCAGTTCTGGGAGCATTTCTCTTCCTGAAGTACCATTTTCCAGTGGGACTGTGATTTTCATTGGTAACCTCAAGTTCTGGACGCCAAGCTGAAGACTCCTGCTGAGGGAGGCCAGCATTCACGAGATGATGGTTCTGTACCTTCATAAAGGCAGGCTCCTTCAGAATGTGCTTTCCTAAGCACCTAACGATGGAGTCATGCAAAAGCAAGCAGGACTTAAAATATTTGAAGTAGAATTGTGGTAGAGAAGTTCTCTTAGACATCCACCTCACCACATGAAAAGTACAAGTAAGATGAAGTAAAATTAAACAGATCTATTAGATTTAATGATGTGACTTGAGACAAAGTGATTCTATGAAAATGCTTTTTTAAGAGGTAACCATAAAACCTCAAATAAATGCTGACTACATGTACAGTTCTGTGTAATATTAGGATACACTTAGTGACCTCTGGTGAAATGTTTTCCCCTGTAGAAGGCCAGCAGCCACTTCTGTTTCTGATAACTCCAGATGCTGGTATCTGAGCTTTGGTGATTTTGAATTGCAGAGAAGACATCAGATTTTATGACATTTCTTCTGAGCTGTCTCAGGCTGTTGCTTGTCTCTCCCCATCAAATACTGTGCAGTGTAGTACAGTATTCCTCCACAGGTTTCTTATACAACCATTAAATAAAAAACCAGGACAAGAGAAAAAAATAATTGTCCAGAACAAATAACAGGGTTTGGAACACTGGCAGAAGGAAAAAAAAAACCCCAAGAGATATCATAGAGATTTTGATACTGGGACTAGTATTTGCATACCTCATGGTAACAACCATCCATCAGTTGGGTTCACGTACAAAATCTGTTTTAAATCAGAGGGAGTCAGTTCACACAACTGATAGAATAAAAAGGCCTGATATCACAAACCCACTACTGCTCCTTTGCGAAACAGAGAAGTCACAACATCCCTATTGATTCCTTCATCTGCACCGTATAGAAATTACTTCCTGGAACTCTTGTGGTGATTCATCTTCCCAGGGAAGCGGTGGATTCCTTGACACTGGACATATCTAAGATTTGGCTGGATAGGGTGCTGGGTCATCTTGTCCAGACTGTGCTTTTGCCAAGAAAAGTTGGACCAAATGATCCTTGAGGTCCCTTCGAACCTGGCATCCGATGATTCCATGATTAAGGACCAATTACTCTAGCCTTCCGCCAAATAAACTCCTATTCTGACCTCTGTGCAACCCTCGATACCATTCAGGGTAGAGCAATCAAGGCCTAACCTGAGAGTATCTAGAAAGTACCATGAACATGAGAAAAGCTGTATAGGGCTACACATCGCCATTAGAGGATCCGTGATTTCTTTTGAGGGGCATAAATAGATGTACAGACAGACAGACAGAGAGGCCAAGGTATTCACAGCTCTAAACCTGCTCTGTTTTTTCCTCGGAACATACACAAAATAATCTTGATCTCCTGTTATACAGCGTGCACGAACACATTTCACTTCAGGGGATGCGAAGTGTCAACCAAAATGAAGTACTGGCCACCCAGACACTAAAGAAAATGGAAAAGCTTTAGAGGCCTCCTGAAGCAGCACACAGCATCTCAGAGACCATTAACTTACAAAGGCAGCAAAATTCATAGCTCATAAGAAATATTCTCTGTCCAATCTCCAGAAAAACAGTGACGCAGAAGTGGGCCCATTCCACCGCATTTTTAGACCTGCTGAAGCAAAGGGAGGGTGGAGGGAAGGCGGCCAGAGCAGCTGAGGTGGTGCTTCCGGGGCCTTCACAGCCCTTGCCCTGAAAGGAGAGCTCTGTTAGGCGCCAAATGCCGTCTGGCAGCTGCCCCGGCCTAGGGAGAGGCGGAATCGCACGCAGCCTGGCACAAAGCCGCTGGCCCCCGCCGGGAAGGCTCCCTCTGCGCTGGACCTCGGATACAGCCCGCATTTAGAGAGCAAAATGCAACAGCAGGTACTGCTCATCCCCCCACCCCCTCGCAGCTTCTTCCAGTAGAAACAACAGGACATTCCGGTCCCCTTTATATACATACATTAAAAGCTGAAATGGTCTGAAATGCTTACAGATTAGAACACATATATCTATACAACATTACACCTGCCAGAAATCAAAGGAGAAAAGTTTTACAGCACATTATACAGGTCCCTCTAACTTCTAAAAAAACATTTACTGAAATCACCATATTACAAGAAATCATCACTAACAGACCATATAATACTATTTCTTTTTCTTTTACATAGTCATTACTTATATAGTAATTTAAAAAATCACTTTTAAACAAGTATACAATTTTCACTTTAAAATTAACTGGTTAATAAAATTCTGTGCAAAACAAGCCAGCCTCTATAATTAAGTGAATTTATTTATTTATTTATACAAAAAATAAAACAAAAAAGATAGTTCTTTCAGAAATGTGTCTCCTTTTCTGTAATGGTTGAAATGGTGCCATCTCCTTTCAGTTTGGCATCGCAGTCATTTATTGCTGCAATGTAGGCTCCTCCTCCAAGTTTCCCTCTCATTTTCAGATCTGAGCAAGGTGTAATCAACTTCCTAAATTTCTAGAAAATTTCAGAAAATGGAAGTCATTATCTTTTTCTTGGTTACAGACACACATTTCTTAAACAGATTAACTATAAAACCTCTTCTCCTGCATGTCTGCTTCTCCCTTCCCTGTTCTAGATACATCCATGAAAGCATATGCCAGAGAGTTCTTCACAAATCGCACCAGACCACAGGCTAGAGAACGAAGTCAAAGACAAAGTGAATTTTCGTGCTGATTTGAAGTAACATTCCCTTCCATGAAGAAATTCTGCACAATGCTCTGGGTAAGGCCTGTTACATGGGTATGTCTTGTTTCTCATGTAAGTCAATAGATACATATTCAAAAAAATAAATAAGAGACTGCCAAAGCATATTAAACTACAATAAAAAACAAAAGAAAAATATACGTGTTCAGCTGAGAAATTTTTTTCTAGCAATAACGTCAGTAGCAACATTGCTGCTTACAGCTTGGAGAGCAGAGATGTCGAGGGAGTTGGCTTCCTGAGAAGCTCCCAGCTGTAATTAAAAAACCCCTCTCATCGTTCATGTACGGAAAAGATAACGACCTGTCTGCAGTGCGTCAAACTACAAGACAACGCAAAACAACCTTCTATAAACAAAGTCTGCTTACTTGGGGAGACAGGGTAAGGTTGATGCATTATGGAAATATCTAATGTTATCTTTATCAATGATCTGGATGAGGGGATCGAGTACTCCCTCAGTAAGTTTGCAGATGACACCAAGCTGGGTGGGAGTGTCGATCTGCTCGAGGGCAGGAAGGCTCTGCAGAGGAATCTGGACAGAGTGGATTGATGGGCCGAGGCCAACTGTATGAGGTTCAACAAGGCCAAAAGCTGGGTCCTGTACTTGGGTCACAACAACCCCACGCAACGCTACAGGCTTGGGGAAGAGTGGCTGGAGAGCTGCCTGGCAGAAAAGGACCTGGGGGTGTTGGTCAACAGCTGGCTGACCATGAGCCAGCAGTGTGCCCAGGTGGCCAAGAAGGCCAGTGGCATCCTGGCTTGGATCAGGAATGGTGTGGCCAGCAGGAGGAGGGAGGTGATCGTGCCCCTGTACTCAGTACTGGTGAGGCCGCACCTGGAGTACTGTGTTCAGTTTTGGGCCCCTCACTACAAGAAGGACATTGAGGGGCTGGAGCATGTCCAGAGAAGGGCAAC
>Ga0065711_1037658_pt1 | contig 19602 bp, 9 predicted proteins | sample Hoacrofraction12_FD_59098 | JGI IMG/M metagenome (GOLD analysis project Ga0065711, IMG submission 59098) | Hoatzin crop microbial communities from Cojedes, Venezuela - Epithelial fraction 12 v2 (version 2) | ecosystem: Host-associated > Birds > Digestive system > Esophagus > Crop | place... | reverse complement strand
CAGAGCAGGCTGCACAGGACCACGTCCAGGCAGGTCTTGAATATCTCCAGAGAAGGAGACTCCACAACCTCCCTGGGCAGCCTGTTCCAGTGCTCCGTCACCCTCAGAGGGAAGAAGTTCTTCCTCATGCTCAGACGAAACTTCCCCTGCTTCAGTTTGTGCCTGTTGCCACTTGTCCTGTTCCTGGGCACCACTGAAAAGAGTCTGGCCCCATCCTCCTGACACCCACCCTGCAGATATTTGTAAACATTTATAAGGTCCCCTCTCAGCTTTCTCTTCTCCAGGCTGAACAAGCCCAGCTCCCTCAGCCTTTCCTCATAGGAGAGATGGTCCAGTCCCCTCACCATCCTCGTAGGCCTCCTCTGGACTCTCTCCAGTAGCTCCTCATCTTTCTTGAACTGGGCAGCCCAGAACTGGACACAGTACTCCAGATGGGGCCTGACTAGGGCAGAGTTGGGGGGAAGCAGAACCTCACTTGACCTGCTGGCCACACTCCTCTTGATGAACCCCAGGAGACCACTGGCCTTCTTGGCCAACAATACGCCAACAATAAAGGAGTTCAGAGGTAATGGTCAGTAAAGATTTTTCTGAAAAAGTAATTGCCACTTGTTATGTATGCCTCAGCTTTGTTTTCAAAATATGGTACTTATTTTAAAGATAAAATTCTGTATCTTGTTAAAACCAAATGTCTAAAAATAAAAATCTCTCCAACCAAGTAGATACAGATTCAAGGAAAGCATGTTTTAGGCTGGTGACTACAAACAATTCAATAATTAAATCACTATTTCTCCATTACTGCAACATCAACTGTCCTTGGAGGGAGGGCACAGCAAGACAAAGCTCAAAAGTCAGCTGCCTCTCGGTACCGGAACTGTTGACAGCAACATTATTTGATACACCTAAATGCATGTGATATGCACAAAATTAGCTTTTAAAAACAGAAAGAAATTTTAATCCTATGTTTCCTATGAATGTCTGGTATATGTGATAGTCAACAGACAGAAAAAACCCTAATCACACAACTATCCTCATGAAGTGTTCTGCGTCACCCAGATACAATGGTTGACCAATTACAACGTTAAAAACTTCACAACAGTCCTTTTGCAGGGCATCTTTTGTTCTCTACTTTTATTTTGTGTTGATCATCTTTTCCAATTCTGGTTTATCTCTGAAGACATTTTTTCACTTTTACGTAATTCTCTTGTCTACTTGTGTTTTAAAAGACGAAGGGGACAGACTACAAACTCCACTGCGCCTTCGTCTCCCTTTTCAAGGATGCAACAGCTGGGTGGAGCCTCATTTGTCAGAGGCGTGTGGATGGATGGCTCAAGGTTCATAATAAGGTTCAGTTTAATTTGTTTTAATTTGGCTACTCTAAGGTGACTAAGATGGCATGCTATCAGGTGGTGACTCTGGTGTCGCTCAGGGTTCTCAAACACTAGCACTGTGTCTAACATTCTGCATCGGACAAATCCTACCACGCGTCTCCAGCGCCTCATGCGATCATCAGCCGAGACAGCTGTGCCCGTAGCTTCCTGCTTTTGGTAAGTTAATAAACCATGCTAATCTCCTTGCTGTTACGTTTAATTAAAACTGACATAAAATCTAAATTGCTGGGCCAGCTGGACCCTAAAGGTTGAACCAATGAGGACTTTCTGCAAGACAATCTAGAATCACCTTTGGCATCAGCAAGACAGCTGCCAGAAGTATTGTGGTGAAAATATTACTTGACTAGGCAGTACTGAACTCCGTGCAGTTCAAGCACATACTTATTTTCAATATATTGGACTTTTTCTTTGCTTAACCAAGACAAATAGCTGAATATTTTTATTACATAATTCTAGAGTATTAGAAGTGGTTTACATGTCAGCTAGAATTAAATGTCTCATTAGTAGGCATGCAGCTACATTACTAGCCAACATTTATGATCTCTGCAACTTGTGTAAAACTTCCATATGTCTCGTATATGTAACTTCTTCCAGGAAACTGCAGAGGGATTATTACCTTTTATATTTGTCACAGAACCCACATGCTAAACGTAACACCAAAAGGCAACTATAGGAAATGATGTCGGAAGAAGAATTATTTCTTAAACAGTTTGTTTTTCTATAACTGCGTTCTAACCATATGGTCACTTATTTGCACATTTAAGAAATCAACACTACAGCTCTAAACTCAGAATATGCTGAAGGTTATACACTGAGCTATTTTTGCATCAAATTTCCAACTTTGCTGAGCTCAGTTTTGACAAAGTGTTGGGTGCTGTTGAAGTCAGCGATGCTATTCTGGGCGTACTGCAGTATAGCCAAGGATGGAATTTGGCACAGTGAATTCAGAAAATAATTAAGGCCATCTCACAACCCACCACACAGTATGGCAGCACAAGAATTTCTCAAAAGGAGCAGCTCAAAACCACAGAAGCAGAGGCTGATGCAGACCACTGTGGAGGCGTATTGGCACAGGAGCAAGGAGCCTCAGCCATTCCAACCCACATCATCACCAGCTGTGATCGCTGGCAATTGCTCATTCCCATGGGAACTAAATTACACCAGATTTTTCTTTTAAATGGGCAATGTTTGTTTGCCTGTCTTAACTCCTGTTATAATTACAACCACCTAAACAGGGGAGTCAGTATCAGCATCCTCTTTTCCAGGGGCATTGTACTGTTCGGGTGGACACTTTCCAGCTGAATGTTACTGACTTACACTTCAAGAAGAGAAAAGGAAACGCCACCTTGAAGCAGCTCCGTTGCCTACAGTGGCTGGTATTATCATTCAGAGAAAGTGCCTGTCTCCATGATAAAATACTAATTTAATCAAAATAGAAGATATTTCTCCATAATGTGATGAATTTGGCTCATGACACAAGACAGTATTTCTGCTTTAAGAAATCCCAAACCATGCAGTTGCAATTCAAGACCATTAAACCAGATTCATCATTACACAAAAGTCTCATCATTATTTAAGTAAACAGCTGATAGTTACTGAAACTTGACAACTGCATTCAATAACAAAGCGTTTCTTTGAGTAGCTTCCAATATGTTGCCTTTGAGCCACTGTATACATGCCCGTGTTTTAATCAAACAAGTATGTTCAGTACACTTATCATACACATAATTTGTAGTATTTTATTCTGACTCACTTCTTGGTCTTTTTGATATTAAGCAGCAACAGGATTACCAGTATCTACAAAGGCTATTATTCCCGCATGGTTTTTGAGCCCAGCTGGATACCTCTGTAAATATTTTATACTAAATTGCTCAAAAATACTCACAGATTTATTTCCTGTGGACTGCAGCTCATTTAAAACCTAACAGTGTTATACACATGATACTAAATTTTTATTAGAAATTAATGTTATCTACTGAATCACATTTTCTGGTCAAGATTTTCCTGCGGAAAACACCCAGGGCTGCATAGTGCACCACCCATTCTGAGCTCTGCAGGTGACGGCAGACTGACTTGATACCACTGCTTGGACGGAAACTTCAAATATTGCACCTGGTGAGTTCCTAGATTCAATATAAATGCACCTTTTTTCCCCACTACGTAACTTTTGTGTAGTACCTGGCACACCAAAGTGTCAGGTTTATCAAGTCATAAACACATTGAACTGCCTAGGAGGAGTTCACTTAAGTAAAAAGTAAAATATGACCACATTACAATCACCACACCAGCTCTCGGCACTTTGTTTAAGTGGATGGAGCTAAAAATTACAGACAGGACAAGACTGAGCTTACACAGACAGATTTTTAGTTTGCAGAGTAAACAGAGTTCACAATCCTAACCAGAAATCCTAAGTTTTACCTGAAACACTGCCCCTAGCCTATCCCAAGGTGTGAAAGACATTAGTTTGTCTCTAGTTCCTCACAGGTCTCAAAAAATTCTTCTGTCAGTGTCATGCTTCTTTCTTAATTGCTCATTTCCTCTTAGGGAACACAATTTAGTATAGTTAGGAAAGACATCTGGGCCATCCATCAGTTGTTAGCCTTATGCCACATTCAACTATTTTCTGTCTCCAGTAGTCTTCAAATCCCACATTGAATTTTGTACCCCCTAAGGATTACTTTATTTAATAAACTCTCAGGAGGTATTTCAAAAGCTTTGAAATCCCTGCTAAATCCAGTTTTAATCCATTATTACACTGGCACTGAAGTAATTTCTGTACAGTAGAAAGTCATAGTTTTCCTCTGTATACACTCTGCTGGTTAGTCTCCCATGCTGGATCCACCTAAGTGGATTCATCTAATTGTTGTTGTTTCAATCACTTTACCTCCAAGCTTTTTAGGATCATCCCTTTTTCTTTGCCTTTAAAATAAAAATCCTCCCCACTTCTTTTCAGTGGCAAATTAAACAGCTGTGAAAAAGCACATTGTAACCATTTCACTTAAAAATTTTCTCAGATTATCAAAATGACTTGCTGTTCCTTATGAGAATCACGACTGGTCTTTGCCCAACAGTACCTTAGTCTGATATCCATGCAGAAAGGTCCAAAAAAAGACATGATAATTTCTAGAATTAAGACTAGCGCAAAGTAATCATTTACACCATCTGAAGTGTACATTTTTCACCAAGTGAAGCAGCTAATTACTGATTTTCTAGCTGACTCACCAGTTCTCGTTTCCTGCAACTGGGAGACTTAAATAAACCTAGTATCTCCTATTATCTTATTCTGAAGTTATCTCTTCACCCCAGTTTCAAGCGTCTACACTACAGTTTGAAGTTATTCTTAGTAGGCTCCTTTTCATTTATCAAAGTAGAATGCATTTTTATCCTCAAAGTTTACACTTCTTTGCTAGCCATCACAGTCCCAGCAGGATCTCTCAGTTGGTACTTTCCGTCTTCAAAGTTGCCACCAAACGTAGCAATGGTTGAACGACTTGCTCCAATACATAAGCTACACCTCCTGATCTAAAGCACGAATGGCAGTGTGGTCTCCTGCACACAGCCTCAACCCTAATTCACCACTGAAACCAACATCTAGATATGCGTGTACTTCAGTAAGAGGGCATCTCTAACACACTTTCAGTTCACTAATTCTATTTATCAAAATTGTTGTAATTTAAGCAGGTATGAAACATCTTTTGAGGATTACACAACTTAGTCATTAACAGACAATGAATACCAGCATATGTTCCTGGCATAAATAGGAATAAAAGCTAAAATTCTAAATTAGATGTCTTGGAACAATATAAAGTATTGAGACTTGATTGGAGTGTTAGGCAATCATAACCGAGCATTTCGGATGGCCAGGAGGTAAAGTGAAAACTTCAGTCACGTTTTCAGAACCTGAACAAAGTCTTCAGTACTGGCAGGACTTCAAAAGGGAACAGAGATTTTTCCATAGGCAAGGCTTATCCCTACTAACCCAAGAGTTTGCAGTTGAAACAGGTTGTAAATACCTTGGGCAGAAGGAATTGAAATTCAAATATACTTGAGCAGCTTCCTCAGGTTCTGGTACTGTTCTAAATGAACCAGAAAAATGAACCTTCTCCCTGAACTCGGCATGATCAGGATCAGTGCCAAATTATTAACAAGCATTTTCTCAGTAGGATTATCTATTTTTGAAAAATAATTGCTCCTCATGTCCTCACAAACAAACGACCCATTTATGTAGGATTTACATTAACTAGAATTTTCACAAATTCATGCAAATTGACTAACCTTCCAAGCACGTGCATACAATTAAGCTTTCTGTTTTCCCATCAATCTCTATTACAAAAATCTAGTCCAGGATCATATTTCTATTCCTCCCAGTTTAATACAGCGAATTCTACTCCTAGACAACTCCAAGAGTCCGCACTGTCCTAACACAGATTTTGGGATAGAGATTTCCCTGGCACCCCCATCTTGTTTGTTTGTAGAACCCAGCTGAAATGGCCAGGTGAGTTTCTGACAAACTGGGATGATTTTCATTCCATTTTTCAATTGCAAATTCCAACCAAGTGTTGAACGAAGACAATTTGGATCCCATCCTCCACATACAAACGCACACACCCTGGGGTTCCTGTCAGGCGCTGGACACAAGTATTTTTAATCCACTGATAATAATACTGCAATTCCAAGTGTATATTCATTTCATCAAAATCCTATGCTGTGTGACGGATATTCATTGTACTTCTACTACCACTTGAAATGCTGCTTGGTGTCACTTATTCCCTTAACTCCTTCAGTTGTCTTCACAATATCAAGTTAAACATTAAAGAGATGCCTAGCTTCTAAGAAAATAATTCTGCATATTCTCTTGCAAAATGTGTGTCTGTATGTCGTACTGTTATGAGCTGCTGATATTTCCCAAAGTAATCAAAGCTTTCAGATGTCTTCATGTGAGAAAACTTCCCTAAAAATTTAACCTTCTGCAGACACCTCCCCCATATCTTTAAAGTGTTTGTCAAATAACTGTTCAGAATTATTTTCTGATCTGCACAGAAGACAGGTAGCACAAGAATCAGCAGGATACTTCAACCCAAACCAACTTTGCTTAAGAAAGCAACTCAAAAGGAAAACTGAGTGCCATTTTTGTTTTCCAGGTTGCACTCATCCAGATAGTTTGAGACAAAATCACAGAACTGAGAAAATGTCTCAAAATGCATAATTAAATAAGATTTCTTCCTCCAATAGTTGTATACTACATAAAATGTATCATTACAAAAATCTTATTTATTAACATTACTGAAGTTTGCAACACGGTCCAAAAAAACAGGCAGTTACTTAAACACATAGTAGTGTTAACAGTAAAAACATCTGACAGATCTTACACAACTTCTCCCCTTCTAGAGGCCACCTTCACTTTGCTTGGCTGCTACTGGTGTTAACTCCATGTGCACTGGAGCCGGGTCAGTACGCACACTGTCCACAGGTACGAGAATGGCACTCCACTCACAGATGAAGAGTCATAAAGACTAAACTTGAAAGTTTATACCTCTGAAAAACCTCTGTTGAAATAGATCACAACACATAGGACAGGCAGGCAACAGTATTTTTAACTTTGGAGGTTCTACTAATGCTTAGTCAGAGTAACCTGCATAACTTGCTCATGACTGTCATTCACATGGAACACTGCCACACTAAACCCACTACGATGAGTAATCTCATTACGTGCATAATATTCTCCCTTAAATGTGAGTGAATGTGCAGGTAGCCTACTGTATTGCCAGGCTAACCAATTTGTCAGGAACGATGGTATCAAATGCTGGATAGCCTGAGTATTTCTCAAGCTATCAAATTTCTCAAAAAAAAAAAAACAAACCTTAAAAATAAATACAAGGGCATTTAGAGTGCCTTCTCTAGTTGTTTGAAAAAGCACTGGAACACGGAATCTGAATACTGTGTGTGTCACTAATCCTTCAAGTTTGGCATCTTATTCGTGTCAGTGCTCTGCGATATCTCAGAGAACCATAGTGCTGTAACCAACCACAAACAGCCCAGCACTGTTCCGCACACACAGAACTATTCCCTTCCCAGCTCTGGACTGTAAGGCACAGAGAAGAATACACTACATTGGAACAAGCACTTTGTCTAAACCAACAGTAAAAAAAGTCAATAGCTTAAAACATAGTTCATCAGTAATGCTCTGCTCAAAACAGCTCTATAAATGTACCATTTGCCGCGGCCTGAGCAAGAAGCGCACCTGAGATGGGCCACTGCGGATGGCGATACAAATGTGTGACATTTAAAAAAACAGAGCTCTCTTCCCTTTGTTTAGCCCTCTCTGATACTTTTGGTAGACAGAGCACCGCGATGCGAGCCACCAGAGGAATGGGGGTCGAGCAGTCCTCCCGACTGACAATTGCCTTTCCAGCTTTGCCTCCTTATACTGTAAGGAAGAATCCAATTTCCAAACCTACAGGCAGTCCATTTAACACACGTCTTTCCATTTTGAACACGTACCACTCGCAGCTCGTGCTTTGAGGACACGGAATTATGTTTCACCCTTGTAAGGCAAAGGCTCAGCGTATTCCACTAAAAACTGGTAACACGCCCTAGGTTTACATTTGCAACATAGATATCTTTATGAAATTTTGATTTCACAGTGCTGTAGATACCACATGCTAAGTGTAACCCTCCTCCAAAAAAACCCTTTAAGAATCCTACACTATTTTTCTTCTAAAATAGTGAATACAGTGTTAGACCTTTTTAATTTTAAACAGTTCAAGATGCCTTTAGTCAGTGTATTCATGACAATGCATAAACGAATTAACATGAATTAAGATAATTTGCCCCATTTGGATCAGTTTCTATTTTGTATTCACACAGCCTCTATCAAGGGGACTCATTTGGAAGAACAGCAGAGTGCAATTTCTTCCTGTTCACAGAATCGGTTAGACTCAGCATGCAACCGTTTCCCTATCAGTTTTCTAAGAGCTGTGTTTCCAAAGAGTATATCCTTAATCTTCCTGGAATTGTCTGGGTCATTAACATACTTATTTTTCCCTAATATGTTTCCATTATGCATCAGCGTAAAAGATTGGTTTAACCACTTGCTGTTTAGGAGACTATCAAACAAGTCTATCTCCTACACAATGATGCTAGAAATCAAACACCAAGAAGTATCCAAAATTCCATACAGCACAAAGTTGTGAAATATTTTGTTATTTTTCAGAAATGTAAACTAAAATTCTGGGCTACCACATCAACAGCAGCACAGCATGTTTCCAAGTATTTCGACCACCACTGTGACAGTACTGAAAACTAAGGACACTGACCACAAACTGCAGCGATGCCAATGAGAGCAAAACACTAACTCTCTCCTCATACAGCATCCACGCTTCCTACAGCTCCAGGCACCTTTCAACTACATTTAGTAGTACGGGTACGATTTTCAGGTGCCTGTTCCTTGTCGGTTCCTGCATTCTCCAGCATGTATGCTTGCTGTATGACAGGATTTCATGTACTCAACCACGCAGTTTTACAGCAAGTCTCCAGCACGCTTGCAGTATCCATAAAAATGTGAAGCACTACGTATTTGCAACTCTGAAATAAGTGTGAATTTTAATTACTCATCAGGCTCTCGAAGCTGTTGTTATTAGTACTTTGATGTCTAAGATTTCCTACGGATAAGTCAGCCAGTCAAACTGATTTTAGCCTCGAGCCTATCAGTCCACAGCCAGAAGCAACTCCAACCAACGGCTAATGCAGGAGCAAAGCAATGAAATCAATTCTGCTGCTGCCTCCTCATGCAAATCTCCCACCAGCTCCTTAAAAATCAACATTTTCCTAATAAATATAAACACTGAGAGAAGAGTTCTTCCTTCAAAGCCGAGACAGAGTGAACATTAAGGTCAACCTGAAATTAGTCCTACTAGTTTAAATTTCATCAGTGTGAGACTGTGTTTTTTACTGAAGATAAAGAATATAGAAGTTGACATACCACAGTTGATAAGCAGCTAATTAGCCTGGTATTTTCTCTTCAGAAACATCTAGCCTGTAACGCTTTCAAATAAAATAGCACAAGAAATCTTTACTGTTGCAGAATAACACCTTTTACAGAAACTCTTCTAAGGCTGGGTAATTAGTTATCAACCTTCAAACTTAAGATCTTTTAGGCTTATTATACAGGGAAAAAATCATAATAAAAATAAATTCTATTCAGCTACTGAGAATCACAGCAGATTTGCTACTTCTTGAAGATATGCTACCAGGGAATTTGTTGCTAAGACAAGTTTTAAATAAACTGAGGATCTGAAGGTCACCTCTAACACCATAAAATTCAGAATTTCCTTTCTTCCACAAACCAGCAGGCACACTTTCCTGATGTTTTCTTGTCCTGGTCCCTCACCTTCATTGGAGATTTGCCTCTTCCCACCCTGCAAGCATCCCAAAATTGAAAGCAGATAGCAAAGGTGTGCAAGGAAAACAAGTTGTCCTTCTTCCTCAGTGTTCAACCAGTTCAGTTTCCCCAACTAAAGGCAAATGCAACAGAATCAGTTCCCTAAGAACGGAGAGACATGGCCTCATCGTTCTCAAATCAGAATTGCTCAAATACATTACCCCACCACACAGCATAGCAGCATAATTCAGTCTTTTGACAGGCTTAGGGAAGAGTACCTGCTTCTATAGTACTTATTAAGTATGTGCTGATGTGTATGTTTGTGAAGAAAAATGAATTTATCTTGTTCTGTCCATATAGGTTTTCTTCTATTTAGTAAGTCGTTAGTATAACAATAGCCAAGTCCTACTGCATTCACAACAAGGCCTTTCAAGGCTGATACTGTCTGATCTCAGCATACTAACTCCTAAGTTTTATTTGTGATTTTCTTTGGGGCTTTTGCCTCACAAGGCACCCACAGATAACACCTTCTTAACACATGCAGCATACATAAATACATTGATTTCCTATCTTGAATAATGAAATAGAGAAGAAAAAATCCAGAATGCCTTCAAGCCTTGAACCTTCAAAGTGGCCACCAGTACTATATACAGCAGCTGTCTGACCTTGTTAATGTGCACTTGCTGGAAGGGTGTCCCAGAGAGTCCTTCAGAAATTAGGGGATACAGCTGCAAATTCTGTGTTTATGTGCCTCTTCCATATGAGTTGGTGTGTTCTACCAGCACCATTCACAGAGTTCAAGGAGAACTTAAAACATACTTATATCCATTAAAAATCCAATTACAAGCTTATTCCCCTGTACTAGTATGCTACCAGAGGATTTCAAAACCAAGGGTCAGACTTAGAGTTTCACTTATTAAAATGCAGCTAGTTTCGGGAGCTGGGCAAAACATTTCAGTGAACATTGTGTCAACCAGTTCACAGAACCAAGTCTTGTTAATGAACTGTAATAGAATAATGAACAAGGAGGTGATAATACATTAGAATTTCTAATGTATTATCACCTCCTTGTTCAGCTGCTGCTGCCATTGGTATGCCAGCTGCCTGCCCTGTCCCTTAAGGCCAGAGCCTTTCTGCTTATTGCTGCAACATCAAAAAACAAACACGAAACTGTAACTCACTGGAAGATTTAGTCTCAACAAGGGTGATCCTACGCTCAGCAAAACGAATAAATCACTGATAGCCTTACACTTTCCTGATATGAAATCTCTCAGAGAGTAAAAAAATCCACAGAAAAATGTATAAGCACGAGAAACACTCAGCCCCTCACCTCAGCATTCCATGCAGGATCAGCTTTCCATGCTATACTGCTCTACAAACCCTTGCAATGAGGGCGAGAGCAAATGCTTTGCATGACTCTTCTTCTGCTCATATGGAAGCAGGCTCTTGGGGAAGTAATGGAAGTGGCCATCCTGGCATGAACTAGATTCTTTTTAGCCCGTTCGGCCATCTGTTGAAGAAAAGATCATGGAGGTCCATGTCTCAGCTCCTTGGGAAATTCTGGCAGAAGGGTACGGATGCCAGCTGAATTCCTGACACAGCTATTCAGCTAAATGAAACAAAAAAGGTTGTTGTTTCCCCCATGGGGAGTATGGGGGGAAGTATGGGGGAAATTACACAAGCTTGTAAGTCACTACCACGAAAAGCAACTGAGCAAACCTTGTGTGAGCGGTTTACCCAGTAACACGGACACTTTTTTATTTATGAGTTATTCACCAACCTAACTTGACACCTACGAATTTGTTTGGGCTCTGTAATAGTCTGAATCCTGTATGTGGCATTTTTCAGCTGATGGGTTACTCACTGTTCATTTCTGCTCATCACAACATGTGCCTCTAAGCAACAAAAGCACTGTTTCTATTCCTGGATTGGATCACTGAGCCTTTTACAAGCAAGCAACTACTGTTTCCACAACAAATAACAAGTATCAGCCAGATTTTTTCAGGCAGGCACTGGAATTCTCAACAGCAGCCATTTGCCCGAATTTCTAAGCTTCCCACCCCCTAAAAACCCAAACTCACTCACATTGTGACTAATTTCCCAATATTTCTCTTGCTCTCTCCAATTTGGTTTTTATTTGGCCTTGGTCAAGAGAGCAAAATGAGCATCCTTCGAAATGCCCGAGAACCACCCGCCCAGGGCAGGCAGGCTCTGACAGGAGGGCCGGAGACCACGCAAGCCAATTTCGAATGGACTGTAGCAGCTTTGGGAGCTGCAGCACTATGCACTGAAAAGAACCTTTTTTCTTTTCCAACTCCTGAACCAACCTTTTCCTTTAGTGGCACAAAGAAACACCAGTCTTGTCTTAGTGACAGAATTAACCTGGAAAAAACCATATAACCACTGATGCACAGGGAAGAAAGATACAGACACAGCAACCACGTTCCCAACACACTATGTGAACAGCAATGCCTTTGAAGAATTTTAATTTCAAAACATTGTAATAAAATGAATGCTTTATTTTGCTTTTAAATGTTTTGCATTTGGAAGACACATTATCAATCACCTTTAAAGAATTTGTATTTTAATGGATTATTTTGGGTCTGGAACACTGATAGCAAATATTCAGTTTAGTGCTCAGTGCCAAACTTCTTTTAAGGAATGTTCTAGTTGGGGGCCTCAAGCATACTCTTGATCACACCGCAAGATACATCTGCAAGTCATCAAAACGGGTATCTGCATTTCTAACGAGCTAACAGGGACAATCAGAAGTAGTTGTGCCTTGCTATTCTTTTGGGTTTTGACCACCAGCATGTCTGCATGGCCAGTGTCTCTACCACTGCCTTCTCACCATGACACAGAAATAATTTCTGTTGTCAGCTCACAAAAGAGCAACCAAGCACGGAAACACTTACAACAGTTTTCTGTAATAGCCATTTGAAAACAACTGCTGGCACGTATTGCAGATGCTGTTTTAAAGCACACACAAGCTTCTCAAGAAATTGTTTTAATTCTAACACACTTCTAAGTAGCTGTTTAAATCCTAAGTACTGTGACATAGCCTGTGCCTTAATAGAGAACACAGCTGAGGGACAGTAAAAAAAATAGGCTCTTAGTTACACATGTCACTCCTCCAAGGTGATGTCTTCCTATAATACCACAGATCCTGTCAATGCTCCCAGACAAAACAAACAGCACTCTGCTCGTCTACATCTTTAAATCTTGCATTACGCTGTATCATTTTTTAGTTTTTTACATGCTCTAGGGAATTCAACTTCAGCTATAAAGTCACAAACAACGCCTCTGGCAACTCAAGTCCTATTTCCGTAAGACATATAGAGCTATCTGCCTCCTGGACCATTCTGCTCTTCTGCAGTTCTGTTTTTCACTCCGCTTTAATTTTGCTTTTTAACAGCTATGTTTTGAATACCCAATAAAGTGAAAGCAAAGAGCAGCAACTCCCCTCAACAGCAACATAGTTCAATGAAACCTAGGGAAGTCCAGGCTGAGTAAAGCAAGACATACTGTACTTGCATGTGATAAATTGTGACCCTCTGAAGACTCACAATTCCTGCTGCTGAAAGGGAAATTCAGCCTCTGGTGGTCTCCTTCAATGGGCTGAAGTCAAAGACTGAGGTGTTTACGACAAACTACATGCAGTATTTCTACTGTTTGTGCAAAACTGAACAAAGGAACATTGTTTAGACCCTCGTTCCAGAAAAAGTCACAGTCAAATTAAAGCATTTTCACTGCAGTGAAAAAATCCCGTACGACAACTCCCTACCATTAGCTCTCCTCCACAGGTACTTTCTGATGCAGCAGCTCAGTGAGAAAACAAAGCCCCAAACAGTACGTTTTTTCCACTGAACACAACAAGCGAAAGAGGCCAAGCAACACAGTAAAATAAGCATTAATTTCCCATCTAGATATGCAAATGAAGTTGCAAGTAAAGAAGCAAGAATAAGTTGCAAGTAGAGAAGAACTGACCTCTTACAAGTTACTCATTTACCTCCACAAGTAGTTTCAATGCCGTTCCAGGCATTTTTTTTTCCATTTTCTGAGATATAGGCAAGTGTTCACAACAACCTCCTTGCCAATGCCGAACAGGCATTAGCTATTTGCCAAGAGGCAGACTGGGGCATTCTTCAGAGTGCTACTGGAGATTTTGGCGACCTAGTTACACCAGTTCAGTTGAGGCAGGCTAGAGTCAGACATTCCCACAGAACGCGTCAGCAGTCAAACTGGAGTTCAGAACAACCTGCATGAAAATCCACTACGTCCCCATAAAGTCCTGCCCGTTCCATCCCTCCTCTGCAAAAAATCCATATGTATATACAGTCACAGTACACTCATGCATAATAAAGTACTTCAAGGACTGGAAATAACACCAATGAAAAGAAACAAATTCCACAAAATACCATTAAGTGCCAAGTAACTCTCCGACCTGCATGGCCTTGATAAATAATTTGTGTTTAGACAGGGTTTTCTGGGGACTCGCAAGGAAATGCTCCTTCCTTCATGAGTTGTCTACAGACCTTCTCTGAGCACAGGCAGGAAAGTTTAACCTAGCTTGTCTTCTAGCTGTTAATTAACAAAACCAATTACTTTTAAATTGCAAGTATCCCTTTCTGTCATTACTTAGATTACCTCAAATTTGCAGGTTTTTCTTCTTGCTTTGTGTTTTTTTAAAAGAGTACATTACAAACATGTAGAAGATATAAAATTAAATCAGTGTGGGGCATGGACTGAACACAAGCCAGTAATTTCATCTGGGGATTACAAGAAAATTATTTTATCCAAATATTTAAAATGGCTTTATTGATTTCCTCACTGTTTCACTAATTCCACGTTTTTAACTTTTCCTCATCTTATTTACTTTCTGCCTAGACTCCCTCGTACAGTTTGCTTTTAGCTCTCAGTATTTGTAGCAGAATTCACTGATGATACATACCCTATGTTGAAGTTATTCAAATCCATTTAGAATGTGCTAAGATATTATGACCTTTGAAAAGCACCATGAATCAGAAGGGCAGGTTGCAGAGTGGTAAAAATTACTTTATTTTTCTTGGGAAAACAACTGCAAAATTAAATCTTCAACTGCTGCACACTGGCCAGGCTCCAAGAAAGCCAAGAGGTAACAGACACAATGAAAGCACAATGTGAGAACCTGGCTTGTTGGTTAAGAGGTAAATTTCAGGATGAGAAAGAAAAAATAATAATAAAAACCTACCACAAAAGCCCCACACAACCAGCAGAGCCCACAAAGCTCAATTTAGCTGCAGTTTAGCATCGGGATTCCATGCCACCTTTGTTATTTTCGAATATCGTGAACAAAGCAGAAATCCCCAACATTTCCCAAGTACAGTTCTTTCCTTTCTAATGTGAGTTAAGACCTCATCCTGCTAGACCTCAAACGGCAAAGAGAAACAACCAAGTCTGACAAGATTGCCCTGTGGCAGTAAACAACCCATTTCTCCCCTAAAAATTATTGTGAAGACCCACACTTTCAGCCTGGATTTCACCAAAAGCCCACCAAAGCCGGTACTTTGCCAACGACCGAGCGTTTCTGACTGACCACCTCTACCTGCCCTAACAGCACTTCTCTCTGGAAGAGGAAAGGGACCACCATACCAGCTCTCCATGGGGCCAGTCTGCATATCACTCCTTGCACCAATACACAGCATACGCTTCGGGAGATGAGCAGCAAACACACTGAAAGTTTAAGAGGCACTCCCAAACTGTGGGATTTTCCAAAAATAAAAGTGGGGTGGGAGCACTTTCATTCTCACGGCAGGCAGGACCACAGTGAGCGTGCACATCCCTTTCGGAAGGGATACGTGTGGTATTGTCGTCGTTGCACAGGTGAACAGCCAGGTCCCGCGAGCCAGAGCTGAGGTGCAGCAGCACAGCTGCACAACGACACAGCTCTGGTAGCCATCCCTCACGTTTGTCAATATTATTAAGAAAAAAATCATCCGATATAGGAAATGTAACACTTCTTGCTACAGTAGAACAAACCTCCAAAGAGATACAACTAAACAAAGAAACATTTACACTGGGTATTACGCAATGTTTTCTCAAAGCAAGGTTAACTTAACCTGTGAAAAAGTCACCCATGCGAAATGATGGAGTACTTGCCACTGGAGTCATGTCAAGGGAGTTTTTTAAATATTCAAACATACACGGGGGAGTCAGGGCAAACAGATGGAAAAGGAGGGACATTCCACCATTAGTGTCCCACAGAGAACAGGGTCATGGACTGTACTGGTTTTTCTCTGCTCTCAAATTTTACCCGGCTATTTCACAGTGTAGTAATCACATTCTTAAAACAACTCGTCAAAAACAACCTGGGAATCCAAAGCACACATTCTGGGAAAACTGATTGTTTCATGAACAAAAATAATGCTTAAATGTTTACTTTTTGCTTGCAAGATTTAGCTTGGAAAGAGGTTAAAAAATAAAGTTTTTTTAAGGAAAGAGTCAATATTTCTTACTTTGTTCTATTTACTATTTATCAAGATACTTAAGTTAATTCTTACCCACCAAGACAAACAAACATCATTGCTTCAGGACACAGCAATGTCTTCATAGCCCGAAAAACATCATCTGTACAAGTGAAGTTTTGACAAATGTGACATGTAAATAATGAGCATCTAGACAAGCTAATGAACAGAATGTCTCTTCGTCAAACCAGCACCAACAATCCACAAAATACTCCTATGCAACTGTTCAGTGAGAACACACAGACTGGCCAAACGTAACGCTTCAGAGGTACAGAATGTACCAAACGCATTGTTTTGACTATGACAGCAGTCTAAATGGATGCACAATGTACAATTAAAGCAATCAAAAATATAGTAGAGAATAAAAAACCACAATAGTACCACATACAACATCGTGTATACTGAAGTATATAAAATCATACAAAAAGGCAATCTGGTTTCGGCACTTTGCTTCAGCCCTACTGTCTATTATTATTGTCACTAGTACAGTGCTGCATACCATATTTCCTTAATAAAGAAACATATGCAAAACACTTAATCAAGTTCTGTAGTTGAGAAAGGCTGAATAAAACAACGGGATGTAAAGCACATACCGGAGCACTGTCACCTACCAAGCGAACCCATCATCACCGAAGAGCAGGGACTGACAAGCAGGACAGGCAATAACGTTTCAGTTTTGATCACATTCATCTTAAATCAAAAGGAGTATGTTTCTCTCCAAACTTTTATTCTACCAAAGAACGAATCCTTCCGTAGCCTTTTTAGAAGGCTTACATACAGTTATTACCAAAGTCCAGTGCTTAGCATTGCAGGTATCGCGCATGGCTCAGTCTGGCGTGTTTATAAAGCTCTATTTGCAGAAGCACTTCTTTGACTAGGATGCCTGTGTCTTCAGAAAAGCTTCTACCAACAAGATGTGAAGAACACTGCACCTCTAGAACTGCCATAAGGAGACTTTGGGGGGAAGGTCCAGTGTGACAGCAACATCAAAGCAATGCTCATTTTTCAGTATAACTTCAGAGTCTTTCTCCCCTGTTCTTCCGCTCTTTAGCCTGGATTTTCATTAATGATCCCAGTAGCCACATGAACCTCAAAATCTCTGCTCTCCAACGCTATTCCAACTAAGTGAGGAGAGTTTAGATGTATAAAACGCTATTGAAAAGAAAGTCTGGGAAATTTTTATGGAGCACAGCGCTGGTGGAAAGCCACTTCCACCTCCCCACACCGAGAGCTACAGCCTAGCTAGTGTTTTAAAAATACTTAGAGCATTTACCCTACTCTTCTCCTCGAAAACCTCTATTTGATGTATATACCTTTAGGAATTGTGATTAATGTGCACAGCCCTCTCTCAGTTCTAGTTCACAACGCCTTGTTCTTAAATGTACCACCAGGCTAAGCTATTCCTGTAGCATCTGCCCATTTTATTCCCAGCAGAACATCTTTATACTTCAAAGAGGCCCCCTGTTAATTACTTTTCCCACCTCTATTTTCTAAAGGCTAGTAAACCTACACTTTTCCAGCCTTGCTTAATACTTTTAGACCCCCGGGACCCCAGACCATTCCAGTGTGACCTTTGCTGTACCCTCCACTCCTTCCTAACGGCCTTTCTAGAACAGGGTGAGCCCCACTTAGTGCCATCACCCCAGCAGCCATGAAGAGACAACTAGAATTTTCACTCGTTCTGCTCATTCATTCCAGAATTTGTTTGCTTTTTCTTGTGCTTTTAATGCTGCTGAGCAATGCATTAAAGGCATCATCTTTATCCTTTATAATCCTTTTTTCTATTACAGCCTTTTTAAAAAAAAAAAAAAAAAACACACCACACACAATTGTATGGTTACTTATATTCCCCTTTTTTTCAGCTTTTACAGCTTCATTGCTTTCCATTTATCTACAACTCTCAAATCATTTATTGTCCTACCCTCTAGGCTGGAATAAGTTCTAATCTTTTCTACTCCTTTGATTATAAATAACCTTTGAACAAAACCTTAAGTTTATATTTTCAGCATCTCACTACAGACTTCCCAGTCACATCCCTGTAAGAAATTTCACAGCCCAGTTCTAGGAGTTATCATTTTGACAATTCTCATACAGCAAAGGGGTAAAAACACATACTTAAACCCAGCTCACACACCAATTTCCGATCTTGAATGCATTCCTCCTCCACAAACATTTCTAATTAGTTTCTTTAATGTATACCAATATCAACCTTCATTCCAGAGGATGACACAATTCCTTCTCTTATTTCAGATTATGCTCATCATTCTTTTATCACCACTTTTACACAAGAACTACTCCGCTTTTTTTTTTCTGTTGCCTAATCAATCCAACTAGATTCAAGAATAAATTCAACAGCTGATTTCCTCTCGCATTTACTAGCTCCCTTTATATCTGGGTAAGGATTTGGAAGAAGAGTGCAATCTTTTCTCAATGTCCAACCTCCTACTTTAAAATTTGGATCTTCTTTGAACATTTTGATCCTGTTATCAACTGATTGACTGTGATACAGGAAACCTATCAGCGGCCTCTTGCCATATGATTAGGATTTTTATTAGAAATATGCAGTATCTTATTGCACATATTTGCACTGGCAGTCTACAGCTCCAAATAAATACATTATATGTAACATTCTCCTAAGTCCCTAAGAGGTACAAAGAAAGCATACTAATAGGACTTGCATTTCAAAACATCAAGTCATCTGTGAAAACGGGATTCAAGTACCTGAATCCTTTCAGCACTTACTGAAAGTTTGCTGTAAATTCCTATGATGAGATTTTTTTAATTGATAAATAAATGTCATAACTGCCTCAAAATATTAAGCAAAACTGTTTATTACACTCAGCATATTCAACACTGGAATACAGGTTAAAAAAAATGTTTATCATCAGCCTTTTAATAATTTCTTATACCAAATGGGCTTCCACATCAGCTGAAAAGACATTTTATTCCCTCATATTTATCATCTCCTCTTCCTCACCATAAGTCAAAGCAAATGTTGAGTCTATCATTAAAAGAAATAATTAAGGGTGGAAGGTAGAAATAGGGTTCTTTTATTTACGATTTCTTCTATTCAGGATTTCTTTTGCAAACATAAATAACAATCAAGTGCACTTTGGTAGATAAAAAAGTAGTATTTAATCTCCCTGACAGACAACACATTTCAGAGGTAATAAGATCTCTCTGGAGAGGTAGCTACAAAAATTCGGGTTTGATGCCCAAGTTACTTCAGTGAATGAGAGTTTTGCTAGTCCTCAAAAGAAAGATTAGATGAACTACTCAGACAAGTTCTCCTATTTCAGGAGCCACATTTTCCCCCCCCCCCCTTTTTTTT
>Ga0065711_1010999_pt1 | contig 19602 bp, 14 predicted proteins | sample Hoacrofraction12_FD_59098 | JGI IMG/M metagenome (GOLD analysis project Ga0065711, IMG submission 59098) | Hoatzin crop microbial communities from Cojedes, Venezuela - Epithelial fraction 12 v2 (version 2) | ecosystem: Host-associated > Birds > Digestive system > Esophagus > Crop | place... | reverse complement strand
CTTTACAATGAGGGTGGTGAAACACTGGAACGGGTTGCCCAGAGAGGTAGTGGAGGCCCCATCCCTGGAAACATTCCAGACCAGGTTGGACAGGGCTCTGAGCAACCTGATCTTGTTAGCAGTGTCCCTGCTCGCTGAAGGAGGGGTTGGACTAGATGACCTCTAGGGGTCCCTTCCCACCCAAAACTTTCTATGATTCTATGACTCATCTCCTTGTGCTGAACTCAGAGCTGCTGGCAAGTTCCTAGCTGAGGGTTTTAACATCAGCAGGAGGTGGGTGAAGGCTCGAATCAAGGGCTCGGAGCTGGGTTTAACTTGCATTGGAAACCTCCCCTGAAATACCCAGTGAGTGGCAACCTACGGCTGTTCACTGTGAAAAGCAATAGGTTTGGATAGGTTATGTGCGACACAGAAGATTTAATGAGTAAAGGCAAAGGCTGTCTCCAGTAACACACAGTTCCTACAGCTGCAGTCACTAAGACATTATCTTCTCTCCATCAACAGCATCTCCTTAGTCCTATATCTGGGTTTCTTCGTTTATCAGCACTAGAAAATAAAATTTCTGTTTGCTAACATTTATTGGTTGCATCTTAAATTAAAACTGTTTTCTTGGAGACATTGAAAGAAACTTCTCTCTTCTCCCGTTTCAGATACTATGTACTGTATGCAGAGTATACGCTGCATTGTATATTTTCTATAAAAACATTACATTTTTAACTTCCCTGGGACCATGTATATAAATATTTGTCCTTGAAATTATACGATAGGCTTTGAAATTTATGCCATACATTTCTGTTAATGTTCTAAAAATATTTGTTCAGGCAAATAAAATTGCAGTAAAATATTTTACTACAGATCAGTCAAAGGTTCTCACAACTTTATCTTCCTAAAACACAATATTTCAAGCTATAAAACAGAGTTCCATTTCAGATACCTAAAAGGCAAATTTAAGCAGCTTGATTTGATTAATACCAAGTAGTTTAACATTTTTTAAACACTGAGGTTTAAGGTGAAATAAAGTCAAGACGTAAGCATTTTATTTTCTTACATATATGATTTAATTTTGTTTTCTAGAAACTTCTACTGTTAGAGTCAAATTGCCTAGGCAGTACACAGGGACAAGGGGGGTATGTGCGTATTTCCTATTGCCATTAACAATAACGAGAGCAGGGAGTTTTGCCCAGCACACAAAGCTTCAAGTATACAAATTGTTAATAAATCTGACTCCTCACAAAACAGAAAATTAATGCCGTATTCAGAATGATGTGTGGTCTGAAATATATTTTCTAACATATTCCTTCGGGTGCCCCAACACCTTAATCACAAGCTCAGAAGCCATCTGGCGACTCCCAATGGCTTACCACCCACCGCGGGAGCCTCCTGGGTAGCTGAGTAAGAGCCCTGTTCTGCACCACCATTTCTGCTCGCACAAAAGTCCCTTTAATGTCAGCAATTTTGCCTCTGGAAGATTCCAAACAGCACTCAAATCATAGGCACAGTATCAACAGTTTTCCTAGGTGGTGCACAGGGGGAAAGCCCATGTGTCTTCAGGAAAATCTGTTTTCGCCCCCCCTCCTTCCTTCTCTAAATCCCCACCAAAAGACCCACGCTCAGGTGAGCTTGAATCCCTACCAGCTCACACTTTGTTTTACCACACGCTCGGCGTGCCTGCAGACACCTCTTTAGCAAACCTCACACCTTGCTCGCAGAGTGTTTTTCCCCTTGGCCGGATCCCAGCTCCTGTGAGAACGCTCCTCACCGTCCGTCTGCAGCTCCTGCTTCCTACCCTGTTCCCGCTGCCTGGCCTCGACCACCTCCAAATGCCAGTGGCCAAAAGCTTGTTCCCTGCTCTTCTCTGCAGAACAAATGCAGAAATCCCTCACATCTGGTTGCTGATCTCCCTTCAAAGCTGTCGGTGGTGCAGATGCGGAGTAGCTGCCCAGCGGTGAGAGATATTTCAGATAATGGGTGCCAGGGGAGCAGCACAGAGAAATTCATGGTCTGTGGGCATAGACTCAAGTTTCGGAATTTACACCAGCAATATACTAATCCCCATGAATCTTTTAGATGTGCCCAAACTTCTTCCCCTCACAGCGTTAGCATGTTGCCCAGCAGACAGAAAGAGTTTTTCTTCCTCTCATTCACATGTCAGCAGCAAGCAACAACTCAATGCATATTGGGCTCATGTCAATTTTACATCTTTTTTTTTGGGGGGGGTGGGGAGAATATTTTTGTTCTTCTTTTCAGATTTAACACTATTTTCTTGCAGTTGATATGTCACCTCTAAACACAGCAATCTAAGGGTCATCTCAGTAGTTCCTCAAAACAAAAGAATCAAGAACACCAGCAATCACATTTACATTGCCTGATTTTGAGACAGATTTCTAAATAACAAACCTCTAAAGTTCCCTGTTTTCCAGTACAATGGAGGCTGGTAAGCCAGGAAAGAGAAAAGACCATGATGTATTCAGCAATAAATGTTTATCCACTTCTGATTTGGGCTATATGAATCCTACCTATTTCCCCCACATACACCCCTAACAGATGTTAGAGGATTTTATTTGTTCGTTCATTTGTTTTGTTATATTTACACCCCTGGGAAATACAGAGTGGGCACGTGTCTCTGTCAGGAGACTGTGAAGGCATAAAGAGAGAGAAATGTAGGGCTGGGAAGGAGGAACTAGAGCCATCTGACAAAGTAAGCTAGACCAAGTCTAAGGTACAAAGGATAGACTGGGATGAGGAACCAGCAAAGGGGAAGATGCAAAAAGTATTTGAAGAAAATCCAGGGACAGCAGCTGGGGAAGGGGAGTGAAAACAGCTGGTAGAAAAGTTTGTTATACGGCATTTGTCTGCGTCTCTTCTGGTGTTGGCCCACATAACAGTTTTACAACTAAAGTCTTAAATCAAGGATAAAATGCCACTATGTCATTACTGTTAGGGTATTTTTTTGTTTATTGAACAACAGCAAATGCATTCACAGATGAAAATTATTGATAAAAATTTTAAAGATAATATTAGGGTGGTAGCATCAATCAAGAAAGATTAGGAAATCCCAAATATTAGGTACCTTCACAAACTCACTTTAAGCCTCTATGCATATGCATTATAATAGGATTGCCTGAACTTTCAGCATGAGTGAAAAAATATTTGGGTATTACCTACTGACCTATATTCAGCAGAGAATGCAGAAAGTTCACGTTAAAATGTATTCATTAATACAGTCTCCTTTACCTGATTTAGCTTGCCTTTAGCAAAAAAATTTCATGTGACTGCAATTTTTATAGGTTTTTATGTAAAGAAAATATGTTCAGTAAAATAGCATCACAGTAGGGAAGCTTCAGTTATCTTGTTCATTAAAAATCTGGGTCACTGCACAGCCATTAAAATAATCCTAAACCAAACAGGCTGCCCATTCTCACTGCTGAAGAAAGGTGGGGAAATTAACTGCCTGGGTTGAATTAACAAAGGTGGGAGACTGAAACACTTAAAGATGGACTAGCCACATAATTCAACTACTAACCAGGTGTGCCTTTCTTCACACTTGGTAGTACATTGCAGGGTCAGCTCCAAAAAAATTGAAAAGTTTGCTTTCTAGAAGTCTGCACCAATGTGCACATGGGAAATTCAATGTAAGAGTAAACTGTGTACCAAACTGACAGTTAGATAGCAATTTAGATAAATGTCAGTGCATCTTCCCCAGTGATCTTGGCTACTTTAGGTTTCCTCTCCCCTCAAAGGCCTTATTTTTGTCAAAGAAGCTGGATGCAAACTAAACGAACAATAAAAGATGTTGCAATGAGCTAGAGATGATACACTTTCCCACTATATAAAAAGCCAAAAGCATTGAAGAATAAACTTAGTACACAAGCTTTCCATTCATGCAATGTAATTGTAAATGTTTTTTAGACCTGCAGAAGTCAGATGACTCAACTCAGAGTTTACAGACAAGCTTACCTTCAAGGGTTCTTTTTACGTACATGTGCTCATAGTTTGCAAAGTTAAGCCTTGGTGATAAACGGAGCTGGATTTGTGTCAGAAATTTAGAGTACAAACTTTTAACTTTCTCAGACATTAAGGGTCAGTTCCACAGTAGCAGATCAGGATAGCAGATACACACAAAAGCTAAAAGTGTCATGAAAAATGCAACAAGACAGACAAGTTTAGAGCTGCTGTAGAAACCCTACTGCTGAAACTTCTGACTTTTGTGCCTTTGACTTCTTAATCATAAGGTTTCACTAAAGGAGTGTTTGTGTTGAATATATTTTCCTTCTTTTTGGAGACAGATTTGCATGAGAATGGTATCTTTGTTTCCTGGGATTCCATCTGCTCCCACTGCTTGTTACTCACCTGAAGCCATAATCCTGTGTGTGAGACTTCACAAATGGCTGTTGTGGACACAATTAAGGGCTTCAGGCAGGGAACAGTTATCAGAGTAAGATGAACTCTTCAGATAAAAAAGGTCTCCTTTTCATGCAAAACTTTCTTGATAATAAAGAACAAGAAGGAAAAAAGAGAACAGAATACACGGCAGTGACAGAAGTCTTTCTAAAGAAAACGTTCTCAAGATTTTCGTCAGAAAACTTCCTGCTTACCTGGGAAGCTGCCATGAAACTTCTCACATGTTAGCAAATAGGGAAGGCTGCAACTGGTTGACAGCATGCCCTTCTCCCCTTGTGTCGGGCTTATAAATCTGCTACCTAGGCATGGGCACCTCTTCTGCAACACGCTTTCAAGCCGCTAAAGACAAGGTGAGGAACATTGGTAAGCCGACCGGAACTCAGAGAGGTGAGCAGTGTCAGTGCTTTCTCTAAATTGTCAAAGAAAAAAAACCGTGGGTCTACCCAGGCAGTGAAGCTGAAGGACTTGCCTTGAATTTGCAGCTCTCTCTCAGACATTCTTTATAGACAAAAAGGGCAAAGTAAAAACACGGGTTAAGCTGCTTGCAGATGCTGTGTTGGAAGAACAGGTAACATTAAACTCCCTCAGAATTAGACAATGTTCTGCCAAAGCCATAAAAAAAGTGTGAGAATGAAGTGGCTCAGGCACCACTGAAAACAGAATCGTACACTCGTCCAGGTTGGAAGTACAGTTCGATCCCTTGTTAGTACAGGGCTAATGTCAAAGTTAGGTCAGGTTGCTCAAGTTTTGAAAATCTTTGGTACAGAAACTCCCATTATGAGGTAATAATAATACCAGAGGCCCAGCAGGCTGGCAAGCTGTATTCCAATGTCACATAAACGAGCTGAAAATCATCATTAAATAGACACATGCAAAATTATCTACAGTCTGTGCAATATCACAGCAACACACTACATGATCCCAGTAAAAAAAATACTCCCCTTAATTTCTGTCTAGACTTCTTTTAGAGAACCAATAAAATATTGAATGAAATTCTGCTTGTGAACAACATAACCCTACCGGGGATGCTAAGGGATATTGAAGACGGTTCAAAATCAGATAATATAAATGACTTCAATTAGCACTGCAGGTTAGATACATTCGGGTCTCTCACAGTTCAGGACATCCTAAAACAATTAGCTCTTCTCTGTGACCCAAACAGTACCACTGGCCACATCTGTATGCAGTGAGTTTAGAGCAAGTAGAGAAGAAGGAAGGGCTCAGCCAGCAGCACTGTCTGGAAATGGTGCAACAGGCACCAGCAGTGGCAAAACATTATCTACAAGAAAGAGTAATTTGCAAAAGACAAGCTTCCCTTTCGATGAAAGTGGATTTTTATGACAAAACTAATGTCACTTCTACAGTTTGTTAACATCCATATACAAGACCAGGGATCAGCTTTGTGGCAAGCAGATCACCAGCACACTACACGCAGTTCCAAGCAAGGGCAACATCACAACTGTGAATGTTTAAGCAAATTTCGATCACCGTATGAGAGGTGTCCGTAAGAAATTTTGGAAGGGGAGCAGAAATATCAGCTTCTTTCCCCCAAACTACTAATGAACTGTTGTGTGACCTTAGGAGAAATTGCTTCAGTGCTCCGTGCTTCTGTTTCCTTTCCTACTGAGTCTATTTAGACTAGGAGTTCTTTTGGGATAGGGGCTGTCTCTCACTTTCTATTTACACAGTGTCTAGCACAGCGAGCCCCTGATATTGCATGAGATCTATAGATGATATTGCATTACAAAAAATAACAATGGTAACAACGTAGATGTAACCAAATTAGACAAATATGAGAGGGGTTAAATTTACTCGTGAGAAGGTTTACTAGACCTTTTATTAAAGAGTCTATTACAATAGTAAATTTTAATGCACAGCAGGCAAAACCAACAATTAAAATGTATGTAGGTGACTAATCATACAAACTGAAGGCTAAGGATCAACTCTGGATCCATTAAAGGGACCTATAGTTAGCCTGTTATAGCTGATTTTTGTTACATGTGATAGAGCGATTTTTTAAATTATTATTTTCAAAATAGGAAGATGTTTAACAGAATTGAGAGGCAGAAAACACTTATGCATGATTGTATCTGTTAGTGAAATTTCACCCAGTTGTCTCTCATAAAAACAGCAATAACTTGTTTTTTATTAACCCTTATCTTCAAGAGGATCCTCTTATTTTTCAAGCTCTAGTACAGTATGTGCAATGACTTTTCACCATTATCCCAGATTTTTTTTCAAAAGGGGTTCTCATTTCAATCCTGTATGAATTACTCATGTCCATGAGAATTTTATTGTTGACTGCAGCAGAATTTTTAGCTCCTTTCAAGGGATGTTTCTAAGACGAAGGAAGAATCTACTGATGCCTGGAGAACCATTCATTTATTTTTTCATGTCAGGAAAAAAGCAGTCTCAGAAGGAGGTAGCAGATAATAAACAAACAGATTAAGTGGTCTTGCTGGAAATATTTATATTTTCTTCCTAAAATACATGTTAGAATGATATGATTTAGTATACAAACTAATATAACTTGAAATGAGAGGTAAAGAAAGATTCCTTTGGTATTCCTCTACGGGGAACGTTTTTGGAGACACCTTATACCTGAGACAGTCTACTCCATTTCAAAGGCAACTATTTGCTCTTTAGAAGTAACCTCTGCTAATGGTTGCAAACCTAGCAAGGCAGCAAAATCACTTTGATCTCCCTTTCAAAATGTTTTTGGAATTTATCCATTGCCAGGGAGTGAGTTTCTTCTCCTGGAAAGCACTGAACCCTTGTCTTGATTATGTCCCTTGATCAGCAAAGCTAAATCGTGACACTTTAGACTTATAATAAGATCTGTATTGATACAATCCCCAAATATGCCCTCACCATCTAAATATTTCAAAGATTTCTAGGTCCTTTTCTATTCTATTTTAATTCAGAGAGTTATCAACAGGAGTACTTCAGTCTCTAACATTAGTCACTTCTATCGCAATGTAAGTTTTACAAAAAAGAAACTGTGCAGAAACTGCCCAATTAACAGGGCATAAAATTTAAAAAAATACTATATATCATGTCAAAAGTTACCAAAACCAATTTTTTTCTATTTTTGTACAATGGAGTGTATGTGAGTGGATATTCGAAATGCTGGATATCTGTAGATTTTAATACTATTTGATGATTTACCCATGGACAAAGCCTTGCATATTTTCAGATAACAATAAATAGAACACAGAGGAATTCAAGTCTGAAATGCTTTGGACTTTTAACACAGTTTGATGAGGAAGTTTATATTCCTTGCTATGTGGAATTCTAAAATCTTAGGGAAACAAACTCAAAAATACCCCACTACTTGGAATTTGTTTGCTTTGTATTTTTTCATTAGAATAAATTATTTTTCTTGTTCTGTTTTTTTTGCCTGTATTTACACAAGCCAGAACTGAAGAGCTATATTCAGTGAGCTTTTTATCTTTGTAAGATCTCTTGGTATGAATATTTTTCCCACAGTTTTAATCTAGTAGGCTGAATTTTTAAGGACTCAATAAAAGAACAAAAGCAATAAGGAACAATGTAAATTTCAAAGGCAATTGATGACATATTAAATACCTTGCACTAAAACAATTGCTTTGTATGCATTTGAGAGCAGTGAAAATCAGACTGTATTAAAAAAATTACAGTCCACAAGGCAGATGCTAGAATATGAACTCTAGAGTCTGGTCTCCCACTTTTATACAGTTTACAAAGGTCAAACTGAGCCCAAAAGGCAAGTACACAAACCAAAGCATTGTACTAGCAGTTTCAAAGGTGAGAATTCAGTTATACTTTATCTTTGTTTTGCTTTCTACTCTTAAAGCTTTTGGTATTAACTTACAACCCATGTATAACAACAAATACTCATCCAAGAGAAATATTAATAATAATAAATACTGTATTACACAATATTTTGATTAATCCCATAAACAAACTATAACTATCCAATACACTGTGTATAATGACTTAAAAAGAGAGTAGAGTAATTATATTATGTATGTTAAACATTACCAGATATATGACCAAGTCACACAATATACATCAAGATGAAGACCTATCTTTCTCCGTTCTTGACTCAGATTTTGACAACAGCATTACTGAAACACAAAGTTTGAATTTAGATCTCAATTTTGCTGAAAGAGTAGATACTGAGTTCTGACTGAAGTCCATTGTGGAATATCACACAGACTGACTTTTCTATCCTTGATTAAGAATTTAGATGATATTTAAAATACATCTTATTGTTTGATCTAGACAGATGAAGTCACATTTATTCAACTTGGACTGAAGGTAACTAATAGGTCTTCTCAAATATGTAATGTCATTCAAGCTCTGGCCATAAGACTGACTGGTAGAAGCAGACCAGCCCATGGTTTAATTTTGAATTGTCACACTTACGCCTTTGAGCTAAACACCGTATTTACCATATTTGCAGAACAGGAAGGTAAATTCTAAGAAATGCCCACAGCAATAATTAGGCACTATCAGATGTGAATGCTTAAGGAATTTGCATTTGGGGAAAAAAAAAGTCAAAATGAGTTCTCAATGTTAGGACTGTAAAAAAAGAAAATATGAATAAACCAGAATGCAATATTATATTTGTTACTGTTTTGGAAGAAAAGAGGAAGTAGAAAAATTTAAGGTGCAATATTTACATTTTTCAAGTGTGTAAAGCCGACATTTCTCAGCAACTGGCTGAGCACCTCCTTCACTATAACCGACATCAGGAAAAGAAAGGAAGAAACCTCACAGTTTCTGCTAGCTAACGTTGCACAAAAGGCGCCGTTACCACAACCTCCCCCGTCTCTACCGGGTGGGAAGCGGGACTACTGCTGGGTTTGCCATTGCCCGCAGCGCACACCACCATTTCCCGACGTGTGCAAGGGGAAAATAGCCCGTTCTAATCAAAGACAGGAGCACCAGTGCTGCGTGCGCGTAGTCTCCTAGCACCGACATGTGTTGTCTTCGACTGCAGAATGCCTTTCTACGACACTGTAGAGACACTTGACTTCCTACTGGGGAAGTGCAGCTTTCTTTCCTAACAATGGGCCGACTGGTTTTCATAACGGAGATAAACGCTCCCTGCTGTGAATTGTAATAGAAAAACATGTCAAACAACCAACAATAAAAAGAAGCACAGCCAAAAGACTGGCTTTTCCTGTTTTTATATGCGGCACAGAGGAAACTAAGCACGTGAACTGCACTTGGCTCCTTAAAAGTCAAAATATCACTTATTTTAAATGAGAAGAGAAAAAAATGCAACTCTTTTCTGACCCTTTTTTCACTCTGGAGTGCAGACATGAAAACTGAATCTATTAGCACTTATTCGCCAGAGGTTATTATGAAACCTCTGAATGTGCAAATCAGATGCTTTATTAAAAAAGAGGAATGGTTATTCAGTTAGGATTTTTCCACCCTTTTAAAAGCTGTTATAGTTATGAACGATAAGGACATCCAGCTGCCATTCTGACGATCTTGTGATATTCTCTAGTTTTATGTTCTTTTGCTGAGAAAAGATCACTTGCTTAAAACCCTTTCCTTTTCCATCCCATCACCTGTTCACTTTCACCTCCCCTGCATGATTCTCTTCATCATTGTCCTACTTTTATCCCTGACTACCTTTTATAGCCTGACAGTTTTCTTTTGACATTAGCTTGTGAAATTGCACTGTAACTCTTCCACAAAAATCACTGTTCCTACACTGTCCTCTTGTCCATTTGGCATGTTTGCAATGTATCTTTCCTTCTCTTGTTGTCCTTCTCATCTGTTTAAACCAGAAGAAGCCAACAATGAGAACTTTTCAGGGAGCATGAATGATTCTCTAAATTAATACTGGATCTTCTCACTTTGGGTTAGATTGTGCAGAACGTGGCAAGATGATTGTGGTCACAGTCTCTTTGACCTCAGATGTACACATCACCACGGCTCAAGGTGACCCTAATTTATGGTACACCTCTGGTAAGGCTTGATGACTAGGTATCTAAAGTGTCATCTGTAGACTGAGCAGCTGCCTACAGCGCTGAGAGTAATTTTGACAGCAGTGAACTTTTGACAGTCCTGCTTTAGCAGGAGTGAACATGGCTGTTCGTTAGTACCTCCATTCTTTCCTCAAGCAGAGATATCGTCTGTTCTCTTTTTCTGTTTCTCTTGTTTTTTATCTGTGCTAGACTCCTAGAAAGAAGTATTGGTGCATGTGCCAGGCACACTGATCTTCATTTGCAGCAGACCAGCAGTGTTTAATTTGTAAGCATTTCAAGGAACACCAGTGCACATCCAGGAAACCTGATACCTCCAGGTCTCAAAAGACTTAATTGAACATGCCCAGCCTAACTACATGTGTATTTGGATGCTTCTCACTCACTGCACCTATAGAACGAATATTTGCTTGGGATCTGAGGAACTTCTAAGCCACAGGTGCTGGGAAGCTGAGCAAGTATCGCTGGATGTCTCTTCTCTTCTTTTTCTCAAGGTATCCACATCACTGGCAGGTGACTAGGCTGGATGGACTTCTGATCCAGTATGTTCTTAGGGCTTCAGCAGTCGGTGTGAATCAAGCTGGTGAGAGATGGTGATAGAATGGGTACATCCTCTTAGGTCCCTCAAATGTCTAGCATTTCAGCCAGTCTGTGTGGTACTTTCTGTTAGCTGTGATTCTACTACAATGAGCCTATTGCTGTTTGATTATAAACCAAGCATTTCAAAAGGGCAAAAAACCCTGTCATTTTATCTAATGTTGCTGTTTACGTACTACATTTTAACACTCCTTTGCTCCACCTACAAAGCCAGCACCTCAACACCTCAACTCTAAATCTGCTAGAGAGTAAAAGGATTCCTCATTCACTCGCACGGTGGATGCCTGTGCTTTGGGAACAGAAGGCACTGGACTATGTCTGTGTTTGCAGATGTGACATTCTGGACAAGCGCAAATTGGAAGATTAGAAACAATAGATTAGAGAATGCAAGATGTTTGTTACTCTAATAAGGACGATTAGACTGTGGCTGGGGTGCGAGTGGAATGGCAGAGGTCACGGAAAAAGCAAGAGAGAAGAATCAGAATGAGAGGCCTTGAATATGTGGTTATCAGGAAGGCTGTTTCCACCCTGCTCTGGTTTCTGTTAATAAGACCACAGCTTGGAACCCATCTGAAGACTCTGAAATGTAAGTGCATTAAGGTACATTAGCTACTATTGCTATAAAGAAACTTAGAGTCATGACGTTATCAGATATGCAGGACAAAGAACAGATTCGCAGAGCAGACAGAGAAAGCAAACAATTAATTACAAGAATAGCCTGCCTACATGTTGTTCTTCCCAGACCTGAGCCTGACACCAAAAATTACAAAAGGCATAAATTAGATTTTAAGATGCTCCTAACCAAGGGAGACGTGAAACTCACTTCCATTTGATACAGGATGAAGTATTCTACAAAGGACAGTCATATACCATTTGTGCAGGTGTGGGAAAAAAAGAAATAATGCACTTGGAAGCATGAGGATCCCTGTGGCACTGGAGAAGGTTCAGGAAAAGGAGTGGATGCTGCAGGGTCTCTTGAGTCAATACACTTGGGCTGGGGTAGAAAGGAGGAGAAAAAGGGGAAAGAGTAAAGCATGACTTATAGATGGCTGAAATTCTCTCTTTCCCCAAGTAACAGCTGTCAAATATTCCATATGGAATCTTAGGATTAATGTGATACTTAGGACAATATTTTTACATCATTAGATCAAATGCTAAAGACAGCAAGTATTCTGAAAAGGCCCACCTGCTCTCACAGTTATATCAGTCAATATTAACCACCTTTTTCTTCACATACCAGATTTCTGACCTTTGGAATGAAAAAGAAACAGATGCTGTCTTTCTGAGAGTTTATATCATATCAGAAAGGCAGTGAGTGATATGTTATAATGGTTGAATAATTTCCATCTGCCATTAATGAAGAGAAAGAAGGGGTTTTTTTCCAGGTAGAAATGAAGACTTCTGTATTCCTAGTGATCGTCAGTCCTCATTACCACATTATACTGAATTGGGGCCCAACATGAGCCATAAGAAATGGTATCAGTTGGATGGATGTCATCATCTAGACCATGAAATTTAGTCTGCAATGTTTCATTTCCATGAATAGATGCAAATAAACATTCTTCTGCAAATGACTGGAAATAAGCAGCTGACTGCTACGTTATATTTGAGAACAGAAATGGAAATTCAGTCACAACAAAGAAAAGGAGGACTGGTTAATTTGGGTTGTCAGTTCTTGAATACCAACGAAGAGGAAAACTGAGGCTTGAGATTTTTTTAACTATATCAAACTTCTAACAGTCAAATTTAAGCACCTGCTTAGGACTTTATTATTAAGAAATCTTAAAGCTGAAGGTAGTAGAGATGTCTACTAATTCAGGTTGTCCAGGAGTCCCTTTCTGCCAGAACTTGCTGGCAATGTCCATGCCAGAGCTGAAATTCAGTGTGAAATTGCTGTGGCCTGCACAGGTGGGTATCTTCCACAGTGTATGATCAATGCCACATACGCTATTGCTGGACAAAAGAAAAGCCATTTAGCATGCTGTGAAACTGGCCCTAGGTTTATGGTCTGCAGAGCTGATCCATGCAAGTCATGACAAGCTCTAGCTACTGAAATATAGCACTGAGGCTTAATATTTTGCCAATATTCATCACTTGCACACCTCTTATTAGTAATTCAACTCTGATTCATGTTCGCAGAGATTTTTATTTCCCATCTCACCTTTGAACTACTTCATTGAACTTTTACATAGCGTAAAAATGTACCTGCAAAGGAAAAAGGGAGAGGGCTCCTAGAGACAAATATATCATGCACAGTCACTTATTCAGGCCCAGACCTGATCACTCCCAGTTTCATGCACATGAATAACATTATGGCCTTCAGTGGCACTTCTTGCAAACCTGGACAGATGTTGATGGATAGAGGCCTAAGCCTTGTAACTATAAATTCCCTACTCACATCAATAAAAGCCTTCTGAGCTAAAATAAATAAATAAACAAATAAATAAAATTAAAAGGATCCTGTATATTCATAAATATTTTTCTCTTTTTAATACATATTTTATTAATATGAATGTCTTAACTGTGGAATAGTTCTGATGATTAATACTGTACTGAGAAGCATCATTCCAACGGGTATAACTAGTTCTGTTACAAAACATGCTTGTTAAATGTTGAAAAGGATATAAAATATATACAAAATATTTCATATTTTTTTACAAGAGCCCTGTACAATATGTGGCCTTATTTTACTGCTTATCTACTCTTTTATTTACGTATTTACGTATTTAAATTCTCAATCTGTCAGAGTCGTGGTTCTATACCAGTACTGACAAGTCTGACAGTTACTGTACAGTAACACTGTATTTTGTTTCTTTTCACAGTGGAACCACAGAAAAAATGTTTATAATTGACCGTGCAATGACACACAGTTGCCATGTCTTTGTTTTAGTTCGCATGAGTTATCTGCACTCTATACTATTTCCTGTTACATGTGTGTTTGCATTCTACTGTTTTCATCTCAGATCTGCTAAAAAAAGTGCAGAATCTGTTGATATCTGTGCTACAGGGACTACCTATAGCCTAGGGATATAGTCTGTAGTTCAGCAAAACACTTAAAGCAAAGAATAATGTCTTTGTTACCCAGCAAAGCAATTTATTTAAGTATGCAGTTGAGCATTGTGCTGAGAATGGATGGAATGGTTATTGCTTGGTGCTAGAACTGTGATTAATTGTATTTCTTGCCTAGGCAAACAGGGAATTAAAGGATGACCCCGTAGCTTCAGCTATAGCTAAAACTGTTGGTGAAAAATTACAGAGAAAACAGAGTCGTTTTCTCAGTCCTATTTTCTTCTGAATGGTGAGCACAATAAACTGAGCTGTGAAGGCAGACACCAACAACTGAAGGAAAATGTGTTTGTAACCCAGTACACCATTCTGTGTGTTCAAATGCAGACACACACTTACTCAGCTGTGTTTGTAAACTGGCATTTTACAGCATTTGTAGTGATCCTGCTAAGCACGTATTAGTTTATTCAAAACAGTCCATCATGAACAACACACATTCAAAAATAGAATCCTGTATGCAATTGCACACCCTAGCAAAAATGTGAATGCATTAGAACTACGCTGACGTTCCTCTTTCAGCATTGCTAAAATTTACTTCCATCACAGATTGCCCCTTTTTTTGCTCTTACAGTCTTCTGAACACGTCTGTCTTTGAAAGAAAGGTAAGCAGTCAAGTGACTTTTCATTCTCACTGTTGCTTCTGTCACATGGTCGTTTTTGCCATCCTACGTGTCAGCCCAGGCACTCAGTCTTCTGGGTGTGGGAGAAGCTTCCAACACCACAGCTCACCAATGTCTGCACTCTGTGAGAGATTCTGTACTGGTTATTTGCATCCAATCTCACCTGCTGTACACAGTCTTAAGCCACACTTGTATAAGAGAGACCAGTCAAGCTATGCCTAAGCATTCCTACTGCAAATACAGGATGGTGCATCGGTGCACCATGTCAAGATGTCAAGACAGGGCTCAAATACCAAATATCCTCCTGGATAAATCTGTATGGCTTATGCCCCTTCAGATTAGATCCAGTCATGAGCAAAAGGGATGTGACAGTTTTAGTGCTGCGAGTTATCACCAGAGGGACTCTGAGAAGCAAAGGGATCTGGATGGATGTAAGTAACAAGAGGATGGCAGCATGATGGAACAGAGAGGAGGTACCCAGCCTGGAAAGAAGCAAATGAAAATATACTAAGGGTCATGCAGAAAGAGTTGTTTTTGTAAAGAGAAAGAATTAAGGATAGGAGAGGCAAGAAAAGCCTGAATAGATGTTATTTAGGTGGCTTTCTCTGGAGGGTGAAAGATTTTGCACCGAAGTGTGCAGGGAAGCACAAGCCAGAACTTCAAGCATTTATCACGTGGTTCAAATCATGAGAGACGAGGCAATTATAAAATGTAAGCATTTTGACAAGTAAGGAATAAAGTGAATTACAAAGAACATGTCACTTCTCATTAGACAAGTGCAATGGGAGTACTTCTAAAACGAGTTGTCTACTTTTGACATATAGCTATGCCTAAAAAAAAAAGCTGTTCCTGGAGCAGATCACATTTCTAGATGCCAAGGATCATTTGGAGTGTGTCAAGGAATATCTACCAGACTACCCCATTTCTTCAGTTGCCACCTCAACGAACTATTTCTGTAGGACCTTGTACATAGTCATATTAGACATTGTTACAGGACCTGGAGCCCTCAGGCACAAAATGCAGCCCCTGCGCTAGGGTCCAGTGATGCATTTCAGCCAGCAGGCTGGAGGAATCTGTGGTCTCTAGCAATGTATTTGCATGCACACGCTGACATTTGCAGTGCAAGGGTTTATTGTTGATGGCAGTGAGTAGGAGGGGAAGGGAGGGAAATAATTCGACCCCATGCACAATGCAAACCAGAAAATTTATGGAATGAAAACTCAGATACTTTCCCAAAACAGGACAGAAGACCAGATTTATCTAGTCTTTTCTCTGTAACTTTTTTTAAAATACAAATTTGTGGAAATAATTTATTCCTTGTGCTAAGGACACCAACTTAGTAACTTGAGACAAAATACTGCATTTAGATTTGTCCACAGATGGGCAAAGAATATTTTACATTACCTATTCCAACAGAGTAGTATTCTCAAATGTATCTGCTCATTGCTCTAATGATGTCATTACTATTTTATATTTATGCTGTTATTCTTATAGCAGTTTGTTCACAAAATATTTAGTGTGCCTATTGCCCATGAAACTTGGATTTCAGTATTTTAATTATGACAGGATACAACACCATGCTCTTACTCCCTTACTGGATAAGTAAATACCCAGTACATAGTAAAATACCTAGTTTTCAGTAGACTTCTATACAAACTGTGAAGTTGTAGTTCTTTTTCCTTTTTTTTTCTGTATTATTGGCATGAAGTTAAATGTTCCTGGAGGTAAATGTTTGCTACTGAACCAGATTAATACAATCTACGAGAGTTTACTATAAACTTGAATATCTCCCAAACTCATATTCTCAGGTGTAGGGGGGAAAAGGGGGAAAGAGAAGTGGGGGGAAACGATTTAACCAGTTCTAGACCTAGCCGTACAAGTCTTCACTTTATTTCTTTTTAATTACATTCTCCCCTGAAGCAACTTTCTCATTTTATTTTGATAAGCAGTTCTGACAAATATTCACAAACTCCTAAAACTGCTGGAAAAAATCTTCCTACAAGACGTGGTAAACTTTATGCTGTCTTTAACATATATTATTGGAAAGTACGCTGACCTCATTTAAGTATGCGTGGGTAACCTCATAAATAGTGCAAATGCATTATTTGTAAGAGTTAGCAGATTACAGCCTGATACCCAAGACCTCAGTCTGTTTATTAGCTATTGCTCTGAGCCCCGAGGGAATCTACACAGCAACTTCTTCTCTGTTGTCTGCAGACTTTGTGGAGTCTCTTTAGCCTGGGAGCTTGGCAAACCCAAACCTCCCAAGATCCTTCGAAAACTCAGGTTTGCTTTGCTTTTTATATCAGTAAGTATTTAACTACACAAAATCTGATCACTGTTGTGGTTTGTGATATCACCTCAGTCCCTACATAGAATGCCATTTTAAGACTGTAGAGGAGCAGGTTTGGAAAAAATGATTTCCTGTGTTTAAAGGTAAATGGAGCACTCGTTAAAGAGTAGGAGTAATAGCATTTCAGCTAAAGCAAGGCAGGCCCTTCTGCACAACCTTCTCCCACGCATCCTTGCCAACGCCAATGACCTGTTTCACCTCCTGTTATTGCAGTCCTGGGCCTCTGTGCAACTCTGCCCAAACACCTCAGCCCTGACCCGTGTAGCCCTTTGCTATTCCAGTCCTGGGGCTCCCAAAAGGTTCTGCCAAGACCTCCTTTCTGACCCGCACTGAGCTCCCCGCTATTTCTCTCCGCAAGCCACCGTGCAGCATTGTGTGAAGGCCACCGCAGTGCCCTGCAGTACCTCCTGCTATCTCCGCAGTCCCGGGCCCCTGCGTAGCTCTGTAAATAAGCCTCCATCCTGACCTACAGCAACCCTTGCTATTAGGATCCAGGGGTCTCTTCTGAGCAGAGCCTGCCAATCATTCCAGAGCACTGCCTAGGGGGACTGGGGGGGGATTTTTCTTCCTTTCTTTTTTTTTTGGTGGGCGGTAGGCAGGAGAGAGGGAGGGAGAAAGAAAGGGCTGTTTTTAAAGCTTAATAGAATCAATGAAGAATTTAAAGAATACAGTTTAGCATGTTATGAAAACAAAGGCTTTGCTCTGGTTCACTGCAGCAAAAGCACACAAAATGACACTTTTCTACTTGTGGGAACACAACGTGGACTGAAATAGAAGGAACGAGCACATAGGAAAGGATTAGTCAGAAGCAATCAAAGATCCTGATAGAGAAAAGAAAAACATCAGTTTCTTTGTGTGTAATTAGAGGTGCGGCCCTGCAACAGCTCAGCTCTGCTTCATTGTAGCATTCGCTACCAATTTCACATAATCAGCATTTTTGCTCTCCCTCATCTTTTCGTATTCTTCCTCGTGTGGGCCGTAACACAGCAAAAGCTGATGTGTGCTGAGTCTCACTGAGTTCACGGAGATTGGTTCACATATCTAACATTACTCAGGAGTGCAAAGAGTGAGGACTTCAACCACGAAGTACTGGAGACAGAGATTTCTAAGTTTTGCCTGTAGAACTTCATATACAAAGATGGATCATTTGTAATTCTGTCTTCAATCATATTCACGTACAAGATGTCAACCTTTAAATGCATAAATCTGCTTTTAGCAATGAGATAACTCTTGTTACTCCATAGTTTAGGATGCAGACGTAATGCTTTTTTTCTACCTCTTTTGTAAATACTTGCCCTACAGTCTTAAAAACTTAGCTCTCAATCTGGATTTTTTCCCCTCTACTCAGTATCAGCGTGTACAATGCTTAGTGTTCATTTCTTACAGTTGCAGCATCCTCTTTTCTTGTTTCTGAAACAATGCAGTTTTAGCACACCCTCACTCCCACCCCCTCCACCCCCATGCTCAATGCTTTTTGTTTCCTCACATCACTAGGAAAAATTGATTGCTGATAGTTGTTGGTTGAGTTGTTGGTTTTTTTTAAAGCTTTAACCCTGTATGTTTAGGAAGAGAGATGAAAAGTTGTAACTTGTTGTGAGATATTTCAGAATTCATTAAACATTTGTACTTCACAGATTTATGTCAAGACTGTAGCTTGAGATTACTATGATACGTTTGCTGACTGGTTTATTTGATCACTTGCTGGAAGCATCATCTCATAGTTTAGGCAACAGCTACAAATTATCAGACACAAAAATGTTTATTCAGAAATATCTCCACAGAAGGAGACTCCACAATGTCTCTGGGCAGCCTGCTCCAGTGCTCTGTCAACCCTCAGAGTAAAGAAGTTCTTCCTCGCTTTCAGGTGGAAAATCAAATTTCTGATTTCAGCTTCAGGGAGCTGGACACTGGGTTGTATCAAATCCTTGCAGCGTGAGGCAATGAAATATGGTTTTTCACATTCCCTCTTCCTTTCCTCCTGTAGAGTCAGGTACTGCCTGACCCACAGTTTGCAAAGCAAAGGAAATGAATACACCTTAACCCTGCTCTTACTCAGCTGGTTTTCTTGAGGGTTATTTGCTAGAAAATTCTTCCTCTGTGCCCCAGTTCTTCAGCACTGTAACGATTGTCTCGGGATGGTCTCATGAGCTTGACGCTCACTGTTGATTTGCACTACGCTGTCTGAAACAGCTCTACCTCATTTCGGCTGCAGGAGTGGTGACAAATCCACAGGTCACGGCAGGGACTGCAGAGAGGCAATGCCCGCTGGGAGCTGCGGTTTCTGCAGGCTGCGCTCCCACATGGCCAGAGACAAGACCCTAAGCAACTTCATCTGCTTTACGCAGATTTGATGCATTTCAAAGGTCCCAGAAATTTGGTGAATGTAGGGCTTCAGTGGTGAAAAATGTGAACATCTCATGCCCTTCTACTCTGCTCTGGTGAGACCTCACCTGGAGTACTGTGTTCAGCTCTGGAGCCCTCAGCACAAGAAGGACATGGAACTGTTGGAGCGAGTCCAAAGGAGGGCTACAAAAATGATCCGAGGGCTGGAGCACCTCTCCTATGAGGACAGGCTGAG
>Ga0065711_1037659_pt1 | contig 19603 bp, 17 predicted proteins | sample Hoacrofraction12_FD_59098 | JGI IMG/M metagenome (GOLD analysis project Ga0065711, IMG submission 59098) | Hoatzin crop microbial communities from Cojedes, Venezuela - Epithelial fraction 12 v2 (version 2) | ecosystem: Host-associated > Birds > Digestive system > Esophagus > Crop | place... | reverse complement strand
GCCCAGAAGCACCCCGGCACAGCCCTGCTATTGCTGTCCCCATGTCCCCAGCACCCACGCAGGGATGGGCTGGTGGTGGCGAGGCCACCCAGTGCCGCCTGTCCACACACCCTGCGAGGCTCAGTCCCAGTGGGATGCTTCCGTCCCAGCCATCGCTTCCCAGCCTGGACGGAGGCTGCGTCGTGGAGGCAGCCACCCTGGCCGGACCTCACGGCACCTCGCATGTCTTTGCTCCCCGTTCCCCACGGCTGGGTTACCTAACGGCCTGTATAAACACAGGAAATATGGTTATTTTCCAAAAAAAGTTGTTGCGCGGCTGTTTTGCAAGAGGTGCTCCATCCAGCAAGACGGAGCTGATGGGGACGTGGAGGGGACACAACCCATGCACTGTCTCTGCTTAACGTCCCCGTGATGGGGGGCACAAAAGCAGCCGTGGGGAGGATGAAGAGGGATTGCTGATGGGATGGCGGCTTAAGTCCTATCTGGGTGGGTGGAAGGCTTTTGGGGCAGGTGGGTGGTTTTCTGGGGGGTGGTTTGCTATTCAGATTGCCCGGTGGGCTGCATGTGCGCCTGTGTGAGGTGGGCTGTGCATCCACTGTATAAATAAATGGGGAAACTGAGGCACGCTGGAGGCACATGAAAGGAAGGGCGATATAGCTCTGTTCCCCAGTGCCCCCCAGCCCCAGTCCTTGCTGGATCAAACCACGGCTCTTCACTAAGCCAGCCAAGCCCTGCAGCCATGCATGCAAAAACCAGGTGCCCAGACGCCAGGGAGATGGGCTCAGCACGTCCTTCTCGCAGGCTGCCCTCTGCCCTCTCACACAGGTCTCGCTGCGAGGGAAGCTGGTTTGGGTTTCTCCACCCAAGATGACTTTGTGTCGTGCAAGGGGAGAGGGCGATGCTGCTGACCACACAGACAGCTCCCACAGCACCGTTTGGCCCGAGGTCCATACTCGGTGGCCACTGGGCTTTGGAAAAAGCTGTCCAAAGGACACTGCCCCAAGGTGGGCATTTAGGAGCACCCTAAAACATCCTCAGCTTTGCAGTTGTGTGTAAATTGCTGTAAATTCTTGCTTTGCAAATTGGGCCAGTGATATTGGACCACTGGGGTCTTCTCCCGGAGCTGGGGAGGGGGCACCTTCAGCTTCTCCTTTGGACCTTATTTCCAGGTGCTTTTCCGAGTAGATCTGCCTCTTTAGCGTGCACTGCAATTCCCGGCTCCTCCAAAGCAGGCAGGAGGAAAGGAAGGGAGAAAAGGAAAGAAAAAGAAAAAAGAGAAAGAAAAAACCAAAAGCCCTGGGGCTAAATTGAAGCCATTAGTAGCCTCGAACCGATGACAGCGCAATAAATTACTAATTAACCTTCAGGGCGAGTTCAACACCTTGGGGATAAGTGTGAAAACACGGAGTAATAAGCCCTGACAAAGCCGGGGAGCGGCAGCTCCCGCCGGGGCATGCAGCACTGCTCCACTTTCGGGGGATTTCTGCGAAGTATGGGGCAGGCAGAGAGCAGCACAGTGGGGCAGCGGGGCTGGGACCTCACCCGACCTCAGTCTCGAGACCTTAAAACAAAATAACTGCATTTCTGCCTTGTTTTTTGCAAAACTGCGTCTTACTCGGTTGTCTGGTTTAGTGCAACCACGCTTTAAAAAAAAAAATGCCACCCGCCTATGGGAAATGTCTTCAATTACAGAGAGCAAGGGCTGGCTCTGGGGGATTTGGTTGCTGTTGTAATTGCACCCGCCGATCAGCGCCTTGGACTGACTTTTCCAGGGCAGGCGATTGCCTGGAACCCCTTGGCCAGCCCCGGGGGAGGTTTCACCTGGAGCTGAGAGCAGCCCAGCCCTGGGGTCTCTGCCCACGGGCGCTGGGAATGGGGCACCCAGCGCCAACCCCCCCTCTGCTGAGCTCTGCCAGTGGGTGATTTGCCCTTGCAGAGGTTTCGGCACAGAATTGCTTGCAGTGGTTAACGCTGTGCAGTGCCGACCTGGTTAGGTCAATCCACCTCATTAGGAGAGACGATTATATATTGCAAAGTGTTTTTCTGCATATACAAATACGTATATATCTCACTGTATTGCAAGAAGTGGAAGATCATAATTATCCCAACCTGAGCCCAGTCCCTGCAGGTTTTCTGTGTTGTTGTTTGGATTTTATTCTCCGGCAAGGCGGGGAATGCAATCCCGACCACCCATGAAGTGCGCGGAGCTCTTGGAAATGTGAATGTGTCAGGGATGGGGAGCTGCAGTTCCTGGGGACTGGGACGGGGCTGTGGCAGGGGACGATCCCCAGCTCTGTCCTGGTGGAGACGAAGAGGCAACATGCACTCGAGGCAGTGAAGGGCAGCAGAGCAATTCCCACATCAGAAAAAAAAAAATCCAAGCTTTCAGCTCTTGCCTGCTCTAAGGTGGAGCCCAAAACCACCCCAATCTGTACAACCAAGAGCTCTGAGACCCCCCCTTCTTTTTCATTTCCCTCCTGATGCTGGGGCAAGTATTTGCAAGGTTCTGTCTTTGGCATCTTGCTGCTGATCAAGCTGGGGACTTTGCCAACGGTATTGCATCAAGGTCTTTTCAGTTGTAACGGTGTATGACATTTCTGAGACCAGATATGGCTCAACTAATCATATTTTAATAGCCCTACCTTTTAAGAATGGACTAGCTTGGAGTGTACAGAGTAATATTTTAATTTCTGAGCTCTGATGAGCATAATTTTGAGCAGGTATTCAGTTTCTGTATGTTATAAATCGTGCTCCCAGATGTTCAATGCCAACGGGCTATAAAGAGCAACTGCACAAATATAATATTTAATACTGAATGTCAGTTTGGGTGTTCCACTCAATTTCCTGGAAAGATCTTTAAACTCGTCTTATTTAGCTTGAATACCCAATCAGTTCCATACTCCAGCCCGAGCTATGTAATTCCGCATAACTAAGTTCTCTAATTTCTGAGATGCAAATGTAGAGCAGATGTAAAAGGGGAGTGGAGGGAAGGGGGGATGTTCCTGCGCTTTCAGCAGCGCTGGTTATCAGTGCCGGGTGGATCAGAGAGGGAAAGGGCTATCAGGCTTTGCAAAAAAATGCAGCCCCCAGATGCTTTAGACCCTAACTGAGGGCTGTTGGAGAGGAGATGGGCCAACAAGAAGGCCCTAGCCTCGAGAAATCAGCCTGCTGTGGTGGCTGGCTCATAGTGGGCATAAATGGTGGACCTGTCCTGCTAGCAAAGCCCCATCCCATTAAAAGAGCCTGAGCTATCAAGAAGGGGGAAAGGAGCACTGAGATATCAGAGGGCTGAGGATAAAGGTGAGTTTATGGCTTTCTTGTCAGTGGGATGGGCAGGGAAGGAACTGCGACCCTCTGGGACACCTCCAGGGTAGACAAACTGGTTCCTTGCTGGTTGCCCTGTTAGCCCACATGATGTTCCTCTGTTGGTCAGTGGCCATCAGTTGTCTCATCACCTGTGAGTAACATCTTTGGTTGTCTGAAACATCTGCAGTCACTGCCGGTAGAGCTCCTAGCACTGCCCTGGCATCACTTGTGCAATGGGAATCAGTAACAGCTGAAGAAAGACCCTGAACTTCCTCAGAGCCCCGGTTCCTGGCAGCCCACAGCTGTCCCCTCCACAGACACCGCAGCCCTGGTCCAGAGGGTTTATGTAGCAAAGCTAACACAGTTCGTCAATGAGCCTGTCCACAAAGGTCAAAATCGGGGCTGGGGGAGTCCCGAGGGAGTCGGAGCAGACAGGCCACCAGGACTGAGGGCTTGCTGGTCTGGCAGAGGACGGAGGGGGCACAACCCCTGTAGCTGTCCCTGCGAGCTCTCCCAGGGCTCAAAACTCAGCAGCTGCCACTCGCAGCACTGTCCATCACCACGGGCTCTTTGAGAGCAGTGAAGTTATTTGACCTTTTTTCTGCTTTAAAAAGAAACACAATAAAAATCTGATTCTGGCTGCAGCTTCTAAAGCAGAACTGACCAAACACCATATATAGTATCAAGTAAGGACAGCCACAGACTTCCTTCCATCTTTTTAAGCCATTCCCCTTCCTACAGCACCATCCAAGCTGCATTAATCACGGGTTTCTTCAGAGTAAACGGGATTAATCTTCCCTCTCGCCATTTCCCTGATGTTTTGAAGCAAATCTTGGATGCATGCGGGATCCTGTGCACCTCGCAGGCACCGTGGTGATAGGATGCAAAGGAAACAGTAGCTATTTCTATCAGGTCGAGCCACACAGTGTTTCCTGCTCCTCCAAGCAGATCAGTCCCAGGTGGTCAGAGCCCCATGCACACTTAGGTCAAAAATGCTCACTTTCTCCATGCTTGCTTGCCAAAAACAAAAATTGTTTGCTGAGTGACCCATCCTATTTCTTTGGTTTAAAGATCTCAGCAGCTTCAAAGGCTGCTTCTGCATCCTGGGCTTTGGGCATTTGTTCTGAAAAAGCTCAGAAAGAGCTCCTGAAACGGAGCTGGATGAATACTTCTGGCTACTTGTCAGCGTCTTTGACTCCCCTGGAGTTTCTTCCTTTTCTTGTTCCCAAATGCATGTGCCAGGGGACTCCGTGGAGATGTACTCAGTATTAAGGAGATGTGTAACACAAAGCATTCATTCATAAACCATTAAAAAAGAAAAACAAAACCTGTGCTTTATCTAAGCTAATCACAGGGGATATAGGTCCTTCATGTTGTGTCCTAGTATGGTTAAAACCAAAAGTCTTTAAAATGTATTTTTCTGTTCTTTCATTTTATTTTAATGGGAAAACCACTCATGTATTCTGCCACATGAAAGTAGATTTGCCTTCATTTGTGGCCATGCTGATTACAAAGCCTTGGAGATCTTTAATTAAAACACTTGGGTTTTGTATATGTCTTTCAAAGAAACCCATCAAAATAGCATTTGTGACTCATTACAATTATAACAGCCATGCTATCATCTTTGCTTTCTTATATTACTTATTTTGATCAAAAACGCTGTCTGCTGCACGTACCTTTAACAGTTCATGAGTGTGCATCCCTCCGGCACGGGGAAGAGGATGCTCCCCAGCAGCGCTGAGGCATGGCTGGCCTTCACGTCTGTCAAAGGGAACCAAGCACATCTCCAGCTGGCTTTCTGCTCTTTTGAAAGCCACCAAAACAAGACATTTTACACATATTCCAAGCCAAAGGCCACGAGCTGCTGCTATAGGCACAGAATTTATTCTGGACATATCCGTATCATTGGGATGTCCTGAAAGCTGTTGCATGTTGCAGTCAACACACTTCTACTGTCCTCTCTTGCTCAAAATTGGTCTCAAGAGGGTTTGTCTCTTGCCCTTGCTCCTTTTTCTCAGAGAGCAACGGAGCCCTGCAAGGTAACTGCTCGTCTGCATCACCTGCTCTGGCCCTGCCTTCAGGCAAAGTAACCGGCTGCGGTGGGCAGAGAGCCCTCGTTCTGCTGGAGATAGTTGGACATGCTCACATGTGTTAATTGTGCTGAGGTTTTTGTTCTCCCTTTATTGACCCCCTCCATTATGTCACCACATGCAACTTTTTTAGGCAAGGGATGGGGCTCATTCGCTGCCTCCAGCAGGGACCCTGCAGCCCAGCAGGTAACTGATGCCGTGACAGCACCCAGCAAAAGATAACATCAGAGTTACAAGCTTTCTGGGGACGTTAGTCCCACCAAAACTGGCCATAATCAAAGTCATGGGACTGTGCCACTGTGAGGAGCCATCCAGCCTCCTGGGTCAGAGACCTCTGCTTAAAGACAGAAGTTACCTTGGAGAAAGAGCTGGAATGAGAGAAAGGCTTTCAGGGGCACTACGATGGAGATGGGAAAAGGGCCACCTCCAACTCATGCCAAGTTGGGACACTTTGTGGGTTATATGTTAAGGGCAGACCTGCTATGAGTTATTCTCCTTAGGATGGGGTCAGGATATTCCCCTGATGTTATTCTTATTTAAGAGAGGATGCAGCTGAGGTCCCTTCACTTTTGCTTGAGGTTCAGGGTAGGTCTGGCTGCAAATCAGATGGATGCCCCCATGAGGGCTTTAGAAGAGGACCAGGGATGGAGCCACCTACTCCCCAGCTGATCCCACAGATCCCTGGTGTGGAAGAAACCTCAGAGGGGCTTTGTGAATATACAGGCTTAATTTATCAAATCTTGAGGATACCCTAAAACCACATTGCAGGACTCCTCAGCAGTGGTGGCCTCGAAAGCCACCCTTCATGTAGCAACGTCTGAGTGGCAAGGAGGAGTGACACATCCCTCTTCCTACTGCTGCTTCCACTTCTTGAGGCTGGGGAGAAAGCAGTCCTGGCCCTGATACTGTTGCATCGATGATGATTGCCACGGGCACGTGTTTCCTCATGTTTGGTTTCCGATACTGTGGGACATCCCTGTAGCCTGGCGAGTGGCATGTGGGTATAATCAGTCTCAGGCAATTTATTTTTACTACCCTGTGTAAACACTGTGCTGAAATTGTCACTGTGATTTAGGAGGTGCCAGATTTTTCTGTTAGTGATTTTTTTTTTCTTTTTTTTTTCTTTCCTTTCTCGACACCTTCCATTTCATCTCTAGAATGACACTTCATGAGCAGCTTTCACCAAGGATTTCCCTGGGTCATGCTGGTGAAGCCTGTCTCTCCAGGCTTCCCTAGATGCTTGCTTGGAGACTGCAAGAAGGAGAGGACAAACTTATCTTTCTCTTTTGCCCAGCAACCATTTTGTGTGCTGAAAGTAGAAGTATCATTTTAAATGAGCCGCTCAGAGAGATGTAATTACCCAAATACAGATGAAATCACTTAAAAATTTTGAAACTGCAACCTCGTATATTTTAATTATAGACTACAGTGATATTCTGCTGAAAGCAATTACGTTGTAGCTCTTCCCACACACACAAGCAGTCCCAATTGTGCTCCACAAAGACTAGCAGTTAAGCATGTAAGAAATCATGTATGTATTTTTTTAAAAAAATCCATTTTTTCAGTGCTTTGAAATAAGGCAAGAGATAGACTCTTCTGGACACGGCCTTATTGCATATACACGGGGTGCGCTCAGGTAGGCGAACGTAGATATGTTGACTAGAGGAGCAGAAACTCCTATCTGCCGCGAGAACAACTTTTTCCCCCCACTTTTTGAATGGCCTCTTGTTTTTCCTATGGAAATGGCCGTCCCTGCTTCGTCAGTACTTTTTAAACTTGCCGCAGCCAGAAAAGATACTTCTGTTTAAAATCAGAGAAACGATCCACTAAAAAGCTTCAGATGAAAGATATCTATTTCACCAGGTTGGACTGGCCAACAAGCATGGCTTGCTGAAATGTGGTCGAGACACTCAGATGCAGTTCATGCTACTGATACCCCTTGCTCTCCCCTCAAAATTAGCCCAGATGAATGGGCCCTTTTGTAGTGAGGAAAGAAACAGGCAGAAATCACAATAATCTCTTTCTAGACAGGCCTCTGTAGCACAGGGTGAGTCAACGGCTCTGCCTGGTGCTGGAGAAGAAGGAAAACAGCAATTTCTCAGCGGTTTCCTTGGCATGTTGGAAACTGAAGGCGATCTTCTCACACGCAGCTCGTTGCACCTCAGGCTGGTCGCTCCCGTTGACTCCGTTCCAGCCATTCAAGTGCCGTGGGGCTGTGGACCGTGAATCGCATCCTTGACAGCCCAGCACCGTGGCCAAGCAGGTTTGTCCCAGCCCAGCGCCCCGGTACCTCTCGGGTGGCAGGAGGTGGCAAGCATCTGCTGGCTTTTGGAGCACAGTGGCTTTCATCTTTTCTGTGCATGCTTCCCAGGCCAAGGCCTTCACTCTTGGTGAAGAGTTATACTTCTTGCCTGTTATTCTAAAACTAAGTGCTTTGCACATTTGGGAGGTATTATTAAGTAACAGTCTGAGTGACGGTCTGTGGTTGGAATTAATTTCTTCCAGTTCTTAAAGTGTCTAATTACACTTTCTTCAATGCTAACTGTACAGACTGCTTCAAATGTGCAAAGACCTCTTGTTTAAATTGAAAAAAAGGAAAGAAACCCTGCAGTTCATCCCTCCAGACTGAAGGTCTGGGACTAGAAGCATAACCCAAAAGTCTTCTGACTTCTGCGCCGTTCATGGTTCTGTACATCTTCCCCCGAGTATCCTTGAAAGAATGAAAACCAACAGGCCAGATGCTACCTGGTGTAAATCCAGATCATCCCTTTTATACAGTATTCCCCAGCTTAAAGTCAGGTCTGTCTTCAGCTTAAACCCACGTCAGCTCAACACATGGTTAGGCAAACACAGGCAACCCTGTTTTAAGAGGTTGTGCCCTACTTCGGCTGCAATCCCTGTGGCAGGCATGCCCTAACCAGCTGCCTGTCACTAGTCCAGGGTCATGTAAAGTGAAGTGGGCACTGGAAAAGCCTGAGGTGTTTCACCCCAAAACTGGGGCACGGTAGGAGATCTCTGGCACATTGGCTGAAAACAGCAGTTTAGTAAGCCACTGTAACTGGGTTGCATCCAGAGACAGTTTGAGCCTTCCTTTAACGGCTGATGGAAAAGCAACACAGCTTTCACATGGAGACATCTCTCAGAAGGAGAAACTCTGTTTGGAGGTACATTTCTACCTCTTTGTTACAGCCAATTTAGAAAAACAAACGTATCCAGCAGCTGATTTTTCTGATTACAGTTTAAAGTGCATTAGATGGGTGGCAGTGGGGAGAAGAGAGGGGCAGAGCTGCCCATGGGGCTGTGAGAAAAGCCAGAGATGCACAACATCCTTCAGTGCCCAAGGGACAAGGTCAAGGAAGGCACCAACAGCTTCATTGTGCTCACAACTGCTGCTGGCCATCACGTCAACTGCAATTCAGGCCAACAGAATGTTTTTTGTCAGTCCTAGATTTTGACCATGCTCAAAATAATGATTGCATGGTTATGAGATTTTTGTCCCAGTGTTAGACCATGGTGGGGAAAAATAACATGTAAGAATTGGGAAGGGTGGGTGAGAAGGGCGTCCATCTCACAGCAATGCACGCAGCTTGGTTTTGCACGGGTGGTTTCACGCGATAGCCTGAGCTGATGCTGCTGGTTCAGTCACCGCACTCGCTGACTTCTCTGAGCGATGGACATGTCCAATGTGAGTGGTGGCCTACAGGACTAGACATGGTATCCTTCAAGACTGGGCGAGCTCACAATGTGATTTATTTTTCTTTCCTGGGTTTGTGACGGAATCAGACGGGAGAGAGGAAGTGAAGGTTTGTTCTTTTTAAAGATTTATTTCATTACATCTGCAACAAGTCAAGACGAGAGCAGGCTAGAAAGGCTTTTGGTTTTGGGCCTGGAACAAAGCTCAGTACTTGAGATAAACAAATGGGGGGAAAGGAATTATCAAAGAAAGAGCTGGCCACAGACTTTGTTTTGAGCTTTACTCTAACAGGCTGAGAAACTTGGGTAACTTAAACCAAACTGAAAGCGGACCGGACTTGCAGGGTGAAAGGAAAAGCAGATGACCGAGGTACCTTGAAGAAGAAAATGTTCTCTCTGTCTGTCCTCCTATCCATCTCTCAGAATCTCCTGTGTTGTGCTTATATGTGGAGATACTGGAAGTGGAAAATATCCCAGGCTGTGGATTAGAGGACCCGGCAGACTTCTCCAGTGTGTGAGTTGCCCTGCCATTGACTTTGATAGCCATGAACAAGCTCTGCTGACTCATTCATCAAATGAAGTAGTGGTGCTCTCCTGGTTTTCACAAGCGCTGAGACACCCGAGTGCAAGACAACATGTAGGTACTGATGTGGCCAGGCGTTGTGTACCAGTGTGTTTTACCTGCCAGGTGTGATGAGTGCTTATATACACACAGCCAGAAGCTACATCTACACACAAGACTTCTCTGGGTTGGCTGGAAAATTTTCAAGTATTCCATAGCAAATAATTTTCCAAAAGTGTTGCAGAACAACAACGACACCTTGTCCAAGTGTCCACTTTGGCAAGGAGGTGTTAATGATTCCTACCTAGTGCTTAGGCCAGTGTAGGAGCTGAATTACTTCACGTAGGTCAGCAAAGATGGTTAAAAATACCAAAAAACCTGAGAGATACAGCGTTTGTTAGAAGAACATAGTTTATTTCTCTGTGGGAAAAAAAAAGGGAGAAATAATGAAACCTTCATTTCCACAGTGTTAAATTAACAACAGCAAAAACCACTCAAAATAATAAACTGCATGTTCAGTAAATTTAAAAGAATTACTATAAAATGAATGCCAGCTTGCTTTTCCAACGTTTTCAAATCCTGAGTCACCAAAACCCCTTGTAGCACCTCCTATAAAGCTTAGAGGATCGTGCCGGTGGCAGCTACCCTCTGCACATCCTTAGGACCCCAGTGTCTCTCTGAGGAGGTTGGTGCCTCGGGCTCTCGGCAGGAGAGATAACCCCTCCAGAAGGAAGCTCACCCACCGCAGGTCTGACAACATTTACCAGTTACCTGTGCTGAGTGCTCCTTATCTGACTGATACCCTATCAGTCCTGTTCAGGGCAAGGCTGGTGAGATAGCAAAGTGGCACAATTAGCATTAATTAGCTTTGTGAGAAACCTGTTCTGTGGTGGTTCCTGGGGTGGAGAAGGTCCATGACTCCTGGTGCCGCCAGAGAAGCTGGTGGGGTTGGGTGGCCATCGGCCGAGTAGCCAGGATGGGGTTTGTGCTGCCAGTTCCGTTTTATTGGTGTGCGTGATGGGGCTGGGTTTTGGGGCAGAGCCCTCAGGCCAGTGGGGGGATGATGGAGGTGCCTCCACCCTGGGGTAGGAGAGCGCACAGGAGGCTCACGCCTCCACACGGGTGCACAGGCGGACCTCTCCACAGCACTGCAGAGCCATTGGTCTTGATAAGACTGACCAGGCTGATCTCACAAGTGATGGTCCATGACCACAAAGCACCTTGCTAGGACCTGCTGCTTCTTACTGGGCTGCCTAGGATGTCGAAGTCTCAGGCTGGTGGGAAATTGGGAGACCTGGAAAACATAAGTCCAGTGATACTGGGGGTTTTCTAAAGCAACAAAGCCCTTGAGATCACCCAGTTATCAGTACACCGTATAGAAGCAGAGGGGAAAACCTCAGTAAAGATGATGTTTGGGTTATTTTGTGCCCACACAGACTGATTTGCATCGTAGCCCATCTCAGTTGCCAGAGGCTGGTGACAGCTGCCCCAATTGCTTGCTCCAGAAGTCAGCTTTGCCTGCTCTTTGTAAGCACTCACCCTCGAGGTGAGGGTCGTCCTGTCTCCCACCCACAGCTCGGTCCTGCAGCGTGGTCGGGGATGTCCTCCCTCCTGCACACGCATGGCTCGTGCACGGTTAAAGCCCCTGTGCATGACATCTCCAGATTAACAGGTTGGCCGTGACAGTCGTCGGAGTTGCTGGCCAGAAACCTGTAAAGCAGAAGGGAAATGGTTTTGGTGGCAGAACTACAAATACTCCATAAAGCGCAGCTTGTTTCGGTGCTTTTTTATGTGGTTCCATGCTAACTTTTCGTCCCCTAATTCACAGCAGCAGTGAAGCAGAGTGTAGTAGAGATTGAGCATGAATTCTTTGTGCGTGGATAATGGGAACAATTACAGAAGTTTCTTCTTTTTCTTTTGCCAAGCTGTGATATGAAATCATTTGCTGGGTTCCTGTTTCTATGGAAACAATTAGTTTCATACCATTTTCGTATTACACATCAATGAAGTGATTAGCTAAATGAAGGCCAACACTTCATAAGTGTATTGTCTCATGCAATAATCAAGTAGCTACCGAGTACCACAGCTAAATGCACTTAAAACGCAATGAGACCAGATCCATAAAACACTTACAAGTGTGTGAGTATTTATTGATCTGATCTGGCACATCATTTGTTAGCCAAAAATACCAAAACCTCCACACGTGGGTGTTTAGGTTTCAGGGCGCTCGCTGGCTTTTGAGTAAAGCCCTGTTTTCTGAAAGGGTCTGGTTGCCTTGAGCCATCTCCAGGAAAGGGTTTAGGGACCTGTTGTGTGATGCAGATGGACTTCAGCTGCCGACTGTGCCGAGAGCTGCAGGACCTCCTAGCCCTGTGGTTAGTGTGCTCACAGGGACGCGCCTGGTCCCCAGCCTTTCTCCAAGGACTCCTTACATATTTTCTCCATAAAACAAAATATACAAAGAGTCCACACGGCACAGAGTGGAATTCAGGACTCTGCCCGCTCCCTCCTGAGCACATCTGGGAGCCTTTCCTTCACAGAGCTGAGCAGCTGCACAGCAAGAGAGGGAGGGAGGGAGGGAGGGAGACTCCCATGCTCTGCCACCAAGGAAAGTGAGGGCTGAAACGACAACTGAATTATGGGATGCTGTGGTGGGTGGCTCAGCCCTGAGGCTCTTCAGTGGGACAGGGACAGGATTGCAGGAGGTACAGCCTGGGCTGGGTGACAGGCAGGGATGACTTCCCAGACTTCAGGCTTAGTAATTAATTTCTGAAATGAGCCACTCTCTTAGAAGGCTCTGTAGGAGTCGGAGTAGCTTATTTTTACAAGTCATTAGGGAAGAATTCACTGTGAAACCCTCTATACTGGACAGTGAATCCTTATTTCACTGGGCAGTGGGTTGGAGTCTTTATCTCCTTTGTTGAGATCAGCTCGCAGAGCAAAGGAAATGATGCTTTCCCCTTCATTCAGGAAGGATTTATACACAAGTGGTTGTGCAAAATATAATAACCTGTTTTCAGTTCAGCAACTTACGAAAATCAGGATTTTGCTTGGAAAATTTTATTTTTTCTGTTTTCTGTTTTCTCTCTCTTTATTGAAGTATCTCCTGGGAAAGTGGTGTGATGCACATCAAAACAGTCTCTCCCTATTCCTAATAGACAGTCAGAACACGTTCAGTGACCCCCTTCCACAGCTATTTCTTGCATGATGCTGGTTAGCTGGTCCTTCCAGACAAATGCAACAGAAATTTCACAGAGAAACTTCACGTTAAATAGTTTTTTGACCTGGTGCCAGAGGACACCGTTTTCACACAGGGGGAATGGTTCATCGATGTGTACAAAATGGACACTAGCTGTCCAGTGCAACCATATTTTCTACAATCCTTTCTGCTGACAAGCTAGCAGGTGGTGAATCACTACAACATGACATGAAAAGAAATGTTCTACGATGGATGAAAACAATGCACAGAGCTGTATCTTCATCCATGTGAGACAGACCCCATCTACTTCCATCTGACAGAGCTGTTTCTCCCCTTCTCCTATGTGCCCCCCTGCCATATTGCTTTTCTGGTTATTCTTTCTTCCCTTTGGTTATACCACAGCAGCTCAGCTGCAGCTCATGCTAAAAGCATCCTCGTTGCCCTGCGAAAGAACTGGGGATAAGATGATGCCTAGCAGGGCTGGCTGCCTCACCTGGTCCTGCCTTGGTCCAGCTGGCCCAAGTTGCGTGACCAAGGACCAGGGGTGCAGCGCATGCATGGGCCACCCTCATCCAGAAGGCTTTGAAGCTGGGACTGCATCTGTGCCTGACGTGTATTTGCATGCAAATAACGCAGATGGGCAGCAAATCTGGAGAGGAGAACAGGCTCAAGTCTGCACTTAATGGCCAGTGTAAACATCCTCCTGAAATCTCTTTGCAGAGTCAGCCTCAACTGTCTCTCTGCTATTCCCTGCTCCCCTTTTACCACCCAACCTCCTGACCTTGCAAAAATATGTCTCTGAAGGGTCAGAGCTTGGGCCTGGAGCAGATGCTGGTGCCTGGGATCAGGGGTGGGTGGCCCGAGGGCTGGACAGTGCAACATTCCTGTACAGGGTCTCTGAGATAAGGCAGCCCCACACTGTGATTTACTCCAAGGAAGTGGAGTTTGAGTGAGTCCTGGATGTTCCCTAGCAGATGAGGCAGAAAAAATCCTGTAGCATAAAAAGCTTTCAATCTATCAGTAATGGTTTTCTTTAGAAAAGCATCTAATTATATATAGCTAAAAGCACCATGCTGGTCTGGACCACAATCCATCGCCCACAGTCTCCAAGCCCAAACACACTGGAACACACCAGAGACTGAGCTCATTTATTTATGCTTCAGTTAACCCTGGTCCATATCTTACTGGTTTGGCAACCTTCTCCTGGTTGGACTTCAGCAGCAAAGGTGAGACAAAGAGCAGCAGCGATTCCAAGCAAGTAGAGCCTCTGTGAGATGTTTAAATATCAGGGCTTGGAGAGGGTCAGGTCTTCAAAAATGGATTGATCTCCCCCACCAATGTGAGCATACCTAAAGCCAGCAACTCCAAGTGCAGCTGCTTTGGGCCTGCTGGCAAGAGTGCAGTGAATGCTAAAATGGAAGAGTGGCCTCCATCCCTCAACACGCTCTCTGAGAGCTGATATCGGTGGCCTTTCTCTCCTAAAACTGCTCTGACACAAAGGCTAGAGAATAGACCTGCACTGGGTCAGAAGGAGAATCTCTCTTCTGCCCATCCAATGTGGGTCCTTTTAGGTCCAGGCAACAGGCAAATCAATGTTTTGGAATTGCAGTTCTGGACTGGAATGCCTTAAATCCAATCTTTTTAATGACTTTCTAAATCTCAAAACTACTGTACCTATAACTGTATCTACAGCGTTTGAAAAGTCATAACCCATTCCCAGAACAACTGTTTGGAAAAGAGGGTAAGAGTTCCCAACCCAGAGGCCCAGCCATGTGGAAAGGTACAGCCAGACCCTGTATTCTCTCTAGCGGGGATTTTTTTCGGGCAGCTTGGCAAGAGGATAGTGTGCTTGTCCCCACCAGCCCAGCCTGCCACTTCTTTCACCTAATCCCTCGCATTCCCACCATGCTGCACCCACTGAGCTTGGGCAGAGGGAGAGCCAGCCACACCGGAGTGCAGTCCCCCTGGCCAGACTCTGTGGAGGGAGACCTGCAGGAAGACTCTTCAAGTCCCGTAGCACATCCCCACTGAAGTGCAAATATAGCCTCAAGGCTCACAGCTAAAAAAACCTGAAGATATCGATGCATAAACATGGTTGGCATGACCGTCAAGAAAGCTTTGGACTGTGCACGGTATGACCACAAGATAAGCAGCACATGCATTTGCAGAAAGAGTCACTCTTGCAGTAAAAGCAATGTCGCTGTTAACACTCTGCCTCTGATCTCTGTACACCTGCAATGCTGGTCCCTTGGACACCCGGTCCAGATGCCACCAGCCCCACTGAGAACTTGGAGCTACCAACCAGCCATTTTACCAGATGCGACTGGTTCTTCCTCGCAGCCTTCTGGCTTGGAGCCAGCCCATGGCTCGGGATCCCTGCCCAGGAAACAAGTTTCCAGCACTGGTGGGTGATTGTTGAGAAATGCATTCAAGGAGAGAGATGTCCAGGTTCGTCTGGGTTATGACTCCACACTAAGGTCACTCTGAGAATGTGACATTGAACCCAGGACTGAATTCTTTTAATTTATAAAAAACCTTCATCGAGCACAGCAAATGACTTTGGAATTTGAGCATGTACTTCTTTTTTTCCCATATATTTTATTACGCAATTTCTTCTCCCTAGAAGAACACCAAGTTCTCTTCTTAGTTTTTTAAACAAATCAGAAGAGGTAATACTAATTATCTGGTACACAGCCTGCAACAATTTGTTTCTCTGCAGGACGGCAAATGGTCTCAACCCTGTCTAAGGAAGCTCCTTGAAATGCATCAGGTAACAAATAGAAAACACACAGTTTACGCAACAGCATGCAACTAAGAAATCTTCCCTTGGCAAAACAACAGGGCCGTTGTATTCCCGGTCTGAGCAGTCGGTAAGCTCTGCTGGTCCAGGGCTGTGATGAATTAAAGGCTCCTCTGCAGCAGACAGAATTGCTGTGTGTTACCAAGAACAGCACGCTGCTGGGAGTCCGCGGCACGCTAAATGCACGCCTGCACGTTCCCAGCATAGTCAAAACTTGCACAACAGTGGAAAGGAGGGTGATTACCAGACGTGAGTGTCTCAGCTCTGTGCTGATTTCTCCCATTTCGTAGGATACCCTTTCTCAATGACATGGTAGCAGGAATGCTTACAGCCAAAACAGCTGCTGCTTTGATAGCAGAGCTTGACAACCTGGTTGGACAGACACAAGTGCGTTGACTGCTCCTCTGCTATCTGAACTATCAATATTCATGGTTGTTGGACCCTCTCTTTGGAGATTTTCAAGGCTCAGCTAAACAAAGCCATGCCTGACCCGATCTAGCACTGGTGATGGACCTGCTTAGAGCAGAAGGTGGGGCTGGAGCCCTCTGAGGTCTCTCTGAATCATGCAGATACTTGCTGAGGTAGTGGCATCAGGACAGTGGCTCTCAAGGCACCAGAGCTGGCTTTGGGCAAGGTACTGACTCTGCCCTTGGCTGTATCTCCAGCCCTACACTGGATGTACATTCCTCTTTTGGCTGGAGGAGCAAAGGTAGAGGCTACCTGGTGATAAGTGTGGGGCATTTTCAGTGGGGTCTGCACCACCACTGGAAAGCTGTAGCTATTCGAACACCAGAAATGGTTAAAACTGATCCGTTCACACTTCTGGTATGCCTGTAGCAGCAATCAGGGCTTACTGTGAGACAGAAGAGATCAGATCCCAGGGGTGGAAATTAGGAAGTGAAATGCCAAGAACAATAACTAGAACAATGCCATGAATTTCCTCCACCGCAGCACTGAAGGAGTGTGACAGGGAATATTTTGATGGGCTGAAATAATTCAGAGCATTGGTTTCACTTAGGAAATTCCAACTAAACATGCTCGATGCTTGTGTTTTGGTTTTAAATGTTAGTAATGGTTAGAATTGCTGTCGGGGGTACACATCACTGGGGTGGATCCTGGGCTCCTGTCTTGCTGCTCCATGGGCTCCAAACCAGTAAGTGGCTTAACAGAGCTGGGAAAAGGGAGCCGAGACGTGTGAAACTGGCTTTCTCCTGCATCCCCTTTCCCAGAGCACACACACGTACCATGTGTCATGTTGAAACTGGATGCACCTGCTAGAGGAGCTGTGTGGGGGCAGGCATCATACACCGGTTATAAATCCTTAGGCTATCAACAGCCTTTAGTAAACATTTGGACAATCCTTCCTACCTCTCGGTCGTCCAAATATTTGCATCACGCAGGGCTGCAAGCCGTTTCCTGACATGCTGCGTATCTAAGAATATCCCCGGATCGTAGGTCGGTTCCAGAGCACCGTGATGGATAGTCTTATTGGATGAAATAAATGGCTTGGGGAGAAAGGAAAAAAAAATTTATCTGTCTCCTGATAATAAATCCAGGTCAGGATGGAGCAAAACAGCTTGCAGTCATGAATGGTGTTTTTAGAGATCTTTTAGGATCTGATCCGAAGCACCCAAGGGTTAATGATGAAGAGCCCTCAGCTCAATTAGTAGATACACTTCCCTTAGTGACTTGGACCACTTTGGACCGGGCACTCGGAGAAAAGGTTGAAGATGCTCCTGCAAGCTCTTCCTTCCTGCTGTTGGAAACAGCCCGAGCCAACTTTGGATATAAAATCGGAGCCTGTTGCACCGAAGCCGGGTTTGGCAACTCTTCCTGCAGAGCAGAGCATCTCCCAGGTGAATCGCGGGAGGAGACCACTGCACGGGGCTTGCAGTCTGTGTGCGAACCTTTTAATGCAGCAGAGTCACCAAACAGAAATAAAATGCTTTTTTTTTTCTTAATGCAGAGAAAGGAAAGCAGCCTGGACTCTGCTTTAGCAGTTAATAGGGTTTAACAGTTAATTGGGTTTAGCAGTTACTAGTCTTCAACACAAAATCTGTGTTCTGTGATTAAGACTGCTGTGCTAAATAACAATGTTAGGAGGATTAAGCCTTGCAACACAATAATTTTAGTCTTCTACTCAATACACCGCTGGTACTTTCAGGCTAAATATACATTATAACAAGCCAGTGGATTTTCTGATAGCGTAGTAAAGAAAATGATCGACCCTCAGCTTAACCGCAGGATAAAAATGCGTAAGGTGTAATGTGGCTTTTCCACTGAAATTTCAGCTTGAACATTTTTTGAATTTTTTTGTTTTGATCTTCTCTCCCCTCTCAGTAAAACCACCAAACCCATGACAGATAAAAGCCATGCGGCTCGCCGTTGTGCGATAGATGAGGCGGAGGGTGCTGTAAACGCCTTTTCCAGCTGCGAAGCCGGGCTGAGCCCGCGCGGAGGCTTTGCTCACCCCCGGGTAATTCCCCGCTGCCACCCCCGGGTTTCTCCAGCATCTCCTGTCCCCCCCACCCCGGGTCATCGCTCCTTTCTGGGAAGCCCAAAGCTCCTCTTCAGACAGACTAAACAACATCTGCAAAGTCGCCTCTCTCCCCTGCAGCCCTCCCAGGGGAAAAAAAGCCGGTCCCAGATGGACAGGAGAAAGACGGAGTCACCGGGGAGGGTGAGCGGGGCTCCCGGGGGTGCCGGGGAGCAGGGATGTGGCGGAAGCATAAAGCACCTGTTGGGAGGCTATTTAGGGATTAGCCAAGTGCTGACAGACAAATTGGCAAGATTAATAAGAGCAATCAAGGCTGTGTGGGCTCGAGTTGTGAGCTGACATTAATGTGACATCACTTTCATCTGCTTTTGCCTCACACCGCATAGCTGCTCCGCGGCATCATTAGTGCTGCGAGAGAGCAGCGCGGGCGGACGCGGGGGTTAGAGAGCGGGGGGTGTCTGCGAGTGTGCACACGTGTGTGTGCGTGTGCGCACACGTGTGTGCGCTTTGGGGTGGGGGGCAGCCCGCTGTGCCCGTCCTTGAGCTGGTCCCCACGCAGGGGCTGCCCACAGCGACGGGCTCGAGGGCTGTCCCTGTTTCAGGGCGAGGACCAGCGAGGGGCTGTGTGTTTGGGGGACCCCCGGCCCCCCCACCCTGCTGCCCCCCACCCCAGGCACCTCGGCAAGGCCTACCTGGCTCTGACAGCACGGGCTTACCCCTGGTGACATCGATTCCAAAGCTGTCTACTCTACTGGATTTGGGATTCTGTTATTGGGGTTTTCTTTTTGCCCTGACCATCCCTCCTACAGAATCGCTTGATGTCACTGGGAAAAAATGTCACACCCCCACAACCCCCCCCCAAAAAATAAATAAGAGAAAAAAAGCATCGTGGAATAAAGGCTAATTCCAGGTATGAGGAGAGAACAAAGAAACTCCTCTGCGGTCGCGCTAAGCCCTGCGCTGGCAATCTCCCCTTTACGTGAGGAGACGGTTCGAGTCCCTATAGATATTTTGAGGGAGAAAAACCTGTTTTCAGAGTGCTCCTCTGCCCCCCAAACCCTGGGGAGATCCCCCCTGCACTCTAGTGTAGCACAGCTGTTGCATGGGGAAAACTTTGGGTAGGGTCTTCTCATTTTCGGGTTTTTTTCCCTTGTTTTCTCGAATCCCTTCCCTGATAAAGTTTCATTTGCCCAAAATTTTGCTCGCATCCCTTTCTGATGGAGACTTGTTTATGCTCCAATTTTCTTTGCACTTCAGTCAATGAGGAGTCATAACAGTAGTAAAACATTGAATGTAGAAAGCCTGCAGGTCAGCCTGGCTCTGCCGGAGAGGCTCCTTCGCGGAGAGCTTTTGCCCACAAAAGGAAAGTGTTGAAAAGGAGCGAGATGCCAAAGCACATTTGCTCGCAGAGCTCCTGGGAGGGAGCAACCCGCTCGCTGGGACCCAAGGTGGATCC
>Ga0065711_1037655_pt1 | contig 19603 bp, 10 predicted proteins | sample Hoacrofraction12_FD_59098 | JGI IMG/M metagenome (GOLD analysis project Ga0065711, IMG submission 59098) | Hoatzin crop microbial communities from Cojedes, Venezuela - Epithelial fraction 12 v2 (version 2) | ecosystem: Host-associated > Birds > Digestive system > Esophagus > Crop | place... | reverse complement strand
CGAGGCTCCCGCTCGCCTCCCCGCCGCTCAGGTCCGCGCACCCCCGCGGCTCCCCGCAGCCGGTGACGGGCGGGCAGCGCCGACCTCCCGGCCCCTCCTCGATCCGCCTTCGGGGCAGCCCCGCGGGCTAACGGCGAAGGCTTTGTGACCGCTGGAAAGGGGGAGAAGAAGTGGGGAGAGGATGGGGGGAGGCAAGAGCGGACTGGTGATGAAGAGTCTTGGTGCAGGGTGGGAGGGGAACCACCTGGAGACCAGGCTGCGGGGGGAGTTAAACACACAGCCATCCGTCCATCCATCCATCCATCCATCCATCCATCCATCCATCCATCCATCCATCCATCCACCCCACTGCCATCCCCCAGCGCTCCCCCCGCCCCGTGCACCCACAGCAGTGCCGCAAGCTCGGGACCCACCTGGGGAAGGGGCGGCCAGGCCGCAGGTGTGTGGTGTGGAGCAGCGTGGAGCGGTGCAGGCCGGGGAGGAGAGCTAAGGGCAGCTGGAGCAGGAGCGAGGGTCCGGACCTGCCCGTACGCCCTCAGCACCAGTGGCCTCCATGGACGGAGTGGAGGGGGTCACCTCCGCGGGCTGGGACCGGGGCGGGTGAAGTTTTCCCCAGCAGCGGAGCCTGGGGCGGTGCGAGGAGCTGGCGAGGGAAGGGTTCCCCTCACTCGAATTACACCGGGTTTGCTTGCCCAACACCAGGGACTCCAGCAAGTGGGGAAACGAGAGCCAGCTGAGCCCTCCTGCCAGCCTCACCGGGGCTGAACTTGAGGTCAGCGGAGCACAAAACTCCTCCGGGGAAGGAAGAAATAAATGTTCATGGGTCGGGTATCGACAAACTTGAACAAGTGGGAGGGAGAGGAGGAGAAGGGGCAGTCGGAGCTGCCTTCGTGAAACTGTAAACAGCGATGCTGGGACCCAGTTGAGAGGAAATTGCCCGGCAGCTGCTCGGAGTTTCCCTGCGAAACGCTTGTCCTAGTGAGAGAGGAGAAAGCCCTTTATGGGAAACGTGAAGTCCCCTCGCCCCCGGTAACTGCAACCTGCGGCAGAAGCTGGCCGTCCCCTGGCAAGTTCCCCTCCGGGTTGCAGTCAGGCTGGGAGGGGGGAAGCTGGGTGCTGAGAAGAAATCTCATCTCGTCACTGCTGATGAAGGCCTTCACCCGGGGACGCAATGCGCTCCAGTGTCCCGGCCCTCGCAGCTCCTCCTGCCAGGCGAAGGGGGACTGCCCCTTCGACAGGTCGCCCCTCTGTTCAGGTACTTATTAAACTGGCCCGGGGCCGCTGGCAAGGGGAGAGCTTCCCACTGATTTTTAAAAACCGTGAAGCCTTAAGCCTGCATCAGGTGATGAGAGAGAGGGGGAGATTAGGGGGTTTCAGCACTTGCAAATCTCTTCGTTTCATCACTTTAAAAAGGAATTTTTATCTCCAACCATACTGAAGATAAATGATCTATTAATAACAATAAAAGAGAGTTCCAAACAGAGAGACTCAGGTATTCAGTTTTTTTAATGGACTTCTGGTTTAGGGTTGATTTTCTGAACAATGCTTCAGCGGTGGTTTTTCATAAGATACAATATTTGATTTTTCCACGGAATATCAAGAACAGATGCATCTAAGTAAACAGATACATGTAAGTTCAGACACTCACAGAAGGCAACGCTCATTTTGTCTATGTGAGCTTGGAGAATGATTTATTTTTGTAGCCCTTAAGCATAATAATAATAATAATAGAACATATGTGTCCATTTTATTGCCATATTTCCAAAGTTCATACAACTCAGCAAGCAACGAGTTTTTTGTTTCAAGTTGGGCCTTAGACCATATACTTTATTAAAAAAAGAATTCCACAAAACCCAGCACTGGTAAAACTGTGTGCAGAGGGCCAAGGAGCTGCTTTACTACAGCAGTTGTGCCTGATGTACGCATGAAGGATCAGAGCTGGCTCCGTTCTTACTTACTCACCTTACCAGAAAGCCTATGACATCCCAGGCTAAAGCTGTGTAATCATTCCATTACAAACCACACGTTTCTCAGTTGTAAAGGGTCACGGTAAAAGCGTATTTGTGGCTTAAGTTTGGTGAGGAGACTCTCAGACAGGATGTTTTTTTCCACTCTGAAAGATCTTGAAATTAAGCAATTTGGTCAATTATTTGGCTTTGGAAACAGTAGAAGAGGCCCTTTTAAACTTATTTCCCAGATTTTAATACTTAGAAGTGGTCTGGTATTAAAAGTGGTCTTCAGTCACTGAAGAAAGAATTTGAATCTACGCATTAAAGGGCAAGGGGAATTTGTGATGAAGTTCAGCAGAAACGGGAGAGAGCTCAAAGTTTTTCCTGACAGTTACGTGTGGTGTGTAGGCTGTGTGCTGGAGGTACAGCATAGCTGAAGTTCCAGAAGTCAGTTTGGGGGTATAAGGGCAGTGAGAGTGAGAAGTTACTATGAGTCAAATACGTCAGTGTAATGCATTTATACTGCATCTGATGTCCCTGAGGATCCGGTTCTGTATCACCCAGTATGGGTGGGGACTCTGTTAAACTTGTTGGTGAAACCTGGGATGCAGGATGTGGTGACAAACACAGCCGAGCTGTGTGATAGGCTGTGAAGTGAGTTTTGTCATCGTTCATGATGCAGTCAGCCAAGGCTGGGGCTCTGGAGGCCGAGGACTTCTCTACATCTAAGGGTCTTGCACATCACTTCTGGAAATGGCTCTCAGAATGCGATCAGAGCAAAGACACCCAGGACCAAAGATTTTACAGCTGGACGTAACAATCCTGGAAGCGTTTCTGAGCATGACTGTTTTTCCCTGCTCTGATTTCATGTTTGCTGTATAGACATAGGTATTAGATGCATTGCGTGGTAGGGTGTAGTGAAACCCTACCTAAAAAACCCCGAAAATACAGGTGTGGAAGGAGGGGGTGAAGGAAAGGACAGGGAGGAGAAAATCTACGAGATCCTATGTGGTAGATCAACTGACTGAATTAAGGATGCAGCTAGTGAAGCTGCAGGAAAGGTCTGGTGCCAAAGGCCGGTCAAACAAAAGAAAAGAGAGTCCCAAGACTCATGATACGTCTCCATCTCTATCTGCAACTATCTACCTATGTGACTCTGCATCTGACAAGTTGCTGAGCCCTGGGCTGGCAGCAGGCTGGAATTTCTCCCTTCTCCACGTGCTGAGAAGAGCAGCTACCCCCTCACAGAATGAGGGTGAAAGCTGGAGGTGGGGACTGAGAAGCAAGAGGCAGCCATGCCTTGGGTGCGTCCAGCCCACACAGTGCCCTGCAGTGCTGGAGAACACTGAACGCGGGCGGATGAATGGCTGTCTCTGCTCCAGTAACACGCTACTATTCCTCAGCAGAATGGGTATCAGCGTGCTCCACCAACGCCCACAGTTGTCACTGCCACTGAACTGGGCTGCCTGAAGGCCCTGCCACAGAGTGACTGTATAGTGCGTATTCATCGAGACTACACATCTTGCACAAGCCTTGTGTAATGCGGTTTCACTGTGCGTTACGTGGGCATGGTCACGCTGTGCACGAGTATCACGTAACACTGCACGTCATTCAGCACATCCACGGCGCAAGGCCATGAGGCCTTTCCAGCATGTTCGAAGTATCCAACATAATGCACACTGAAGACTGCTCTCCAGCTAGTGCCCACGGCCAGACCCCCCGAGGTCATGCTTGGCGCTCACTGTCATTCTTCTGCTCAGGAGGTGGCCTCTGAGGGGCTACATCTACAGGGTGACTCCTAGTTCTGCCACCATGGTGATGCTTAGTACCTCTGGTGTTGGTGAGGTCCACGTTGAGGTGAATGGATCACAGGTTGAGGGAGAAAGGGTGTGTGGACCTGAGGGGCAAACATCCACCTCTCCATCAATGTCACCATGCCACGATCCTGCAAAAACAGTTTTTTAAAAAAGTCATCTGCAAAAACAGTTTTTTAAAAAAGTCATCTGTAGAAGTGGGAACTAAAAGGCTGAAAGGACTAGAGGAGACTGAAAGAGAGCATGAAAAGGGAGGCAGTTGCAATTCTTTGTTTATCCTTAGGCTGATGTTGCCGAGAGCTAGACCAAGGGCCACAGTTCCTGCCAGCAACAGGAGACAGGCCTAGCTGGCAAGGCAGAGTTAAAGAAAATGTGGCAGGTCCTGTACGGAAATTCTGCGAATGCTCTCAGTTAAACTAGTGACTGTATTTCTTCTTTGTCAACTGGCCTGGTGCATGTTGGGGCTACTCAAAAGTCTCAGTTTTTGTGGTCCAGGGGTCTCAGAACAAGCAGGTTATGTGCCCAGTCCAGCACGGGGATGCTGTGGCTGGCCCCACAGCCATAATCACCTCGAGCAGCTGAGACGCTACTGCAGGGCACATCATCTGGCCCTATGGCATCTCTTTTTCTCTTTCACGTGCTCTTCATGTTGCCCTTGCTAGTAAGAACTCCACAACACCACCTCTTCGCCGTACGAGTGGAGCAGCACTGCCACTGCCGCTCCCCTCCCGGTGGTGTCACGCTCGCTGATGCTGAAACAAATGGCAGGGGGAAAAGCTGTGACGTTTCAGTCTTGTGTGAAGCGCAGCGTTGTGAGACCCTGAGGAATGAAATGCGCTGGAAGAAAAAAAATTTAAAGGGTATTTAATTTTCCCTGTGCTTTAGTGCTACTAAACGTCTGCCAGCGATATTTAATCTAACTTCTGAAAGTGTGAGTTTAGGTACTATCAAACGGATGGTTCTGATCCTGGAAACCTCTTAGAGGCATAGCCCTAACATACATTAATTGCTTTCATTTAAGTAAGAAGATTATTCCTTTATCATCAGGTAATTGATTTAAAAGTGTTTCACCGTATGTTTACACTTGACATGAATTGGTGTGCCCAAGGGTTTAATCGTTTAATAGACTTAGTCATTTAATGAAATCTGATGGTTGTTGCATTACACCAACACCTGATAATATTCATACAGTTCTTTCTGAGGAGGAACTGCACATCTCAGTTTGTGTACAGGGATTTTAGCCTGTATTTTTTTCATCAAAGGCTTTTAAAGGGATTACCGTGCGTGAAAGGTAGGTCGCTGGGCTGTGCGCGCACACACGAGAGCACATATTGGCAACGCACACTGTTTTACTGAGTGTGTAGTGATACATCGCTGTCTTTGTGGCATTATCCGCATACTGGTTTGCTGTGGTTTATGGATTTTTTTGGTGAAGCTATTTGTTCATCATTCAGCCTGCCTGGTGGGTTCTGTTGCTGTTGTCTACTCAATGGATGCCTGTGAAGATAGTCTCAGAGAAAATAATGAACCCACACTTATGCTTTTAGATCGGTTGCGGAGGTGAAAGGCTGCCAAGTACCCAAATCTCCTTTTGAAAACCAAATGCTAAAAAAGCTTTTTACATTTTCGTCTTACTGAGGTGACCAGCAGGGTAACGCAATAAAACATATTGCATTTAGCCCTGTTCTTGTAAAACAACTTCTATTGATATGCAAGAATGTTTGAGAAGTCTTTCATTTGGCTTTGCCTGTATCTAGGAGTAATTTGCAGGCCGGTAATAAGCAATCTTAGGGTAGTCTTTAGCAATAGATTTTAAAAGTGACAAAGTAAAAATGCTGTGTAAATATATTAGCACTGAAAACTGCCTTTCTAACAAAAATAGTTTACTGCTCTTTTTACTTGGAGTTCTATTTTAAATTACTGTTGATGACATTCATACCTTTAAAAGCAGTTATGTCAGGTTGTCACTCTCAGATGATTGAAACGATTGTAGTTAAGGATGTTTGTGCCTGAAATGCTATTGGTCTATATTCAGTTTGGAAATAATTTTGGTGGTTTCAGAGAAGCTTTATTGTTGCTCATGAGTATACATGAGCATGGGGTTCAGTTCTTTACATCTTTGCTTAGCACAGTGTTATTTCTTCTCTTAGTATGTATGTAACTGTGACATAATTTTAAGTTTATAGCAGATTTGCTCATCATTATGAATATTTCTCTATGTGTCCTATGTTTATTTCTCCAGTGAGACTTTATCTGTTGGTATATTCCATGGACTCTTTTTTAGGTCCCAAAGCAACGTGATTCATACATCTTACCCCAGAGCTACCCAGTTATTCAGCGCCTCATCACAGCTGACGGAGTGTTAATATTGAGGGAAACTGTACGAAGACAGCTTCAGTTCAGCAATCTGTACGCTCTCTCTTGCTTGCATGTAAAGATGCATTCCTCCTCCCCACCATTACCATCTTCCATAAAAAAATGTTTATAAACAACTCTTATTACTTTATATAATTCCTATTTTTAAATCGGCCATCTTCTGTTTCCCCCCCCAAATACCACAAATACGTTACTCAGCTTTTGAGACAATAGCTGTAATTTGACTATAATTAGAATCTGATCAGAGCAGGGAGAGCGGATGAATACAAAAGAAATCATCAGATTCCAGAAATGTGATACCACAGGCCAAATCCCGCTTGCTTTGCTAATGAAAGCTGACTTGTAAGACTTAGACGGACATAATTTTAATCAAAAGAAAAAAAATAATATAAGAATATCAACCGTTACAGAGCCTAAAAAGAAAAAAAGAGAGCTGAGGTCTTTGAGTAAAAAAAATCTTCAAAGGCGTACGAAGTATTTTGACTTAATCCTGCTAACATCTGCCTGTTTTGAACCCTAAAACAGCCTAATGTTTATCTAATGGTCTTAGTACATTTTGTAATTAAACTAATTAAGGAAAACATCTTACTGCTTTTCCCTGGAAAGAGACACCCTCCCCCCCTTCTCTGTCTCGTACAGAAACTGAAAATAATCTCTTTTGTTGGCAAGGCAGATAAAATGAATTCACTCTTTATGTGTATTTTTCAGCAAAAACCTTTCAATATTGGAGGCTCAAGAAGCAATGGAGTCCTGTCCAGAGGAGGCAGAAACTGCTCCCCCCTGAAACCTTTTTCTACAGAAGGAAAGTTTTTGATCTTAGGAGCTCTGCTTCCCCCCACTCTTGGCTTCCAAAGTCCATAAAAATGCTTCTAAGCAAAATTAGCTTCCAAGTCCATAAAATTGCAATATATCATTTAAATCATGACTTTTATAGCATCCTTTTTTAGTACTGGAAAGGGGAAACCCATGAAATGGCGTGAAGACATTCTAGGCTTTGAAGATGGCTAGAGATATGATGGCATTTTCAGCGCACCTTCTTATTGCCATGAAATGAAAAGTGCTTAGTTGATTATCAGGCTGATCCAACGGAGTGAACTGCAGTTAAAGTCAGTGGCAGTTTTGCCAGAGTAAGAACTGCATCAACAGCCATCCAGGGACTTCTTAACCACTTTCTCAGAACTGGAACGAAATCTCTATTTTTTTCTCTGGTGCTCCATCTACTTTTTCTTTCTTGCTCTTTATAGCTACTCCTGCTTAGATTCTCCGAGTTCTGGTATGAAATAATTTTAATCACCCTTATATGCTTAAATAAAACAAAATTTGCAAAGAGCACAGGCTTTTTGGCCTAAAGATTGTCTCTGTTTTCACCTTCTGAACAGTGCTGACCTTCGTACAGTCTAACTCTGCTTCATGAACAAGGAAGTCCAGAATTACTGTTTGTGTGAGGATTAGGGCATACTGAAAATAGCACATTAGGAGTTAATATCTAGGTATTATTGGTATTAAATGTTACTGATATGAATAGTGTATCTAGCTCCCACTCACATATGTCTGTGAACAACCAGGACAGCACGAACTATGAAAACACTCATTTTCTGAGACGTCTGCAGGTGGCACATTAGATGACATTAAGAAACTGCAAGAATCTGCTCCTGCTGGACTCCATGACAAAACTTCTATTGTCTTCCTGGGATAAAAACGTATCACCTATTACGTGTGGGCCCATGCCTGTTCTTGAGAATCAGGATTCTCTTTCTCCCCAGGGAAACCTGTAGGCTGTGAGGCAGGAATTGTGTCATGTATTTGCTCTCTGTCAGATCTGCTTCTCTAAATGGTAAAGACCTGGTACAGGGCTGGACCAGATGTTCACCTGTCCTGACTCTGAAGGGGTCAGGGTGAGACCTCTGAAGAACTTCAGCGTCTATTAAATGAATAAATAATTTTGTTCCCTGCAGGAAACAAATAGGTGAATTACATTAAAGGATGTAAAGAACAACATTTTTTGAAAACAAGTGTGAAAAATGTCAGTTACTATTTCCAGGATTTTTTCTCTAGAATTAAATGCTGTATCCCCACATACAGTCTGTTACCTTCCAAAAACATATGGTCATGATCATGCATTCACGACTTCACATCAGAGTGTTTGACGTGCAGTTATTTTGTACATTGTGCAAGTGAATGGAAATGTCACTGGTGCTTTTCTTGCAGTCTTTTATGATTTCAATGACTACACAAGGTGCAAGCGGTGCTAAGAATGGTTCCTGTCAACTTCAGCTGATGTCTTCCCGTGTCAGGTCCAAAATGGTTTTGTGTAAATAAAATATAAACCAACATACAGACCGACAAGTCCCTCTTTCTAGCAACAATTTCACATATCGTTTCAGACAAAGACGCCAACAATGAGGAGGAACTGAATTTCCAGAGGCTGCCAAACGTCTGTGCTCAGCAGACTCATTTTAATGAGTGAAGAGGAACCTGCTCACTTGGCCAAAGAAAAACAGGTATTCAAACCAACATTAAACAAAGGTTGGACATTGTATCTCTCACTGCTCTGGCAGTTCGCAGGATTTTGTGCGTGCCGCTCTTGTCTTTACTAGTAATGCTATCTGTTGGCAATGTTACAGCTTTTGAAGTGGAGCCTATGAACAGTAAGTATCAGCTAGACTGGGAACAGTTTAGAGTGAAGCTGTGATTTTACTGATGAAGTTCAGTGGATAGTGGCATGTAAAAGTTTGACATTTCTCCTGTTTCTGGAGTAATTTCTGCCTTCTTGGCTGTTAATTACATCTCCTGTTTTTCATTCTTCTTTTCTTCTTTCCTTATATTTCTAATGTTGTCAAACTAATTAGCTGTTAAATTACATTGCATTCAGGTAACAAGATCTTTGTTATTGATTTGCTCTGAAGGCTTTCTTCCACAGACAGACTGGCAGAATCCTTCATCCAGGTTAGAGAATAATCTATTTGAAGGTTCCTTCCAGATGTCACTACTATAGCAACAGCTTCTATAGTGTTAATGCTGATATTAAATAGGGTTCAGCCCTGCATTACCATCCAGCCATATGGCCCTGTTTTTTTAAACTTGAAAATGAGTTTGCTGCTTCTTCCATAGGGAGGGCTGCCTGTCTTTATCTTCTCTTTATTTCTACTACCTACTTATTTAACTCTTACAAAACCAGATTTTAAACCTCTCAAAAGACCATTAAGAATGGACACAAATTCTGTTTTCGTCTGTAGATCTGATGAGTCCTCTTCAGCAAATTATGGATATCAGTGACATTGTATAATTATCTTTCTGTTAAACTCAGGATTTCGGACATTTGCTGCTTGCTTTCAGTTGCTTCCTTTCCTAAGTAAGCTGTGTTGTGTCCGCTTCACATCCTCACATCTCTTTTCCATCTCTTATTCACAGGAGTCCCAGTCCAATCTCCTTTGTCTTCTGATTTCCTGAAGCTCCCTAATTCTGCAGGAAATTTGATATTCCTGGAGCCCAGGTCTCCTCCCCCTGCTGGTAGAAATCTCCTCGATAGGTCCTCCCCGACCCTGACACAGCCATCTTTAGTCTTTTCTCCTCCTTTTTTATTGAAGTATGAGGGAGAAGATTTAGCTAGCCAGTGCACGCTGTGACCCCATTTCATTTGTTTCAAGTAGAATCACTAAATGCACGACAGGATCAGCCCTGAAGATCTCTGGCGTCTCCTCTCTCCGGCTTCACCAGCCAGACCACAGCCAATGAAGGGAGAAACCCCACCAGACCAGAAGGCAGCGGCATGGTTGGCTGAGATGCCTGCACGGGGGGCTGTGAGAGGAGCTGTGGCCAAGGAGCAGGGGAGGGTGGTGTGAGGGAGCGGAGCAGGCTGGGCACCAGGGTGCAGGCTGGGTGGCAGGACATCTGCAGGAGGGTGGGCAGTAGCCTGTTGGGGATGAGGAAACGCAACTCTCTCTAGGGCCATGGATTCGAACCCAATGATGGGAGTCACCTGAGATCATGCAGCAGGATGCATGGACGGCTTTTTCTTCCCGTAAAGCATTGCCCAACTGGTGAGGTACATTATGGATAGAGTTGGAAGGGACAGGAAGGATGGTCTTGTAATTATGGGATTCAGTGGCAAATCAGGAAATCTGGGTTTAATAACCAACCATGACACAGATTTCCTGTGTGACCTTCTCCAGATCACTTACTCACCCCATGACTCAAGTCACAATTTGTAATATGGGGCAACAAGACTTATTTTCTCACACCTTTCATCTGTCTTATCTATTTAGGCAACTCTTCCATGGGGCAGGTGTTTCCTCCAGCTACACATAGCACCTTGCTCCAATGAGATAATTTTTACTTAGGTTCCCTTCTCATAAGTGATATTAACTTTGATTACTTCAGTTCATACAAATTGTCATGGGTCTAGAAAGAATAATCTGAGTAGCTGTTTTGACAGTATGCTTCGTGGCCATTTAGCTTTGAGAAGCCCCTTTTCATCTGAAATTACTGTACTTCTCTCAGAAGAGGAATTCAAGTGCAGTAATAAGAGAGGTGATCCCACTGATGTATCACTAAGGAAAATCTGACGTGCAGATATAATGAAAACATGAGGCCGTTTAGTAATGAAAAATGTATAGTCCTGAGCTAATGGCTTAAAAATGTTTAGTGAATGATTACACCGAAGTAAAAAACCACAAGAAAGAAATTCAGATAGATTAAACATTGGGAATTCATTTGTAAGTCCAGACAATCTATGGTCTGTAATGTACTTTTATGCTACGACAGGATGCAAAGAAACCATTTTTCAAAAGACTTATTATCCTTTCTGGGAGGACTTCTGTAGTCTTCGTCAAGCACTATGAATTTGCCTTTGAAACTTCTGTCTATCATCAGGGTCCTTTGGTGCCATACCCGCTGAGAGGTGGGCAGCGGACCAGGAGTCCAGGGCTGCCTGACGGCAAAAGGAAGTGCTGGCTATAGCTGGGGAGAGGGCTGAATATTATTGAAAAAGACTTTGTGAGACCAGACTGAATTGACTCACAGGTGAATCATTGCACAAAGTAGCACAGGAGGACTGATCGAGAAGGGAGAGAGCTGAAAATGCGTACCCCATGTGGACAACAAACAGTGCCTCCACGTCCAGAAAACAGGAGGCTGCATATAGTGAGGGAGTTGGAGGGCATCTCAAATCTGCTCTGGCAGCTGAGAAATAGGGCTTTCTGTATAAGAAGTATCGCAGGTGAGCAGAGCTATCCCAAGTATTCAGAGCAGTACAATGAGCAACAAATGTACATGCTCATGGCAGAGCCAGAGTATCCTGGATTGTGACAGGGTTAAATAGAAGTAAGAATTAACTGAGTTATCACAGTGATAACTGATGGCCCAGTGTTGGCTTAAAAAGAAATAAATTCTAGAAGTTTAGTGTGAAATGATATCCAGAGACATCTCTCCCAACTTTTAGATCTTCCAGTATCAAGGCATCTTGGAAATCTTATTATTTCTGTTTTCACCCTAACAGAATTCTGTGTGATTTTCATCTGAGAGAGATGCTCCTGGAGTGTGCATGCCAGTGGAAGAAAACCAAACCAGATAATAGTTCTTTTATTAAAATGCCCTGTCACAGGCCAGGTAGCAGTGGATGATGCTCTGGTGCCTCGGCTGTTCTTCCTAGGCACCCACCTGTTCTTACCCGGGAAGTCACCTAAATCTTATGCTGTAGTGGTGTGTCTGAACCAAACATGCCCATGATTGTGTTAGGCATTTTTAATTCTGTGAGAAAATTTGCACATAACTGACCTTTTTCTGTTGGCATGAAAGCAATCCACCTTTGTCCCACCTCCAGAAAAAGATGTTTCCCTTTCCCCAACAACTCACCAACATGTAAAGGGAGATTTACTTCTTCTATTTGTGGCTCCTCAGTGGTTCAACCACATTATTTTTTTCACCACCACCCAACTGCAATTGGTCTCAGCACTTTGTGTTAAACGACTTTTAGAGAGGTACTGCTTCTTCGATGCAAGAAGAAAAACGTCTTATCAGCTGCTTGTGAAAGATACCTTTTTGTTTACTGAAAATGTTGATTCATTGCCTTTTACCCGTCTACAAGCATTGTCTTTTAACTGACTGTGTCTTTGGGACTCTTTAAGATACCTCCAGAGAAAGAGTTCTTTGCCTCAGCCCTTTTTATCCTCTGCAAATAAACTCTTCCCTCCTCTCAGGCAGGGAAGGGGAACTCTCTGCGGCTCCTCCAGGCTCCTGCATGTCCTGGTTGGGCACTGGCACTCAGGCTGACTCCGAGGATGCCTCCAGCCAGCAGACAGTGGTCCCGGCCTGTCTCATGGGCTGTGAAGACTCTGAGCGTTACACTTCACTGCAGGCTTTCATAAAACGCTGCTCCCAGGATGGTTTGCTTCCTTGCCCTGTTGTATTTCACCAACTGACCTTGCTCCTGACCAGTCTCATCTTGCCACCTACCCACAGCGGAGGGATGTGTAAATTGTTGTCTCACCTGAAGTGAAGGGTATCCGCTCGGTGCTGGCTATGGGGACTGCTGTTCTGCCCTGCCCTTGCTCTGCTAAATCTTGCTGCTTCTCTTTTGGCTTCAGTCATACCCTCGAGGGTTTTTTTTCCCTTCCCATCACCAATGACTTCATTTTTCTAACTTTTGCCTGGCAGTAGGTAGCGTTGATTGGATTATGAGGAGGGTAGTGCTATCACAGTTTCGGACAGGGTCCAGCGGAGGGTAGGGGCCAATGGGACCAACTCTGGATGGTTACAATCGGCTTTTATGGGCCAGAGAAGAGACCTGAGATGCAGGGCCTGCCAATAATGCCTTTGTCTCAACCTTTCTTCTTTTGCCCGAGATGGCGTGTGTCAGACCCCAAGACTGGCACAGCTCCAGATCTCAGGAAACCCGGCTGGGAGTAGTCTGATATTCTCCATTTGCTAATTATGGCTCAGAGCCGTTTCTTCCCTCCCTCTGTTGAACACTTCTTTGCAAGTTAGCATTATAATACTATGAACTGGTAAATTATCTCTTAACAAAGTTGCTGCCCGGCACTCAGACACATCTGGTGCATCTTAACCCACCTGAGTGTCCCAGTCAAAGCCTTTCTATCAAGCGCAGCTGGGACCAGCTCCTTCATGCTTTTGTTCTCTGGCTTTGTGGTCTGGGATTAACCCTTCTCATGCCTTCATGTTTTATAAAAGTGATGTTTTTGCAGCAGCCGTGATCTCTAACACTTTCAAAATGTGCCCACCAACATTTTATTTGAGGAGGGCAGCGAGCAGGGAAGATGCTTCACATTACCAAATTACTGGGAGCTTTGTAAGCAATTTTCTGCACAATTTTCTGCTCTGTTTTCCACTGCAGTTTTGCGGTGTCTCTTTGTGCCTTTGCTTTTTAAAAGTTGTGGAGTTTATTTTAAGCAAACTGCTCTCAGAGAATAAAAATCAACATAAAATCTTTTAAGACCTGGTTTACATTGACCAGCTGTCACAGAAACAGGGAGAAATGTGTGGGATAGTGGTGGACAATATGAGTACAGAGGAAGGTAGGCATTTTAGAGTTGTTAAATCCTACTGCTAAGCCCAGGGCTTAACAGGCTTCACATTTTTCGCTCCAGGGTATCATGGTACAGTGAAAGCAAGCTGATGGGCTCCATTAGCATGAATGATAGCTTCCTTCTACACACAAGTCAATTTGCAGGTAAAGTTTTTTTCACACTGTCAAGAGATAAAGAAAGCCTTTCTGAAAATGTCCGGAGCTGATCTTAGGGCAAGGGAGGGTCTCAGTTCAGTCAAAGCAAATGTTTGCTGACATTGTTCAGCTATTTTGGAAACTGTTAACCGTTGTTTTCAGCCTGACAAAATTAATAAGTGGATGCCCTGAAACTGAACATTAATCTCTGTCATCACCAGCTTCACTTCTTTAAACTTCAGAGGTGTTTTTGTTAAGTTCTTACTTGAATTTAAATAATAAAGGGACCCCTTCACAAAGCTGTATTGACACAATAAATGCTGTGTGCATTTGAGAAATTATTTTTTTAAAAGATTGGAGCAGTTTTATAAGTTGTTCTTGCAGGCTTCCTCTTGCTTCCATTGCTGTTTTGTTCATTTGGGTCTTTTGCCAACGAATGAAGTGGTAGAGGTGGGAGGACTTTTTTAAAAAAAATAGACTGTAAAAAGAAAGCAGCCCATGTTAGGCTATAGAAATCTAAAGAAGACATTATTAGGGCCAGACATAGAATACTTGAAGGATTTGATCCCAAAACAGCATGAGTATTACGTGAAGCATGTTCTAGCTATTAGGCAATACCTGATGTCACTGTTTGTGCTTTTAAAGAGAAATTTCACCTGCATGCTCTAATGCATCGGAGAAGTTCAAACACACATAAATTACTGCCTAAAAAGGCCACATGTGAAAACTCTTAAGTGGCAATGCTGCAGTAAATATTTACGGTGGAGTTAGGCACCTGCATATAGTGTGCCCACAATTTTCTAACAAGCTGCGATTAGAGTAGATATTATGGAAACAGTGAAAATGTAAAGAAGATAAATTGCTGTACGTCTGATCCAGAGAGTGAGTGGAAGCGCAGTGGTGAATTTTCAGCACTTCTCAAGATTGGAAAAAAAACCCCAAAGTGGCCTGGTCAGAACATTTTGTTTGTGCCTGGTCTCTGCTTGTTTTCCCTCAAAAACTTCGAGGGTCCCAGTGGTAGTTTTGTGTTGTTCCTTTCATTGCTGCTCTGCATGGAGCAGTTGAGGGTATTGATTTGAGTGAGGAGAGTTAGCAGGGCTCATGATATTATCTCTCAGGCTGCCTGCATCCTTCTGCTTCCTGGGGCTTCGCCCCCTAGGGCTTAATGTCATTAAAATTGCTGAAAATAGTACAAATAACAAGCATAGCAGCACTTTCCAAAGACTGATAAGATTGCCTGGCAGCTTCTACAGATCAGAGTGAAACTCTGGCCCCGTGAAGTCAGTGTTAACATCCTGCTAAGTTCAAGGAAGCAAGAATTTTGCCCTTCATATATATCTCTCTGTTAGAGCATGCCATTGCTGCCCCTTCATGCTCTTTCATTTTCCATTTCATTACTGAAAGGAAACCCAGCCCTGGTTCATAAGGTACCAGGAACTAGAAGTGTACAAGGAAATTGGCAGAAACTGACTTCTGGTTTATGGGCAGACAGTCTGCATTTGTAATGAGGCTGGTTACAAGAACCTCCACCGCTTTCTAAAAGTTCTGTTCTCTATCCAAGGGCTTCAACATCATGGGTCTCACTCATGTATGAGCATGGTGCAGCATGCCTTGTTCACCCAGCAATGTTTGCCATAGCCAGACATAACCTTTAATATTCATTTATTTGGGGGAGATAATACAACATGCTCCACCGTGGATTACTGAAGAAGGAGAGTTCTGATGAACAGTGTTTCTAAAGAAAGCGTTTGCTTACATCCCTGACCTGCAAGTTGCTGGAGGCTAGGAGAGTGTGATGGTTGGGAAACTGTACCAGAAAACATTGCTGTATTTTTCCTTTTTGTACTCCTCCCGAGTTATATGATTTTGGCCACTGTCCCCATGTTTTCTTCCCCTTTAGGTATGGGAGGTAGCCCATCCCTAACAGGGGCTAAAAACAAGCAAACAAACAAAACCCACGGAGGGAGGAGATTTGAAGAGAATACACTGGAGAAAACCAGAGTGATCACAAGTGGCAAAAATGATAAAAAGAAATATAGGGAAGAGTCAATGGGTTAAAAATAGGGAACCAGAAGGGGACACTTGACAGGACACCCGAGCTGCACCAACTGCTCCCTTGAGGCACCGGAATAGCTTCCAGATGCTGACCAGGGGTACCCTGAAAGGAGATGTGGCAGGGCCAGGTGTTGGGAACAAGACCTGAAATCCATGCCTGCCATATCTCCCAGGGTCACAGAACTAGCTCAGAGTGCATGCGGGCCCACTGATGCTCCTTGTCTTCTCCTAGTGGGGAGAGCTCTTAGCACCCTGTATCTGGATGGTATGGGTTGATGAGGCAGTGGAATGAGAGGACAAGAACTCATAAAGGTTGTGTCAAGGTGTGTTGGAAAAGCAGTCTCTCTGGCTATCATCTTGTAGAGAGTGGGCACCTGGCAAGGCTTGTAAACTTAGCCAAGGTAAGAGACGACTGCAGGATTTAAGGGCATCTTGGACGACTGTGGGATTTAAGCATGCCCTGCAGCCCTGGAGCAGATGGGACAGGGACAGAGCGTGAAGGGCATTCTGTGAGCAGGGCAAGCAGTGAGGGATCTACCTGGCAGTGCTGACCATGGAGATCTGGTGACTGTAAAGAGCTCCCAGGTTGTGAGGAAATCCTGACAGTTTGGAGAGATGTATAAGGCATCTCAGGTTGATGGTGAAAAGTTGCTAGCTAGGTTGGAGCCATTGGAGGTGGTGGGAGAAAGCACATAGCATCCTGCTCCAAGCTGAACCATCTGTGTTGTAAATGGCCACTGGGATCTGGACATGAAATATCACTGTGTCCTGGTCTTTTCTACATAAACCATGTTCCTCAGCACAGAATCAGGTTGCAGCAAGATGGTCTCTTCATTTGTTGTCAGTGCTGGAGAGCAACTCTGGGTGCAGGTTCCTGAGGTTTTAGTGGTCCTTCTTCTTTGACCAGAGGCTGTCATGGCCCTCTTGCGCAGAAGGGAGGGCACCCTGCTCCCAGAGCACTCACCCCAGACAGCTGTGAGATCTGAGCTACGTCAGCCTGTGGATACCTGGGGATTTTAGGGGCAGCATGGCAGAAGGCCTGTGAGGATTCAGCTGCAGAGACAAGCGAGGTGAATGGTGGCACAGGGGTGGTGGAGCAGCGAGGTCAGGACTGGAGGGAGCACTCTGCCCTTTTTCCCTCCACCCCCCCACTCCCTCTGTGTGGGAGGTGCACAGGAGAGGAGGAACAGTGAGTGGGCAAGCTCTCCTGATGATCTGAGGACCAGCCTGCACCCAGGCGAACCTCTGCATGGTTATGGAGTGCACCACTGACCATGTCAGACCTTTGCTCTTGACAGGTGGTGGTGGTAGTCTGGGAGGTGGTGTCAGCTTTGTCCAGCTCCTGCTCTGCTTCACCTGGTCGAGGTGAAGGAAGAAGAGGCAGGGAAAGAGCTTCAGGGCTATGAGCTGTTGCAGCCAGCACGTCTAGGCCCTTCTTGTCCTATTTGTTATTGGCAGAGACAGGATAGTGGGGGTGATGGACTTTTGGCCCCGTTCTGTTGAACCACACTTGTATTAATGTACTTTAATTTGCTGAGAATTTTGAAACGCCTTTCTGTGAATTGTGAGCTTTCTGACATGGAAATGAAACTGGAAAGAGAAAGGGAGAGAAAGATAAAAATATAGAGCAATAGAGAATATGTGGGAGGTGTATAATTCAGAAGGAGTTAGCTGCCAGTTTCTAGGAATCGTGATGGAGTCACGTTAAGTAGAGCAATCCAGTGGTAGATGGGAATACTTAGAAAGAGCTGAGGCTGCCAGCAGCGAGGATTGCTCAGGTACAAGACTCACAGTGCTAATCTTCTGCAGCCCTGTCTCTGAAGTAGTTCTGCATTGCTGTGAGGCATAGATTAGGTGTCCATCTACATTTCTAGTGCCTTTCACAGCATCACTGCACATCATGGAGAGCAGATTAGACCTCTCTGTTTCCAAACGTCCAAAATTCTTTGTTTCCAAACCGTAGAGTGTCTAAGGGAAGACAAAAACAGACGGAGCTGATCTAGTGATGCAATGGCCATCAGGAGTGAAAGATGGACTCAAAGAGAATTCGTCAGGGGCTACAATGGTGCTGGTGCCAGGTTGTGCGCAGTTCGTCATGATTTTCTAGATGATGTCCTAGGAATGCCCTTAGGGACACCCAGAAGTCCTGACTTTTCATTTCACCCATCATAGCTTCTCCTTTCATAAGTACAAAATAATGATCCAAGAGATTTTGCCAGCCTAAGTATGTATTTTTTTTTCAGTGTTTAATGGGAAGAAATAGTTCAGCAGAGAAAGGGAGCATGGGAAGAGTGAAACTGAGAAAATATTTAGCAAAAAATTGAGAGGGTTAGACACTAGCTACTGCTTCTGATCCATATCGTTTGGACTTTGAGGCACTTCATGTGTCTTGTGCAAGAAACTTACTCTCAGCACCAACTTCCTGGAAAAAAATAAACACACTGCAGTAAGAAAGCACACATATCACTTTTGAGCCTGAAGCTGGCATTCATGGTATGAGAGGTCTCTTTAGTATAATTTTGACTGAGTAATTTGTGAAATTTACTTACCATTTTTGAAAATAAGGTCATGTCCTTTATGAAAAGAAGTGCTGGTTCAGCTGCACATTTCTGCCTTCCTGCCAAGGTTTAATTTTCAGGTTTAGTGGGGCTTCTCTCTAGCGAAGAGTGGGACAAGCATGTAGGCATCCTTCCTTAGATGCAAATTGCTGTAGCTGCTTTGTTTTCTGTTGCAACTCCATGTGGTGGATGAGCACCCTGCAACCCTCAGCGTGTCAGTCATTGCAAGTGAGGCAGCAGAAGGTCTGCACTACCAGAAGGAAAGGCTAGTGAAAAGATGGACAGTTATATACAGGCAGAAGTCCTCCTCTGAGCGTTTTTCTGAAGCTCCTTACAGGTGTCACAGACCTTGAGCTGCTGACCTAATGGCAAGCCACTGCTAGATTGAAATCTGGGGATGGGTCCATCTTCCTACCTGCTCCACTGCTGCTTCTGTCCTCGGTTGTGTCCTTCTCCCCGCTTCCTCAGGCACTAGGTACCTGGTTCCTTGCAGTGAGATTAGAGCTAGATGGGCTTAGCTTCTCGAACAGAGTTGCTGCTTCAGAGACATCTCAAAGAACCAGCTTGGGAGGAGCTGAACCTCAGCCCCCATTCAAGGTGGGATGTTGCTCTCACCACCCACCACACTGGGCTGACTGAGGAGCCTGTAAGAGGAAAATCCCCACACTGAAACATATATAATTTGGTAGCAAATCTGTTGCCGGTATCTTTTCACGTAGCGTTTTGCTTACAGAAATGTGACTGAATACTTCACAGCCTGTGTTACAGGTCCCAGGAATTAGAAGAATGCAGCTGCTGTGTCTCTTTTGGGGATTCTGCTTGTCCTCCATCTCTTGCACAGGTGGCGTACTTGTACCCCGAGCCACAGAGGTAGCCAAATCTCCCCTCATTTCTCTCTGTCAAGTGGAGATACCTCTGTGGTGTGCACTGTCCATTCCTATGCCTAGCACGGGGACAGTCTGAATTACCCAGCATCAGTGGTCCTACTTGTCCTAACCACAAATCCAAGGCAAGCCAGATTTGGCCTGGTGGAGGAACATGAGGAGGATCTTCTTCCCTCTGAGGGTGACGGAGCACTGGAACAGGCTGCCCAGGGAGGTTGTGGAGTCTCCTTCTCTGGAGATATTCAAGACCCGCCTGGACAAGATCCTGTGCAGCCTGCTGTAGGTGACC
>Ga0065711_1037657_pt1 | contig 19604 bp, 12 predicted proteins | sample Hoacrofraction12_FD_59098 | JGI IMG/M metagenome (GOLD analysis project Ga0065711, IMG submission 59098) | Hoatzin crop microbial communities from Cojedes, Venezuela - Epithelial fraction 12 v2 (version 2) | ecosystem: Host-associated > Birds > Digestive system > Esophagus > Crop | place... | reverse complement strand
TTTTTTTTTTTTTTTTTTTACATTGGAGCGAGTAGCATGTGAAATCAGTTTTTTATCTGGGGAGTTTCTTCCAGTCACGGACCAGGAGCAGCAGCCAGCAGGGCCTCGGGGCTAGCCACTGATACTGGTCATTTGAAAATCACGCTGCGGAGTGGAAGTGGAGACAGAATTTCCTTGGGTTATCTGAGCCTACGTTCCTCTGGTGAGCAACTTACTGCTCACTGCAGAGCAAAGGGGAAGGACAGTCTTGTGATTAAAAAATAAAAAACAACTAAGACTGAGTCAGGAGTCCAGACTTCTTGATTCTGACTCTGGTGCTGCGAACTCTTAGCTTTAGATTAGATTGCCTAACAGCTGTTCAATGGTGGCTGTTTAATCTCTTTCAAGACCTGTGTCCTTTGAGCTTCTACTAATGGAAGCCGATGTTTTTAGCACTTTTTTTTTATTCCAGCTGTAGTCTGTAAGCGTTCAACACAGAGAAGAATTGTCACTGCTTCTCTAGGTCAATGGGATTTTCTGCCTTTCTCAGTATTGGCTTTTCAGATGTAGATGGTCATCTATTAATTTGCTTGTAGTCACGTTTTGTGTACATCCCAGGGCTCTACCGGTCACATACTGAAAGCTGGTGCTTTTGGCTGCTAGTGAGAGTGAGTATGGTACTTTTGAAAACTTTTTTTTTTCCCTTTTTTTCCCCCCACTATTCCGAACTCTCAAGCAACAGACACTGACGTGAACTTTACCTGAGAGAACTAACTACATCGATTGCCGTGTGTACCATGCTTTGAAAATACAAATTGTTGTCTGAGTAAAACATGTTATTTCAGGTAGGATTTAAATACCAAATAAGAACAAGAAAGAGTCAGAAAATAGAAACGAGCAGGCTTGCAGAGAACAAAATGGGTCCAAGCCTTGTGTGTGTGTTATGTTTTTTCCTGTAAGATGATATGCCTTTGTAATTGTAAAGCTTAAATCTTTGGCAGATGAGATACCTAGATATGAAGTGAGAATTTACAGACCTTCCCAAGTTTAAAAATGATCAATAACATGTGGAGCTTGTGCTTTCAGACAGTCAGTGAATCTAGTTGGAGCAAAGGAAGGAGGAGTAGGTGTCTGGAGTCTGAGAGACTGATGGTACAGAAACTGGGATGTCAAATCTGAGCAAGAGTAGCAGGCATCTCGTGGATTTCCAGGCTCCAGTGTCAGGATGTTCTGTGTGCGTACTTGCATGTCCTGATCACACAGTGTACATAACACGTTCTGCTGGGTAAGAATAGTCTGCAGTTGTTGAATCTTCACTGGCAGGCAACATGTGGTGCTGTGTGTCTTATCTACAAGAATTTCCAGAATGCCGGTTGCGTTTAGATGTTTAGATACTCCTTTATAGTTTAATATGTAGTATAAGGAGGTTGCTAGAGAGTTAAAATGAAACTTGTTTCTCTTCTTTACTGATCTTTTTTAATGCGACATGGTACATGAATATAGTGATTTCCTTCAGAGATGGATTTTCATGCTTTAGCTGCTTGGGCTTGGAAGGCCAGTGTGTATTTATTGGAGTGTGTGCTACTCTGAGCTTGAATAATTCAGACTGTTGCAGGTTCAGGTCCGTTTGTGCTAGTGTTACGTGAGGCTCTGAAACTCTCCACCTTGGACTTTACTCTGCACTTCTACAGCTGGGTGTGGGTTGGCGTATTTGTGACTGTGGTTGCTTTCCTCTTAAGCTTATGCAAGCTTTATGGGAGCTGGTTAATGTGCTGCTTGCTTTCTGTAGCCATCAAACATCCAACCCTTTGCAGTCTGTGTTCTGTGATAGAAGGAAGACTTGAAGCCTGTATTGTTTTTAAAAAACCACGCTTTTACCTGGTGTTCCAGGCTTGTGGGTTTTCAGGGCTGTTCCTCCTGTTTGGTTTCGGCTTGCACTTGAGTGTTGAAATAACTGAAATAAGGAAGCAACCTATATCTAGTAGAGCCTTGCGTTGCATTGTTTAGACCTAAGGAGAAGCAGAGTGCATCTCAGAGAGCAGCAGCGATGGGAGTCGAGTGCTGAGGAAGGAGGAGTGTGAACTGGCACTGTGAGGAAGGCAGCTTGCTTGGTGCACTGTGCCTTTGGCTTGCTTAAGCCCAGAGTGACCTTAGGGAGTCCATACAGCTAGAAATGTGTATGGAAGGCCCGATGAATGGACAAGCTTGCTGCTTGGCATCCACAACAGTGCTGCTAATCCTCATAGCCAGTTCTTGCAGTTCCTGTTGGGAGTCTCCTGAGAGCGTTTCCTCACTTTCTGGCTCTAAGGGTCAAGTCATTCCATGAGAAAACTAATTTTCATTTGAAAACAGCCATGTGTCCTTGTAGTTGATAAGAAAAACTAGAAATGTGATCCAAATTTACTCAAACGTCTCAGAAATCAGAAGGACGTAGACACGGAATTAAAAAAAGTTGATTTTCTTCTCCTTGGCAGCATTTTTTTCTTCTGTTGTGAATGAAAAATTCTGGGTATTGAAACTCTCAATACGCTATCCGTAGCACCAGACTCTGAGTAGTGGCAGACCAGATTCTCGCTTGGAAACACCTTTGGTGAGTTCCTGTCCTGCATGGCAGGGTAATGTCGGCCAAGCAGAGCTGGTGAGGCACAGTTGACAAAGCAGCTCCGACTGAGGACTGCAGCATTATTCCTGCCTTTTCTGTTTGACTTTGCGTAAACACAAGGACATCACATACCCTGTTTGCTCTGGTTTTCCCATCTGTGTGGGAATGATAGAGATCAGCGGTTTTCTCTTTAAGTTCCAGAGATGAGAGCTGCTACAGTGACAAGCTGTTGTCTGAGCAAAAGCTGACATGGGCATTGATGGGACTGGTGGCTCTATTCCAGTGACCTCTTATGTGGACTAGGAAAAAGAGGAAAAGCAGAGACAGTGGGAATTCAACCTAAAGTGCTGAGCTTGAAGTGTAGCAGCTGTGGATTTCCTCAGCAATCCAGGCTGACAGGGGTTTTCCTGAAGTGGAGTGCTTGGCGGCTGTGGTTTTGTGGTATGTTCCCCTCCTGTTCCTCTTCCTCCCGAAGAGAACGGTTGACGTGATGGGACACTGTGGTGGATCTTCCTGTTAAGGTGATCCCTAATTTTGTAGGGTTTGTAACCATCAAAACCTGTGACTCTTTATTGATGGAAGTTGCTAGTGTTGATCAAGTATCCTCATGTGTCCCCCTCTGCAAACACACTCTTTTGTCTTGTAGTGAGCACAAAGATTCCTCGGAAAAGAAACACAAAGACAAGGAGAAAACCAAACACAAAGATGGCAGCTCAGAGAAACACAAAGACAAACACAAAGATAAAGACAAGGAGAAGAGAAAGGAAGAGAAGGTAGGTGTCTCATGTGGGGAAGCCAAGAGGATAGTTCTGGTTTATACTACTGAATGGTACAAACTCAGTGGATTAGATGCAGCTCATACTTCCAAATTTTTATCAACCTGGAGAGAATTATCGCAGCGCTGACCCAGAGGCTTGGTTTGTGGAGTGCTAGATACGAACATGCAGGGGCTTCATCTGCAGGTACTGTGAATGGAAATAGTTCCATGGTGGAGCTGTGTCCACTGCCTCCACATTTTTTCCCCTGTTATTTTTCACTTTGTCAAGCTTAGATTCAGAGATAAAGGAGAAAAATCTGTTAGAGTACATTCTTTCTGTGCAAAGACAAGCTATACACTCAACTCCAATCTATTGATGAAATTGGAGGGCCGGAAAATGGTGAGTTGACTGAAGACATACAGAAGATGTTGCCTTTTTGGTGTGTCATATAGGGTCACTAAGGGTTACAGGGGCTGAAGATAGTCATAGTGCCCTTTGGTTACTTCTGCCAAGTTAAATACCCTGCCTGTGTTGCATGTTGGAAAAATGTTAAGGTGCTCTGGGCATTGTTAATCAGCACCTACTTTTTTATGTTTTTCAGATGAAATCATCTTCTGGTGATATAAAAATAAAGAAGGAAAAGGAAAATGGTTTCTCCAGGTAAGATATCAGGTCTACAGTATGAAAAAGTAGCAGTTTGACTTTTCTTAGCTGCTCAGTATTAGACTCCTCTCACTTCGTCTTGGAAAGTCTTGGAATGCTTTTGACCCCTTCAGACGATGTATTCTTTTCAATTACGGGAATTGGTAATTGATCTACTTACCTAGTAACTGGAGATGGGAGCTGTTGGATACCTGGTATCTGCCCGCACATGCTGGGTTTGTCAAAGGTTTAAATAGGTGAATTCTGCCAAGGACAGATTGAACTATAGAAACATTGGTAGCTGGAGTCGAAAGAACCTCTGTTGTAAAATTGGTACTGGAATCCTTCAGGCAGTCTTCTGGAGACAGGGCCTTGCAAAGACAGTCCAGATTGCGTCTGAGTGTCTCTTCTGTAAGTGACTACAGCCTAAAGCCTTTGCAGAGGAGTGATGAGTAAGGAGGATGCTTGTGTAAAATCAGAAGTACCTTCAGAAAATCCCTAGATATCCTACTCTACGAAAGTCCTGCTAATAATAGAGCTTCCTGGACTTCGGTGTTGTATCAGACATCACTAAGTAGTCATATTAAAAACCTGAAGTGAGAGCAATTGATAGAAGAGTACCTTTTCTTAATAGTTGACCAACGAAGATCTCTTGTGACTTGTTTAAATCCAGCCGTTGGTTATTTTTGAGGTGATAATTCCGGTCCCTTGACTTACTGGAGACCTGTGGTATGGTGGATGCGTGTGTTCGTATTTGTAAGTCAAGAAAAGCTTTCAGTCGTGTGTCCAGTTTTATGAATCCACTTCCAAAAAAAAAAAAATCCTTCCAGTCTCACCATGTTCTGTGGACGCAGAGAGTTTGGGAGCAGACACCTGTGTAGTCCATGCCTGTTAGTTATTCTTTGCGTATTTTGAATATGCCCTCTTGATTTGAGTTCCTCCATCTGTTTGATTTTCTTACTCCTATTTAAAAATGCAAACTAAGGAGTTATGCTTGGCACAGGGAAGAGGCGCCCTCTCCAGGCACTTTTGGGGATGCTCTGGAAAGAGAGAGCAATGACGTTTTAGGTATTTTGTGGTGTAGGAGACACTTAGTAATAACTCTTTCTAGCCTCTACTATTTATCAGAGTTGCATGCATGTGCTGATCTCACCAGGGACATTGGATGTTCTCCTGTCAAGTAACTGGGTCCTTTTTAGGTCCAAGAGCATTTTTTTGTGTGTTGAAGGAAAGCCTAGAGGAGCCATCACAATTGTGCCCTCTCCAGGGCCAAAAGCTGGCTAAGAGTAAAGTAATTATTTTCTTTTTTTCCTGCTGAAATGTTCTTTTACAAATTCACCAGAGATGATGTCCTCGGTCAGATGGTTTTGATTTTCTTCCTTAAGACTTGGTAGGATGGGCAATGTTACAGTCTTGGGAACAATGCAAGTCAAGGTTCAGCTTGGTCATGCAGCTCCTTACTTTTAATATAATCACACTTTATTTCCCGCTATTACGAAATGTTGCGAAATATTTCAGTGTTAAAATAGGCTAGATAAAATTCCTAGCAGCTTAATGAACGGTAGATCTAGATTTCTGCCTGGAAGGGAAAATAAATTAAATGGGACAAACACTTCTTTTTCCATAGATGTTTTGCAGCTGTCTACATGCTGCAGACTTGTGTCTCAGTTAATCGCAGGCAGTGCCACAGAAATGGCTTCTTACAGCAGCATGTATCTATTTCCCCTGAGTTGCATCTGCCAGCACTGCAGTGGCTTTACAGCTGTGAAGGAGCAAACTGCCTTGTTCTGCTTCATGGGCATGTTACCGACTAAAACAAGACTCCAGAATGTCTCTTGCTGACTGCGATCTCCAAAGCAGAATGCTGCTTTTTTCTCCCACTCTATCCAATTGCAAAACCCGCATGTTGACTTGGAAACTGAGTCAGTTTGTTACAGAAATTGCTGATTGAATATGAATAGGAAAGCCCAAGATTGCACTGTTACTTTTTCTACCTGAGTGGAGCAGCACTAAGTGCTTCAAAATGTAATTTTAGACTCCATAAGACCTCTTTTTCCTTATGAAGATAAGTGAAGTGCTTCTGTGAAACCTGGAAATAAGAAGTTTATTTAAAGGGATAGTCTCTCTTGCACTCAGATTCTTTTTTTTTTTTTCTTATTACTGGTGTCTTGGGACATTATGGCTGAGAATGTTGAGCCTAATTTAATATTTGCGGTCTGCTGAAAGGGACAGGAGTATTTGCTTCTTGTAGTTTGGGTAGTGAAAAAGAGACTGATCAATTTAGCTTTGCCAAATCTTTCCTTTTCTGTTTTTCACATGCCTCAGTATTTAGTTGGCAAAAGATTCAGGGGAATAGCTTTCAGATCTTTGTTTGGCTTATAATCTTTTTTGTTCTTATCAGGCTCAAAAACAATATTGAGTTGAAACTAAATAATGTCCTCTATTTGACTGCACACATGCATGTCTTTCAAGTTTTGTTTTAAGTATATTTGAAAGTGCTGGAAGCTACAGCTGTTTTTACGCAAAACCTCAAACAGAGTGAAATCTAAGCAGTGGATGTCGATCATGATGTTGCTTGAGAAGTGGCAGATACATAGACACTGAAAGACTCTCTCCTTATGCTGTCTTGTGGCTATTCAGAGAATGACACACTTCAGGTTTTTGGGGTCTTAGGATGACAGCACTCTGCAGGAGTGGAAAACATGCCCATTTTGCAAATGGTCATTTCTTAAAACTGAGTTGTTGCTGGTTTCCAAAAAACTTCCTCTTTGAAGTTAGAACCGCCTTTCTTTGCTTCTTTTTGTAGTCCACCACGTATTAAAGATGAACCAGATGATGATGGGTTTTACGCGTCTCCGAAAGAGGACTCCAAACCCCTGAAGAGACCTCGAGAAGATGATGAGTAAGTGGCATGGGTGCTGGTGACTTGGATGTTTGCCTTTGGTTTGAAAAAGATAACATTGAGGGTGCAGGTGGGGTTACAGGCCGTCAGCGCAGACTTGTTCAGATGGGTGACTGGAGGTCTGAGACCAGACTCCCTACACTGTTACAAGTTCTCTGAGCAGGGCAAGGATAGTGTTTGTGGTGTCCAAGGCAAAATACGTTACCTCCGTCTGCAGATGGTGCTGTGAAATGTTGCAGTGCTAGTAAAGAAGAAAAGCAGAAGATAGGTAGCTAAAAGACACCGACGAAGACATAAATCTGAGCAAGTGAGGTATTAATGCTAGAGAAGTGGCTGCAGTGGTTTCTGTTGGGTGAGGAAATGACTGCACAAGAGGAAGAAAATGCATAATCAACCTGTTTGGGGCTGTGGAGGAGGTTTGCCTGCACTGCTTGGCATGATTCGTGTGGAGTGTAAATGTGTCGTGGGTTACACTGAGGATTTTTGTCTCTTAAATCTAAAGAAAAATACGCATGATGTTTGCCTGATATAGTAACCTACCCCAGTATAATAAGAGCATGGTTACATCGTGCTGTGATCTGTCACCATCCATGTGCATCCAGCTCTTTAGATAGCGTCACCTTTCCAGCAGTCTGGAGTTAAAGGGTTGGAAGGGTTTAACCATACTGGCATTCTGTCCCTATGTGGTATTTCGCAGCTTCTGAGAGCAATGGGTGTGACATCTTTTCTTTTGCGTAATCACTTGCTGCCTTCTGTTAAGTTTTTGTGACCTCCCATCTCATGTCTGCAATGGAAAGATTAAGAATTTGCCAGTTGTCAATTTTGGTATTGTTACAACTAGTGGGGGGTGCAAAAAGCGAGCCTTGTGGGCAGATCCCAGACTGGTGACTGGAAAAGGAGTTGGGGATAGAACATGCCACTAAGCTTTTGCTCATTTATCCCATCTGATGTAATCACTGGGTGGCCGCTAATAATTTTGAATCAGTTCTTCCAGGAAGATTTTTGCTTCAGCAGTCTGAAACTTGGGGAGAGGTATTCACAGTAACAGCTTCTGGGTTTTAGGGTTTTGTAGGCTGTTTTGCTGGACTGGGAGAGTGGGGCATAAAATTATATTCTTTAGAAATGAAATATGCCAGAAATATTATGAACTTGTGCACACAGACGTTGTATGTATATGACTCCTCTTTGTTTTTTGTACTGAAAAATTGATTGTTTTCATCATCTAGTCTCTTTGTTCCTACAGTGCGGAGTACAAACCCAAGAAAATCAAAACAGAAGACATCAAGAAAGCAAAGAAAAGGAAGCTAGAGGAAGAAGAGGTAATGTGAAAGACAAGTTTATTTCTATGATCAAGAAAAGCAAGGCTCACAATTTGGTATTGAATTATGTAGAGCAAGGGGAATCTGATGCAGGGGCCGGGCTGGGACAAAGCTACATGTGGTAGATCCCCACCTATGGTGCAGGTTGACTTACCTGAACCATCATGTATAAAAAGTCAGGAAAACTTTCTCTCCTACTCTTAAAACAATGGATGGAGAAGATGCCTACAGGACGTGAACTTCCAGCCTGTTCCAGGCAATTCATAGTCATTTTGTGAAGTAGCGTGCAGAGGGTAGAGGAGCCTTATCAACAACATCTGGTAATTGCACAGATGATGTAGCACTGTTGAAAAGCAGAGGAGATGAAACTGAAATTAGCTGCTAGAAAGACTCTTAAAGCTTGTAGATGGCACCTAGGGTGGAAATGTCTTTGGAGAGGGACTTGGCGAAGAGGGGTTAGCCGTGATTTGAGACTAATGAGCTACACTCCATCTAGCAGAGATACCCTTGTGAGGTGTATGTTGCAAGCACCTCCTGGCAACGTGGTTAATGCTTCCCTTCAGTGAAAGTGTCTCCATAGTGAGCAAATACCAGTATCTTCCCAGAAGCAGCCTCACAGTGGTGTGAGTGTGCTCTGTAGCATTTGCCAGACTAAACACACTAGTGCAGGCCAAGGAGGTGTTTCTATAACTAAGCAATCACATTACTATGGCCCAGACTTGCCGCTTATCAGGTGTGGCAGAATAACTGGCTGTGTGTGCACTTAGCATGTCCCAAGTGTAAAGTAAAAGAATTTGTCTTAAAACTTAAGTGGGACCATCAGCACACTTTGACTTAATAGGATGATCTAAGAGCGCATTTATGTAGCGAGGCTGCAGGAATTCAGTTGTTTGTGGTCAAACTTATGTACCCCAAGAGACAGTCTTTTAGTTTTAAAACGTCTTTTCAGGGAGGAGGGGAATACAGTAGCTTGTTCTAACAGATTCTTACTCATTTTGCAGGACAGCAAAGCAAAGAAAGTTAAGAGTAAAGATAAGAAAGTCCCTGAAGCGGACAAGAGAAAGAAGCCAAAAAAAGAAGAGGAGCAAAAATGGAAATGGTAACTATATATCAATGATGTAGGCTACCTTCTGCACCTGGACTTTCCCTGTTACCTCCCATGCTGACTGAGTAAGCACATCTGACTTTCTCTTTCGTTGATTCACGAGGATTTGTTCTGAATAATTGGCTTATGTTCTGGTAAGCTCTAAATAAATAGCTGATTCACTATGTTCATCCTCTGAAGTAGAAGTGAAATACCTTTTCTGGTATACCTAAAACCAGAAATAAGTTTTTTATGGGGGCTTTTTTTCCCTAGCTGTAGAACGTAGAGGCTGTAATCTGTAATCCGATCATAACAAATCTGTAATGATCAGTTACTGGTGTTCTTGTGCCTGGAACCTGCTCCTTGCTGACACTCTTCATAGCAATATGAAAACTTGTGGGCTTGGGGTATCAGCAGGAATATAAAAATATGTGCGGATATATTAACTAGTACTCTAGTAGATCTTACCTGTTACATACATGAGAGGCTGTCTACCATTTAATTCTAGCTGGATGTCAATTGTGTGCCTCTCAAAACTGCGCCTGCCTCTGGCACAAAAATTGAAGGTGGTCAAGTGACCGGTTAAGCTTGGGCTGTTTGGAAAATGAATTTTGAAAATAAGTTTGGAATGGAAAGCCTTTTCTGTCTTGCCCAGGATCCTAAAGTAACATCACTGAGGAACTGAAGTTGTGCTTTCGCTCACTCTTCAATTTTTTTAGAACCTTTTCTAAATAAATCTGAACTTTTGTGGTTCATTCAGAAGACAGTATTGTGCTGCATCAGTAGTGTTCTGTGTAAGAAACCTGCTGGATTTTATTTTTTAACTACCCACAGTAATTTAAGCTATTGTTATTGATGGATTTGAGGAGCTCTTGTGTGTTTTGAAGTTTGGGCTTTAGTACTTCCCTCAGTTTAATGCATATGTGGTTTTCAAAAGCATGTATTTTCTGCATGCCTATGATCTCCTGTAATGTATTTTTATGACCTTTTGGGGATGATGCTGCCATGAGCATTTTCTTTTCTCAGATCATTTGGCTGGTTTTAATAGATCTGTAGTGTTGGGGAATGCCTTTGCAATCTTCTTCAGTCCTTTCAGGTTCAGCCTTTTACCCATTCATTGTCACTGTTACTGATTCACCTTTAAAAAGATGATTTTTTCTGTAGTGTTTGTAGCCTTTGCATATTTCTCTGTGATTGCCACAGCTTCCTCAGAACATCAGCACTTGCATATCTTTTTCATACTTGTATACTCTCTTAAAAATTAGATTTTCATGCCCCTCCCCAAAACAATGCTGATGTTTTTGAGCAATCCACTTTTTTATTGATCTCTTTGACAGCATATTTTTAATGTGCTTTGACATTAACAAACTACAGGGACATGAAGCAATGGGAAGCTACAGAAGGTCTCTTTAAGCCTTAATGATCTGCTGTCTTTTTGGCTTTGTCTCAGCTGCCCTTGCTGGTTCTATCTAACTTAATATTCTGTTACCACAGCTCCCTTTTGTTGTAGTCTGTATCCTTTAACAGCAATCTTTACTGGAAAGCTGTGCTGTTTTCCCCTCACGTGCCTGGGCAGCGCAGTCCCAGGTAGCTGTGTTAAGCTCTGCGATTTGTGCTTACTGCTGAGGAAAACTGCCTGTGAAAGCATGTTCTGCAAAATTGGCAGTAGGTAACTGCAGCCCTCCGCTGATGTTGCTGTCGTCCATCTGCAGCTGCCTGTAGCCTGTCTTTGCTGGACAGGGTTTCAGCTGCACTTCAGTTGTGTCTCTTAAGGGCATTTTATGTTCCATCTGAGTCAATTTTCTGAATGTCTGGTGTCTTTTTGGCTACTTCCATAAGTGCTTGCTGCCTTGAGCATTTTTATCCTCGCTTATGTGAATACTTGATGCTAGACATTCCCAAGGCCTTGGCCTCATTCATCACCGTGTGGAGCTCTTTTAGAGGTCATTTTCACACTCTGTCAGTGTGTGAAGAATACGTGATCCAGAAGTATACCTTATGAGCCGTTCTCCCACCTTGTGTTACAGCAATTTCATTTCCTTGAAACAACATATCCCTAAGGTGTATTCTGTTGTTTTGTTTTTTTGTGGTTTTTTTTATGGTTGTGTTTGGGATTTTTTTTCATAAGAATCTTATCTATTTTCATTCCGCTTGAAAAACCCTCCCCAACTCTACCTTCGTGAGCTACCCTGGCCTTCTTAAACAGGCTTGATATGGGATTTAATTGAGGAACCTGTATGGCCAATTAGCACAGTTTATGCTGAAATCAGTAAGGCAGCTTTCCTAATATGCAGCATTCTCCTTGCTCCCACAAAATCATTTGTAGAACGTTGCTTTAGGAACAGGAGCTACCTTGGGCAGTGTTGTTGTAGTGCTTTTTCTGTTTAAAACCAAAGGATGATGAAAAGTCGGCTGACCTCAGGAGGCTCCCTTTTGCCTTTTGTCTTAATGCTTTTGTACCAGCTTTAGGAAGGTGAAGGTGGGACTGGGAATGGTTTGTGATCTTTTGCTGGCCAACTATCTGATAGCTTTGGGCTGAGAAACCATCCCGTGGATCCCATGCTTTCTTGTAGCCCTCCCAAAAGGCACCATGAGCTTCAGCTGTCTATTTAAACTACTGCCTCTCTAGTGCTCCTTTTGCATGCATCCTTTATAAAAGAACAGGAATGGGTAGAGGAATTTCTCATGAAGTAAATACCAGAGTGATAAATATTAAAAAGCCATAGCTGAAATGCAAGGATGGCAAACCTGTCTTGTGAAGTAGTAACCACTGTGAATGATCTCCTTGATTTTTTTTTTTTCTTTTTTTTTTCCCCCTTACCAGAAGAAAAATACTCATTGTCAGAGAGGATAGCCTTTTTCTGGCTGGGAGGAGAGGTGAATGGTTTATATCTGTTTTGCTGGAAAGAGCCTCTGCGTGGAAGATCCTAGGCCTATGTTTGACAAAATATTTAGATTTCTAGCTTCTAATTAATTTTAAAAACAATCATTAGAAATGTAAATATTTGGGATATAGACTTCAAATGTCAATATTTGTTTCTTGTATCAACAAGGTTTACTCAAGCCGTCTTTCTAGCCAGGGACTGAAATCGGACGTGCAGGTTTTGTGCTGATAGCTGGTATCGTGCGTTTGGCTGCGGAGGTGTTACTGCGCTTCTGGTGAGAAAGTCGGGTCTGGTGCTGTGGTCGAAGATGGTGCCTTTCTAACTACAGCAAAATACTGTGTCCCACACAATTGTTGTTCCTGAATTATTGATGTACAGGCACCAGTGAAGCACTTTGAGCGTCTGCTAAAAGAAGCTCTTTTTTTCTTTATACAGTGCTGATCTTCTGTACAGTGACCTTGTTATCTCGTTAGGGATGAAGTGATCTATATTTGTGCATCACAGTTCCTGAGATGCGTGCAATACATGTGTGTCTTTTCTCAGCTGCCGTTGCACCCAGAATGGGACTACTCCATAGGGCTGACACTAGAGGGAAGCTTAAACTTTTTTTTATTGTCATGACTGCTCAACAAAGTTGTCTGGGCAATTCAAAGACTAAGTGCTGTGACAGGTTAATGGTCTTCCAGCTGATTAATCACTAAGGTAAAATAGCCTTTCTCAGCAGGGAATCCTGTGCCAGCAGCATGTAGCAGTGATGTTCTGGTGATCATGGAAGAAGTGTAGAGGGGAGGGGAGGAATGTGGAGTGGCTTGGACACAGGGTACTGGGAACTGGGGGGCGGGGGATACTGGCCTGGTGGGACCCCTTTCTTCTTTAGATGAATTGCTGACCCTGGGAGTTTGTTCAGTTGGAACGTGGGGTTGGTGGCGCCTACCTTGCTTTGTTGTGGTGCCTAATGCATCATTTGTAAACATTTTTATAGAGGTGCTTTAAGGCAAGTTTTCAGTTCTCCTGTGCTACTCTGTTTTTCTTCAAGTATGCTTTTCTTACCCAAAGAATTGGAATGAATTTAAAATGACAGAGCGGGTTTTAAGTCTTTCTCATCCAAGCAGGTTTGTTCTCATTTAGGTCGTAAATGAACATCTGTTTCTTTACCTCTGCCCTTAATGGCATATTTGTCCACATCTGAAAGCAGCTGTATAATATACTACAATTGTTTGGCTTTGCTGAGCAGGCAGCCTGGACCTGATGTTAGATCACAGCTGACTCTAATTTGGCATGATCCTGGCTGCTTTACAAGGCTGGATTCTTCATTTTCCTAAGTTCTAAGCTTTTTCAGTTGTGTGGTTTTGTGAAAACGGCAGTGGGAGGTAAGGACTATGGTGTTGTCAGATAACGTGCGACCCAAGGTGTTCTGTTCATGGATGTGGCCGTGCTTTTTTTAAAAAAATAAAAGAAAAAAGTGGTGACAATGCATTGAATATTTGTACTTGGTCTGTGCCTGGCAAAGCAATGATTGCTTGGTGATTTTCTTTAACATACTGTTACACCCGCTTAGTAATGAAGATCAGGAGCTTAAAATTGTATTGGTTTATATTTCTCTCTTGAAGGTGGGAAGAAGAGCGCTACCCTGAAGGTATTAAATGGAAGTTCCTAGAGCACAGCGGTCCTGTATTTGCTCCACCATATGAACCTCTGCCTGAAAACGTCAAGTTTTATTATGATGGTAAGTTAATCTGTTTCCACTTGTTGGGAAGAGAAATAAACATTCTCAGGGTATTGTGGTGGTGTTCTGGGGACTGAAGAGATGAGGTGTTTTTGTTTTAGTGGTTAGCTTAGAAGAAGCTCCTTAATGCCTAAGGGAAGGAGCGATCTGTAGAAGTCAAGAAACAGCCTGCTGAATTCTGCTGAGTTGCTAACAGACATGAACTTGTTCTCACTCTGTTCCAGTGGTAAATCTCTCAGGTTACATAACAGTATGGGAGTATCTTATGCCTGAGAGTAGCCGTGTATAACCACTAGAGTACATAATTGTAGCTACTTCATCACTGGTCACCTATAGGCTTGCTCTGTTTTCTTTAACCTTATGAACTGCATCTTCCATAATCTGTGATGAAATTCCTCATCATTTAGTGGCATGAGCAGACTAAAAGACAAATTTTGATACAGATTGTTAGGGTCTTGTAGGAATGCATGGGATGATCCTGGCCACAAGGACACAGCGCTCTGGTTAAGTCATGGTCCCACTCACTAACCATTTTGTGTGGCAGACCTAATTGATGTGGGATTCTAACGTGCTGGGCTGACTGGTTGTTAGAGGCTCGTATGGAAGGGATTATAGGGTGTGATGCCTGCTGGAGACCGAACTGGATGACCCGTGTGTTTCCTTTTAGTCCTGTGATCGTGTCAAATGAAGGATCAAATTAACCCGGGATTGAATCAAGTGAGAGGCATTTGAATGGATAAAAATGTAATTTTTGGTGAAGGGGACATCTGCACATGGAACTCTTCCAGGAGCAACGTGCTGTTTTCATGTGACATGACACAGTGTTTTTAAATGCTGGGAAATAGGTGGCATTCATTTTCAGCAACAATGTAGTGAAGTAAACATAATGCATCCTAGTAAAGGCTACCTCCAAGGAAGTAGCACAGTGATCAGGGATGTCTACAGACTGCTTTATTAGGGTTTTATGTGAACTTGATACAAAGTTGGAATTTTTTTTCCTGTATTGGAGAATGTACGATAATCTCTCCTGCTGTCTAGAGAAGAGGAGAGGGGCAAAGTGCACTATTGTGATGTCTTCGGTGCAGGCAGCAGTAAGCTCCTCTTCTGTCTAGCCATCTATTTCACAAAACCTCTAGGAAGTGCAGGGATTTCTGCAACCTCTGTCTCTGTCAGAAGAGAAATTCATCAATAGGCTCAACAATTACGAGGCGGGCAGGGGGGTCTGTCAAATAAAGCAATTGCATAAGTCTTCCTTGAGAAACTAGACAAAAAAAAAAGTCAGATATCTGATTTACACAGAAGCTGCTGAGAGCCACTGTCTGTGCTTACAAGGCATCGTCTAATTTCAAGATTATCCTAGGATGATTTGTAGAGTCCAATAATCGCGCTGTGGCTGGCCAGGCTGCAGGCTCTCACTGGAGGAAACTGTCCCTTGCCTAGTGATTGCATTTTGGTGAGACTGTCTCTTTTCATCTGACATAATGACTGCTGGAGCTATTGTTAGTGCCTACCATACCAGACTCAGTGAAGGAGCATGAAATGCCAAAGCCACCTTTCAGGGCTTGACTATACGTCTGCGTAACTGTGGGTTAACAAGCTACTGCTCGTACCCCACCGGCGGCTTGAACTTACGTGTTTTTCTGTAGATGGGGCAAGGTAGGAGAGCAGATGGTGGCAGTTGCATTGCAGTCATGGCCATGTCGTCTCTTCTGCTCATTATGTCCCCTGGTTGGTCTCTGGTTTTCAGTTTTGAAGTCGGGTAGCTAGCATTCATGTCTCTGGAATAAAACTCTCTTTTTTTTCTCTAAATATCCAGCCGTGTTACTGAGCGCTTTTTCAAACCTTTGTCAGAAGGAGGAAATTGGGTCCAATGAAATATATTCTAAAGTGATTAGATAAAGGTGACTGAGCCTTCAGCTATTTGGGAAAAATATCGGTCATTTTAGCCCTAGAACATGTTACTAACTTGATAGCCTCTTTCAAGCTAGACTTGCAGCTTGGAAAAACCGTTTCCCTTGCTGTCTCTCCCTTCCCCCATTTCCTGTTATAAGCAAACAAATGCTGTATTTTTGGCAAGAGTTGCTGTTGGTTTAATTTAATTGTGGAATATTCTCAGATCGTTGGGAGGACATTTTGCTAAGTCCTGTTTTACGAGGGTTTATAGATCTTAAGGCTTTATAGCTCACTCCCATGCTTGAATTTTGGAGATGATGCAACTTCTTAAAACATGTAGTAAATCAAAAGTGTGGTATTTTTTTTCCAAGAGCATGGAGTCAACAGTGGGGTTTCTTGTATTCACTTCTGTGCAGTAAAATGGTTGTTAAAAAATCCACAGGTGTTGACTGTCTGCCAGCCCACTGGGACTTTAAATATTTCTTGCAACTAGCTGGAGATGTGAGCTGCATGCCAAATCCTTCACTGGGATCACTGGCACCTCAGATGTCGTTGGGAATGCAGTCTGGGCCAAAAAGACGCTCGATATGAATGTTAGATGTCGAATCCACAGATTCAGTGTTGCAGCAGCCTCTTTTCCCTTCGGTTTTGAAGTCTGCCCTTGCTGCAATTTCACTTTGTACTGCAGTCTTGCAGATGAGCTGGAATGTGACCTCTCCATTCACCGAAAGCTCAGTCTTGCTTATAAATGTCTAGTTTGGAGACACAGGAGTGCATTCCTACAGCAAAGGGAGCGATTAGCAGAATCCTGACATGTTTCCCTGCGATGAAGGGGAGTTAAATATTTGGCATCGCTTTCTAGCCTATTTGTGGTGTATACATAGGAAGGGCTCTTCCTGGCTAGAAAGAGCTAAAGGCTAGAAGGGGTATTCCAAAGCAAAGTCATTCTGTGGGCAGAAGAGGCCTGCAGAGACTGTATTTCCCATATGTCTGAGTGCCAGAATATGAAATTTAATAAAATCCCTTGCCTCTTTCACTTCAAACAGCAGTATCTCCCCAGGAGCGAACGCACCACTGGAGTGTCTCAGCATAGGGTTTCCTGCAGGAGGCCTTTTCCCCTTCCTGCCTGCGTGTCTCAGACCCGTCTCATCAGACTACCATTGCTTTTTTTAATGTTTAGATTCCAGAGGAAACTTTTTTTCAAAATGTTTATGATGAAAATCAAGCAATTGTGCTTCTCTGTTTCCTTTGTCCATCCAATTTGCTGTACTAAGTAATGTTTTTAGGAAAAACTTCTTTGTGGTGAAGATAGTGTCCTTTAAGATAGTTACTATGGCCTCTTTTTGGCTTTAATTCCTGTTCACCGTTTTCTTTAAAAAGTAGACCTTTCTTTGCAGGTAAAGTCATGAAGCTGAGCACCAAAGCAGAAGAAGTTGCCACATTTTTTGCAAAAATGCTTGATCATGAGTACACTACAAAGGAGATCTTCAGGAAAAACTTTTTCAAAGATTGGAGAAAGGTATGCGTGTTGTCCTGGGCTGCAGTGGCTGCAGGCATGGCCAGTGTCTCCTCAGCACTGGGCAGTGAAAAGGGGCTACTGTTCCATGCACAGGAATGTTAGCTTGAGGTCACTAAAAGTTGCCTCAAGTCGTAGCTGTGAAGTTTCCGGTTCGTCCTGTAGTTTCACCAGGAAGGACACCATCATAAATAGCTCTATAAAGCAACAAAGTCAGACTTCTCCCAGCCAAATTTGCCTGTTACAACATGATGGGGTATAGCTGGTCTGACTGTTAGATGCCTTGCTGAAGAGCCAGCTTTGTATTCGAAAGAAACCCCTTCCAAAGATGTAAAACTCAGAACTTCACCTCAGATCAAACCTTTAGATCAGTTAAGTCCCAGGCACTGTTCGGTGTGAGAGCGCTTTGGGAGGTGCTACAGCATTGCCCGGCGCTCACAGAGAGCAGACCACTGGAAGGCCAGCGCTCCATATGTTCTGCTTCTTGTCCTTTTCTCTTTGACCTTAGCTGGAGTGAGCATGTGCAACAATTGAGAATGTGCAAGAATGGGGATTCTTGGGGATTTAATGTGAGAACCTGTATGTTATTCCTGTTTAAACTGCATGGGGTAGCGTAAGCTCTGCTATGCATGAAACCTTACTATATATGAAAACTTAAAGCGCTACTTTCTTTCTGCAAGGAAATGACCCCTGAAGAGAAGAGCACTATCACCAGCCTCAACAAGTGTGACTTCACCCACATGAGCCAGTATTTCAAAGCTCAGTCGGAAGCTAGGAAACAGATGTCCAAGGAGGAGAAACAGGTACCAGAGTGAATCCTAGGAGACTTCTTGATTCTTAGTTGGCTTGTCAACACCTTTGTGTAATCATTCCTCTGCCTGCCTTACCATTTATAAGTCAGTGTTTACTAGTTCTCAGATTATTACTTTCATGTTAACTGTAGGAGTCTTTACTGTGCAGCTCAGGGAAGGCATAGCACTGTGTTTACAGTTGAATCTTCATCCTCATTTAAAATGACATTGATAGGACTAAGGCTCCTGATCCTTCTTAAGAAAGAGAATCAGAGGTGCTATGTCCATAGGGGACTTGGTCCCTGGTCAATAATGAGCAGTGGATACTCAAGGATAGATTTTCATTTTAGAAACTCCTTGGATTTGGAGGGCAAAATTGGGGATGGTGGAAGGGATGCAGCAGTGACATTAGAAATGAGATAAAAAGTCTTAAAATACTAAGTAATACAGTTTTGGGAGGCGGGGAGGAAGAACTTTATTTTCCAGTAGCATGACTACAGTGGCTTGTGGGGAGAGAATTAAATAGTTTTTAGATGACTTGAGACTTAACTGCAATGGAAGTTGAAACTTGCCCCAAGTTCTCAGTTGATCTCTTGCAATTCTACACTAGTTGTCCTTAGAATGAGGGGCCTGGTAGCTTGGAAGTACGGCCTTTAGGGTCAGAGGGGTCCCAGCAAAACAGAGAGCCTGTGTCTTACTGCTGTTTCTATTTGATGGACATGGCGGTGAGCCCTTCTCGGTTCCTGTCCGTGGTAGCTATTACAATGGAGCAGAGGTGGCTTTTTCTGTTAGTTTCTTAGCTGGCGCACTAGTGCTGTCTATGGGTCAGATGTTTTATTTCGAGCTGCAGCATTATTAATTTTCCTTCTGTGTAATTAGAGTTCAAGCGCAGAAGTATGCAGTGAAATCTCAGCACATTTTTACTTAGGAAACTGTTTTGCTTATGAAACCATTTGCTGACACAGGCTTGACATGCGGCAGACTGGAGACGTTTCTCTGCCTGCTTTCTGATGCTGAGTTCAAACACAGAAATCTGAGGGTTTTATACATAAACAACAAGATGTAAAGTCCAGTGGATGTCAAATGCTGAATATAGACTGTAAAGCAGCAGTACTGTGCTGGGGCTGCCCTTGTAGCTGTGATATATGGACAGAGGTACATGCATCTATTGTAGCAAAATTGTGTCTGTCTTCACCAGCCCTAATCTGTTTTAGTCAGATACAAGTTTTAAGTGACTTTTCGCACATTCTTTTCCTTTTTCTAGTTCGTTTGTGCTGTTTGCATTTTATGAATGCATCTCTGGACAGTCTGCTGCTGTGTGTTTTGATACAGCGCTTGGCATGATGGGGATCTGGTTTTGAGTTGGGTCTTCAGCATTAGTGTGTTGCAAATCTGGATTTTTGTAAAGCCTTTGACATGGTCCCCCACAACATCCTTCTCTCTAAATTGGAGAGCCATGGATTTGATGGGTGGACCATTCGGTGGATAAGGAATTGGTTGGATGGTC
>Ga0065711_1005635_pt1 | contig 19604 bp, 12 predicted proteins | sample Hoacrofraction12_FD_59098 | JGI IMG/M metagenome (GOLD analysis project Ga0065711, IMG submission 59098) | Hoatzin crop microbial communities from Cojedes, Venezuela - Epithelial fraction 12 v2 (version 2) | ecosystem: Host-associated > Birds > Digestive system > Esophagus > Crop | place... | reverse complement strand
TACAGGCTTGGGGAAGAGTGGCTGGAAAGCTGCCCGGCGGAAAAGGACCTTGGGGTGTTGGTCGACAGCCGGCTGACCATGAGCCAGCAGTGTGCCCAGGTGGCCAAGAAGGCCAATGGCATCCTGGCGTGTGTCAGGAATAGTGTGGCCAGCAGGAGCAGGGAGGTGATCGTGCCCCTGTACTCGGCACTGGTGAGGCCACACCTTGAGTGCGGTGTTCAGTTTTGGGCCCCTGACTACAAGAAGGACATTGAGGTGCTGGAGTGTGTCCAGAGAAGGGCAACGAGGCTTGTGAGGGGTCTGGAGGAAAGGTCTTATGAGGAGCGGCTGAAGGAACTGAGGCTGTTTAGTCTGGAGAAGAGGAGGTTGAGGGGGGACCTTATTGCTCTCTCCAGCTACCTGAAAGGAGATTGTAGTGAGGCAGGTGTTGGTCTCTTCTGCCAAGTAACTAGCGATGGATGAGAGGCAGTGGCCTCAAGTTGCACCAGGGAAGGTTTTGACTGGATATTAGGAGAAATTTCTTTACTGAAAGAGTGGTCAGACATTGGAACAGGCTGCCCAGGGAGGCGGTTGAGTCCCCATCCCTGGCGGTGTTCAAAAAACATGTAGATGTGGCACTTCAGGATATGGTTTAGCAGGCATGGTGGTGTTGGGTGGATGGTTGGACCTGATGATCTTAGAGGTCTTTTCCAACCTATGATTCTGTGATTCTTCTCTGGAGATATTCAAAACCCGCCTGGACGTGGTCCTGTGCAACCTGCTCTAGGTGACCCTGCTTTGGCAGGGGGGTTGGACCAGATGATCCACAGAGATCCCTTTCAACACCTACCATTCTGTGATTCTGTTGTTCTCTCTGGCACTTTTGCCAGTATAGAAAAGTTCATTCCACTATGATGGAGGTGTTAGTGACACCCTCCTTTCCCTGATCATACTGGTAAAAGTTTTAGTATAAATGCTTATGCTTTTTTTTCCCCCATTTCTTCTTGGTTTGCATGAAGTCTCCTCAATGTCTGCATTTTTAACTTGGGTTACTCACTTAGCTGGCATAAATTATACCAGTAGAAGCACTTTCTGAAAGTGCAGGTTTTTACTGATGTTGAGTAGTGTGGCGCTGCTCTTAAATCCAAGTGATTTGGGCTTTCCATTAATCTGCGGGGATGGCCTTTCTGTATTTATCTTGAGCTTAGCACTTTGCATGAGCAGTACAGTCACACTCGCTTTGGATAAAAGAAGGAAATGGAAATGTCGTATTGTGCTTTATACTTCAGACAGAAGAGGAAGAACAGTTTTTCCACTTTATTTGTGAAGTTGAGTAAATTACCTCTTCTAAATGCAAGATACTATGCTTTTTTTAAGAAGCTTCAGTTCCAAAATGTACCATAATGTGAATAATTGTTGAGTAGTAATACCTCTACTCTGTTGTTAAGGTTTAAATTCAGCCTAGAGCAAGCCCCTTCTCAAGCGTGAGCAAATGCCCATCTCATTATATGTTCAACGCTGTGGAATCTGCATCAGTTGTCCAGAAAGCTGGCAGAGTACCTGTGAAACTGTCAGAAATAGTCTCTGCATCCACACGAATAGCAGATCTTTCATAATGGAAAACAGTCTGATCTTTTTTCATCTGGTAAAAAGGTCTGATGTGATTTGGAGTAAATAAGTAGACATTTAGAAAAAATACAGTCCTTGGGATCTTGACAGAATTGGTATTACATTGGCAAATGAGTATAAGGAGAATGTGGCAGAACTGGACTGACTTCTTTCTCTGTTGGCAGGCTGCTTAGTCATGAGGGAGATGAAGAAGTTCAGCCCAAAGGAGGAGGGAAGTTTGGGGCGAGTACTGACCAGTTGAAAAGATTAATACGTTTTTTCCTGGAGAGTGAGGTGAGGAGAATAGTCCCTGTAGTAAGCCTTTTAAATCCAGTGGTGCGTATTAAATCAACTACTGGCTTCCTTTTGAAAGCTATTTCTGGTGGTGAGCTCTGAGATGTTTGGCGTTTGGGATGTCGTCGCTCTCTAGGATGAGTTTTTAATGAAGAGATTTCTGTTCTCTTGTATTAAAACTAATTTACAACTGTGCTAATACAGAGGAGAATCAATGCTGAAGTAGCTTTTGAAAATGACCTGGAAGACTAATGCCGCTGAGTGAGGGCTTTTTGGTATGCATCCGTGTCTTTCTGCAGGCAGATACAGGTTGCTGTACCATGGCACTATGCTGACTAAGAACTGCGTAGCTTTGCTGAGTAGTTTTGTCAGCTTAAGTGCTGTACTTCACTGTTTGGCTTTTGCAGTGGTGAAGACCTATGTCTGGCCAAAGTGTCTCGGGCACAACAGTTTTGAGTCTTTCTGCAAATAATTTCCCAGCATTGCTTAAAATATTGCCTCATTTCTAGTACCAAGGTTGGATTTTTAGTTGTTACAATCATCAATATAAAAGCAATACAGAGGCTAGTTTTAAAGAGATTACTTAAATTACAAAGGAAGGGTATCCGAAAAAGAGAAAAGTTTTTTTCTTGCTTTTGCTGCTCTTTTTTCCCAATTTCCTGCTTTGTATCGGATTGAAGACATAGTGTTTAAATGTTCATTGGCCTCAAACTAAATATGTTGGGATACTGTGTGTGAATATATATGTGAATGACAAAGCTTTGTAATTGGAAAAAGAGAGAGGAACATACGAATCTGTATTTCTTTTAATCACGTATTTGCTTCTGTAAGCTTGTGTTTTTAATCCCTAGCTACACAAACATGTTGCATACCTCATAGACAGCTTGTGGGACTGGGCAGGCAACTTCCTGAAGGACTGGGAGTGCATGACCACTCTTCTATTAAAAAATGCTGAAGAAGGTGGAGAAGGTGAGTAAGCAAAGAGCTCAGTTTTGTGTGAATGAATCTCTCAATATTGCTTTTTGCACTTTTCCTTCAGCTAGTTTAGGATCATTCTATATTGCAATACCCTTTGATTCCAAATTGTGGTCCACAAGGACCACAAAGCAGGTGCAACTCAATGCACTACCAGTGTGATATTTGTGTCAACATCTTTGTTTTATTCAGTGTTCTGTATTTATATAATGTTAGTTTAGAAACTTTGCAAGCATACTTACATAATTAAGCCATAATGCTTATGTAGTGTTCACTTTTTTTATTTTTTTGTCCAAAACTTAAGAATCTAAAATTGTTAATTGGTTGAAATGCAGTATTGTCGAGCTGTTGTTCATGCCTGTAAAGAAAATAAGTAATGTGCTGAGTTCATAGATGTCTAATAGTCTAGAGGATTGGTTTTTTGTAGAAGTGTTTTAAAGTCAACTTAATGAATAGTTGTTGTAGTAGAACTGGAGGTGGTTATATGATTGAAATCAAAGTTTGTAGACCCATTGAGTTAAAGAATTTTGGTACTCAAAGAAACAGGTTTGTCCTAAATGAGACGGTAGTTAGTAGGAGTGGGCCTCGTTAAAGCTGCGTGTGTTTTTTGGGAACCCAGCTGCCTGAAATAGTTTAGCTGTGAGAGGAGTAATTGCTTATGCATTCAGTAAATGTAGAAAATAATTTTCTTCAGATTAAAACAAACACTCTCGAGGTGTTTATTTAGTAACACCACGTCTTTCTGTAGTGTCCTTACACAGTTGCTCAGATAAATGAGTAGGCTCTACATTAGCTATTGAGCTATTGCTGCATCTTCATTTTTCTTGTGTGTGATGCTGAAAGGAGACTGATTTACTTACAGCATTGAGTGATGCCCATGAAAGTGCTCTCATTGAAATTATCCTCGCAACGGTTAGAGAAGCAGCTGAAGGTCATCCTCCAGTGGGCAGAGGTGCAGCCAAAAAAGTCAGTGCATCTTAGTCTTATTTATTGTCCTGTAATCACATTCTCTTTGCCATACGTGCTTTGCCAGACAGCATGTTCCTAGTGGTAGGTATATCTTTGGAAATAAAATGGGTTATTTTTGTGAAATGACAGTGTCTTTTGACCTCTAGATCTTATTAGTAGTGGATGTTGAAGGAGATGAGCATTGGAGGAAAGCCAGTTGAAGCATGTTATTGACAAATGGTGAGCATTTTGTCCACAAGATATAGCTGCTCAGCGATTTGCATCTAATTTAAGGTTAACAAAAAAATAAAAAAGCATTCGGTTGTCTCCATTGAAAAGTCTCTTTATCTGAGCTTGATATACTTTAGACAAAGGCATGTGAGTTAACCTTGGGTTACATGTAAAATTCCTCTCATATCTAAGAGATTTTATAATTGAAACAAAATGCTTTATCTGCAGTTTCTGTCAGTAAAAGAGAAGAAAATACAATTGGAAGATTGTACCAAAATTACTGAACACTTTATTATGGTGCTTCCTCAGCTCTTGGCAAAGGTAACTAACAGCTGCTCTGTGAATGCATGTTAAATATTTTATTAAAATTCCTACAGTGTACTCATATCCTGTTTTTTCTCTGCAGTATTCAACAGATGCACAAAAAGTGGCAAATCTTCTGCAGATTCCTCAGTATTATGATTTAGATGTTTACAGTACAGGACATCTAGAGAAGGTGAATAGAAATCGGGGTAGTCGGTTCATGTGGAATGTACTAAATTTATGTGACAGTGTACAGAGTTTAGTGTGACTTGGGACAAACAGGAGACTGTTGAAATATAAAGAAATGGTCTCATACCTTGAGAAAGGTAGTCTTATTCAGGCTTTACTTTTTTTCTTTGGGTCTGCCAAAGAAAAGCCTTAGTGCTTGTCAGTTGTGATGTGCTGTGACTGGCCCTGGCAGATAATGAATTGCAGTTTCACGTGGTAGGCCCGGCCCTGGGTTTTCCATTGCTGGGTGGGGAGAGGGTGGGTTATGCCATGTGTCTAAGCTGGTGTCTCCCAGGAGGTTACTGCAGAATAGGTTTCGTTCTGCTTGAAGACTGACTCCCAGCTGCTGGGAAATGATAGTAACTGAAAAATAAGAATGGAGATAGTGTATCTGCTGATGGGAGAGGGGTGGTCAGAAATGGATAGATGAAATCCTTGAAATAGCGTAATGTATTCTGAAGCAGGGATATTTACAGGGAGGTAATGTTAGGCGAACACTTCTAGGTTAATTTCAGCACAAAACCTTAACTGGTAGAGAGAGAGTCAGCAGAATGGCAGAAGTTACCTCCTCTCACTAAGAGCGAAAACCCGAGTTGCTGACATGGTCTGAAACGTTCTCCATCCTCTGCTGCTGAAGGAGACAACTTCCATTGCTTGGAGACACACCTGTCCTTTGGAAAGGCATTTTTTATTCCGTCTTTGTCTTTATTTTTATGTAGTGCCAAATGTGCATTGCTGAAGTAGAATTTAAAGCAGTTGCTTCATTCTTTAGGAAGTTCCAGAGAAAATAATAATGAAAAAGAGTTCTAAACCTAGAAAAAAAGTTGTATCCTCAAATCCTGCCCCTTTGCCCCTTAGACTGGCATTTATTTGATGTTGGTTGTGTGACCTATATACGGGCCTAGTGAAATGTATCTAAGGCCTAAATGGATTTTTGTACAACTTACCTATAGTACCCTTTTTATCACTTGCAGCATTTGGATGATTTGCTGAGAGAGGTAAAAGACATTGTGGACAAACACTCTGACGTGTCTGTTCTTGAGGCTTCCTCCAGGACTTATTATATCCTCTGCAGTGAGGAAATTGCCATCTACAGCCAGGTGGATCATGCTCGAACTCAACTGATAGATGAGTTGATGAGAGAGCTTAACCAGCTACTAGATGGCTTCTGGCAGAAGGTGAGTGTGACTCATTGTGGAGATAAACAGACTGTTTCCCTATGAAAAAAGAAGACAAAAAAATGAAGAGGGATGTGACAGTATTCTTTGCCTGCTGTTTCTCTGCTTGAGGGAAGTAGAGCTTTCAAATATGGATTTATGCTTCTGAAAAGATCAACTGTTTACATTTTAATGAAGCGGATGTACTTCGGCAGGAATAGAGTGAGGAAAATAATAAATGAGGTAGTCCACACCAGCAGCAGGTCATTTTATGTCTTCTGAATATTCTTGACCTAAGCTCCGTAGTTGCTCCATAGTTCCTCCACTAATGTGCCAAAGATACTATGTGCGAGATCAGCTAAGAAGTGCTGTGGATCTATAGGTGATGAGACTGTCACCAAAAAGGTTCAGTTCTGTACTTCCACATGTTTGACTGTACACAGGATGCCCTTCGTGCTGCCGCTTTGGCTGTAGAGATAGTACTAGAAAAAAAAAAGCCAGACTAGCAGTCTGTAATGCAGATTGTATAGCTTTGGGGTCTTTGAAATTATGACTTTCCCCTTGAAGGAGGACCGCAGAGTCTCCCTCAAAGTTTTTCATTAGTTCTAAAAAGCAGAAACAGCTGGTGGGGATATGAATAGCTTGCTGGCTGAACTAAACAACAGAAGCCCGCAGCTGATCTGATCAACTGTGCTGTCATGAACAGGTGTCATGCCATGGTATGAGAGTTAACACTGGCAGTTTTTTATTGGACACTGGGATATTGTAAAATGTGTCAAGCCAAAAAATCCCCTAACCTCAGATTGAATTTATTTTGTTGGTCTTAAATAGATATCTATGTCAATGTGGGAGAATGTGTACTTACGAGAATCAAGGTAAGTGTTAGACCAGGGATTCTTCGACTCCTTAGTAGTGTCATCCATATCTAAATAAAGAGATTTTCTCTTGGAACTCCTCCCTTCTAATTCCTGTTTGAATATACCATCTCCCATAATCACGTAGCATACTTGTGGAAACTACAGCAATTGCATCTATGGGAAAGTATTTAATATATTTTTAGCTATCTTTGAATGTGATCTGGCAGCTGGAAGCAGGGAGAGTCAGCACCATGTGAACAGTTAGCTTTCCAGAGATCCCTAGCAACTGTGTGAGGGACCATGAATGGCCTGTGAGTCTGAGGGTTCGCACTTCTGTGTTAGCCTAGTTGCTACTTTTTAGTCTGTGTTAGCAATACTGTAGTCTAGGGAGCCTGCCATGGGTTTATTAAAGACAGGGACATTTCCTTATGCAAAATTTCTGTGCAGTCAACGTGTTGTTTTCTTTTTGCTGTAGAGGAAGATGTGAGTAGCATGATTAAAGATGAAAGGACTGTGGAGGGCTGGAGGAGAGTAATGCAAGCTTGTGGGTTGGTTGGGAAGAGAACATAGCAGTTACCTTGCCCCACACTGGCTAATTCCTTTCTCTTTCCCAAACTTTTTAATTTAGGAAGAAGGATTTTGTATGGATGCAGGAGAAATTTCCCGGATGCACTCTGCTTTGAGAAGAGTAGCAGCTTTTCATAAGTGAGATGTTTATTTACACAATTAACTTCCCCATATACTTAAGCATTGACCTAACAGGTGCAAAGTGAGAATTGCTCATTTGTTGGGTTTAATAAGATTTTTCACAAGTGAATGAGAATGATCCCTATGAGAGGTGCTGCAAGGTTTAGTTTCTTCTTAACAGAACTGTACTTAGATATGGAATTCCTTTTGGACTCCTTATTGAGGTTGGAGCATCATTCCTAATGTGGCTAAGAAGTGTGTGCTATGGGATTGAGATGTCAGTGGACACAGAGATCCTCTCTGTGGTGCCTCCCTCCTAGCTGGATGCTTTTGCACTGCCTTACTGTCAACACTGGTGGTCAGTCTGAAGAGGGTATAACGAATGCAGTATTTTTTTCCAGCAGATGTAATCTGCTTTGTTTGTTTTAGTTTATTTGATCTTCTTTTGTTAAAAGATGGATTTCTCAAAAGCTTGTTTCTCCAGGGTTTGCTCACCAAATAAATTATCATGCAAGATAGCAGAGGGTGGGGGAATTGGGCCTTCTTCTCTATGTGTCTTTTACCTATCCTGCATGGTACGGCTGCTCTGTTTTTGCAAGGTTAAGTCTAACATTGAGTTGTGAATGCTCAAGAGTATTAGAAACACTCTTTTAAAGCAGGGTGGGGAAATTGTTCTTTAGATCTTTTTGGGCACTTAGAGAGTGTGGATAGAGTATAAGAAAAGGTACAGAGCTCAAGCTTCTTTTTCCTCTCCTCAGGGCACTGCAGTTCTGTGGTAGGAATGCAGACTGTAAAGCTTTGGACTAAAGGTTGCAGTGTTAGGTTGTGAAAAACTTAATTTCATTCCTCTCACCCACCAAAAAAATTAATAATTAGTTGTTTAAAGTTATTACTGTACATCAGATGAAGGCAAAAATAGGATACCTTTAATCTGCTTGGTCAGGTGAGATTCCATGTCTTGCTTAATTATCATTGTTATTTCTTCTTCACTTACAGTGCCCATGATCTCACCAAGTGGAATCTGTATGACAAGACTTTAAGACTGCTGGTGTTTGAAATGGAGCGTAGGCATTTGCCTGTTCTGGTGAGTTGTCCCCCAAGATAGGAAGGACATGGATGTGTTGGAGTGGGTCCAGAGGAGGGCCGCGAAGATGATCAGAGGGCTGGAGCACCTCTCCTATGAGGACAGGCTGAGGGAGTTGGGGCTGTTCAGCCTGGAGAAGAGAAGATGCCGGGGTGACCTTAGAGCAGCCTTCCAGTACCTGAAGGGGGCCTACAGGAAGGATGGAGAGGGGCTTTTCACAAGGGTGTGTAGTGATAGGACAAGGGGGAATGGCTGTAAATTAAAAGAGGGCAGATTTAGATTAGAAGAAATTCTTCACCATGAGGGTGGTGAAACATTGGAACAGGTTGCCCAGAGAAGCTGTGGCTGCCCGCTCCCTGGAAGTGTTCAAGGTCAGGTTGGATGGAGCTCTGAGCAACCTGGTCTAGTGGAAGGTGTCCCTGCCCATGGCAGGGGGGTTGGAACCAGATGATCTTTAAGGTCTCTTCCAACCCAAACCATTCTGTGATCCTATGATAATATTTAACACTGAAAGAGTTTTTTCTTGTTGAAAGCAGGAAAATTAGGAAATGTTAAATAATCTTACATATCGATGTCCTATGAGGCAGGAAGATACTGTTTCCATTTCTGAACCTGTGAAACAGGCTCTCCTTGGTAGTCTTGCTCTCAGTACATATCAAATTGTTAGGGCTGTGAGGAGCCCCTTATAGGTAGCATGTAACCAGAAATTGGAATACATTGGACCTGTTGCTTGCAGATTGACTCTTGGTGAAGATGGTTTGTAATTACCAGTTGTCTCCACTGCAGCCGTTTGGTTGTCTGGTTGCCTTGACTCAAACCTTGGCTGTGCCAAGGTGGACGTATATCCTAGGATTACAAGGTGAAGTACTCTAGCAGTCATGCATGTTAAATCAGCCTGTTTTCAGGAGAGAACTTGAGGTTATTTGGAAAGGGGTGAAATTTAGCTGGGTAGAGGGAGCCTGCAAGCCCATGGGTAGAGGTGGACTCCTTTAGATGGAGCATCAGAGCCCCAAGGTTTGGCTTTTGCTTTGAATTACCCACTGGAGGAGTCTGCCGTTCACCAGAGACTGCAGAGAAATCCTGAGAAGCTAAGCTAAAGTTAGCCTCTGTGAACACCTGTTTTAAAAGTACATAGTTCCTTTCTGTTGAACTCGTCAAGACGTCAGAGTTCTGCAGAAGCAGCACCCTAGTAATGGAAGTTTCTCAGGAGGCAATGTTTGCTTGTATGTAAACCTATTTTGTTTATTTTGAGGGTCTAAATACTTTACTGTGCAGAATGTCAGGCTTGGATGCTTTGTTTAGTCCTGAGCTTTTTGCTGTTGAGCCTTTCATGTAAATAAAGGGCGTGTTTTTATTTGCAGGTGATCCTACCAACTCTTCAGTGCATGTATTTTTCTCTCCTCTGGCAACTAGCTGCGGTTTCGGAAAATTCTCCCAAGGTTGGCGACTCCACATAAGTTTCAAACCCAAGTTGTGCTTCTAGAAGTTTAAGTTGCTTTTCTGTTCTCAGATCACCAGAAAAAGAAAAGCTTTCTCAAGAAGATAATTTCTGTGTTTTCTTGAGGAAACTGAACTGAGTTGAGGCATTTTCTCTCTGTCTTGCCCTCTTTTTTTAAAAAAAAGTGTTTATGCTTTTTCAGTCTGCAAGAGAAGAAGTGAACAATGGTTCAGTTCTATTTTTACTGCAAAACATGTGCATCGAATTCCTGGGGCTTGATGGAGATAAGAAACTTATTCCACTGCCAAACAGTTTGTTGTTTTCTTGTTTTAAGCAACAAAGAATATTCAGTGAAAACTCCAGGAAGTCCTGTTGCTTTGTTTTGTTTTTATTTTCTTGTTTTACTTACATTTTTCTGGCAGAAAGTTGGAGGAAAGCAGTAATGTTCTCATCAGCTGGCTACTTACTTTCTGAATTGGTTTTATATAGTGCCAAGCTCTGGTAGGTATTTCAGAAGACAGTCTCATTTAAGACTCCAGCCAGGAAAACTCTCTGATGTTTTGGTTCACGTGTGGATGTGTACCTCCTCTTTGTGGCGATTTTTGACTACACTGAGTGCTCCTGCTTCTGCTCCCCTCCCCTGGTGCTCCTGTGTGTAGACAACAGGACGCTGACACGGGTTTTTGTTTTGTGTGAGAAATGCTAGCTGGGAGGTTACCCGTTTGGTGACTGATTGACTATCTATTCCCGTCCTGTTCCATTCGTGTGTGGATGTCCGCATCTCTCAGTGCTCTACTATGTTCTGCCTTTCAGTCCAGACGTGGTTAGCTTGACTGATAATGGGGCAGCACATTTTTTACTTTAGCCTTTCATATGGGGGCAGATTTTGATTGGAAGCACAATGTTACGGCCCACTCTGCAGGGCCAAATCTGGATGCTGGCAGAGAGAGAGGTTCCAAGAGCGAAAAAAAAAATTTCTTGGACAACAGCTCTAGAACTGTTTCTTCCCTCCCCTCCCCCCCAGCAGTGTCAAGGCAGTGTTTTGCCTCCCCCTCTGCTTCTTCTCAGAATGCACTGGAATGGATCCCCTTTCTTATAAAGATACAGTTGCATACCATGAAATCCAGCCCTCCTGTAAGGGCATTCCTCTGCTATTGACTGCTAAGACCTCAGTGCAGTGCAACAGCTGGGACCCGGTAAAGGATCAGAAAGTCTTTTATGTGGCTGTGGGCAAATCATATAGTCTCTCTTGCTGGATTCATCTTAACAAATAGAGGTGTCTAAGTTTCTGAGTGCTGAAGTTAGCAGCGTAGTTAAACTGTGTGCCCTCTGTAGTCAATGGAGGGAGAGAGAAGAGCAACTCCAGAAGCCAATTCACTCTACTTTCATCTCTAAGGTGGAAATCATTATCACTGTTTTATAAGGATAAGCTGAAGTGAATAAGGGAATATGTGCTATTAGAGCTGCCTGTCCTATGGATGGAGAAACAAAGAGTTTGTGGCTTGCTGAGTACCACTGTCCTCAGCAAGTGTGACAGGTGCACATATGCTACTAGTATTTGTCACATTTCTGCACCAGAGTGGGGAGGGAAGTACATATTTTTATGGATTGACCTTTCTATCCCATGTATTGTGCCTGAAAACAAGACATGGTTTTAAAGTTGTTCATAGCTAGTAAGCTGTTGCTACTGTGAGATGTCAGCTTCTTTCATGATGTCGTCATCTGTGCTATATTAAATGAATAGTATCAGTGGAAGAAAGATGCAACTGTTATTTGTTCGGTAATTCTCTGTTCTCATAGTCCCTAACATCTCTGTCCTGTCATTTTTCCTAAATAAATTTTTAGGAGACTCTTTTTTCACTAAGAAGAGAGCTGAGACGTTTCAGTCAGATTTGCATGTCTTTCCTCCACCATAAGGAAAAAGATGTAAGAGAACAGGTTTGTATTTCTCTCATTTAATTGACGTTCATGCTCAGTCCTACTTTTAAATGCCTGCCTTTCTTTTCATGCTAGTATTTCCTTCTACTGATTTTTGCTATTTTCTGTCTCCTGGCAGAGAAATAATTCTTTAAAAAAACAATCTTCAACTATTTATTTTAAAGTAAAATTAAAAGTTATGTTAGTTAAAATGCTACAAAAGTTAGTGCTTTAATCAAGCATAGATACACCCAGCACTGGACCCAACACTCTGGGTACTGAGGAGAGGGGAAGGATCACCTCTCTTGACTTGCTGGCAGCGCTTCTAATGCAGCCCAGGACACTCATTAACCTTATGTGCTTCAAGGGCACCTTGGTGGCTCATGTTCAACTTGATGTCCGCCGGGACCTGCAGGTCATAGAGTCATAGAATGGTTTGGGTTGGAAGAGGTCTTATAGATCATCTAGTTCCAACCCCCCTGCCATGGGCAGGACACCTTCCAGTAGACCATTTTGCTCTGAACCCCATCCAGCCTGGCCTTGAACACTTCCAGGGAGGGGGCATCCACAGCTTCTCAGGGCAGCCTGGTTCCAGTGCCTCACAACCCTCATAGGAAAGAATTTCTTCCTTATATCTAACCTAAATCTACCCTCTTTCGGCTTGAAGCTATTAGTCCTTGTCCTGTAACTACATCCCCTTGTAAAAAGTCCCTCTCTGACTTTCTTGTACGCCCCCTTCAGGTACTGAAAGGTTGCTCTAGGGTCTCCCTGGAGCCTTCTCTTCTCCAGGCTGAACAGCCCCAGCTCTGTCAGCCTTTCCTCATGGGGGAGGTGTTCCATACTTCTGATCATTTTTGTGGCCCTCCTCTGGACCTGCTCCAGCAGGTCTATATCCATGTCCATCCTGTGCTGAGTGTTCCAGAGCTGGACGCAGGTCTTCATAGCAGAGTAGAGGGGCAGAATGCCCTCCCTCGCCCTGCTGGCCACACTTCTCTTCATGCAGCCCGGGATACGGTTGGCCTCCTGGGCTGTGAGTGCACATTGATGGGTCATGTTGGCCTTCTTGTCAACCAGCACCCCCAAGTCCTTCTCCTCAGGGCTGCTCTCAATCCATTTGTATTTGGCTGCTCTCAATCCAGCCTGTATTTGTGCTTGGGATTGCCCTGGCCCATGTGCAGGACCTTACACTTGGCCTTGTTGAACTTCATGAGATTTGCACAGGCCCACCTCTCAAGCTTGTCAAGGTCCCTCTGGGTGACATCCCTCAGGCATAGACTGCACCACTCAGCTTGGCGTCATTGGCAAACTTGCTGAGGGTGCACTCGATCTCTCTGTCTGTGTCAGTGATGAAGATATGAAATCATACTTTTATATACCGTACCCTGCATTTTACCACATGTTGGGCAAGCAGCTATCTTTAGCTTGCAAGGAGGAAGTGGGATAGAAGCTAGATTGTGACTTGCGATGTTCGATGGAGATGCAAAGTGGAGTTGGCATGAAAAGTAACATGGTCTCTAAATCCTTGTTTGGCTTTGTTTGCTTGATACAGGCCTTCATGATACTCTGTGACTGGTTGCTGATTTTGAGTCATCAGGATTCAAACAGTAATGAAGAAGCAGTCGGACTTCTAGATTGTCTTCCTAGTACATCACTTCAGGAAAAACTGCTTTTGTTTATCCAGGAACATGTTTTCATGGAGGAAGAAGAGGAAAGCAAAGGTTAGACATCTTCATCACTGGAGAAACAATCTACCACTTCTGGTGTCATTTGTCATCTGCACTGAACGTATCAGGAAATGGGGCTGGTATTTTGGTTTTTTTGTTTGTTTGTTTTTGTTTTTGTTTTTTGGTTGCGCCCTTTTAGAAACAAAGTGGCTGACCTGTTATTCACCAGTCGGTACCCACTGTGGATCAACCACAGCAAACAGCTGCCAATTTACTTGTAGAATGTGAAAGTATTTGGTAGACTGACTTTGGTGGTATGGATTATGATGTTAGAGGAAGGCCTTGCAGTGTTACAGTGTAACTGTCAATGCATGAAGACTTCTGAGCCGTGAAGACTTCTAAGTCATCAGAGTAAAGTACTAGTGGATTTGGATTTGCTGGCCATGGGGTAGATTTAGTGGGAAATAGTACTTGTTGCTCTGTTGCCTTTCTCAAACACATTCAGATGCCATACTGAGCTTGTTATTGTGAAGGCTGGTTTCTTTTGGGAGTATTTTGAAAATAGACTGTTAGTTCATTGTGGTTTTGAGGCCAAGTTCAAGTGTCATGCTTTGAAAAACCAAGCATTGTTCTAGGTTACTGTGTCAAACTCTTGTCCTTCAGCTGTTCAATTCTACGTTCAGTTTTGGGCACCACACTTCAGGTCACAGTGTATATGCAAGAAATGATGGGCCTAAATTGCAACAGGGAGACAGTAGAAGAGAATCCTCATTGGTAAAGGTAGAGGTACAATAGAAAAGGTTGCTCAGGTAGCTTGTAGTTGTGGGAGTTTTTGAGGCAGGTTATGTTTCAGGTTGCATATGTTACGTATCTGAAACTGATAAAATTGATCCTGTTTTAGGTTAGAATGCCTGAGATCTGTTTCAAACCCATTTTGTGTGATGCTTTCAATTTCTCAGTCTTCCCCACAAACGATCCCTGTCATCCCACTGCAGATTCCTTCCTGAATGAGTGATTTTGTCATGCTATGGGTGTGCTTGTCTGTGTGCACAGCTGGAAGCTGCTCCATTTTAATTTTAACTCTAATTTGCAGATACTTCTGATCAGACGCTTGCCTTATGTTTGTTTCCAGGCCCACAGTTGTGCTAGAAACAGAAGCAGTCCACGTCAAAATTATAGGTCAAAGACTGAAGCCTTTTGGCCGTTGATATATTACATTCACAGCAGGAAAGAGTGTATCTCAGCTCTCCTGCTGCAAGACGCTCTCCCCGGGCATCTTTGTAGCTGTGTTGGACAACTCTTAAGAGCATTCGTTTTCCACAAGTTATCCAGCTAGTAATTAACCCGTGTTCCAGAGACTTAATAGGTTCTTAATGATGGATGTGAAACACTGGCACGGGTTGCCCAGAGAGGTGGTAGATGCCCCATCCCTGGAAACATTCGAAGTCAGGTTGGACAGGGCTTGGAGTAACCTGATCTAGTGGTAGATGTCCTTGCTCGTCACACGGTAGTTGGACTAGATGACCATTAAAGGTCCCTTCCACCCCTAACCATTCTATAATTCTATGATATGAAATTATTTTTTTCTTTCACTCCTGTTGATAAGCACTTGGAGAGTTTCATCAGAACTCTTCTCTTGACTGCGCATGGTAACTTCTGTAGGGTTTTTGATGAGTTATGTGCTGGTTTTCTAGCATCTGTTTGTTCTAGAAAAAAAAAATGCGGTTGCAATTTGTCTAGTCTCGTCCATTTGGTGTGTTTGTGCCTTTTATCCTGCACTCTGGTTCTGTTCTGTAGTTGTGAACAGTGTTGTACAAGGAGATTCTGACTAGTAGAAATGCGAAAGCCGTGTGAAGATCAGAGTAAGAAGACTGTGGGAATAACTTGTTTTCGCTAGCATCAGCTGCAAGCTTTGAAATGGAAATAAACCTGTGTTTTCTGATATACACAGGAATGTGCACTAGCATCTGTTGCTTAGCGTGTTGACTGAACAGCTGATTCTGTGCTATTTGGATGAAAGTCCGTCATTAAAATTGAGATATCTTGACTCAAGTAGTAGAACAAAGCTTATATGCTTTTGTTTCCCTAGACCTGACGGAACAGGAGGAGAGACAGGATGAAAGTTGCAAACTTGATGACTTGCACAAAAAGCGGAGCCTTCTTGCAGCATATTGCAAGTTAATAGTATATAATGTGGTAGAGATGACTGCGGCTGCGGAGATCTATAAGTATTACGTGAAGGTAATGTTTCAGATAAGGTTGCTTTGCTTGTCAGTGCATTTTAGTTTTTGAAAGTGACTCCAGTGTTTGTGAAGCCTGTGGGGTTAATAGTCTTATGGCTCAGAATCCTTGTATAATCACAAAAAGGGCAAGAAAATCAAGCAAGAGTGAGACAAATCTCTCCTCTTTGCTCTGCAAAGGTACCTCACTGCAGACAAAGTAACTGAAAATTGAGTGGAAGATATGTCTGTCTGAACATCTGCTCTTCAGCTTCTCCAGAGAGGCCATTGCAGAGAAGCAGTTTATGGCTGGGAGAGTGTTTTAACTATAGAGATTCTCACACTGAAGCGGTCAACTTTCTTCATACAGCTCACACAGTCCGCGTGCGGATGGCCTAGGTTTCACATGAGCCCCAGTGTTTAGACAACTGGTAGAGCTTCAGCCTCTCGGAAGTGGCTTTCAGGAGGGCTGAAAACAGCACAGAGTGGGCAGTTTCCTTGAGTCAACCAGCAGGACTTTGGAAATACCTGAATATGGATCTTGTTTGCTTCCTTGGGCCCAAGGCAAGCACTGGTTAAAGAAAGAAAACACTGTGTTTCTCTCCTGAGGAAGCTTTGTTCTTTTGGTATAATAAGTACTTAACAGTTTTAGTGTAACTTTAATCCTCACATTACTCTTAAAAGGAGCATACTATTGCTTTACATATGAAATAACATAAAAAGTCCAGTTTTCGTCTTTTAGCTTGGATGTTTTGAGATTTGGAGTGTTTTATGAACTTCTTGTGTCACATGAACACGGCCATGTGTTTTATGTACTCCCAGCATTGAAGAAGGGGAATGATAATTCTCATTTCTTTTGTTGCTGTTAATAGACCTACAATGATTTTGGAGACATAATTAAAGAAACGTTAAGCAAGACGAGGCACAGTAACAAAATTCAGAGTGCCAAGACACTGATTCTCTGTCTGCAGCAGGTAAGGTTAAGATTAAAGCCAGAGACTAGGGGCTTCTATGACAGCTGTATTCATATTGGAGTTTTTTTACCTACCTTGCTGTAATTATTTAAATTCATTAAAAATCCCAGTGGAAGAAATCATTTTGTTGCCTGTAGTTTCTTATGTGTATGTTATTTTTGCGTGTCGTAATTTAAACTCCTTTCAAATCATTACACCTGGTTTGAAATGTATTTTTGTGCATGATTTTTTGTCTTGTTTTTAATCTTCAAATTCATAGTGTGTTAGGATTGATGTGAGGTTATGGAGTGTTTCTTGGGACATAGTAGGTGTCTCTTAACAAAGGTTAAGGATACTCTGTGTTTATGGACTGCCTCAATTCCTGTTGAATTCAGGGAACCACAAATGTGTCTGTGGCTGCCCAGCTCTAATCCTCAGTGTTTTCAGTATATTTTTCTGGAAGAAAGTGGGGCGCAGCTCTTCTGTAGGGTCTCAGTTGCTGGGGCTTGCAGCTGCTGACTGATGAGCCCAGTTAGCTATTTTAGCAGTTGCTTTTGCCAGTACTGCCCATGACCAGAGCTGCTTCTAGCTTGGAGTCGTGCTGTAAGCCACAGAGCAGGCTCCTCCCAGAGGATACTGACACATGAGCTTTGCTTATTTCACACACATTGCCAGGGACTTAGATCTGTGAACTAGCCCCTGAAATCTGAGCATAGATGAGGCTAAGCAGCATTTGGCCACATATATTCTGCTGACATAGTCAGGACTTCGTGTTTAGGTATCGTGTAGACAACAGGCCCTTTTTGGCCTTTGCTTGACCTTGGAAGTTAACAGGTTGAAGAGAACAAGCTACTGCCATGTTCTGGTAGGAAAAAAACCAACCCAAAACGTAGTTAAATTGGCTCAAGACTTGCTTTTGACGCAGTCTTACTCTCAGAAATTGAACTATGCTGCTACCAAACATGCTGCTTTATATCTGCATTCTGATATTCTGAAAGCCTCTCAGGCAAATGAGGCCTCCTGAGCTTGATTCAGAAGTCCCAACAGGAGCTGGGGTCAGTGGAGGCAACGTCTTCAGGAATCAGTTCTCTGTGTATGCACATAATTTTTTATTTATTTTTCATTTGTGCCTGTCTGTTAAGCACAACAGCGTCCTTTGTGTCAGTTCCTTGTCGTTGGTCAAGAAGCACATGACTCACCTGCTCTTTTGTAAGGCTTCTGTCTGTGTAAGCCAACTGTTGCTTGCTGTGCGTGTCTCTGGGTCCTCCTGGTGCTTTGTTTGCCTGTAGGATTACACATGGTCGCTTATTGGAGACTTCTTTTGCAGCTGTTTCAGACACACGCAGAAAGCCAAGACAGCAGTAGCGGTGTGGACTTCTCCTCTGCTTCCTTCACAAATATGAAAGAACTCGCTCGTCGCTTCTCACTAACGTTTGGCTGGGACCAGATGAAATTTAGAGAATCTGTAGCTATGATACACAAGTACGTGCCACATAACATTGCTTTGTCCATGGTCATTGCTTTTGTTACTTGTCTGGTTTATTACTCTGTTCTCTCTCTGTTTTTTTCTGCCAATAGGGAAGGGATTGAATTTGCTTTTCAAGGAGCTGCTGGAGTAGGTGGAAAATGCCTGCCTCCTAACTTGGGCTTTCTGTTAATCATCAGTGAATTTTCCAACAAGCTGCTAAAGCCTGACAAAAGACTAGTGTAAGTTAAGTTCTTGTACAGTCATACACAGTTTGTGTTTTGTGTATCCTTGCACACGGGACACTTGACCTTCGGTGCTGCAGAAGTTGCTCAAGGGCTTTTCAGAGAACTTCTGGAATCAGTCTGCCCCTGAGGCTGTTAGTTTGAGAGAAGCTTGTAGAATGTTGTAATAGTAGTAATTTCAGATTGTAAGTGCAGTATGCATCCTAGATCTTTTTTAGACATGGTTGTGGCCATGTGTGGCAATTCTAAGGGAAAGACAGTGTTAACTTGGTGGAAGAGATTTGCAACTTGACTGAATAGGAGAGTGCCAGGAATGCTTTTCTGAACAGAAAAGTAAAGCAGAAAAGATTGAGGAAGAGGTAATGCCTAGATCACGATTTTATAATGATCTAATTCCATAGTTTCAGGATTGAATTACATGAATTTTGTGGAATACATTTGGAATAGAAAAATATACACTATTCATAATGGGGGTATTTAAATTCAGGAATTTACTGTTTACAGGGGAATATGCCCTGATCCAGTTGGGCCCCTGTGTTTTAAGGGGTTTAAGTTTTTGCATTTAATAATGTAAGAATGATAACCTTATTTTGGCATTATGGGGCATTATGCATCTGAACAGAGAGACGTTTCTGTCTCTTACTGCTGCCTTCACCTGCCTCAACTCCAGTCATTTTTGGGAAGGAAGTAATGTTTTTCCTTCTCTTTGACCTTCCTTCTATTTGCTGCTTATTTTGGATCTGGATCTCTACACTTCAGTCTTCTATTTACAGATACTGTAAAAACTATTGCAAAATATATAACAGCTATGTTCATTTTCCTGAGAGCATGTCTGAAGCCATGAGAATGTAAGGTGAAACATAAGACACATCTCCCTTACTAAATTTCTGAGCAAATCACTCCAGTACCTGACAGGAAAAGTTACACTTTGGAGAATGTCAGCAAAAATGGAAAAAAAAAACCCAACAACTACATCTTGCTGAGCTCTGTGTAACTTGTTTGCTGCTGTATCACTTTGTCTTAAATTGGAATTTAACTTCCATGGGGATCATCAACCAGTTTTTACATAACAAGGGTCAAGAGTGGTAAAATGTACTTTCCCGTTACTTTACATGACAAATTTAGGTTAGGTATAAGGAAGAAAGTCTTCGCTATGAGGGTGGTGAGGCACTGGAACGAGTTGCCTGGAGAAAGTGTGGCCAGCAGGTCGAGGGAGGTTCTCCTTCCCCTCCACACTACCCTAGTGAGGCCTCATCTGGAGTACTCTGTCCAGTTCTGGGCTCCCCAGTTCAAGAAAGATGAGGAGCTACTGGAGAGAGTCCAGCGGAGGGCTACAAGGATGGTGAGGGGAC
>Ga0065711_1037656_pt1 | contig 19605 bp, 26 predicted proteins | sample Hoacrofraction12_FD_59098 | JGI IMG/M metagenome (GOLD analysis project Ga0065711, IMG submission 59098) | Hoatzin crop microbial communities from Cojedes, Venezuela - Epithelial fraction 12 v2 (version 2) | ecosystem: Host-associated > Birds > Digestive system > Esophagus > Crop | place... | reverse complement strand
CGATCCCCCCGATCCACCCCGGAGCACTCCTGCTTTGCTGGAACTTGCTGGGGCCCCGGAGATGCTGTGGGTGGGACCTGCCAAGGTCACTGAGCTACTGGTGGGGGAGTCAGCTTGGTCCCTGGGGTCAGGAACACCCCTTACTCCCCTGGAGCCCAGTGCTGGCCCTCCCAAGCCATGCCTGGGGAGTCTCTGCGGGCACACAGCCAGGCAGGACTAATTCCCTGGTGGATGCACCCAGCTGACATCGGTCCCCAGGGAGTTTGGGCAGAGGCAGTGCTTTCATGGACCAGGGACATGGACGTCACGGTGCCAGGCACATCCCATGGACCGAGGTTTGGAAGCTGCTGCCAGTCTCAGGCTGAGGAGCAGAGCCATGTCCTGGGGACATCTCTTCTTCTCCCACGGGGATCTGGGGGGAGGCTCCCGGATGAACCCCGAGTGACACAGCCCTGCTGGCATGGGGAAGGGAAAGCAGCCGGTGAGGCTGTGCCATGCTGGAGGTAAAGGTCCCTTCCATGCTGCCTCAGCTCCGGAGGACTTTGGGGAGCAGCACGTGCTGCTCAGCCCCGTGGCAGCTGCACGGTGGGTTCCCAGGATGTGGACAGGTGCCAGGGCTGCCAGGATGGGGACCTTGCCATTGTCCCCATCACCTCTGGACTGGAGCACATCCAGGGGAGCCCCCACGAGCTGCAAAGGGGCAACAGGGGGACTTGGACTCCCTCCACAGAGATAAGTAGAGAAGGAGGGTCCTTGTGCTGCAGAGGGAGATGGGATGGGTGCCAGGGAGGGAGAGCAGCCAGACGGGAGGAAAGGAAGAGGAAGAGGCAGACAAAGCTGCTTTGTGCATGGCAGCATCCGGGGGGGAGGGGCAAGGGGCCCATGGGTGCCAGATGGAGTGGGGGGGCTGGGCTAGCTCCCTCAGACCGTGTGGTCCCCAAATTGGGGTGCACAAGATACCCTGGCGGACTGTGGGAAGAACGTATTTTGTTTGTATTATTAATAAATTAAAAAAATACTTCAAAAATAGTGCTTTTCTCATTTATATCCCATCCTTTTTTAATTTCTGTTTTATTTTATGCTTTACAATGTACGTATTAGCCCAGTAATACGTGTTGATAGTTTATAAATCAATAAATATGCTGGGGGGGGATGCAATTCAAAAAAATTGGAGCCTGCTGCTCTACGTGATGCTGGTGGGAGCCTCATGGTGTTAAAAACCAGAAGTCCTCCCCCACCACTGAAGCACCCTGGGGCAATGCGGAACTTCTTCCTGCTGAAGATCAGGAGGTCTCTGCTGGCCCCTGCAGAGCTTTGGGGTGTCCCCACCCCTAACCGAGCATCAGCCCCATGGCCCCTCTGAGGCTGCCCCAGTCCCACTTTCCTCCATCCCCCTGGTCCCTCCGGTCAGATCCAGCACCAGTTTAGACAATTATTTTATCATGGCTTTTTTTTCCTGTTTTTGCGGCACAGCGTGGGTGCATTGAGCCATAGGGCACCCTGGGAGACCCCACTCCCTGCCATGCTACCCCAGTTTGGGGCCTTCTGCTCCCCAGTTAGCAACTTGTCATTGATGAGCTCACCAGAAGGCTGCTAAAAAAAAAGAAGACTGAGATTTGACACAAAGTAGGGCAATAATCAGGTCTCTGCCCTCATTTTTAAATTATCCTGGCAGTCCCCTGTGTGTCCATGCCTGCGGGGACCAGCTCCCGAAAGCCCCATGGAGCCAGCGCTGGCTGGCTGGCCTCGTCCCATGCCCTCTGCAGCAATGGGGACACCTCAAAGAGGAAAGGGGGCTGGGGAATAGAGGCAGGAACATTCTGGGGCACAGGCCTGGCTGATGGCCAAGTCCCACCCCCCCCCTGAGTATGTGGTTGCGGGGGGACAGGGAAGGCATGCAGAAGGACTAGGGAGAAGGAAAAGATGCTGGTGGCAGCTCACTGTAGCAGGAGGGGCTGGAGCAGCTCCAGAAGACACCTAGGACCCCCTTGGTGATGTCACACTGCTCCGCTTCTAAACCCACAGGGAGGGGAGCAGGGGCTGCTCCCTGCCACGGGCAGGGAGTAAAGACAGCGCTGCCCTGGGCAGGAGGGGACTGCAGGAGGGATTTGGCTGCCCTGTGGGGTACGTACCATGAGACCAGCAGGACTTCAGCAGCAAAACAGCTGCTGCAACATGCTCTTGGCCCCAGGACGAGGAACACAGCCCGGGCTCTGCTGCCCATGTGTGAAGGACACAGCCTTTTGTCCTTGGCTCCAGCTCCATGCACAGAACCAGTTGCAAGGACAAACTCCTCCTGTGCCACCAAGTCAGGGCCACCAGCACGTGGCAAAGCATTTGTCCCTCCAAAGTGGCCATCTGGGAGAAAGCATCCTTCACCCCAGCAGAGCAGCGGGGAGCTGCGGCCTGGCCGATTTCTGGCTGGGTTGACCTCTAAACTCAGCTGTTGACCAGGCTGGTGCTGGTCACGCGAGAGCAAGGGCAGGAGGACCCCTCCGCAGGGTCAACAGGAGGGACACCGCTGCCACAGAGCTGCCACACTGGTACATACACCTTTGAGGACAAGAAAGGCTTGAGCAGTGTGACCAGGTCCCTGTTTACAGTTTTATCCCTGGGGAATACCCATCACCACAGCTATTTGGACAGTGAGGGTGGCTCCTGTCCTCACCAGCTTCCCACTCGCCTGGCTTTCAGCCCTGGTGACATTTGGGCACGGGAGACGCCTCCATCACCCACAGCCCTCTCCACACCTGGGCTCTCCAGGTCCGGACCAGGTTTGCCAAAGTAGATTTTCTGCGCAGGGAACAGGACTTGCAGTCTCCTCCCAGGACGCGGTGGCAGCAGCCAGCCCACCGCAGGCAGCCGTGATGCTGCTCCAGCTCCCCAGCAGCCCACCCCAGCCCGGACAAGGTCCCTGCTCAGTGCCGCAAGGCTCCAGCTTCATCTCCGCACCACTACAGTTACAACAGGGAGACAAACAAAGTCAAAATCACATTTTTGTACCAAAAATGATATTTATTTGTCCATCTTTTGTATATACAAACTGTCACGATAACAAGGTGCTACCAGAGCATCACTTGCTCACAGCTGCAAAGCCGTGAAAAAAGGCTTTATATTAAGGGAACCATTATATGAAAAAAAAAAAAAAGCTCTCAGGCAAGGCTCCAGATTTGCCTGGGTGCAGCTCACGTATCTCAAATTCTCCTCCTTTTCGCAGCTTTCTGGGGCTGCTAAATGCAGCCATGGACATTTGCTGTGCAAAGGCAGCTCCTCCCTGTGCATGCAGCCATCAGCCTGGCATGACCCACCACCCCCCTGCTGCGAAAGTAACACAGCTCAGCCCTGCAAGGAGCCCTGTGATGCCCCGGCCATCGAGAAGGCAGAGGGACTGACGCCCAAATTGTCCTACCTGCCCTTTTTGACTCCCTCATCCCTTCCCAGAGACCAGCGGCTGGTGGATGTCAGGGGAAGAGGTCAAGCCTTGTTTCTAGTGGGCTCCTGGTTCACCCAGGTTTGAGTGTGGGGAGTCCCTGGACCACAGCCAGCACCATCCTGCCCGACCAGCTGCCCGAGGCTGAACCAGAGCAACTCCTCTCCCCTCCTACAATCAGCGTTTTTCTCTTTCAAGCACAAACCCCTTGCACACAAGCACACCCCTACCTCTTCCCAAGGGCCCGTCTGCAGCCGCTCGCTTGCTGTTATTCTCTCTGGTTCATGCACCGCTGGGTTTGCATGCTGGAGCCGAGCACCCGGGATGGGAGCGCGATAATAGACATGAAATGCATTTGAAGCGGGGAGCAGGCACCGTGCCCCACACACAGAGCCCCGCTGAGCGTAAACGCTGCCGCGAGGGGACCAGTGGCCGTGCCACGTGCCATGCGGGGCTGCTGGGCTGACCCGGCACAGGGGCACAAGCTCTCATCGACAATCCCAGCTTTTTATTAGCGCTTCCAACCCATGATGTGATAACATGCCCCAGGAACACTTGAAATGGTATGAAAAGTAGAATTGTACTATTTTTGAACATAAAAGTACATTAAAATTAAAAGCTGCAAAGGCTTAATGTGACCCTAGGAGGGACCAGTGCTCCCAGTAGCGCTCGGGTAGGCACAGGCTCCTGCAGGACAGAGCCTGCCCTGTGCTGGGTGACCCCAGCCATGCTGCAGGGCCCCCAGACCCTGCTGCACCACCTGTGCTGGCTAACCCTCCCTGGGTGGCTCTCCCAGATCAGAGGATGCCAACCTGCCTTCTCGCTGAGAGCATTCCCAGCCTCCCTATTTCCACCTCCACCCTCCTGGTACCCCAGCTCCTCCCTGGGCTGGGATCAGCCTGCCTCCTCCTGCAGGGATGTGACAGCAGCCAAGCTGTGCACCAGTCCCAGATGGTGCTGGACAGGTATGGATCACTCCATTACTTCAATATTAAAAATATGTTCAATTAGAACAATAAAAGAACTCAATGCCTGAAAGCTGCAAGCTGGGGCGGACTTGTTCTCACTATAAATTATTGCACCAAGAGCCAGCACCCTGCAAGACAAGACCTGGGGTCCCTGCTTTGGCACCCCAGCACTGAGCTATGCGTAGGGAGGGCTGTGGCTTTACCCTCTGTCCCTGCCTTTCTGCCCAGTCTGCTCCAGCACAAGAACTGCCGACAATGTTCCTCCCCCTGGCTGAAGCCTTTGACCCTTCAGTTGTCTACAGGGGTAGACCAAAGATTGGACAGGAGAGCTAAAACGATACAAAACCTGGCATGAATGCCCCCAGGAACAAGCAGAAAAATAATTCACCCTTCATAGCCAATGCACAGATCTCCGAGTGAAACTTTATTCTACTTACTGAAAGCCCTGGCAGGTCCAGCGGTTTTCTGCCTTTGCCCAGGGGCAACGTCTAGCTGGAGCAGCTGATGATCTCCATCGTCTCCTCAAGGATGCCTCAATCTCTCATCATATGCTGGCGTTGTTGGTCTTGCTTGGTTCTGAAAACAAGGCATTGTTAAAAACAGGGGGGAGAAGCACCTCCAGGCCAGCTCTGGTACAGACCACCTTTCTCAGGGGCAGTGGCCAGCTGGTCTGGAAGAGGTGTCTGACCTCAGCACACTTGGGAATCAAGAAGTTCCCACTATGGGGTGTGGGGCTGCAAAACGCATCACTTTAAGGGTTCAGGCCCCGCCTGTCTTCACCCCAACACCAGAGAGCAGGCACAGCTCCCCAGTGGGCAACATCATGACCCAAATGGGACTCCCCACCTCAGGACACCACCTCCTTAGGAGGCCCCGTGCAGCCCACGGGAGAGGACAGTGGTGGTTTAACAGCGGATACCGCCTGCCAGGCTCGTGGGGTTGTGCCAGCAGAGGATGACAGCCCCCCGAATCCCCCCATGCTCCGCGCTTTGACCTTATCCATTTAAGCCCGGCGTTGCCTTCCAGACGCAGCCGAGCGCTGCTGTCCCAGTAACGAGGCCCAGACAGCCCCTACCCGTGAGGAGTCTTCACAGCTTAAAGCCTGAGCTCATCCAGCTCATGACGCCACACTCCAGCCGGCAGCCCCGAATCAGAGCAGCCGCTGAGCACCGACAGGCACCGGGGCAGTCGGTGGATCGTGGCCGGCCAGGCACCACCACCAGCACAGCCTCGGTGCCGGCACAGCCGCTCAGCGCTGCCTGCACAAGCTCCTGCCTTCGCTGCCTCGGAAGATGTATTTTTATGATTGGGAGGGGATGGCAGAAGGGAGGGGACCCGCTCGGGAACTTAAAGCAGCAGCTGAATTGCTGCCCAGATGCTGCAGGCATGAGAAATTAACTCTTTCAGGACTGAAAACCTTCCATGCTGTCACCCTAGCTTCTGGAACACGAAGGGCAGGCACATGAAACTGCGCAGAGGAGACAAGCCGTAGGCTCCTGGGCAGGATTTAAAAGCCTTTTGGAGACTCTGCTAAATATGAAAAACCCAACACCCCTTTCTCACCCTCTCCATGCCCTGGAGCATCCCTGAAACTATCCCTCACCTCTCCCGGCCCCACTCCCCAGTTGCAGCCCCATGCGGTCAGTGCCCCTTTCACCACTGGCACAGTGGGCAGAAGACATCGTTTAGGGGGTCTGTCCTTCACCCCCCCAAACCAGAAACACAAGAGAAACATGGGCTATGCATGGAAGACAGCCAGGGCAGCACTTCTGCCTTATGAACAGCAGGTCTGACAAGCACAGATCACACGCAAAGCCTGGCCAAGAAGGTACCGACAGCCTCCAAACTCAGACATCGACCATCTCCTTTCCCCTTCGAGGTCTGCTGACAAGATGTCCCCAGCGCAGGGCGGGCATTTCCTGGTGCTGGACCCTGGTGCGTGGACCCTGTGTGGGTGCTGATGTGGCAGCCCCTCCAGGTGGTCTCAGGTTGCTGCTGCTGGGTTGCGTGAGAGCTGCCCGAGAGCTGCCCTCCCGTCTCGGTCAGGCAGTGAGCAGGGAGGAAGCACTGGGGCTGTGCAGACAACACAGGGAGCATTCAGGGCTGCCAGGCTTTGTGCACTGATCCCCTCTGGGCTACCACAGAAAGGAGGGGGGGTGAGAGATGTCTCCCCAGCTGCCAGCTGGAGCAAAGCATAGTTACAGAGAATTGAAAGCAGGAGCCTGTACTCAATGCACCTCTTGTCTTCCTCCCTCTACAAACTGTCCTCTGACCCAGCAGCGCATTCTCCCCCCAGGCCCCAGCCCAGGCTCTCCCGTGTCCCCCGAACCCCTCTCCTGAACCCCAACCCACAGCAGCAGCTTCTTGCTCCTCGGGGCAGAGCCGTCCTGCTCCTGCAGCCCTGCTCTTCCCCAGGCCAGACCCCCTCCCCACACACAGCTCGAACCCAGCAGACTGCTCCCTCCCTCCCCCCACCTCCGCTCCTTGCAGGTCCCAATACTCCATCATGCCCCCACTGACACTCTCTCATCTTTCTCAGCCAGTGAATTTTCTCACATCCTCCCACCTTTTTCTTCCATAAATATATTTGGTTGCTTTTTTTAACCCGTATAAACCATAAGCATCCGCAACATCCTGTGAAGAGGAGGGCTGTGAAACTACAGCTTGGCATTTAAGGCTGACCCTCCTGGCTTCATTCATGCTCTTGCAGCAGAGAATCAAATGTCTCCCGTTTATAATTTTATAGGCCTTCTCCAAGCCCCTTTCCTGGATTAAGCAGCCCCAGGTCTACCCAGTCATCCTTGCTGCCTCCCTCTGCACCTTATCTAGCTTATGATGTCCCTCCTCAGGGGAACCAGAACTGCAGGCAGCACACCACCTTTAAAACAAAAAAAAGCTTCTGCTGTGGTTTCTTTTCCTTCCTCTCCTTCCTTTCCCAGGGATTTCCAGACCTCAGAGGGGGCTTTTAGTTTTTAACTACCGCAGAGCACTGGGCTGGCATTGCCATGGACACGCCATTAACCCCATGTTTCGCTCCAAGTGGCAATGGTCAGCTCAGAGCATCCCCTTCTCATAGAGTTAAAAAGGAAAGACGCACCTGGCAAGACAGCCCCTTTGAGATGTTATAAGCCACAAAGCATCCAGGTAAGGTCCTTCTGCAGCCCTTCACAGTTGGTCTTTTTTCCCTACTGGAATATTGTCAGAAATATTCCTACTATTCACAGTCTTCCTGGTGTATTTTGTTTCCTGCCTTTTTGCCTGTTAAATAACAGGTTAGCAGTCATGTAGGAATGTGCCCTCTCATCCCACAGGAGCTTAGCCTCTTTAGGAGACTGCAAGAGACCCCTCTGGAAATGCAGGTGGGCTTTATCAACTGGCTTCTCATGCCATCATCATCATCATCAAGACAACAGGAAAACACTGGAGCTACTGAACATTAACAGTATTTTGGGTAATGAGTATTAACAGCTTGATCAAGGGATCGCTGGTCTGAAAACCCATGCCCAAAGATGCTATTTTTGGTCATCCCCAACAAGTCTGATCTGAGATTGCAGTGGCTCTGCAGAGGACTGTCAAAACATTTCAGAAAGACTTGGAAATCGCTTCCTCCTCCCACAGGATACGCAGACTTTTGCCACAGCATGATTGCATCCACTGGCAAAGGCTGCAGCCTGCCCTTCTCCCCAGCTCGGTTTGTGGTTAGTGTCACCTGGGTTAAAGATGACCACCTTCCTCCCTCCCACAAACCAGGCAACGGCCCGAGCACTGGGGCAAGGGATAATGTGTCTGCACTGCACACGACCGCTTCATCGTGTTTGAGGAAGGAAGAGCCCCCTTGCATCCAGCCCAGCTCAACCCGTGCTCTCTTTCCTTTGGATACCCAGGCCAGCAGCGAGCTCGGGGCAGGAGAGATGGATTTGAGATTGATTTTCTGCCTTCAGTTCGCTGTGTGATGGGGAACAGATGGCATACACGTGATGTTGAGGTGACAGAAAAGGACACTGGTTGAGTCACTTCAACCACAAACCAATTCTGAATCATCCGGCTGAAGCTCCGAGGGTAGGACAAGCGCCGAGCCAGTCCGGAGGAGGACACTGAGCCCTGCCATGGTCTGCATGCCTGTCCCCATGAGCTGGCTGCAGCACTCCCCTTTCACTGTCCTTGCTCCCCCACAATGGGTCCTTTAAGTTATTAAGCCCGGTGGCTTTTCCCATTCCTTTACAGTCTAGGGATGGAGCTGCTCATGGCTGAATAGACACAGCTGCCTGGGCAGGATGGGAGTCGGAGATCAGAGCTGACAAGGCTCACACGCTGAGCTCCTCTCTTCCTCGGCAGCTGTGACGAGGGATGGAGAAATGACCTGACAACTGGTGATAGAGAAGGACAATGTGTCCGACTGCGAGAGCTCCTGGGGACTGCAAAGCAGCAGACAGGAGGCTCATGGGGAGGATGACTCAGAGGAGCACCGGCTCCAGCAGGATCCTCCGCAAACATGCTCTTGGGGCACCACGTGGCAATGCCAAAACCAGCACAGGCTTGGGACCTGGTGTGGGTTAATCCCAGTAGGCAGCTCAGCCCCACGCAGCCGCTCACTCACTCCCCTCCAGTAGGATGGGGGGCAGAATTGGAAGGGTTGAGATTAATGCAATTTAGTAGGTAAAGCAACAGCTGAGCACGCAAGCAAAGCAAAATAAGGAATTCATCCACCACTTCCCATCGGCAGGCAGGTGTTCAGCCATTTAGTGGCTGGTGGTGTTTAGCCACCCACTGTGGTTAAACCACAACAGGCACTGTATTGAAATCACCTTCTGAAAAGAGTAAAAGAGGGGAAAACCCAGAGAGCGGGGGAAGGAAATCTCTTGGTGAGAGGCAGAGTTCAGGCTCATGTGCATCAGACCCCATCCCCCCCTGCTCCAACCCCTGTAAATGGAGCCCTCCTGGCCCTTGTACCCTACAGGCAGTGAGTCAGGGCCCCTTGTTTTTTGCAGATGTGAGAAGGGAAATCCTCCCCCTCCAAGGGAAGCTGGGTCTGAAACGGCTGCAAAAGGCAGCGAGCGTCCCCTCGGGGTTTCGATTCCAGCAGGAGAGCTTCCTGCGATCAGTGCAGACAGTGCTGCTGAGGGGAAGGGCCAGAGGGGAGAAACCAAGTCAGGGAGATGTCAACGGGACACAGGGCACGCCACCACCAACAGCTGAGACGGCGTACGGAAGCACCTGTAGGTTCTACAGGTTTTGGGCTGCTGCTGCTCACAGCCAGGGTCCCATCCCTGGTGGAAGGCCACCGGTACCCTGCACGTCCAACAGCACCAAGGCACAGCTGCCACACAGACACCAAGCTGATCAGGGCCTGATGGGGCAGCCAGGCTACGCTAACGACACCTGAACCCTGCTGAGGCCAAAGGGCAGAACTGCCCCTTACTTTAAATCCTTGCCCTTTTCTGCGTGTAAAAGATGAGCAAAAACCCCACTGCTATGGTAGGCTGCTGAAACTGAGTTGGAGATACCTCTCCATGCTTCTCCTGACCCTCTTCCTCCTATATTTGAGACAGAAAAGTTGTAGCTTTGTCTGTTCTACACCTCTAGTCTGGTTTTCTTTTTCCAATTGCTTGGCTGAGAGATCTTCCTTCCCCACTCTCCTGGTGTGGTCACCAGAGCGGGGCCACTTCTGTGGCACACATCTAGCACCACGTGTCCTCACTCCCACTTTGGGTCCTGTTCATGTCTGCTTTCTTTTCTACCCTGAGCACATCACATACCCTCTTAACCAGAATCCCCCACACAGGGACCACTTTCAGCAGCACTTAAGCTGCTTTAACGTCTCTTCACACTATTCTCCTCAAACCCTACCATTTCTGAACCTGGTTCCAAGCTGTCTCCTTTCCCAAACCCTCATGATCTGTCTTCCTTCCATCCCTAACATGCCACAAGCGTCTTCTCTCTATCTTCTCCTGTAGCTGCTGGCACCTGGGGGTATCTCCATATATCCCACTACCACCTCGACTCTTTCCATCTCTTTGCAAGTCCTTCTGGCAGAAGTAGCACAGTCCTGCCTCGGCCACACTCATGCACATAAAAGGTATGATTCTGCTTCCTCAGCCTGGAAGAAGACTTTAGCAGGGGCTGTTGTGATAGGACAAGGAGCAATGGTTTTAAACTAAAAGAGGGTAGATTCAGACTAGATAGAAGGAAGAAATTTTTTATGATGAGGGTGGTGAAACACTGGACCAGGTAGCCCAGAGAGGTTGTAGATACCTCATCCCTGGAAACATTCAAGGTCAGGTTGAAAGCGGCTCTAGAGCAACCTGATCTAGATGAAGATGTCCCTGCTCACTGCAGGGGGCTTGGACTAGATAACCTTTAAAGGTCCCTTCCAACCCAAACCATTCCATGATTCTAAGAAAAAGTCTGGTGTCCTGGTCCACATCACTGGGCGGGAGAACAGACAGTGACAGGCAGGAGTGCACAGTGAAAGGTGCTGTATAAGCCAGCGTGAATGCAGGGGTGGAAAAGATATTTTGGATATGGATTAAAAGGATGTAACACGTCAGCAACTGCAGCAATACACCAGCTGGGTATGTGAACCACGCCATGGTTTCCTTGACAGCTGAGAGGAAGGAACAAACACCAAGTAGTAATAGTAGACACCAGTTTTTTCCTTTCTTTACCAGCCCTGGAGCTCCCTGCAGGAAGAAGCGCAAGAGGCAGCACAGCCTGGTGAACAGCACCTACCCTGCCATGCTTCCCTGCTCCGGCGGGACAGGCCACCAGACTGCAAGGCTTCCTGTAAAACATCCATCACTCTGGTCCATCGCCACTGGCAAAGAAACCTCAGGACCCTGTGACAACCACATGGCAGGAGCAGGGAACAGAGCCCAGCACTCGGACTCCTTCACAGAGGCTTTGTGAGCAACAGCCTCACACCCTGCTCTGCTACAGATATTAGCATCTTTTGCCTCTTGTATCATGGAAAGGGATGATAAATATTCCATGTCCTGTTCCTCCTTGTCTCTCAGGAATGGGGTAAAATCCAGTGGGTCGACACTCTGTATGTTTTGAGGGAATGTTTTCATATCCCATGGGTATGACGGGGGGTGGGAAGGCATCCGCCTCCCCCTCTCTGGATGAGAGGGGATGGATTAGGACCCAGACTGCCTGGCAACACCTTCCTCCCAGGGAGGAGGGGCTGGGGACGGCTCCGCCAGGATTTTGTTGCATGTTGTCTAAAGCCCTTCACTTCCTCACAGATCCCAGCTGCTTGGTTATTTGCTGCCGACTGAGGCTTCTCAGGCTCCTCCGCTGATCTCCCCCAGGGTATTCTCCATCTCTGCCTGGCTCATTTGTCTCCTTGCTTCTCTCCAATGAGTGTCCCGGGTCACTAATGCCACCCTGCCCTCTAATCTTCCTTTCACTCTCGTGATGGTGCTCAGGCCACTAAGGAGATTAGCGTGGCCTCAGCTGCTCGCCCTCCCCAGCAACAGGGATGTCACCCCTCAGGGAGCCATGTGCAGGGGTGACACATGTGCTGCCACCACCCCAACGGCAGTGCAGCTCCGGTGCCCTCTCCTGTCCAGTCACAGACCCAGGGGAGGTGTCTGAGCTGCAGGGCAGGATGAGATGTGCTGGGACCAGGCATCTACAGGACCTTTTCCCCCCTAGGCTAGGAACCTACGACACCTGCACCCATCCTCACTTGCTGTCCCCTCTTGTTTGCGTGGGAAGCTTGAAAAGGAGAGGGCCAGGACACATGGGCAAAGGATGGAGCCCCCCTGCACCCCCCTGGGGCACAGCCCTGCGCTCCAACAGCACAGGAACAGACATTAAGAGGCCACTAAAATCCCAGTCCTAAACAAAGCAGCCCATTCCTGCTGCCTCTGCAAAGCCAGGCGGAGGTTGCGAGCTCCAGGCACAAATCACTCATCAGGACAGCCATTAAGAGAAGCTTCCCAGGGCCGCTCGCTACCCTGCACATCCTCCCTCGGCCATCAGCACGGCGCCGAAGCGGTTAACGCCGAATGCACGGGCTCTCTGCAGATCTCCGTTTCCGTGACAACAGCTCCCGATGAAACCCAGAGCTATAAAATCCCATTAAGCATCTGCGAGAGGCTGCCTGCGCTGCCTGCCACCTGCCGGCAACCCCTCTGCCAGGCTGACCCACATCGCCCACCCCGGGACACAGCCGGCAGCACCCAGCACCCCAGAAACACGGCTGAGGGGAGCAGGGGCAGCACCAGCACGCTGGGAGGAAGCCTAGGGCTACCAGACCCAGCTTTTGGGCTAGTGAAGGGAGCCTGCGAGGACTGAGGGGGCGGGTATACACCCCAGAAGTCACTGGAGTCTTGGGGGGCTCCTAGGAGGGACACAACACCCTTTACTGTGCCTTTGGCTGGCAGAGATGCTCCTCTTGGAGCAAACCAGTCCAAATTCACCCGTGGGGGCTCTCAAAGTTTTGAGGACAGGTTTGAGTGACAGCAGTAAGCCACTGTCATCTGTTAGGGCTTTCTAGTTGCTTACACTTACCCATCAGCTTGTGCCAAGCCCAAGCGGAGGGTCTGGGTGCTGCGAAGGGTCTCTGAGGATCAGACAGGGCAGTGGCCCAATGGGGCCTTTCGACTGAAGTCAGCCCAAGCCAGACAACAGGACTGGAAGGCTGAGGAAGGATGCCAGGATGCTAGTAGACGGGGTCCCCGCCTCACCTCTGTGCTTCATTTACTCCCCTTCACCTTTAGCATACTCAAGGACCCTTTATACTTTACCTAATTTGAGCAGTTTGGGCTTCTCCTTCTCTGTGCTTCCACCACTCCTGCAACAGGAAAAGGCCAGCAGGAGGGTAGGGAGATGCTACACATTCAAGGTGATGCTCCTGAGGGCAAAGCTCAACTGATGCGTTCCCGCTGTGAAAAGCAGTGCTGACCTTAGTCTGGTATCACACAAAGGGCTCTCTGGGTACGGGGCAAACAGGGCTCTGGCACTGAGGAGATTCTAAAGTCTTAATGCTCCTCATGGTGGAAGTGGTCCATGAGAGAAGGGGCACCGTCCCTGGAGGGGAAGCTCAAACAACAGCCACAGGGTCAACCCATTCCCATGCGCCTGTTGCTGGGGCTCAGTGACCTTTGATGAGAGAACTAGACCCACAGTGTCCAGGCTTATTAAAATACAACTTATTATACAATACTCAATAGTATACAAATCATATGCGTACATATATATATAAGAACATGTAAGCCTTACTAGACAATAAGGCTCCTGCATCTGAAGCTGACTGCAGGACTGCTCAGCCACAGATATTTGTCTGTTGGATCTTCCCCCGAGCTGTACCCTAAGTTGCTCCCCTGCACTTCTGATTCATAGGCACAGAAGCTGCACCTTTTCCTGCCATTTGCAAGTGCTGCTGTGTCATCTGGATCCTAGGAAAAAGCCTGTCCACTGCTTGGGGAAGGATGGGGTAAGAAGCAAGCAGGGAGCAAACAGTGCCTTCTTCATCCCCCTCCCATCATCTAACTCCATTGCTGAGTACGGGAGGGAAAACAGTCACAGGGACTCGCAGCAGCAGGAGCCCTGGAGACTCTGGCATCTGCAAGAGCCAGGGGAATCCAAAGGGGCCATGGATGAAAGCTGACACAGAAAGAAAATACTTTTTTTGAGCTACAATTGCTGGCACAGCTGCTGGCCAGACCCCCTTCCGAAAACTGAAACATGCCAGCAAGGGGATGGAAATCATTTACTTGTTCGTTTGCAAGATTTAACTGTTTCCATCTCCTCTGACCCTTGAACAAGCTCAGATTTCTTAAGATATCCAGCATCCCGATGCTGCAATGCCTGGGGCTCCCCCAGAGCAGCAGACAGAGACTGAGAGAACCACAAATGCAGAAGACAGAGCTCCCTCTCCCCTCCTCCTCAAATGCTTTTAAAGGCAGAAGCCACGGGCACACGGCTTTTCTGCAGCAGCAGATGCCCAGGAAATAAGCCAAAGAGTACCCAGGAGACACCCAGAGCAGTTTGATGCTCCTTTCAAAGTGCAGAGGCTCAGAAAGCCAACGGCCTCAGAAGGGAATGGGAAAAAAAAAAAAATCCTAAGTCTTGCAAATAAAGCAGTTGGCTGAAAACTGCAGGGTGATCTAGGAATGATGCTGAGGCAGGGTGGGGACCTCTGTCAAAAGGAGCTGGGACACAGCCCTGTCAGTCACTGAACATGCATTTAGTGGGCTGGCTAGTTTTTCTGTGGGAAGCCAAGCCCTTGGGGTTCCTGGGCTCAGCTAGAGCAATACTGTGGGTCTGAAGCCTTATCTGTGTGTGCTCTGGATCAGGACCACCTCGTCAGAGGCAGCAAAGCAGCAGGAGGCAGGGAGGGAGGAATGTGAGAGCTTACAAAGCATCTCACTGCGGGAGTTGAAGCTGCCAGGAGGAGGGGATGCATTTCAGGAAACCCAAGGAGGCAGGAAATCAAGAGAGAGGGACAGTAATTGAATCCATATGTTGGAAGCGAAGAATGCATCTGGTAGCAGCGAAAAGACTAAGGGAGAAAGCCCATGCTGTGGGGACAGCACAGGGCACTCATAGTCACGTTAACCTCCTGGACCAAGCAGAAGGTTGAATTCAGACTAACCACAACTGCTGAGATGGGTCACTGGTCACTTGTATGAGCTTTGAGGTCTGTGCCCGTAGTAGCTACAGGTCAGGAGGCTTCCAACCTTAAACTTATTATCATCCTAATGTAACAAGTAATGTTGCAATAAGGTGAAAGAAATGGCTGATTTATTACAAAGTGACAGGGTTAGATCCACACTGCTGGATCCTAGGAAGGGATCAAACAGTAACACCAGAACATAATTTTGCCATTCCTCTGGCAAAGGGAGGGATGTCAGGTCTCCTGCTCGCAGAAAGCGGTACAGCTTTGGTGCAGGAGTGCCTGCTCGTGTAGCATTCATTCACCCAGAGGTAAAGGCACAGAGGGGGTGATGAATGAGGAACCTGAGTCTGCACATTCGTTGCAAGGCTATCCTACAGAGGTTATCCCACTGGTTTAGGTACTCCCAGTTTCAGGCTGGCTATGTTTGTAATACCTTTTATGGCCTCTCCCCCCTCTCCCCCCTCCCCCTTTTAAAGCACATTTGCAAAGAAATCTGAAACATATGTGGTTGGAATAGAGGAGCCTAATGCAAGACTCCTGCACTAATAGAGCACAGCATAATGATTTCGGAAGGGGGGAGAAGAACTCTGATGTTAATATCCACCAGGCCTCCCAGGAAAACAAGGGAGGAGATGGAGTACAGGACTACAGCACTGACTGGCTGAGCAGGCTTTTGGTGTGTCATGCAAATTGCTGCATTCCATACAGGCAGAAAGCCTCTCAAGAAGGCCCTCAGGTGCAGCAGGGTTCTCTGTACCTTAGCAGGCTTTGCACATCGCTGAAGATGGGTTTTCTGTGACTTGCTCCACATCTGTGTTTAAGGCTCTGCAGGCAAACCTGCAAATTGCTGCTCTCAGGACTTCTCTCAGTAAAGATGATAGCAAGATTACTCATGCTATCCTCAGTCCCTGGGAATCAAGCTCCACAGCATTTCTCTCTTCACCTGTAGCCCTCTGCACACATTATTAGTAGGGCTTTGCATCCAGTCCAAAACTTCTGCTGTCCCAAACACCCAGCTGCATCTCATACCTGCATGAGCATCCACCAGCTGCCCTCTCTGCTGCTGTCACTCCTGGCGTTCCTTCTCTGCCCCTTACTTCGCCAGCTTTGCACGGCGTATCATCTCTTTCACGCTGCTTCTGAGTCTCCATGACAGCGTGCTGCAGAACAGAAGAAACAGCTGCTTAGGGACTGCAGGATGGTTGGGCGGGGAAAAAAAACACATAAAAGCAGTTAACACCCCTCTTCAGAAGATAGGGAGTAAGAAACATGGTAGATCTGCGCAATGAAGGAAACGAGGAGAGAAGAGCATCTTGCTCACCAGAAACCTATTTCTAAAGTTATTCAGTTCTATGAAGATGCTATTAACAGCCATTTTCTGGAGGTCAAACAGAAAGTACTGGCCCAGTACCGTAGAGGTCCTCTCCGAGTACCTCATCTGCAACTTCTCATACTGCGTCTTGGCATCCTTAACAAAACTGTGAAACCCAGAAGCCAAGGAGCATAAGCCAAACATCAGGTGGAACACATCAGAGTGAGCAACAGACCACAGGGTATTGCAACATTCAACCTCATCTGTGGTTCTTCTCCATGCAAAGGTTTCAGCAGCAGCAGATGCCACCCTCATCAGACCACGACGCTGAGAGGAACCCAGGCTAATCTGCTCAGTGTTTGGGTGACACTTACACCTCCTGTCTGAAAGGCAAAATGAAGGAATATGCAACTGGCAAACAAGTAGCATCTTGCTTATGCTCCACCTCACAGGCAGGATGGCAGCCCCATGGCACACACCTGCAAGCACGTCCTGCAAAAGCAAGATTCCATAGCACAGCCGCAACTGCTCAAAGTTCATCACAGCATGGCAACACCGAGAAACTTGGGGTGTCCCTCGGCAAGCACATAGTGCTCCCAGCAAACCAGCAACCTCGAATCAGTCCAGAAATGCAGCCAGGTAACTCACAGACAACAAGTGAACAGAGCAGCAATCCCTTTGCCCAAAGCTATCAAGGAGGCTCAGAATGACAGAGATGCCCTGCTGACGGCAAACAGCATCCCTGCGGCGTGGCAAGATCCCTCCACAGCTGCAGAGGAACACTCTGTGGTCCACACCACGACAGAAATGCCTTTTCCCACACGATGGAACCTCCTCCTCTCTCTTTCTCCAAACTTTGCCGAGACCCGTGAATCCCTTCTGCCATAGCTCACATCCACTTTGATACCTTATTCTTCCTAAAAGCAATAGGATATTGTCATTTTTTTCAACAGATTTGTCACTCTTCTCTGTGTCAGCTGGAAAGCTCAGCATATTACACTGTACATTCAAAATCTGTCCTTTTATCATGTTTAAGCTTTTCTTCAAGTTCTCAGCAGACACTGAAAAAAAACCCCAGACACAAAAAACAGAGAAGGACATTCCTAAAATGTTTGTTTTCAGCAGGAGCATAGTTTCTACGCTGCAACTGTTATCAGGACTCCAGACCTACTCCCTGAAAATCCCTTTGGCCTCACTGCCAGAAGTGTAGCTCCCCCCCTGTTTAGACCCAGGCAAATGACCCTCACACTCTGATAACCGCTTCAGACAACTCCTCAGTGCTCCCTCAGCAGCAGATCTTGAAGGAAATACAGTCCTTTCTGCTCCTGGACTGTGTGTTCTCAGATGAAGGGCAAAGCTCGCTCATATGTATGGTCATGTGCACTTCACAGGCAGATGAGAGAGCTCTGCAGCGTAAATACAAAGCAAGCCAGCACCAAGGCTCTCCCTCCTCTTTTTTTGCAGTATTTTCGTATGGGTGACACACACACAACAGGAAAGGTCTGTATGCTTTAACAACTTCCAGCCTCATTTTAGAGATAAAAAGGCGATTTCTTCGGACCTATTGTTCAAAGCTGTTTAAAGACAGACAGCCCCAGAGAAAGGTGCAAATGAAGCGACCTACCCAACCCTGCTGCAGCACAGCGGGGTTGGCCCAGCAGCCTGGGACAAGGGATGGGACGGAGTCATACTGGAGATGTTACTGTGTGTTAGAAGCAGGCTTATTAGCTGAAGGTAAATATCAGATCAGGTAAGACAAAGAGGAGAGCACCAGGAGTGTGTGTGTGGGGAGCAGTCACGAGTTCAGCAGAGAGCTTTCATCCTCTGTCTGAGGGACGGATACATCTGCAGTCCGCATCCTGCTGCTGCCTCTTGCTTTCCTTCCTCCCTGGATACTGACTCAGCACCACCAGCCTTTTATCACAGGACAAAACAAAAGGTATCCTTCCTTCCAGGCATCGCATCTGCCCGTTTCATCGATATTTCTTTCCTTCGCCACGCTGTGCAGTACAGCACAGCCACAGCTCTAATACGAAAAAGGCTTCCACTACAGCAACACAAATAAGGGATGTTTGGGATGCAGTCTCAGGCTTTGCAGCCACAGACAGAGCAATGAGCCAAACCTGTCTTTGCTCAGAGCAGCCGAGATCCAAACCCCTGTCCCCATGCCACAGCCAACATCTCGCCTTCACTGGGATCACTTCTGCTCTCAGGACTTTGTGTCTTGGAGCTGGTCATGAGAAAACTGGTCAGGAAAACTGGACTGTACAGCAGGCGTTCAAAGCCTAGCCAGCAGGTATTTCCAGGTGCTGGAAATCCTCTGGCTGTGTCTCCTAGCGAGGGTGGCTGGGAAATAAACCCAGAGGGTACCAACCAGTTTCCTGAGCTGTCCACAGAAAAGCACTCACCTTGCAGAGAGCCAATTTCTCTAGTTCTGTACAGACCCACTCCAGAGTCCCCAAGGCATCCCAGAGCTATCACCCCTCAGAGACCCACACGTTAGGTCCTGCTTTCAGCTGAAGAAATCGAGCCTGCACATGGTATCATGCTTAGGCCTGCTCTACCAAGAAAAAAAACAACCCTAAATTAAGTCTTAGTGCCAGAGGCAGCAGGTAAATGAGTAGGTGCAGGATGTGTGCACGCACTGGGACTGGCAGGCAGCAATCTTCCTTGCCATTGCCAGCTCCCACTTGTGAGATCAAATGCAGAAGGCTTTAAAATGATGCCTGCAGTCCCGCAGACTTCAGACCTATTGAGAACTTGTTTCCTGCTGTCCTGAGCCAGAGCCCAACACAGCGACAAGCACAGAAATCAGCAGGACAATAAGGCAGAAAGATGTGTTTAAAACAGATATAAAGAGATGCTTCCTGAGACAAGCACTGACTAACGAGTCTCAAGGGACTGTCACCAAGCACGTCCGTGCCACAGGGTCCTGCAGCAACGCAGGCACGTCTCTGAAGCAGCTTGCTAGCAGGACATTCTGCTTTTTGGACTCTCATGTGACTGAATACAGGCAGTTGCTGAAAAACAACTGCTTGTTACTGGTGGTGCTTCCCAACCTGTTACAGCAACCAGAACTATTTTATGAACAGGTGGTTTCTGTCTCCAGAGCAGATCCATTCAGATCCCATCCTGGGCAAGCTATCGGGAAGGATAACCACAGAACCATAGAATGGGTTGGGTTGGAAACGACCTTAAAGACCATCTCGTTCCAACCACACTGCCATGGGCAGGGACACCTTCCACCAGACCAGGTTGCTCAAAGCCC
>Ga0065711_1012348_pt1 | contig 19605 bp, 20 predicted proteins | sample Hoacrofraction12_FD_59098 | JGI IMG/M metagenome (GOLD analysis project Ga0065711, IMG submission 59098) | Hoatzin crop microbial communities from Cojedes, Venezuela - Epithelial fraction 12 v2 (version 2) | ecosystem: Host-associated > Birds > Digestive system > Esophagus > Crop | place... | reverse complement strand
CCCGAGGAAGAACTTCTTCCCTCTGAGGGTGACGGAGCCCTGGCACAGGCTGCCCAGGGAGGTTGTGGAGTCTCCTTCTCTGGAGATATTCAAGACCCACCTGGACAAGGTCCTCTGCAGCCTGCTGTAGGTAACCCGGCTTCAGCAGTAGGGTTGGACTAGATGACCCACAGAGGTCCCTTCCCACCCCTACTATTCTGTGATTCTGTGATTCTGTGACTTCGTGGGCTTTGGAGGAAGTCTCCTACAAGATGTAGGTTGCTGCAGACCACGGGGTGGGTTGCACGCGAGCTGTTGCTGGATGCTCGCAGCCCCATCGTTGGCGCGGTTTCACGGTTTCCCCTGCATCCCCATGTTTTTGCAGGTTTGATGTGGTTGACGGGGGGTGTCCAAGAGCCATCTCTGCTGAGCTGTCGAGCTGCCCTTTGCCTGTCGGGTCCATATCATGGCTTCAGGTCCCGCTCTGGGTGAAGAAAGAAACCCAGCTCCCCTTGTTCTCGAGACGCCCGGCCATGCTCCACAGAGGTGCAAGGCCACTCAGGCCACTGCTCCCTGCTGTTCCAGGGCTGTTTGCACCCTCCTCCACAAGCCCTGGCTCAGAACATCCCCATTCCCTTGGGACTGCCTTTTCCAGAAGTAAAGGAGGCTTGGAAATGCCAGCTGACCACCCTCCCCTTGGAGGACTCTGGGCTTTCAACCAACGCTCTTCACGCTCACACACCTCTGTTTTGACGCAGATGCAGCAGAGACCGCAGGGCTGGCTGAGCGTTGTGTGCTGCAAAGCAGTGAGTGCGTGGACGGAGGGCTCAGCGCCGAGGACCGTGATTGCTTGCATTTCCATCCTTGATTCATCCTGAGCCCAGCACCGTCAGGGCAGGACCTCGGCACGCGTCTGCTTCGTTTTCCGTCGCCATCCTTGTCTCATGGCAGTGCCAGGAGCTCTGGGAGCCGGGGGTGGAGAGGGGACATCGAGCACCAGCTCATCCTCTGCCGTGACCCATCGCTACGGCATCCGTGCCAAGGCCCTTGTTTCACCGAGGGACAGTGCTCCGCGGCTATCAATGAGTCACTTCTGCTTAGGACAGCAGTATAAATTAACTTGGATGTCTGTGTGATCCTATCAGTGTTATCACGGGCTCTGTATTTTAAGGCTTCAGAGTAAATAAGTGTTTTCTCCAGATGACATATGAACCTACAGGAGCAGGGTGAGTTGTCTTGGCCGGCTCTGGCACAGCAGTAGAACCCCTATAGGGTTTTTACCACCAGTTGTCTAACTGGACTAATGTTTTATTACAGGCAGAAGGGCGATGGAAGAAGCACCCCGAACCAGCACCCTGTGGAGGGGATCCCGCTTTCCCTTTCCTAAGCACACTGCTGGCCCGGGCAGCGTTCCCTCTGGCTGAGCTGCCCGTGACCTTGGGCAAGCATGCAGCTCCAGCAAGATGATGTGCTCAGCTAACAGCCACCTCTCCTCCTCGGTGTTTTCTCCTCCTTTTCAGAAGAAAAATGATTGTGTTGACCATTTTTTCACATGTATTTTGTTTCTATGAAGATGTAGAAAGACCCGTACGAAATTCAGAAGTCTACATAGAAAATACAGCTGAGGAAGGAAGCTCCATCCTGGGGAAGGGTAAAGGAAAGATCGATCAAAGAGTATCTCTAGCATTCACTTAATTTTATTACTTTAAGTGACTTTATTACCTTCATTTCGCTTTCTGTTGCATTCCAGCACTTATTTAATAAACCCCGCTCCGGTTTTAAATAGCAGCTTAGTTTTTATGGCAATGCTAAACTTAATCAGATGCTCAAATTAGCTTGAAATTAATTATATTGACAGCAATAACCCTTAATTCCCTCTTCAGGTTCTGTCTACAGATCTCCTTCATGACTATATTAAATGCCATTTAGACACAGAGATTAGTTGCAGCCCGGCTGCGACGAGGGCCCATCCTGCAGGCAGTGCCCATGGTGCCCTGGGTGGAGAGGAGACAGAACAGAAATTTGCCACAAGAACAACATCCATTTGGGGGTTGGTGCTTCTTTTACTCAAACTGAGGAAACCTGAGTTTCCCCCAGCATCGCTCTTGGGGTTGTGGGGCAGCCCGAAGGGGCATCACCTCACGGGGGAAAGCAAAGCGTGGAGGAACAGCTGGAGGTCCTCGGGCTGCTCTCGTGTGCGAGGTGAATGCCCTGAAGCACCAGGACCTGCAGCTTCTCCTGGGGTAGGACTGATCCGTGAGGTCTGGCAGGGCAGGGGATCGGGGATGAGCACACTGTGACCATCCAGCATCACCTGGTTCCCTCCCAGCCAACCCCACCGAGCCTTGTGGTGCTCCTCTGCCCGTCACCCGGCCGGTGGCTTTGCACCATTCCTGTTTGAAAGCGTGTCGATGCTTTGTAGGGTAAAAAATCCTCTAAAAAGTTTTTCCTGCTTGTCTGATGGGGCCCGCTCCCAGCCCAGAGCTGGTGTGCTCCAGTTGCATGGTGTTTAAGGCAGCGTTAGAAGCAGGGTGAGCTGGAGATCTCTCCATCGACTCAGCTTGGGCATGTGGACCTCCTTCCTGGCCCCAGCTTGGCCGGGCTCCATCGCAGAGGAGCCCCAAGGAAGCAGAGCCACATCTCGCCATGCCCTGGGCGGGCAGATGGGGGGCTGGGGACCGTTCCTGGTGGCCATGGATGCTTGGGTGTGGGAAGATGCCTTGCCTTTGCTCTCCGGGGTTTCTCTGGGAGCTGCCAGGAAATGTCACCACGTGCTCTCCTGTCTGAGCGAGAGCCTGGCTGGGGCCAGCCCCTCCAGCGGCGGCTGCTATCGATAATTGCTGTGTGTTGGGGGAGAGCCATTTGTTATCGATGCCAGTTTAGAGGTCTGATTAGCTCAGCACGCCTCGTTGCTCTAAAAATAGAGAACTCCCCTGCTTTAACCCGTGCCGGGCTGGCAGCCTGGCACGCCGTCCCGGCTCTCCCACGGGAGCATCGCCCGCTGCTCCGCCGCGGTGTGACCTTTCGCTCAGCCGCCCCGTGTGTCCCGGAGCACACAAGGTGTTAAACTGCATTAATGAGACTGATGTGACAAACCCTGCTCGACGCCCGCTTGCCTGCCCTGAAGTCTGATGCGATTTTGCATTTAAATAGCCAGAAGAGTTTGTAATATTAACGCACGGTTCATTGCCAGTGAAATTCGGGACTGGAGAGTGCAGACAGGCTGATTCATGGAGGATTCCTGCTAAATCTGCTGTAGGTTCCCAGGGACCTGGAAAAAGCATTACGGTGAAAATCAACATGACCTTCTGAAAGCGCCGCGTGGAGCCTGGGTCCGCAGGGCTAACGCCGGAGCGCTGCTCGGCGCGGCAGAAGCCTCCCCCATTGTTTGCATTCTGGCTGGACGACAGAAAAGTAATCAAATTAGAATTAAAAAAACCACAACCCGAGCGATGTCCGCAGACGATGTTTAACTTACGTGATGCATGTTGTCGTGTGCAGGCACACACATGCCCCTGCGCCGTTGTCATGTTAAAGCTTGTTTCGCTTTTGATTGGCTCCGAGGCGGAATAGCATGGGGGCTGTAATGTAACTTGTTTTTCCTTTTGGAATGAATAACTCTTGCGGTAAAGCTGACACGAAGCATAAATTTGTTAAATTACATAAACATTATTGCGACCCATAAAATTCAATGAATCCTCGTCGCCTGTTTACTCATGGCTGGCTTTACTGTTTGCACAATGTAATTTAACGTGTCAATTTGCTTTTAAATAAAAAACATCTGGCCTTTTGACATGCCAAAAAAGCTGCAGAGATGATCTGAGGAAGGAGCTAAAAGCCCGGGCTTTGCACAGCAGTTAGCAAGGGGCTCTTAAAAGGAAGCCAATATCATCCAGATCAATTGACGGCCTCTTGGCAAACCTAATTCTGCAAACCCTGTAAGATTAGTAAATTTTATCCTAATTAAAATTAAGAATAGCTACGGAAGGCTGGCACGCGCTTTGCAATTACATCTCCTGCCAATATTGACATCCATTCTATTGGATTTTTAAACAATCTTATTATTTTGTAATCATGAATAACAAGAAGAAAATTATACTTTTATAAGAGATTTTTATTCTGGATGAACTACGGAGTCCCAGTAAATTAATTCACTGCCCTAAACCCCTCAGCTCAAGATTCTCCTGGAAAATCGCAGACTTTGGTAATCGGGCTCGGACGGGCGTCCGCGTACACGCGGCTCCGCACTAAGCAGGGCCGGTAAATCTTGGCTTAATCCCTAATAAGCGGTAATACCTATCGCTCCCCCAGACAGCCCACGGAGGATGCTGACCTAAATAACGGGAGTTGAGAAGCCACATGTGGCAGAAATCCTCCCGCGAGCCCGCAGCCGTGCCGTCGACGGCTGCTCCCGCTGATTGATGGAGACGTTTATGATTTGCATAGGAGACAGTTCGTGTAATTACGGATTACCGAATAAAGCCAATTGGTTGCAAAGATTAGAGAGGCCACGTCCCGTAGGAGCCGTCAGAGAACCGCACGGCGTTCCTCGGTCCTGGATGCATCGTCAGGGCAGAAAGCCTGGTCCGGGGAGAGGAAGGCTCGAGCCCTCCCCGCTCATCGCCTGCCCCGGCCGGCGGTTCGAGGCGCTGATGGAAAACAAGCAGCCCAGCGCCGGGCCAGACGTCAGCTTGTGGGGTAATTAGAAACCCTCTGGAAAAATCAGAGCAGAGCCCCGCTATGAAATCAGGAGGTTACAGCGAGTTCAGGCCTTGTTTTAATTAAGGGAGAGACATCTCTTCCTTGAGGGAACGCTGAAATCACGTTACGGCCAACAGGAAAGCTCTCCCGTATTGTCAGCGAGGGTTAGACGCATTCGTGCGTAAATAAATTGTGATTTCTCTTCACCCGCTAGGATAACACACAATATTTTCTTTTAAAGTGTATGGGATTGGCGGTGGTTTCACTCTAATCAAGTTCTTGGCATTTCGTACAGGCTTATAATGGGACTCAAGTAGTTGCACATTTTCTGTAATTGGACTCGAGTAATTGCACGTATCTCTAAATGATTAATGAACGGAATTAAAAAGTTTGAAAAAAGTCGCCTGCTACACTGCAGAAAATGTAACGTCAGCGAGGCCGGGGGAGAGAGGCTCTTACGCAAATATTTATGGGCTGGTGGCTAAAAGGCTGGGTGACAGAGGAGAGGTCCCGCAGCCCGCGTGCTGCGGGGGCAGGCGCAGGGGCCGGCGAGGAGCCGGTGTAAAGCACAAAGCTTAGGCGGGGATTAGCGGATCGAGATATTAGAGAGATAACACGTGTCAGAGGTGACTTCTGCCAAGCTCCATTTGATCGTACCTCACAGCGGACAAAAGAAATAAATAAATTCCAGCCCATGGGTTTCAGGGGGGGGTTCACAGAGTGGCGACTGCGAGACGATTTCTGCTTTGTTTCCCTTCCTGCGAGCTAGCGAGCGGATGCCTCCGCTCCCTCTGCACTTATTAAGGGACGGGATTCGATCGGAGTGTTGGAAACATATGGTGCAAATCACTTGCTTTGGAAGTCGTCTTAGCAGGAAGGGAAAAAAAAAGAGCCGTGGATACCCATATGTAAAACCTGACTGCAAACACGACAAGGGGAAGGCGGATTCTGCCTGCTGCAGCTCCCAGTCTGGAAACACTTACGCCTCCGATGACATTTGCTGTGCTGCCTGGAGAGATCCTCCGCTTCCCGGGGTCTGCAGCCTGCGGCCAGATGTGCACCGAGCGGGGCGGGCTTGGGCACGGGTCGGTTTGCAAGGGGACAAGTGCACCCATCTGCACCCATTCCTCGGCTCCTGCACCCATGCTTGGCTCCTGCACCCCTCTGCACCCAGCACTCGGCTCCTGCATTCATCTGCACCCATTCCTTGGCTCCTGCACCCATGCTTGGCTCCTGCACCTCTCTGCACCCAGCACTCGGCTCCTGCACCCATCTGCACCCATCACTCGGCTCCTGCATCCATCTGCACCCACGCTTGGCTACTGCATCCATCTGCACCCATGCTTGGCTCCTGCACCCATCTGCACCCAACGCTTGGCTCCTGCACCCAGCGTGGTTGCTAATGAGGATGAAAAACCGCTTCCCAACAGAAAATCCATGCTTTTCCCTGTGGTGCAAACCCTACAGGTGTGTGATGCGCGCCCTGTGCTATGCCCGGAGCAGGGACCCGTGTTACCAGCCACCCGCATGGTCCCAGTCCTCGTTCTCGCAGAGCTGGAGCAGTCAAGCATCGCTCTGCCCACGTTCCATTGGGGTTTCTGGGCTGATCTTCAGACTTTTGAAATAAATAACATTTATGCAAGGAGGCCACTGCCAGGACAGCACAGCACACGCTGCCTGCTCTGCAGTCTCCCTCCTCTTCATCGCGTTGTGCTCACACCACCGCTGCCGCTTTCTCACCACCTCCGGTGACACCGTGCGCCGAGCAGCCTGGCCGGGAGCAGAGGGGACGTGGGCACCCTGACAGCCACCGCTTCCCAGCTTGAGCTGCATTAAAACTCATCCCGTGCTCGGGGCGGGTGTTCGAAGTCCAAGCCAGCTCCGGAGCAGCCACCCCAAGGGATGTGGGAGGGATGGTCGCTGCTGGGATGGGGGCTTGGGGCAAGCGCCTGCTCCCTGGGGACTGCAGCACAGGACACAACCCCCCCGGGGAGAAAAGGGGCATCCCTGCCGCTACAAAAACAGGAGAAATCCGTGGCTTTGGGCTGCAGACTGGAAGCGTTCGGTGTAGGAGGTGGGCACCCGGGCAGCAGAGCCAGCAAAGGCAGCTCCGTGGGGTGCCTGGTCCCAGCCCAGCGTCGGCCGGGACCGCAGGAGGGGACTCTGGGTGCCGGCTCTGACCCTCTCCCTTGCGCTGCCAAGTCTGTGGCCTCCNCTGCANTGGCTGGAAATGAGCNTTGCTGCCTTGTTTTGCTGTATTTTTTGGCTGCCGGTGGNTCCTGCTGGTTTCTGAGCCACNCTCAGAGGTGGTGGCATTTTTTTCAGAGCTGCATTTGCAGCACAGGACAGGGGGATCTTGCCCTTTTCCCAGAAGTGCCAAGAATTACCCTCAATCAAGAGACCTTCCTGCTCACAGGATTCAGGCATTGTTGGAAAAAAAACCTTCCGAGACAAACGATGATTGTTTAAATTATGGAATAAGTGTTTTTGAGAAAAAACAATATGTGCTAAAGGCTTTACTAGGAGCCTGCCATGCCGGAGGGGCTCCGGGCCAGGGCTGCGCAGCCGAGCTGGGAACCGTTTCAACGTGCCCGGGGGCAAAGCACCAGGCAGGTGTGAGCTTCTGCACCTCGGACACGGGGACGTGAGTTTGAGGTCTGCAGCCCCGTCCCTGGCTCGCCCACCCCGGGGCAGCCGGAGCCGGGACGGATCCTGCGGGAAGAGGCGTGGGATCTGTGCGAGCTGCAGGGTGGGCTGGGGGAGTGATGGCTGGATGTCCTGGCTTGAAATGAATCTGAGCTGGTTTAGGAGGAGGTTGACTACTTCCCTGCAGCATAACCGGGCAATAAACCTACAGCAGAGGGAATTTTTGAAATGCCAGCGCACGCGAAGCTGATAAGACCAGACTACTGCTCCTCTGTGCGTGCGAAGAGTGGGAGCTGCCCGCTGCCAGCCCAGCTTCAGGCTCCTAATTAAACCCGGGGCCCCGCAGGTCCCCTCTCACTCTAAACACTGGCTCTTGATGGATGGCCTGGTGCTCCATCCCAGGATGTCAAATAAACGGAGATTAGAGGAGGTGCGTGGGGAGCGGCGTGCCGAGCCGCCAGGGACGGGGCTGAGCTGATAACAAGCCCCGAGCCCAGACTAAACACGGCGAGGGGCTGCGAGCCCCTACCCTGGTGGAGATCACGCTGGGTGTGCTGGCTGCCCTACCCCGGGGATCGCTGCCGGCTCTGCCTGGGCGCCTTGGCACGTCGGCACGCGCCGGTGCTCAGGGGTGACGGGCACGGCTGGGCAGTGCTTGGCCAGGGCTCTGCTTGGCCAGCACAGGCAGTCCGGAGCAGCGTCCCGGTGCAGCCCGGGCTCCTCTCGCCGGGTGACGGTCACCCCTCGGCTCTGCCCGGCGCCGCCATCCCATCGGGAATGATGTCATTCCCACGATGGCTTTGGCACCGTCCTCTTGGCCACGGCTGCTGGCCCGGGCACAAAGAGAGGACGGTCTGGGCAGGCAGGGATGGCCAGATGGGATCACAGGGTGGGAGGAAAGGTGCAGCTTTCAAGCCTCTTTTATTCCCCTTTTTGGCTACAAATCAGCATCTCGCTAGATCCTGGAGCTGCACGGGGACGGCAACGACCCCTTGAAGCCTTCACCGAGCTTTGCAGCCAGCCCCAGGAGGGCTCGGCGTGCTACAAGCCCCTCTTCATCAGTCTGTGGGGAAGGTGGGTGAAGCCCCTCAGCCCCACGCCTGCCCAGCAGCCCCCCTGCACCCAGAAGTTGGGGGTTTTCCAGCACTCCAGGCCAGGAGAAGGCATTCAAAGGCCAGAAAGAGCAGTGCTCTCCGTGTCCCATGGCTGGGGCTGCTGCCCACCCTCGGCAGTGGGAAGCACTGGGGTGGCGGGGACGGAAAACTGGGCTGAAATCTCTGTCCTGGTGTGAGCTGGAAAAACCAAATGACAGTGAAGCAACAGCAAAATAGGATTTATAATACCCTCAGCTTCACTCTCCAATTTCAGCGTTGAAGATGAATGTTTGCTGCACTGTTATTCATTTATACATTTTTTTTCCTATCTCCTGAGAGACACCGTGCTTCCCAACACACACACACAAAATGCATTTACTGCTATTGCTAAAAATCATATCAGTTCTGCCTTATAAGTACATGCTCACGAGTGTTCCTCTGCATCCTCGTGTCCAGACCCACCCGCGAAGATGCAACCCTTGGGGTGTGGGTTCACTCCGGGTGAGCAATCGCTCTGGAGGCCACGAAGCCACACGGTTCCCGTGAAGTTCTGCAAGATGGGTGTGCTCAGGTGGTCGTGGCTGCCTGGGCTGCCAGCCCCCCGGGCACGGGGACGGGGATGCGCTCGGCCGGGGACGCCAGCACGAGGACTGTGGCCGTGCTGCCGTGCGAACTTGGCCTGCAACGCACCGCGTGAGACGGCTGCGATAGATCCCGGGGTGATAAAACGCGCGTGGTGTTGTGTTGCAAAAGGAACAATGAATGTAAATGAGTTGGAGCGGGCTTTATTATTAAAGGGAAGATTGATGGTTCAGCTATCTGGTGTGGGAAAAGCTGCTGTCCTTATTAAATGTAATTACCTGCAGCGCTAACAAAAGCTTGCTGCTTTCCCCGGGTCGGGCTGCCCTCTGCTTTGGCAAACGTTAATAAGCAGCAGCCGGAAGAGCCGGCGGAGGAGTTCAGAGGAGATGCCCATCGCACCCGGCGCTTGCTAATTGCCAATCAAGGGCGAACGTGGAGTCGGTCAGGGCGGCTGTGAGAGCGGCCATGAGGGACGAGGCGCTCGGCCGGGCTCGGCGCTGCCGAGGGGACCTGCAGCAGCACGGCTCTGCGTGAGCACCTCGAGGCGGGGAAGAGCCTTGGTCCAGATGGCTCCTGGGAAAAATCCACCTGCCCGGAGGAAGGAGATGCTTCTCCCAGAGCGTGTGTGGGAACGGGTCACCCTCGTGCCCTTGTGTTGGGCTCCTTCAGCTGGAGAACGATACTCGGACGCTCCTCGCGCCGTCTTGCCCGGGGATGGTGCTGGTGCAATAACGACGCTGGTGACCTCACAGGAACGAGAACAAAAGCCGGGATGTGGAGAGGAGGAGGCAACATCCAAAATGAGATGCTTCGGAGCGCTTTGATCTGCTATTGTTTTAATTAACGCTTCTAATGTGAGATTCTGGATAAAGGATACGTGGATCATCAATTTAATGAGCTCTCCCTTTGGAGGAGGTGTGAGCAAGTCTCCAGGCCGGGCTTGGAAGCTTCCCAGCAGAGTCAGCGCGGGCTTGGCTGTCCTGGAAAAGCTCCGGGAGCAGGGAGCAAGCAGAGACAAAGGTTTCTGCTCGCTGGTGGGAAAACAAATGCCCGTTTCCAACTTTCCCTAACGAAGCACAAACCAATGCAGTCTCCATCGCTTTTAAGAGATGCTTCCAACCTGACCTCTCAGCTCCCACCGGCTGGAGAAAACCTCTGGGAAGCACGGAACGACCCTTTCTGGAGCGCAGGTGGTCCAAGGCGCTGTCAGGCCGTGGGTGTGCAGCATGGGGGTCGTTAAAGGCTTTCCTGGAAGACTGGATGTGATTTTTCCAAGCAAGGGGAGGTTGGAGGAGAGAGGCTGAGCAGGATCCCCTGCCCACGGCCAGAGCCTGGGGCTTTGCTGAGAGCTGCTGACACCCAGGCAGTGGGAGCAGTGAGGGAGGACCACGGCTTGGTGCATCTCCAGGGACGCACGAGGGTTTTTCCTCAAGGATTAGCCAAGCCAGAGGATCTGCACCGCGCCTCGGAGGGCCTGAGCCAGCGAACCGAGTGGAGCTGAGCAGAGGATTTGCACAGCCAGGGCAGCACACGGAGGATAAACGGCACATCCGTGCCTGCCCGTGACAGTCGTCCTCGCCAGTAAATCACCAGTGCGGGCAGCAAGCAGCGGGGAGGACACCCAGTGAGGCACAGCCACGCTGCCGGGGCGGCGAAGCCTTCCCCGTGGGCTGCCGGAGGGGTGATTGATGGCTCCGGGTCTCCGGTGTGTTTAAATGGGCAGGTGAAATAAAGAGGCACGAGCTGGGCATCATGCCGGAGCACAGCGGTCCGGGGAGCCGTTTGTACCCCGAATCCCAGAGCTGCCTCAGACTGAGGGAATTTCCTTGCATCAGATCCAGAGAAATTGCCCNTTGAAGCCAAACTCTTCATTTTGAAGGATGCAGCGGGGACNATGCCTCTGGGCCNGAGGAGCNGCCNTGAACCTGCAAATTCAGGCAGAACCTGCAAATTCAGGCAAAGCCCACAAACCGCGTCCCTCAGCCTCCCCCGGCAGCAAAGCAAGGGCTGGAGCAGCGGCCAGAGGTCTGTGGAATCCACTCACCCTCCGGTGCCGCGGCCAGTTTGTGCTTCCCCGGGGCTTCTCCCTGCCAAAAAGAGGGATGCCCGGAGGGACACCCGGGAGAGGGATGCAGGGTGTGCCCGGCCGCTTCAGAGGCACCAGAGTCGCACACCTCGCTCCAGAGGACTCGAATTAATTGCTCCAATGGAATAATTGCTGTTAAAAGTCTTCTCCTAGTTGTACAATTGGGCTGGTTGCCCGGACAGACGGACAGCAGCACCCACACCGTCTCGTTCCCCCTCCCCACGCTCAGCCCCGACGCTTCAGAGAGTGCCAGGACTGAGTTGTGGCTGCCGGCCGGCGAGGCGGCACAAATACCCAGGTTTAAGCCGACCTGCAAGACCTCCAGATTTGCAGGCAGCGTTTTCTGATCTGAGCCCAGCTATTTTCTTCGGTGGCAAATAACAGAGCCCCGAAGCGGCTGCCGCGCCGTGGGCTGGGGGCAGCGGGTCCCGCCGGCGGGCTGGGGATCGCAGCTGGAGAAGGGTTTTTTGCAGTTTTGCCTGACAGAGGAATAAAGAGAGGGAATTTTCTCCCCGAAGCGTCTGCAAGTAATTTCAAGTTGGGAAGCTATCATTTTTCTAATGGCAGCACTTGCTGTAAATTCATGGGGATGTCATCAGAGCCGTAGGACTCCGTCCAGCTCCCACCAAAGCCGGTGGAAGCGGCTTGCTGCTTCCCTCAGACCTCACCGGGGTCTGGACTTGGCCGTTGCGTTGCTGTTCCAACACATGGGGTGAATTCAGGGTGCTCTATAAATAATTATCACGAACAGCAAGGACTGGCACATGCTTCCTTAGGTCCTCCCTGGCTGCCAGAGTCATTAACCTGCCTTGGCTTCCCAGCCTTGCTCTGCAGTCAGGATGGCACCCGAGGTGGCTGGTGAGTCACCCGAGAGACGATCGCAGGTCCCGCAGCGCCGGCGTGCGAAGCTTCGTGCTGGCAAGGCAGGGACAGACCCCACGGAGGCAGAAGCCTTTCCCCCCAAACAAGAAACAGAGATTTTCAAAGGTGACGTTGAGCCCATGGTGCCTGGTGGCTTTCCAAAACTGCTGTTCCCAGAAACACCCCAATCCATAAGCACCTCGCCCGGCTCACCTGGCATCACTCATGGAGAAACCCTTCGGCCATCAAACCTTGTGGTTGCGTAAACCTTCTTTCTGACAGTGACAAGGGCCTCCATTTTACACAGAGCTGGGTTTTTTTGGACAGGTAGGGTTGGCAGGAGCCACAGAGACGAAACCCGGCGAGCTGTGAACCATCCTCTCCTGGGGTGCTTTGGTGCTTGGAAAGGCTGCAGATGACGGGAAGAGAGGATGCTGAGCTCCCTTCATCCTCGCGCAGCAGCCGCTGGCCCCATGGCAGCCGTGGCAGCTCACGCCGTTGGCAGGGAGCGCTGGGTTGAGCTAATGGTTATAAAAAAAGCCCCTTTTCCTTCTGGCATCTTCACCCCCTGCAGATCAGGAAAGAAAGCTGATTTTTTTTCAATTTCATTTACTACAGGCTGAAAGATTACTGTACAGGGCTGGCTCCCCTGTCCTCCAGCTAGTTAGAGCACAATGCTGCTTAAATTGTCTTTTTGATAACTGTTCTGGCTGCAAGAACAGAGGTTTCTGTGGGGAATTCACACTGGGCTGCCTTCGACTTCCCCCATCCTTCATATTGCAATATTACTCTTTACCTAGCAGAAGATATTCCTAATCGGCTTCACAAAAAGCAATAAAGCCTTTTCAACGCTTCATTGGCTTTGACATTTAAGGCACGCAGCAGGCAGGAGCGCAGGTGGAGGAAGGTGCTGCCTGGTCAGATCAGGGCAGAGGGAGGTGGGTGCTGCCATCTCATGGGGCATCGCTCCATCTCATGGGGCATTGCTCCGTTGTCTTACAGGGCATCACTCCGTTGTCTCATTGGGCATCGCTCCTCTCATGGGGCATCACTCCATCTCATGGGGCATCGCTCTGTCTCATGGGGCATTGCTCTGTTGTGTCATGGGGCATCAGTCCATCTCATGGGGCATTGCTCCGTTGTGTCATGGGGCATTGCTCCATCTCATGGGGCATCACTCCGTTGTCTCATTGGGCATCGCTCCTCTCATGGGGCATCACTCCATCTCATGGGGCATCGCTCTGTCTCATGGGGCTTTGCTCCGTTGTGTCATGGGGCATTGCTCCATCTCATGGGGCATTGCTCCATTGTCTTACAGGGCATCACTCCGTTGTCTCATGGGGCATTGCTCCATGTCATGGGGCATCGCTCCATCTCATGGGGCTTTGCTCCACTGTCTTACGGGAATCACTCTGTTGTCTCATGGGGCATTGCTCCATCTCATGGAGCATCGCTCCCGTTGTCGTATGAGGCATCGCTCCATTGTCTTACGGGGCATTGCTTCATTGTCTGACGGGGCATCACTCCATCATCTTACAGGGCATCACTCTGTCATATTAGGAGCGTTGCTCATGGGTCTCTGCAGTTTCCTGCAGCATCCTGGGACCCCAGGCAGCCCCAGCCCGTGCTGGTCTGGTTTCCCATGTGTCTGCAGGTCCTTCGATTCCTCCCTCTGCTCTGCAACCCATGAGCTGCTCTTCCCACCTCGGGATCTCTCTGCTTTGTGGGCTGCAGCTCTCCTGCCCCAGCTGTAATGGCTTAGTTTTATTAGCCTGTGACTGCAGACGCTAACCGTTGCCTACAAGCCCTGGGAGGATTTCAGCGGGAGTAGGAGTAGCGTGCTGAGCATCCTGGCACGATGCCTTTTCTCCTATAAAGCGTCATGTTTCCAAATGGGTAATTACTGCACTGGGATTTATGCAGTACTTCCTCTAAGTGGTTGTGTGGGCTGCCATTCCTCGATGAATTAAAAAAGAAAAAAATAGAAAAGAAAAAAGAAATAAAAAGGAGCCGAATCCAGCGGTGCTAGCGAGGCAAGGGCAGAAATGAGATCAGCTTGCTCTGCCCTTACCTGGCAATAATGGGAAAGTGCTCTTTCAATTGAGCTGTTCCATTCTTTTGCCCTGAGCTATGAGAAGTAGATTGGATGAAAATTATCAGGCTCCCTGTCTAGAATAAATATTCTTGAAATGGAGCAAGTCATAAATAAGCGAGCAGCAATATCCTGGGTTATGAAGATATAATTTCTATCTTTAATAGCTGAGTAGGCCCCGGGGACTGTCTGGAAGTGGCCTGCCTGGCCCCAGTATTGATGAGGAGAAAAATACAAACAAGCAAAAAAAAAGCCCTTTTGTTTCTTTAACCCTGAAGTTATTGATACTTTGAGAGAAATAACAACGCGCCGCGGCTGAAACCCGTGTCTCCCTTCGCCGCAGAGAGCGGCCACCCCCTTCGGGGTCAGCTGGGGCTCAGCCCCTGGGTCACCGGCTCGGCAGAGCTGCCCCCGGCTCCCACTGCAGCCCCGTCCCCGGCTGGTGGGGTGGCACTGCCGGCAGCAGCCCCGCCGCAGGGACGTGCGTGCCAGGAGGGGACGGTGACCTTGCGCGGCGGCCAGGATGGGGGGCAGGGGGGGAACATGCCCCTGCCAGAAGGGATTTCGTGGAATAGCTGTGTCCATGTACAGCTCCACCGACAGCCCAGTCTTTGGGAACCGCGAGGTGGGACGATAATGAAGAAGAGTTGCCCGGATGAAGCTCCAATTTTGATGGGATTAGTCTTAGTGGTTTTATTTTTAAAAGCCATTTAATTACTAATCAGCTCTCCCTTACATGCTAATACGTGCTAGCGCTGTTTAAAGCAGTCTGTTAGGGGGCTTTACTGGTGGGCAGCTGGGCTGGCTCTTCAGAGCTGCTTGGAGATGCCCTGCTGTTCCCAGTCCCCGCGCTGAGCTGTCTGCGCCGAGGAGCATCGCCGCGGCTCCGCACGCAGGGGCTGGCTCTGCACCACCTGCAGCAGCCGGCTGCGGGCCGGGAGCCCAGCGCTGCACGGGCTCGGCGTGCGACCCCGGCACAGTCCTACGCTTCTACAAGAAGAAAAAGAAAAAAAGCGAGGTGCACCTTGTTTGTGCGTTACTCGGCGTAACTGCGTGCCGTCGTCTTTGGGGAACGTCCTGAGCGGGGTCCGGGGATGCTGAAGGCTGTAATTCGCGATGGAGGGGGGTGTTCACCCCTCCAGCACCTGTGGGGACCGGTGCTCCCAGCCCCAGTGCTCCCTGCCCCAGCCAGCCCCATCCCCTTAATTTATCGCACAACAGAAGCCATTCGTTAATCTTTTAATTATATGGAGTGACATGGGCGAAGTAACTCCTCTCATTTCTGGGCCACTGACATGATTAAGAACTGAAGTCTACTGTTTTGGAAAGAAAACGCTGTAAATTGCCCAGCATGTGAGATCTGCATCACCTTCCCCCGGAACCCCGAGCGAGAGACCGCCGCAAATCCATCACCCAAGCCCTGCTCGGGGAAGATTGCGCCATTATTAAATTATGTGTTTTTTAAAAAAACGACACACTGATCTGTTTCGTACCAGTAAATATGTGATTTACATTTAATTCTGAGTAACCTTTCCCTGATCAGTGAGGTGTGAAGGAATTTAATGACACAAAGCTACATTTATGAAGAGACCATTCATATTCATTAGGCTCACACATTAACAGTCCTGCCGGTGACATCTCTCTAGCAAGTGCTTTATTGCTACAGTTTATGGGGGCCTGGAGCCAAGTGAGCCGCGGCATCCACCGCCCTGCTCAGACAGACCTGTTGGTGATACCACCCGAAAAAGAAATAAATGAAAACAGAGCTTGACATCGGCCGTCCCCAGGTTTGGTAGGCGAAGGGCCGGGACCGTCCTTCTGGTTTGGAGGAGCGATTTGAGATGAGAAAGGGAGGCCTAGAGAGGAATATCCTCATTATCTTTGCAATGTTTAGAAAGGAGGAAGTACAGAGGAGAGAAAAATGTCGCTGATCCCGCTCCTTAAAGCATCCAAAAAACGAGGGGTCAAAGGAAAACCCACCCCAGGGTGACTCTGCTGCTGTGGAGAGCACAGCTCCTGCTCCTGGGGTGGGCAACCATCATGAGTCAGACTGGGCATCCCAAATGACGGAACCTAGAGCTGAAAAAACCCCAAAATTGAGACTCAGATTTTGCCATTCTGGTTCTCACTCATATTCTTCATTTCTGGGTTTATGCTGGCTTCATGGATATAGGACAAGGAGGGGCTGGAGAGGTTTGTGAGAGGTTCCCAGGGAGCTCCCCTCACCAGGCAGGGTTCCAGCTGCCCACGGCGTTACGGCAGGATCCCTGCTCTTAAAACCCATCAGTGCCGACAGCCCCTCACGTGTGGGGCTTACTCTGTGGAAGGGTTTCTCACAACACCAAACCTGCCCCAGTTCAAGCCCATAGCTCCCTGCTGCGACGCTTCTGGGGATGGGAATCATAGAATCATAGAATCATAGAATCATAGAATCATAGAATCATAGAATCATGGAATGGTTTGGGTTGGAAGAGACCTTAAAGATCATCTGGTTCCAACCCCCTTGCCGCGAGCAGGGACAACCCGGGACCTCACGGCATGGAAAAACCAAGGATACTCCTTGGAAAAAAAAACAAACCAGCCCACATCAACAGGTTGCAGCTCCATATTCGGGAGCATGTTGAACCTGAGGTCTGCCATACGAGGAGCTGTGAGGCATGGGTCACTGCCATGGAGGGCGCAGCTGACCAGAGCAGCTTTGGGGCACCTTCTCTCACGGGATGATGGGGATCTCCTGAGATCCTGTAGCTGGGTCCAAGCTCATCTGTACTTCGCACACGTCAAACACGCTGTTCGAGGAAATTAAAACACGGCTGGTGTTAGAATATCTCCTGCAAGCCCCTGCCTGATGGTGAAGCAAATGAACCGCAACTGTCTGCGTCAAAAAATAATTGGGTGTATGAGGATGCCATAAGGAAATAACGAGCCCAGGGGCACGCTGTGTCCACAGGCACAGGGACACGCACAGGGCAGCTGGAAGGGACCTGGGCAGGGTGGGACCATGGGGAACATCCATGATGCTTTGGAGTGACCCATGCCAGGGGGATGCCAGCACTTGCCCTCCGCCAGCCCTCCCACAGCAAAAATGTTTTGCCTGAATCCATTATAAAGCCCCAGGCAATGGCTCTGCGAGGGAAAGGGAAGCAGCCAGTGTGCCAGGGAGAGCCCCGAGTGCCTCTGCGACCTCGGGAGCACGGTTTATTTTTCCAGCTTCTTATCTTTGTCCCAAGGGAGTCATGAATGGCCGCTGGCGTCTCCCACTGCGGCCATTGAGAGCAGGCATGAGAAACCCCGGGGCCTGCACCGGGATAAGATGCCAAGGGAGATGCTGGTGTCCCAGCCGAGCCCCCCGCCCCGCATCCCCCTTGCCATGGGCACCATGAGCCCCAGAGGTCCTGGGAGTGGTTTTATACCCTTCGCTCCGTCGGGACTGGCTCGCACCTGGATCCCGGCACCAGCTGCTGTAAGGGAAGTGGGCCGGGGGCTCTGCCCACCCCTCCGAGCAGCTCCCTGGGCAGCCCTGAGCCCTCCCCGCAGCCAGCAGAGACCTTCACCCACCCAGCAGCTCCACGCAGGCTCCCGCTGCCCCGCCGCCCTCCTCCTTCCCTGCAACGCCGTTTGTTTGTCTGCTACCCCACGATAAGGTAATAATTCCCCTTCCCTTGGGTTCACTTCCTTGGAGGTGTTTACAGAAATATTCCTTTCTCCTTTTGGCATTTTCTTTTGTATCCCAGGCTCCCGTGGCCCCTGGGCACTCCTGGCCCCGTAGCGCTGCCGGCTGCCCCCGTGATCCCAATCCTTCCCCAGATGGGTGGCCCAGAAACCAGCAACAGGATTATGATTTTCCCCCTGAACATTGCTTAAGATCCAGTAAAAAGAGTAAAAATGACCCTTCACACTGTAAAAATACCCCACAGACCCCGGCTGTCTGTGGCACGCCGCTCCGCTGCTGGTAAGCACAGGGCACGGCGAGAGGTGACCCAGCATCGCCGGCGGGCGAGCGCTCCCTGTTTACCAGCCATCTTCCCAGGAAAAACGCCTTTTAGAGCAGATGACATTGCAACGTGCCCACTTTCGGAGCAGGGAGAAGCAGTCCTACGGGCTGCCTGTGCTGCAAATGAAACATTAATTAATTTACCAGCAGGAAGGATATAAATAACTAAATCAGATGGTGCGACTTATTCATGAGGTCCTGATGGAAGGCAATTGTTATTCCTGGCTGTGCAGGTTAATGAACACGCTCTCCTTTTCCCAGCTTCACAGGCTAAAAATACAACCGGGTCAAGGTGTGCCCAGTGGCTGCTGTCCCCCTGAGCCCAGCATCCCCATGGCCCCGGGGGTCCCCCGCGCACGGCACCCCGGGAGGGAACACGTGCTTGGGGCTGGGGCGCAGGGCAGGTCGTTGAGGGCAGGAAGGAGGAGCCGAGTGTCTGGGAGCTGGTGCTGCCGAAGAGCCAGAAATTCAACCCATTTTGGTCACCCCTTTCCCTGGATGAGGCACAGGGAAGACCTCGTCCGGGCTGAGAGCAAGCTGCAGAGATGAACTCCAGCGTTCCTGAGGTCTGAGCTTTCTGGTGTCCTTGATTTCATGACCAAGTTGGGGACGCGCTGTTCTTCTAAGACTGGTGCGATGTAAACTGGCCCTTTGTGAAGGCGCATTGACCTCCCCAGCGCACGGCACTTCTGCGAAGGACGCGTTAGGTCATCGGGCAGCAACAACCCAGCACTGTAGGGGTTAAATCAAATTATTGCTCTGCCCTAATAAAAATCACCAAATATTTCAGCCAGGCACTGAGGGTGATAAAGCAGCTGGGGAAGTACCTGCGGCTCCCCGCGTCGCCAAACTGGAGTGCCCCAATGTCCCGACATAGCAGGGCAGCCCCTGCCTCCCCGCAGCCGGCACGGTGACGTTCGCATCCCCAAGCGCTGCCGGATTTGGGAAACCGATCCCTGCAAGTGGGAATGCCCGGGGATGAGACCGGGAATTAGCGCTCCAGTGCTGCGAACACCCATCAGCATCCGGGAGCAGCCCGGCTCCTGGCGTGGGCAGCCCAGGGGCTGCGGGTGCAAGAGGCACACGCCACGGGTCTGCTGGTTTCACAAAGACCCCTTCCTGCTTTGGTCTTATTATGGGATGGGGTTATCTAAAAAGCACACTGCCCTCATACCCAGGCCTTGCCTTCGCTTGCTGCCATGACTCGGTAGACGGTGAGGGCTCTGAACAGCACAGCAGCAGACTTGCGACGTGTAATTAGTGGCATACGTTAATCACGGAGGTGACAACAAGCCCGCTGAAGAGCAGGGGTCTCTGCTAACCCAAGCTGAGCCCCTGTTACATTACAGCGAAGGTGGGCTGCGGGGAGGGGGCGAGGGCAGCCCTGGGCACTGGCAGCACCGTGCGTGCCGGAACAGCACGGCGTGTGCCAGCCCAGCACTGCAGCCCCTGCCCTCGGTGCGGTCGTGCTCATGCGGGCTCGGGGCACCTCGGCCGAATCCTTCAGCCCCCGCACCGGGCACATCCCCGGAGCCCAGCGAGGGCATCCCGGGAGCAGCAAGCCCCTCTC
>Ga0065711_1037654_pt1 | contig 19606 bp, 17 predicted proteins | sample Hoacrofraction12_FD_59098 | JGI IMG/M metagenome (GOLD analysis project Ga0065711, IMG submission 59098) | Hoatzin crop microbial communities from Cojedes, Venezuela - Epithelial fraction 12 v2 (version 2) | ecosystem: Host-associated > Birds > Digestive system > Esophagus > Crop | place... | reverse complement strand
AAATATAGGATATAAAATATAAATCTAAAGTAAAAGATATAATAAAAAGATAATAGATAATAGATATAAAATTAAAGATTAAAGATTTAGGATTTAAGATTAAAGATTAAAGATTAAAAATTAAAAATTAAAAATTAAAAATTAAAAATTTAAGATTAAAGATTAAAAATTTGAGATTAAAGATAATAAAAAACTTTTAATTCGGAGGTGCGGGAAATGGCTAATTTGGTTGAAAACTATGATGTCGCAGTAGTAGGTGCGGGTCATGCAGGATGTGAAGCAGCTCTTGCATGTGCAAGACTGGGACTTAATACTGTTGTTTTCACCGTAAGTGTAAACAGTATAGCTCTTATGCCTTGCAATCCGAATATTGGCGGAAGTTCTAAGGGACATTTGGTAAGAGAGATAGATGCATTGGGCGGCGAAATGGGAAAAAATATAGATAAGACTTTCATTCAGTCTAAGATGCTCAATGTATCAAAGGGTCCTGCCGTTCATTCATTAAGAGCCCAGGCTGATAAACATGCTTATACTTCAGAGATGAGAAAGACTCTTGAAAATACAGATAATATTGATATAAAACAAGCAGAGGTTACAAAACTTATAGTTGAAGATGGAATTATAAAGGGAGTTGAAACTTATTCCGGAGCAAAATATATGGCAAAAGCTGTTGTTTTATGTACGGGAACTTATCTTAAAGCCAGATGTATATACGGAGATGTAAGTAATAATTCGGGTCCGAACGGTTTAAAACCGGCTAATTTTCTTACGGATTCTCTTAAGGAAAACGGTATTGAGATGTTCAGGTATAAAACGGGTACTCCTGCAAGAGTTGATAAGAGGAGTATTGATTTTTCCGTGATGGAGGAGCAGTTTGGAGATGAGAATATAGTTCCGTTTTCATTTACTACAAATAAAGAAGATATACAAAAAGAACAAGTTTCATGTTATCTTACTTATACCAATGAGGAAACTCATAAGATTATAAAAGATAATATAGACAGATCGCCTTTATTTTCCGGAATGATAGAGGGAACAGGTCCGAGATATTGTCCTTCTATAGAAGATAAGGTTATGAAGTTTGCCGATAAAAACAGACATCAGGTATTTGTGGAACCGGAGGGTTTATATACAAATGAGATGTATCTTGGAGGAATGTCAAGTTCTCTTCCTGAGGATGTTCAGTATGCAATGTATAGATCTGTTAAGGGTCTTGAAAACGTAAAAATTGTAAAAAATGCGTATGCTATTGAATATGATTGTATTAACCCTATGCAGTTAAAACCAACACTTGAATTCAAAAAGATAAAAGGGTTGTTTAGTGGCGGTCAGTTTAACGGAAGTTCCGGATATGAAGAAGCTGCGGCACAGGGATTAATTGCAGGAATAAATGCGGCAATGTATATTAAGAAGAAGGAGCAATTAATTCTTGACAGATCCCAGGCATATATAGGAGTTTTAATAGATGATCTTGTAACAAAAGAAAATAAAGAACCATACAGAATGATGACATCAAGGGCAGAGTACAGATTACTTTTGAGACAGGACAATGCTGATCTGAGACTTACTAAGATAGGACATGAAGTGGGACTAATAGATGATGAAAGATATGAAAAACTCTGTAAGAAGGAAAAAATTATAGAATCTGAGATAGAAAGACTTAAAAATATCAAAGTCGGCGCAAATGACAGAGTTCAGAAATTCCTTGAAAAAATGGGAAGTTCACCTTTACATACAGGTGTTTCTCTTGCAGAATTGATCAGAAGACCGGAACTTGATTATGAGTCGGTTGAGGAATTTGATGAAGAAAGAGATAAAGTTAAAGACAATCTTACAGATGATATTATAGAACAGATTAATATTAATATTAAATATGAGGGCTATATCGAGAGACAGTTAAGACAGATAAATCAGTTTAAAAAGTTGGAAAATAAAAAAATCAGAGAAGATATTGATTATGATGAAGTGCCAAGTTTGAGAATTGAGGCAAGACAGAAGCTTAAGTTGTTTAGACCGTTATCTATAGGACAGGCAAGCAGAATATCAGGAGTATCGCCGGCGGATATATCATGTCTTTTGGTTTATCTTGAACAAAAGAGAAGTGAAGATAAGGGACAGAATTAAAATTTAAATAAGTTTAGGAAATAAGATTAGGAAACAAGATTAGGAAATAAGATTAGAAAACAAGATTAGCAAAAAAGAAATAGGAATTCATAATGAAGGATAAGGAATATTTAATAAGGATTTTCAGAGAAAAAAATATAGAATTATCGGAAGAACAAGCAGAACAATTCATAAAATATTATGAATATCTGGTTGAGAAGAATAAGGTTATGAATCTTACGGGAATAACCAAATTTAAAGAAGTATGTGTAAAGCATTTTCTTGACAGCTGCTTATCTTCAATAATGTATGATTTTAAAAAAGTAAATTCTCTTATTGATTTAGGAACAGGAGCAGGTTTTCCCGGAATTCCTTTAAAAATATTATATCCCCATTTGAATGTTCTTCTTGTGGATTCATTAAATAAAAGAATAGAATTTCTAAATGATGTTATAGAATTAACCAGACTTAAAAATGTGGAAACAGTTCATGGAAGAGCCGAAGATATAGCATTTGACGGGAAATACAGAGAAAAATATGATGTATGCGTCTCCAGAGCAGTTGCTAATCTAAGTACATTGCTTGAATATTGTATTCCTTTTGTAAAAAACGGTGGAGATTTTATAAGCTATAAATCTGTTAATTCAGATGAAGAGATAGAAAAGGCCGGAAATGCAATAAAAATTCTAAAGTGTGGTATAGTAGAAAAAAAGGATGTTGTTCTGATAGGTTTAAATAATGATATAGATAATAACAGTAATATAGATAAAAGCAATAATGCATATAATAACAATAATATAGATAATAGTAATAATATAGATAATAGCAATAATATAGATAGCGACATTAATAAAGTTAATAGTAATACAGATAGCGACAATAATACAGATAATGGTAATACAGATAGCGACAATAATACAGATAATAGTAATACAGATAATAACATTATGAGAAGATTTGTTATTATCAGAAAGAATGAAAAAACTCCGAAGAAATATCCAAGAAAAGCGGGAACACCGTCACGTAAGCCTTTGTAGAGGGGAATTATTATGGAAAACAGCTTTATTTTTATACAAAATGAAAAAAAGAAAAATGAAGATAATATATTCAAGGCAAAAAATAAGATTTCGGATATTAATTTTAGGATAGAACAGTTAGACAGATTAATAGACGAAGTAATAAAAAATACTGACAGTACTCATGATATATTTTCTCCTGTTGTATCCGGAAAGAATAATTCTGAAGCAGAGATTAAGGCATATGAAGAAAAAAAGAGAGAATACGAAAAACGTGCAGAGGATATAAAGAAGAGAATTGCTTATTATGAAGACAGAAGAAAAAAAATAGATGAAGCTATTAATGATATAAAAGAAAAAGAAAAGCAAATGTATGAAAGTGCAGCCGGAACGAAGAGAATAGTAAAAAAGGAAAAAAATAAAGTTGCCGAAAATCTGTATAGCGAGTTTGAGCAGGTTATAGAGTACAGCAGAAAAAAAACAGAAAGAGATGTTAAAAATAAGCATCTTGAAATACTTAAGAATATAGAAAATAAATTAGAAGATTGCGAGAAATATATAAATGATGATAAGGACAGGGCAATTATGGAGTTAAAAAATGCCTTGTATGTCATAAACGAAGATAAAAAAGATGATTTAATGTTTCACGTGAAACATTATGAGGGTCAAAAAAATATTTATGACAGATTATCAGATTTTATAAAAGAATATTCTAAAGAAAATAATATTGAAACAGATTTTAATTATATCGGATCCAAAATAATGGATGATGATAAGAATATTGTTAATATAATCAGAATCATACAGGAGGCTATTAATAATTCCTCTATGTACTCGGGTGCAAATAAAATCAGCGTAGATGTTATTGTCGAAAAGTATGATGAGAATGAAAATATAATTGAAGAAATATCACCTGAAAAAATAACGGTAAATATTAACGGAGATAAGATTATAACGAATAGCAATAACAGTGATAGTATTGATAATTCGGTTGAGATTAAAAGCAGTATAAAAGAAATAACCGGCCCGGATGATTTATTGAGTAATTCAAATCGAAATGATTTAAATAAAAACAAAGTAAATCAAAATAATTCAAATCAAAATAATTTAAATCAAAATAATTTAAATCAAAATAAGTTGAATCAAAATGATTCAAATAAAAACAAGTCAAACAATGACGATGTAAGTAATATTTTTGGAGGTCTGGACAGTTTATTTGCAGGGTTGGATGATATTGAAAATAATGATTCAAATAAAGAAACAGAAATAGAAAATAATAAAATAAAAGATAATAATATAGAAAATAAAAAGAATAATAATGCAGATGATAATGCAGGTGAAAATGTAGATAAAAATACAGACAATAATGCAAATAAAAATGCAGATGAAAATGTAGATAAAAATACAGACAATAATGCAAATAAAAATGCAGATGATAACACAGATAAAAATCCGGATAAAAATGCAGACAATACCGACAATAATACATCTAATAGTGTAGATAATAATTCATATAATAGAGAGTTAAAGAAAAATACTCAGAATATGCATCGTATTAATTTTGAAATAAAGTCCGAAAGAAAGTATAGAGTAAATGTAAAAATATCCGATAACGGAAAAGGTTTTGTTCTTGAAAATGATGATGCTCTTGAAAAGGATGAAAAGTATGGAATAATTATTATGAAGTACAGAGCAAAAATGATGGACGGAATCTTTAGCATCGAATCTAATAAGGGATTTGGAACTGAGGTAACTCTTGTATATGATATAATAAGATGAAAATTCGAAATATAAAAATAAATAAAAATTATAATTGAAAATGATAAAAAAATAAAAAGGCAAAGGGTAGAAGGTAAAAGTAAAAGTAAAAGTAAAAGTAAAAGGCAAAAGTAAAATGAAAAAGTAAAAGGCAAAGGGAAAATGACAAAAGGCAAAAAGTAAAGGGAGTAGAAACCCAAAGACATAAAATATAAGAACATAAAAAGATAAAAGGATAAAAAAGATAATGTTTCACGTGAAACATTATCTTTTTTAATAGAATAATTTATACTTAAGTGCTATAATATTTTATGCACTATATTACCGTAATTTAAGGGTGTTTAGAACGGAGAATATTAAAATGAGTAAAATTATTGCAATTGCCAATCAAAAAGGTGGCGTAGGAAAGACAACCACTGCAATTAATTTATCTTCTTGTCTTGCGGAACAAAACAAGAATGTATTGCTTGTGGATATTGATCCGCAGGGAAATGCAACAAGCGGTGTGGGAGTAGATAAGAATTCTGTTGAAAATACTTGCTACGAACTTTTTATAGGAGAATGTACTATATCCGAGTGTATGATCAAAACGGAGATTGATAATTTATATGTACTTCCTTCTAATGTTAATTTATCCGGAGCAGAAATCGATCTGTTGGAAACAAAGGACAGAGAATTCTTATTGAGAAATTATATTAATATAATAAAGGATGATTTTGATTTTATAATTATTGATTGTCCTCCATCTTTAAATATCCTTACGGTTAATGCAATGACAACTGCTGATTCGGTACTTGTTCCGATTCAATGTGAGTATTATGCTTTGGAAGGTTTAAGCCAGTTGATATACACGATTAATCTTGTTAAAGAAAGATTGAATCCTGATCTGGAGATGGAAGGTGTACTTTTTACTATGTTCGATGCAAGAACAAATCTTTCATTGGATGTAGTAGAAAATGTAAGAGCTAATATTAATGAAAAAGTATACAGTACAATTATTCCAAGAAATATAAGATTGGCTGAGGCACCGAGTCACGGATTGCCTATTAACCTTTATGATACAAAATCTATAGGAGCTGAAAGTTATAGAATACTTGCACAGGAAGTAATATATAATGAAATGGGCAAGGAATTTGATATTAATTCCTTTGATTTTAATCCAAAAAATGATTCCGGCAAGGGAAAGGCAAAAAAAGCTGATAAAAAGACAGACAAGAAAAATGGAAAAAAATCAGAAAGCAGTAAAGGCAGTAAGGTAAAAAGCCTTAAGAAAAAAATTACAGGTAAATAATACATCGTAAAAAAATATAATTTTAAAATATAAATAATAAATAAATAGTAATAAGTAATAAGTGTAAGTAATAAATAATAAATAATAATAATAAATAATAAGATAGAAACAGATAAAAAGTAATAAGAATATTAAATATTTGCAAGGAGAGAAAATATGCCGGCAAAGAGAAGTACAAAAAGAGGTTTAGGAAAGGGTATTGATTCCCTTATACCGACAAAAGATGGAATATCAGTTGAGAAAACAGTAAAATCCGGAGACGGAGTTGCAAATGTAAAGATAAATAAGGTAGAACCTAACAGGAGTCAGCCAAGAAAAGTATTTGATGAGGCTGCTCTTAATGAATTGGCAGATTCAATTAAGAATTACGGTATTATTCAGCCGATTGTTGTTCAGAAAAAGGATGATTATTATGAAATAATCGCCGGAGAAAGAAGATGGAGAGCAGCAAAGCTTGCAAAGTTAAAGGAAGTTCCGGTTGTAATAAAAGATTTCAGTGAGCAGGAAATAGTTGAAATTGCCTTGATAGAAAATATTCAAAGAGAAGATCTGAATCCGGTAGAAGAAGCACAAGCATATAAGAGACTTCTTGATGAATATAATTTAAAGCAGGATGAGTTGGCTGAAAGAGTTTCAAAGAACAGAACGACTATTACTAATTCTTTGAGATTACTTAAGTTAAGCGATAAGGTTCAAAAATTACTTATTTCGGGAGAATTAAGCAGTGGCCACGGAAGATGTCTTGTTTCTGTGGAGGATAAAAAGAAACAGTATGAATTGGCATTAAAAATAATAAAAGAAAAACTCAGTGTTAGAGAAACAGAGAATCTTGTAAAGAATTTAAATAATAAAAAAGCTGTAAAGAAAACATCAAAAGATACGAAAGATGCTGTTATTTATAAGGAAATTGAAAATCAATTAAAGGATATAGTAGGTAATAAGGTAAAAATCAATAATAAGAGTAACGGTAAAGGAAAGATTGAAATAGAGTATTATTCTGTTGATGATTTGGAAAGACTTATTGATTTATTCAAGTCAATGAAATAAATACTGAAATGATAAAATATAAAAGCAGAAAACAAAAAGAAGTAAAACAAAAAGTTGTAAAAAACAGTAAAAAAAGCAGTAAAACAAGAAGAAGTAAAACATAAAAACAGTAATATAATTAATTAGCATAAAATCAGAACGAAAGGCAAAATTATGTACAGTGATTTATTTAATAAAATAGGTTTGGGAAATATGGACATGGCATATCCAATCATCGTATTGGCAGTATTATGTATAGCTATGTTTATATATATTATTAATTTAAACAGAAAAATTAATCAGCTCAATTATAAATATCGAAAATTCATGTCGGGTAAAGAGGGAAAATCTCTTGAAAAGACTATAGTTAAGAGATTTAATCAGGTTGATAATCTTATTGATCTGGATAAAGAAACAAATAAGAAGTTAAATATACTTCAGGAGGATTTTCTCGGAGCTTTTCAAAAACTTGGTGTTGTAAAATATGATGCGTTTAATGAGATGGGTGGAAAATTAAGTTTTGCTCTGGCACTTTTAAATAAGGAAAATACCGGATTTGTTTTAAATGCCATGCATAGCAGAGAAGGTTGTTACATGTATGTTAAGGAAATCATTAACGGAAAGTGTGCCATAGTTTTGGGAGAAGAAGAGGAAGAAGCTGTAAATAAAGCAATTAATTCGGATAATTATATGATATAGAAAAGCTGTAAATAAAGCGATTAATCTGGATAATTATATTATATAAAAAGTGGGGAGATATATGAATCGTTATATCAGAGCTATAGGATTTAGTGATAAGGTTGCATTGAAAATACTTAATGATGTTGTAAGAGCACATACATTCAAGTATGTAAAGAATAATATAAAACCTGAAGATAATATCAGATTTTTTGAGATTGTCATTGAATGTAATGACATATCGGGTGTTTTGGTAAGGGGAGAGTTTATAAAAGATAAATTGTATGAAGATATATTAAGTGACGGCAATGCTTTGAACAACTCTTCCGAAAATAATATAGGTAATAATGTCGGCAACAATGCAGGTAATAATTCTTCTGAAAATGATTTTGAATACAATAATTCTAAAAGTATAAACGGAGTAAATAACTCTGCAGTAAATACAGGCGGAGTAAATAACTCTGCAGCAAATGCAAACGGAGTAAATAATTCTGCAGCAAATGCAAACGGCAATAAAGTGATTAATAAGGATAAAAATACAGGATTATTTTCAGATAAAAGATTAATTATAAAAGATATTATTCCTTTTATCAAACCGGGAAGAATGTATGATGCTGTAAAGTTTACTACTGAAGAATCGGTTATATCCGACGAGATATTTGTTAAGATATCTGAAAAAGAATTTCGCAGTAAAAGAGAGTGGACTTTTTTATTAGAAAACAAACTTGAATTCAGACGGATATGCAGAGATTCGGCAAATAAGATGTTTGGATATGCAGCATTGAGTACGGATGGAACAATAATTCTTCCGACAGAAAGTGATTATGTATATTATAATCCTAAATCAAAAACAATAAGAGATAATGAAGATCTCAGGGGAAATATTACGGATGATTTCAGTCTTGTACGAAGCGGTATGAAATCTATAGGTATTGAACCTTGTAAATATTTCGTAATCGGCGAAATAAAGAATGTATATCATAAAAAAAATAAGATTTCTACAGAGAATATATACTGTTTGAGTGTTATAGCGTATAATAATGAATTTAATATCATTATTAATGAGAAGGATTTGGAGGGAGAGCCAAAGCCGGGAAGAAGATTTGTAGGAACTGTTTTTATGCAGGGAGTAATCAGAAATGCAGCTGGGAAAAAGATTTGATTATAGGCGTATAATTTGATTATAGGCTTACAATTTGATTATAGACATACTATATACCTTGACTGTAATAGATTGCTGTGATAAAATTTTCATTGTGTTTGCCGATAAGCAGACACAATATAAAATGTTTCCGTAGCTCAGCAGGATAGAGCGACCGCCTCCTAAGCGGTAGGTCGGGTGTTCGAATCACCTCGGGAACGCTAATTGACCGCTATTTAGTCATACTATTTGGCCTAAATATTATTTAACGGCAGGAGAATATAATTAATGAATTATATAGTTATTGACCTGGAATGGAATCAGGCGGTTACCGGTCATAGTAAAGATCCTTTAATATTTGAAATAATAGAAATCGGAGCAGTAAAATTAAATTCGGAACTAAAGGAGATCGGCAGATATCAAAAGCTGGTAAAACCCGTGGTTCATGAGAAAATTAATCCGAGAATAAGTAATATCACTAAGATAAAGACAGAGGATCTTAAGTTTGAAAAGAAATTTCCTTTTGTATTTAATCAATTTATAAAATGGTGCGGAGAAGATTACATTATGTGCACCTTCGGAATTACAGACCTTTTAGAACTTCAGAGAAATATGAGATTTCATAATATTGAGAATCCGTGGAAATATCCTTTGAAATATATTGATGTTCAGAATATTTTTTTGATAGACAATCCGGAATACGGAAGAAGTGTATCTCTTATAAATGCTGTAAAACATTATAATATTAAGCAGAATAAAGTTTATCACCGTGCATTGACAGATGCGTTGTATACTTGTGATGTTATCAGACATATTAAGAAGGAAACATTAGAAAAATGTTATTCTCTTGATTATATTAATAAACCTTCAAGGATAGAGGAAATGATTCCCCTTGATATGGGAAACCATTATGAGTGTATAAGTCCTGCAATTGATTTTGAAGAAAGTTTAATGAATAATCAATTTGTAAGACAGATAAAATGTCCTTTGTGTAATAAAAAAGTTAAGAAGAAGCTTAAATGGTATTCTGACGGTGTAAAATATAGAGCAGTTGCTCTCTGCAGTACACACGGAAAAATAGAAGGAGAGATAACGGTAAAAAAATCAGAAGAGGAAGGAATGCATTTTGCCATTAAGAAATTAACTTTTATTGATGATGAAAGATATCAGCAAATGAAGGATAGAATCAATCTGAAAAAGGAAAAGAAATTATTAAAGGAACAGGAGAGAGAACAGGAAGAACAGGAAAAGTATGAGAAATATGCGGGATATGCAGAAGATGAGAAGCATATTGAAAATAATAATCATGAAAAAAATTATAAGCATGCAAAATATGTAAAGAATATAGAAGATGAGAATTTTGAACAAAATGAGAACAATCCCGTTATAAGAAATATGGATGAGATAATGAAGATGCTTAATAAAGAAGAGTGAAAATAAAAATTAAGAATAGAAAATTAAAAGTAAAGTTGTTTTTTTTCATGGGAACCATATGAAAAACAATGGTGGATTACCGGATTCAATCCGGATTTCGATAAACCTAAGGTCAAAGATATGGTTACTGTCGGTATAATAGATTTTGAGGATAATAAGGATATGTATGATGCAATGAAAAATAATAAAACAAATAATGAGGATTATTTATATAAATCAGAAAATAAAGAATATAGTAAAAAACCGAGAGATTACATTTTATGTAACCTCTCGGTTTTTTATATAATAGTATTTAATTTATTTTATTTTATATTCTTCCTCCAATTTTTCATTGGATTCCTTGAAGTTAGCAATAAGAATATCCAACTCATTAAGGAATGAATCAACGCATCCAAAGAACGCATCAGTATTGGTCGGATCGTCAAAACTGTCTTTTAAAGCATTTAATTCATCAATGACGGCATTGATACGTTTCTTTCCGGAATCATCAAGATAAAGAAGATAACGGCTTCGTTGATTTTCTTCTGCGGATGATTTTCTTAAAAGTATCTGTACATTCGGTCTTTCACCGATGTATCTGTATGTTATTGATGAAGATGCATGATTAAGAAGAGTTTGAATATACTCTATATCTCCTGTTTCTTTATAATAATTCCATGCAAAAGTTTTTCTCATGGTCTGAGCTCCGAGATTGGTTAAACCGACATTGGTTCCAATCTGTTTAAATACTCTGTAAGCCTGTTCTCTTGTAAGAGGTGCGGTGGAATTGATTCTTCCGATAAGAAGATATGATTCCGGGTTCTTTCCTTCAACATAGTTGTTTATAACATCCTGTAATTCCTGGGGCATATTAAAGGTTCTCTTTATTTTTCGTGCGCCTATTACTACATCAAGACTTTTCTTTTTATATACGTCTTTTACTTTTAGATTAAGAATGTCCTGCAGCATTAATCCGGTACCGATACCGATTTCAAACATAATGTAATATTTAACATCATATTCTCTTAATGCATTTGAAAATTTCTTTACTGTTTCCTTATCTTTTATAGGTGATACCCAACCCATAGCTTCCTCCTTATCTGTCGTATGTTAACGACGATCTATATAGTTATCAGAGTTACGTCTTCTTCTTGAGTTTGTAGATCTTCCGGATCTTCTTGAGTTTGTAGATCTTCCGGATCTTCTTGAGTTTGTAGCTCTTCCTGATCTTCCTGAATTCATAGAGAATCCCGATCTGCTTCTTTTTACAGTCATTCCCGATTTTCTTGATCTGCCTGAACTCTTTTTCCTAAAACTAAGAGAGCCTCTGCCAAATTCGGATTTTCTGAATGAAGGCGTTGAACTTCTCTTGTTTATGTAACCTAAATCGGGCTTGCTTTTTTTGTGAAGTATTATAAATATTATGATAACAAAAATAACTATAACTATCAAGAGAATATGTATATTTAAATGAATTAAATTATTGTTACTTTTTGTTTTATTAGTAGTTGATTTATTTACGGCAGGTCCTGTAATATTTCCATCAGTGGATTTATCTGCGTATATGTTGCAGGAACCTACATTTCTGTCATTATAATAATAATTGAGGGTACCGATTATGTTGTTGGATGAAGTAACATCGTTTTTAAATTCCATAGTTGAAGTACAATCGCTTAAGGAAACGTTGTTTGGTAATGTAACCTGTGCCGATTCATCAAGATATATAGATTTGGTTTTTCTTTCGTATACTGATGTAAGCTTGTCGAGATTGCTTTCCGATGTGGAGAATTTTGTCTCGTTTGAAGCAACGTTCACAGCCTTAAAATTATTGAATCCGTAATCAAGAAGAATCTGAGTGTCAGGGTAAACGTTTTCTGTATTAGATTTCATTATTACACTTATTAAGGTAAGATTATCTTTTTTTGCAACGGTAACCAGGGTGTTGCCGGACTGATCGGTATAACCTGTTTTTCCTGCAACAGCATAAGGATAATAGTAGTTGCTGTTTTCTAAAAGCATTTTATGTCTGTTAACAAGATATGCAGGTTCCGGCTGCATATTTGTGGCCGGAATCGTATAATAATGATTAGACTCGATTGTCATGAAGTTGGAATTCTTAACGGCGTCACAAGTTATCATTGCCATATCATAGCAGTTTGTGTAATGATTTTCATCAAAGAGTCCGCTTGGATTGGTAAAATGTGAGTCCGTTGCACCGGCTTCCTTTGCACGTTCGTTCATAATATCCGCAAAGACCGAGATGGCGCATAATGAAATGTCATCTTCGCTGGGGTTTGGATTGGTAGCTTGAAGTTCATTTACTTTTTGAGTAAATGCATCGGTTTTTCTTGCCACAAATTCTGCGGTGGCATTTGCACATTCGTTTGCCGAGGCCAACATAACACCGTAGAGGGTTTGTTCAAGAGTTAATTCTTCTCCTACCTGGCGGGCAATGTGTGCTGCTCCTGATTCCAGAGAAAATACATCGTAATGATAAAAGTTAACTGTATCGGATAAGTTCCCGTTTTCAAGAGCTATAAGCGTGGTAAGTATCTTTGTTATTGAAGCGGGATACATTTTTTCGTGACAGTTTTTATCATATAAGATTGTTTTATTGGTGGCATCGATGAGAATACCGCATTCTGCATATATTTCAGGGGCATTCGGCCAGGTTTGAGATGTTGTCGTATCCGATAAATTATCGGCAGAAGCGTCAGCTGAATTATCCATTGTATTATCCATTGTATTATCGGTTGTAGATGTATCAGATGCAGATGAATCGGTTGCAGAAGCTTCCGATGCTTCCGATGTGGTTTCAGGATTTGCCGCAGATTCGATTTCATCACCGTAGGTAGTTAAGATTTTAGAATTTATAAATTTTGAATTCAGGATTCCTGAATAACAGTTAGTAAAAACGCATGATAGAATTAATATCATTGCTATACTGCGGATCCAAGTTCTGTATGATTTTCCTGTTTTTTTTGGGCTGGATTTATATCTAAAAATATGTTTAAAATATTTATTTTTCGTATTCATTTTATGAGACCTTTCAATTATTATATTAAGGAGATATCCCCTCAGTATTACATAAAATAAATTAGGGAGATATTCTCTTAATATTATATGAGTTAAATCAAGAAAATATTCTCTTAATATTATATGAGTAAAATCAAAGAAAATTTTCTCCCAATATTACATAAAGTGACACTGTTAAAATAACAGTGTCACTCTATATATAATAAAGGTTTTATTATGATTTATCAAGTCTTTGCTTAATAACTTTAAGTCTTGTAAATTCCTCACGTTCCTTTTCTTCAAGGGCGTTGGAGATGTTTTTTGTAAGAGCCTCATAATTGGGAATGGTAATATTTTGAAGTGAGTTGGCTCTTTTCTGAGTTTTCTTAATATTGTTTGCCAGTCTGTAGGCAGCATTTTCTATCATTGATAACTCAATGGTAAGATCCTTAACCTTTTCGAAGCTCTGTTTTGCAAGGTCCAGGGATTCTCTTGTGCTGTAAAAAGCATAGTCGGGAGTTTCCTTGTTATGTTTGTCATATTCTACAAGGGGAATCTCGGTACCCATGATACTTCGGGATTTTACCTTAATGGAATTCTCCTCCGGAACGCTGAAGGCAAGAGAATATACTTCGCTGATACCCATTTCGATGTTTGCTTTCTGAAGCAGCTTATAGGCTGTACGGAAGGTTTCATCTATTTGCTTTTGGATGTCTTCAGCCTCAGATATTAAACTCATTAATTCTCTGATAAGGATATTACGTTTTTTATCCATGAGTTCGTATCCCTGTTTTGCCAGGGCCAGACTGTTTTTGGCATTTATAAGATTTCCTTTGGTGGGAAATACATTTATATCCATTAGATCACCTCAATATCCATTTTGTATTTATCATAATACTTCTTTAAAATCTCCGTATTAATTCTGTCTAATTCTGTCTTAGGCAGGATGTGTAAAAGTTTCCATCCAAGGTCGAGTGTTTCTTCGATGGTACGGTTTTCTTTGTCACCCTGTCCCACGAATTTTCTTTCAAAATATTTACCGAATTCAAGATATTTTTTATCGGTATCCGATAATTCGTCTTCACCGATAACGGAAGCAAGAGCTCTTGCCTCTCCAACCTTTGCATAGGAAGCAAAGAGCTGGTTTGCCACATCCTGATGATCTTCTCTTGTATAGCCTTCACCGATACCGTCCTTCATAAGTCGTGAAAGTGAAGGAAGAACATTGATAGGCGGATAGATGGACTGTCCGCTTAAGGTTCTGTCAAGAACTATCTGACCTTCTGTAATGTATCCGGTAAGATCGGGAATAGGATGAGTAATATCATCATTCGGCATGGTAAGAATAGGAATCTGAGTTACGGATCCCGATGAGTTATTTACGATGCCTGCTCTTTCATATATGGTTGCAAGCTCGCTGTATAAGTAGCCCGGATAACCTTTTCTTGAAGGAATCTCACCCTTTGATGAGGAAACCTCTCGAAGAGCTTCGGCAAATGAAGTCATATCGGTAAGGATACACAATACATGTTTTCCTTCTTCAAATGCCAAATATTCTGCAGTGGTAAGGGCAACTCTCGGAGTAACCAGTCTTTCTACAACGGGATCGTTTGCAAGGTTTAAAAACATAACAACGTGTCCCGAAACGCCGCTTTCCTCAAAGGTCTTTTTAAAATAATCGGCTACGTCATGGTTAACACCCATGGCTCCGAAGACAACAACCAGATCTTCATCGGCTTTGTCATCACCTAAGGATGCCTGTCTTACAATCTGAGCCGCAAGTTCATTGTGGGCCATACCGTTTCCTGAGAAAATAGGAAGTTTCTGGCCTCTGATTAATGTGGTAAGTCCGTCTATTGCAGAGATTCCTGTACGTATGTAGTTTCTCGGATATTCTCTTGAAACGGGATTTAGGGGCTGACCGTTAACATCCTTAATTACAGGGGAATTAATATTTCCCATACCGTCTATAGGTTTTCCGATTCCGTTAAATGTTCTTCCGAGAACATCAAGGGATAAAGGTATGGAAAGAGGTTTTCCCGTAAGTCTGGTATGGGTGTTGGTAAGGGACATGTTTTCAGAACCTTCAAATACCTGAATAACGGCTTTATCCTCATATATTTCTATGATACGACCCAGTTTCTTTTCAGGATCGTTATCTACAGTAAGTTCAACAATTTCATCGTAAGCTGCATCTTTGACACCTTCCAATGCGATTAAGGGGCCTTTGATTTCGCTTAAACCTAAGTATTCTATAGCCATATGTATCACAATCCTTTCTAACCGTTTTTCTTAATAACATTGTCGTAGAACTTATCTATATCTTTTTTAAGATCTTCGAATAATTCCGGTTTGTCATTAGGAATGTTATATTTCATGGCAATAACTTTTTCAAATATATCATCCTCTTTAAGAATTCTCATAGGCATGCCCATTGAAACAAGAGCTTTTGCCTTTTCGTTAAGATATAGAATTGTTTCCATCATAAGATATTGTTTGCTTAACGGTACGCAGGTATCTTCTTTGTGGAAGGCGTTCTGCTGAAGGAATCCCAGACGAATAACTCTGGCAATTTCAAGAGTAAGCTTCTGATCGTCGGGAAGAACGTCACTACCGATAAGTTTAACAATCTCCATAAGTGAACTTTCATTATTAAGAATGGCAAGAAGTTCATTTCTGTCAGATATAAAGTTTTCCGAGCAGTTTTCACTGTACCACGGTGCAAGGGTTTGTAAATATTCCGAATAGCTGTTGAGCCAGTGAATAGCAGGGAAGTGTCTTGCATAAGCAAGGGATTTATCCAATGCCCAGAAGCATCTTACAAAACGTTTTGTACTCTGAGTAACAGGCTCGGAGAAATCACCACCCTGAGGTGAAACCGCACCTATTATAGATACAGAACCTTCTGATTCATTAAGATTTTTACAGTAACCTGCTCTTTCGTAGAATCCCGCAAGTCTGCTGGCAAGGTATGCAGGGAAACCTTCCTCTGCAGGCATTTCCTCCAGACGACCTGATAATTCTCTTAAGGCCTCTGCCCAACGGGATGTTGAGTCAGCCATTATGGCTACGTGATAACCCATGTCTCTGTAATATTCGGCAAGGGTTATTCCTGTATATATACTCGCCTCTCTGGCGGCAACAGGCATGTTTGAAGTATTGGCAATAAGTGTTGTTCTGTCCATTAAAGGATTACCGGATTTTGGATCGATAAGTTTTGAGAAATCCTCAAGAACCTGTGTCATTTCGTTTCCACGTTCACCGCAACCGATGTAGATAATAATATCTGCGTCGGCCCATTTTGCTATCTGGTGCTGGTTCATGGTCTTTCCGGTTCCGAATCCTCCGGGAATAGCTGCAGTTCCACCCTTAGCTATAGGGAAGAAAGTATCCATAATTCTCTGTCCTGTAATTAACGGCTTGCTTGAAGGATATCTTTCCGTAACGGGACGTGGAACTCTGATAGGCCACTTTTGAGTCATGGAAAGTTCTTTTATATTGCCTTTTTTATCTTTGATTGTAACAATGGTATCGTTGATAGTGTACTTACCGTCACTAACCACACTTTCAACTGTACCGGAAACGTATGGCGGAACCATACATTTATGAAGAATAGCATGTGTTTCCTGAACCGTTGCGATTATATCTCCGCCTTTTAATACATCTCCCGGCTTAACTGTTATATGTGTATCCCATTTTTTCTCTGTATCAAGAGAATCTACCGAGATACCTCTGGAGATGTATATTCCGGATTCCTCAGCTATTTTTTCCAGGGGTCTTTCTATTCCGTCAAATATATTGTTAAGTATGCCCGGTGCCAGGGTAACAAATATGGATGTTCCCGTGGAATAAACCTTTGCGCCGGGTTTAAGTGAAGATGTTTCCTCATAGACCTGAATGGTTGTAAGGTCCGAAGTAAGGGAAATAACTTCACCTACAAGTTTTTCCTCTCCCACATATACCATTTCACCCATTTTAAAGGAGGTGAGACCTTTTATATATACTATAGGACCGTTAATTCCGTATAAGGTGCCCTTAACTGTTTCTTGCATAGTAACCTCCAATTCCGATTATGGTATTAAAGAAAAATTATCCTTTGCCATATTTAATTTGTCAGCAATGGAATCGTTAATAAATATATTCTTTTCTTTTATTTCTCCGCGAATTCCTCTTCCAAAGGATTCATCGCTGACAATAATGTTAACATCGGTATCTTTTTTAAGCTTTTCTGCTTTGTCTTCATCTTCCTTGTCGATGTAAACAACAAGTTCTGAAGAATCGGCATATTTCTTTGCATTATTTATGCGATCAACCAGGAATTTGTAATAATCCTCTGATTTATAAAAATCTTCCAGAAGAGTGTTTACTTCGTCAAATACTGAATCGGTAAGCTCATTTTTTCTGTCAGACAATTTCTTTTTAACCAGTTGGCTTTTATAAGAATAATCTGATGCAGCTTCATTTTTTAATTTATCCATTCCGGTTTTCTTCTGAGTCTCATATCTCTTATCGGCGGCTTCTTTGTGATTTTCCAACTGAATATCAACGCCGTCGGTGTAATCCTTTAGTAATGAAGTTTTTTTCATGGTTGCATGGTTAAGAGATACTTCTCTGAAATGCTGAAGTTTATCATTAATATCCATAAAAAATCCTTTCTGCAACTTTTTTGTTATTCATAGATAAAGATTAGTAGATAAAGATTAGTAGATAAAGATTAGTAGTTAAAGGTTAGTAGTTAAAGATTTGTAGATAAAGATTAGTAGTTAAAAATCTGTAGCTAAAGATTTGTAGCTAAAGATCTGTAATTTAAAATATATAATTTAGGAAATATATTTTAAAATTTATAACCTTTCAAAATCTATAGCTTAAGGCCGATAGCTTCACTTACGTAAGCCGTAATGAAATCGCTTCTTCGACCGGTTCCGTGTCTGTCTGGAATCTCCACCAAAAGAGGAGAGGTACGATTAAGCTTAATCTCATCTATGATATCAGGAAATTCGAAGCTGAGTTTTTCTGTTATGAGAACAATGCCGATATCTTTGTCGTCGATTACGGACAATAGGGCATTTTTAAGTTCGCTTTTTTCATGAACAACCACGCCATCGATTCCTGCCAGTCTTAAACCGGTTTGCGTATCGATATTGTCGCTAATTAAAAATATCTTCATGATAACACAACTCCTTTATATTATATAATTTTAAAATTCATATAATTTTAAAAATGCATATTATCTTGAAAATGCATATTATCTTAATAATTTATATTATTTTAAAATTCGCAAAATTATATCTTACTTAAAATCATGAATGAAATGATAAGACCGTAAAGAGCAATACCTTCGGCAAGACCAACGAAGATAAGAGATTTACCGAGTAAGCTGTCGTCTTCACTGATAGCTCCAAGGGCTGCAGAAGCGGCAGATGCAACGGCGATACCACCACCGATACAAGATAAACCTGTTGCAAGTGCGGCACCGATGTAAGCAAGTCCGGAGCCGGATGCACCGGAACCTGAAGCTGCGTAAGCTGTTGTTCCGAATAATGTAAGCTGCGATGTTATAAGAATTCCGAAGAATGCAATAACATTTAAGGCAAGGGCTTTTTTATAACGTCCCTTTGTTTTTTCTCCCATAGCATATGCCATGAAAGGAATGAGTATACTTAAAACAAGTGCGATAACTGTTGTTATTTTAATCAATAATGTCATAATAGACCTCCTTATAAATCTTTACAGAGTTTTCAACTAATTTAAAAAATTTAAATTTATTGATGTTTAAATTTAAGTAATTTCGGATATCTAGATTTAGGTAATTCCAGATATTTAAATTTAAGTAATTCCGGATATCTAGATTTAGGTAATTCTAGATATTTAAATTTAAGTAATTCTAGATGTTTAAATTTAAGTAATTTTAGATATCAAATATCAAATATCAAAATATTCTTTCTAATTCGGTTTTTCTTTGTTAAAAGGAATAAACTCATGTCCCGAACCGTCGTAGAAACGGCTGAACATCTCGTAGTATTCAAGCCTCAATACCTGAATTCCGACGATAAGTCCTTCAAGCCCCATAACAAATATATTACCGAAGATTACGATAACCCAATTGGCGTCACTTAAAGAATGTTCTGCATTTGCAAGCATTAAGACTACGGACATCATGGATGC
>Ga0065711_1037653_pt1 | contig 19606 bp, 16 predicted proteins | sample Hoacrofraction12_FD_59098 | JGI IMG/M metagenome (GOLD analysis project Ga0065711, IMG submission 59098) | Hoatzin crop microbial communities from Cojedes, Venezuela - Epithelial fraction 12 v2 (version 2) | ecosystem: Host-associated > Birds > Digestive system > Esophagus > Crop | place... | reverse complement strand
GGACCTTTCAAAGATGATGGAGAGTGGCTCAGCAACGACATCCGCCAGCTCCCTCAGCACTCGTGGGTGCATTCCATCGGAGACCATGGATTTGTAGGCATGCAGACTGCTTAAGTGATCCCTCATGCAGTCCTCCTCAACAAGGGAAAGTCATCCTCTTTTACCTCCAGGGCCTGTGATTCCTGAGGGCGTGCCTTGGCACTGAAGACTGAAGCAAAGAAGGCATTCAGTAACTCTGCCTTCTGTGCATCCTCTGTCACCAGGACACCCACCTCATTCAGCAGAGGCCCCACATTGTCCCCAGTCTTCCATTTGCTACTGATGTAGTTGAAGAAGCCCTTCTTGTTTCTGACATCCCTTGTCAGATTCAATTCCAGGTGGGCCTTGTCCTTCCTCGTTGCACCCCTGCATGCTCTAACAACATTCCTGTATTCTTCCCAAGTGGCCTGACCATTCTGTGATTCTGTGAGAAAATGTGGAGTGAGAAAGAACAAAATAAAGGGGCCCTGTAAGAAGACCCCTGCCCACAAGAAGACAGAGAGATGTCTGTTCTTGGGGCTTTCTCTGATGCCAAGAGCCTTTGAACGACTTCACGAATGACAGTCCCCTCTGAGCTTTGTTAGTATGTCTGCTCTTTGCCTTTCTCACCTGTCTGCTGGCTTTGACTGCCTTTGCAAGCACATTGTTTGCTGAGATTTCACAATTTTCCTGAGTTACAGAAGGTTCATGCTGTTGGTGCTCAGATGCTCACAAGTAAGGCTCAGTCTCCCTGTCTTCTCATTTTGCCTGACCCACAGTCCAGCAGCCATACCGTCCTGCCCAGACATACACAATACTCTTTTCTAAACAAAAGCATAAGATGGAAACGTATTGCAAACAACGAAGAAAGAGATGCTGCATGACGTAACTGTGAAATAACATTTGTCTGTGAAATCCTTCTAACATACCACAATTCTCTTTGTCGAAACCCTACATTTTAAAATTAAACGTGGATGGCAAAATTAAACAATAAACCCCTATGCTTAGATTATATTATTTAAAAATATTTTTCACTGAAAAGTAACCTGAAATATTTATGGTCGTAAATACTAAAGCTCTTTGAACTTGAATAAGATGTAAAAGACCTTAAAATAATATACATCTTAATATTAAATTCTTACGGGTCTCGCTGTACTTACATGACTCCAAAGTAAGATGAGCACAAATATACAGGACAACTCACTTAGAATGCTTTTCTAACTGAATTAAGTTAGTGCTCTTAAAGGTTATAGCAGATGAAGTTCTTCCTATTAAAAGCCAAGTAGGTCTCCAGTGTTGTGACATTTCCAAGACCTTTGTGGTGCAAAAAAAATAGTCTTCTTGTTGGATTTGTCGCAACTGTATTGCTGAGTTTGAGACAGAACTATGTGACAAAGCTCTGAAACATGCTTCTTGCTTGTTCTTTAGCCTCATCCAAGAAGATCTTAAGATATTTTGCTGCAGCCCGTCTTTCAGGAATTCCTCTCTAGACAGTGTTTTGTTTTTCCCTCTCACCCAGGCGTGGAGATCAAAGCCTTAAGAAGTGTCATGTAAACACATGTAATCCCCGCTCCACCTCACCCTCTCTTTTCTGTCCAGGCTCGGGTTCCCCCACTGCTGCTACATAATTTGATAGGGATAATCTTTCCATGTCTGACCCTGACTCTTTTATCCTCACCCTCCAGGCATTTTGTATGACTTCTGATACTATCAGACATGACATTCTTCCAAGTCCCTAAAGCCAATGTGCAGTTTTAGCTACCTTGTCATTTCATTTTCACCTTACTTTATCTAATTCTTTCTGTGCCTGAAAGTCTCTATTTTTACACTTGGACTTACCTGCTAGAGGTTTATACTAGCATGCCTTAATTTCCTGCCTTTTGATAGAAGCACTATGTACTGAAGCTACACTTGTTTATTTGACAGCTGAGTTTCTTCTATCAGCAAACAAATAAGTATTTAGATTTAGGAGCATATATATCTCAAGTGGATCCTAGTTTCTCCTTAATCTAAAATGTAAATGCACATTGTCATTTACATTCACATTTGAAAGCAGAAATGTCAAGATAAAAGTCTTGCTTACATTCGTCTTTCCACCTTGCCTAAGAATGACAGGTCTGGAGTTTTTCAACCAGTTGAAGCTGCTCCTGGGTCAAACCATTGTTCATTTTTGAGCAAAGCACAAAAAAGTGGACTGACTATAAGGTGTTCCTTTTTTGTTTGCATGAAACTGCAGAAAAGATATAATTAATGATCCAGTTAGGCCCTCTTACCTGCAAAAAATATTAGGTGCTATTACTACAAATGCAGAGAGACAATTACTTTAGGATTTTGTATCAGATACCATTCCACTTTATGTCTTTTAAAACATTACTAATTTGCTGGGGCTGTAGAGCCAGTCAGTGCAAACCGTTACTGTTGAATTACTAAACATTCGAAAGTACACTAATAAAAAACCTTGTCATGCTTCTGTAAAAGCCACTGTGCCATAAAAAAACATCAAACCCTAAGTCACGTAGCACTTCTTGAATGTCTACAGTAAATACCTCAGCAAAACAGCTCACAGTTGTGAAAGCACTGGAGATGTTTATAATCCTTTATAATACAACAACACATCAAGAACAGAGAGACCTCACATTACAAATTTTGCATTAGGGTACATGTAGCAAGCAGCGCATAAGACTGCTGTAAAAACATGGATATAATGAAAGAATATTCACCCTTTTATTAATGATCATTTAGAGAGGTTTTTACTTTCTTCCATATATTTTCTTGCAGAAGCTGTCCACTTGATCTATTATATGCAATAAAGAGACCTTGTTTGCATTGACATCTACAATCTTGGAAATAGATAAATGGAAACTATCAAAATTAATGTATTGATAATGGTTATGTTTACACTCTTCTTTCAGTTTTGGTGTGCCATAATCCAAAGATACAGATGGTTTTAACAAATCTGAAGGATAGCAGACCTTACCGTTTTTTTTTAATCTAGTAGTACTGCAATGCACTGCATTGTAAAACAGACATGGATTGCTGCAAAGGGCTCAGATATCTACCAGTGAGTACCAGGCTGTCAGCCCTTCCTGCTCCTCGCTGCAATAGACCCTCTGACTTCAGCTGGTGGTAATAAGCAAACAGCTACTTCCCACAAGCCACTAAGGACATGAGGAGGTCATAAACTTTCAATTTGTCTGAGGAGTAATACCATAAACAATTCAAAATACAGTGCAAACCTATTAAACAAAGGCCGGTAAGAAAGAGTTCTAGTTGTGAGAAAGTCTCCTGACCGTGACTGTGGTATTTCATAAAATGTTTTTAGAATGATGTAGCTCTACTGTCACTACAACAGCAGCGTCAGCTATCAAGTAAGTCCCTGGAGGTTACATGGGTTTCAGGTCTGTCTCACATTAGACTTAATATTGTTGAGCGTGTCCCTTTAGGTCAAATTTTTTAAAGGCATTTAAACACTGACCTTGCTTTATTGCCTTCCTTTGCTCGTGTTACCTGTGGAGTTATAGGTGCAGTGGATATTCCCAGCTTCTACTGTGGGGTAAACAATAGTAATTCAAGTTATTCCTGATGTATTTCATTTCAAGTAAGCACCAAGACATTTCACCTTAATCTATTTAATGTAGCTCCCAGCAGATCTATATCTGGTTGAAAAAATGTGTTTAGACTGGGCAAGTACAAAGGCTTAGGCACACGCCATACTTCCTGAACAATGTAAGTATGGGAGATCTATAGCTAATAATAAATGACTATATGGGAAGAGATGTTGAGGGTCATGATAAAATTACAGGCTGAGCCTGCCAACTAGTTGGTCATTCTGGTCAGTTTGAATATTTGGTGTTCTGTCTTCAACAACATAATGTGTTGTTCCTGACTGCCAGATGTCACCATAGATCTGAGGTCTGATGGAGGTTTTAATGCAGAAATGTCATTAGGGAGATGTGGTAGAGTGTCGCACGGAGTATTCATCATTGCAGTGATTAATGTAAACAGTAATGACCTCCAGGTCAGGCAGAATCTTGACTGTCTGAGCAGTGAACTTTGCCTCAGATCATTGACTCCTCCAGACAGTCATTTAAGTGTGACTTAACAGCTAGTCAGTCTTGCCCAGCATTAACAGGTACTCATAGCTGGTTTCCCAAACTTCCTCTATGATTCAATGGTAGGGAGTGCTACAACTTCTTCAACCAGTAACAGTTAAAAAGCATGCTAGTTTACATAAAATTTCCTGAAAAAGTGATTATCAGGGTAATAGTTCGCAATTGACTTGGGCTGTAGTAAAGTGGAGGAGATATTCACCCATTTCCCAATACTTATTTTAATTTGATGAGAAAATCCATCCTGCAACTAAAACATTTTATCTTTAAATAATCTTGCTGTGACATTATAGTACAGAAAGTAGCTGTAAACTAAACTGCATTATGACAATGCATATCTATTCATATTTACCTGAGTCCACAGCAACAGGCGTTATTGTCATAGTATTTGAAAACCAGCACTGCCTGAGCTCATTTGATTGCTGTTTAAAAAAGTGGATTCAGGTACCAGTTTCTCCTGCTGTGTGGATTTAAAGAACAGTTTAGCGTAGTATTTGTTCCATTACAGTAGCTCGGTAAATCTTTCTAGAAATCCTGAAAAAGTCTAGGATGCATTAAAGAGCTGCATTCTCATTTTGCAGCAAGCAAATTGAAGTTATTTCAGTAGACTCAAGTTTAGATGGCAAGATAACATTTTCAAAGGTCATTCACAGTATCTTGACACAGAAGAATTTGCAACTGAAGGGGGTGTTTCTCTTATTACTTTGCCAGTTCAGGGTCTACTAAGCGGGATATGCAGCTCTGTGTTCCCAGCTAAAGATAAGTAAACAATAAACCTCCTTTTCTGTGAAAGTGCTCCCCTTGTTTTTAAAGAGATGAAGTTGATCTTATTTTGACAGAATAACTCAATCAGCCACTGGAAAAGTGGCTAGCATAAAATTCAGTAATGTGTTTAGAAGACAAATTTGACCACCTTTTTTCTGACTTTGGTGAGGTCATTGCCTAGTGGCTTCACATCTTGATGGGGGAGATGTAAACGAGAATCAAAACCAGTCATACTAACTTGAAATTTCAATTCTATTCCACATAGGAGAACCAGTTACAATTTTGCTTCAATTAAAAAAAGCATGTAGTTGAATTGCTATTGGAAATCTTAGCGTATGTCAGACTTTATTAAAACAGAATAGAAATGGACTGTGGAGGTTTTGGGAGTCTCCTGAGAAGGTTTTGGGTGCTGACATGAGCAAAACTGTTGAGCAAAATTCAAGTACTTGCATTAACAAAAGAGTAGATTTATGTGGTGAGGGTTGTATGACAGATGAGGCTGACAGTGACACCATATATCAGTTCTGGCTTGTAAAGGGTTGATATGGAAGATATCCTCTTTGCCTAGAGAAAACTAACCAACATTGTATTGATAGATGGACTAGTGTGAATCTTATTTCACGTACATTGAACTTCCTATACTTGGAATCATTTTTCCAGCAGTCATAACTAAAAGGCAACAGTCCTAGCATAATCTGTTAGAGATGTAACACTACAAATTTGTAATGACAATTCTTATTTCCCTTCATACAGAAATACTTCTGTTCCTTGCTAATCTTTCCTACTCCTATTCAGTAGAAAGTAAAAACTGCAAAATATTTTCCAAATTGTGTTAGTTCTTATCAAGAACCCAAGCCTTCTGTTCTATGAAAATTCTCTGTTTTGGGAAAGATGGAAGTTTTTTCTGAATGTTAATGACTTCAGGAAGAAAGAGAAAATGCATATCAATGGATTCTCTTATCTCCTTAAATATTGTGAAACGTAGTTATATATATGTGAGACTGTAATAGTTGAGGTGTTAGATGTCTGGGACTTGTCAAAGGCTTATGTATTTTATACATGTATTTAGAAGTTTTTTATCATGCTTACTTCAGCAAATCATTTTGTAGTATGAGCTGTCTTCCTTTGTGAATTACAGTTATCTTCTATGATTCCTAAAAAGATTTAAAAACTCAGGGGACTGTAGAGGAAATCATAGCATTTTGTTCAGGTGTTGTATCTCATCATCCCTTGCGACCAGAGATAGACAGGTGCCTAAAAACATGATATAATTGCAGCCTTAATTTTTAAACTAATCTTTAGAAAAACTGTCAATAATATAAATGACCGGAGTGGCTTAGTTCTGTTTTCATCAAGAAGGGTTTGATTTAGTGTTTTGGCTAAAGCAGCAGAAGCTTCAAGCCTGCCTGTGTGGAATAAAAAGAGCATTTTCATTATGTATTTGAATTTTGGTCAGGGGTTCCATTATGAGGAAACACAAAGAGAAGTATTGTGAAGAAATCACACTTTCCACTAACACTGCTTTCCATTTCAAATGCTTAACTCTTCATTCACTTGCTTATTTACAGAAATCAGCTACGTTATTGTTTGTACCTCTTTGTAATGAACTTCTTTCACTCTTTAGCTTTCTCCAAGTGTCCTTTGATTCTTCCCAGAATGATTTCCAGCTTTTTGCTGACACTTTTGCATTATTATTATTATATTATTATTCATAGAATGTGTTTGACTCTCGACTTTCTGGAATTCTTTTTGACCCTTTTGGGAGACAGCTACAGGTTAAAGCTTTAATCCCAAACTCCTTTTGAAGCATCTTTTGACCCTGTCCCACCTTTATCACACTCTCATCTTTGTAATCCTGATTTATCTGTCAAAACAGTGAAACAACCCAGTGAAAAAACCTCAGGAGTTCAACTTCCCCCATAGAGACAGATCACATACATGCCCTAGACTGCCAGACTGTCTTGGAGACATTCTGCTGGACCATCTCCCCTTTCTCCACATCCCTCTTGAATAGGGGGTACCAAAACTAGGCACTAGAAGCTATTGCCGATGCATTTCATGAGTGCTGAGTAGAAGGACTATAGTTTCCCTTGATCTGCTAGCCATGCTCCTCCTAATGTAATCTGCCTTATGAATTCTCTGTTTTGTAAGGGGAGCATGCGTTTCACCTTGGTGCTCCCAAGGTGTCCCCAAGTCTCTTCACCTCTGAGCCTAATACTGCTCTGACTCCAGCTGCAGTTCAGTTCTGCCTCTGATTTTGCGCAGGTTATCTCCAGCTGCCGATTTCTGAGGTAACAGGTTGTTTGAGGGCTTCTTTTCGAAGGGTGAAAAGGTGCTAAATGCCAATTACATGTTTGAAAACGTAGCAAAAACCAAAGTGACTGACTGCTTCAATTTTGTTGAATTGTTCATTTTTTGCTATTTTGTTTCAATACCCACATTATAAAAACAGCAAATTAAATTTTATATAAAGATGGTCTGAGTTTTTAATTGCTTGAAATTTTTACAGTGGGCTTGCATATCTCGTATTGCTCTATCTCAGCCAGAAGTCATCAAATGTATGCAGGAACTGCTAGCTGAAGTTCTGTGCCCAGTTTGATGAAAGCAGTTAGATGAACTGCTAACAGTGCCTCTGGCCTTCAAAGCCTGTGTAGAAGAGTTTGTCATTAGTATTCTACATATGTTTTTTTTTACATGTGGTTTATTAGCTCTGTGGGAGCTGGAGAACAATAAAACTGAAACAGAATAGCCTTACAGGAAAATATTAAAAATATGCTGCTTTTTGTGTCTGTGCTTTCTCAGATGGAAATAAAGCCAAATACTGTGAAAAGCTATAAGCTCAAACAGAGGTGCTGAAGTCTCCACGGACTAATATGTGGATATCTGCTGCTCATGTCAGGCAAATTCAGGCTGACTCTCTTCTGACACAGGAGGGGAAAATGGTGGGGAGGGACAAAAATAATGGCATTAAATCACAAAATATATAGCATTTCTTGATGCAATCAAAGATGTATTATGAAGGTTGATTATCACCTACTGAGACTAAACTATCTAGGTTCCTCACATAGTTCAAGCATATTTTCAGTCCTAAAAGGTGTCTTGGAGCCAGACGCCAGTATAAGGTTCTGAATTGCCCCTTGAGCAATCTGATTCTCACTCCATGTTTGTAGAGGTAATGAGGAGACAAGTGTGAAGAGGCTAAAATGTATCATTGTGAATACCCTCCCTCTCACCTCACCTTTCCAAAGGTCTTCAAAACAGTTCTACATGGTTTTGGTACTCAAACTCAGAAGGTGAAAAGCAAACATATGAGCAATAGATTTGGTAACAATTGCATGATGGATCTGGACCAAAAAGTCAGCCTACATTCTGTAGTAGGACTGGAATAATTTGTTGAAAATAAAGTTATTTTGAAATAGTGCATTTTTCTCTGCAGTGTGTACATACAGAGTTAGTACATCAAAGGTTGTGGTTTCTTTTCCTTAATTTCATGTACACTACTTCCTTCATGTGCGCGGCTCAGCAGCAACTGCAATCACATTTTAAAAACACTGTATTCAAGAATATCAGCCTGTTACCCTGACTTGTGTTCCCATAGTGTTCAGGGACTGTAATAATCATAGCTGTCAGAAATCATGTCCCTCACAAATCATGTGTAGATCATACCAGTCCCAACAGATTCAGTAAGCAGTATTGCCTTGCTTTAAGCCTGCTAAAACTGTATTTTTCTGCAGGCCTGCACCTGGAGAGAATGGGGCTGAATAATGCCTTTCAGATTGGTGATCATCAGGCTAAGCCTTCTCAACCCCTTGGTAGTCAAGGTCATCCAAAATAACTCAATCTAACAAGAATTCATGTGTCATGAGTAATAACTCTAAGGGAGCTCAAGAAGCTGTTTTGCTGAAAGATATTAATCATTATATTATGTTGTATTGTACTGTATTGCATTGTGCTAAGTTTCAAGTGCCTAGTTTTGGTGTCCTCCAGTTCAAGGGGGATGCTGCATAACAACAACTGTTTGGCAATAGGCATTCCCACTGTACCCATGACTAACGTGTGTGCTCTACGTTGGTTATTCACTGGTCTGAGGTTCAGAGGGTAATAGAAAATTCTTCAAGGCTGGTATTGATTTTTCTTATCTTCATGTGATGTATTTCTTCTTGTCCCATCACTACTTTTTTCTGAAAAGTTTTGAGCTGGACCAGTATTTCTATGGCCTTATGACGATATGTTCCTACTGCTGAGTGTTTGGAAGGTACATCAAGAACAGTTCTCAGCAAACAGGACTTCTTCTGGTATGAGAAGCTGCAGGAATGGTCTTCACCTGTATTTACGAGATCTCACTTTGAGCTCTGTTTGCTCTGCCTTTGGCTTCCAGTCGTCTTACTTGCATGACAGCAAGTAATGTCTGGAACAATCCAGCAGAATGTGAACTGCTTTACTGAACTAGTGGGGGCAGGCCACCATTACTACAGGTTCCTTGTGTCTGAGCATCACCTAAGATGAAGGCTGGATATTGAAAAGAACATGACTACTTGGCACTAATTGAACTTCTGAAGAGTGTACTCACTGTTACCAGGAGTGAGCAAACTCCTACCTCACCTCTGCATTATTATTTTTGCATCTACATCATGCTCTGTCATGTATCTAATCTGCTATAACTTCTGTCATGTTGTCTTGCAGAGTGTCTGGCCCAGGACTATTCTCTTTTATTCTCTGTGCAGTCTCCCTGGCATAATTGCCTATTTGTTTTCTTGTCTATATGTGCTATTCTCAGCCTACACCTTATTATATTCATCTTCACTTAGTTGTATTTTTTTGTTGTTTTTAAGAGCCTCTGTTCTTCTAATCCATAAGTCATTGCAGGAAGGACACACTGATTGAAAACCTCTCTCTCCAGACAGAATAGTAAATTGCTTTTCATTATATGATTGTGATTTCTTCAATTTCACCTAGGTCCACTTTTACTAAAAAAACCCACAAAGACTACCAAAGGCAAATAAAGACAGAACAAAAATACCTTTTAAGGATGATGTTGAAAGTAAATATTTTAGTTTGTGTATCTTTAAGTGCAATTTACTGCAGGTGTGCAAAACTGTGACTTTTAGAGGCTGAGCCTAGATGTATTTATTGCTAAAAGCACCCTGGTGATTTACTGGTAAGGCAAAGAAAAATGCAGGAGAATTTCATCAGTAGTATCTTGCATAGCGGCAGGGAGGATTATGTCTAGCCTGGTGTTCACAGTTTTGCTTGCAGCAGTCTTTGAGTAGCTCGTTGTGGGATGTCTGATGCTCTTTTTTGCAACTTGACTGTGATGAAGAGCCCCAGCAACAGTATATCAGAATCTGGCTTTCTGGAGCTACTTGTGAAGCTAAATTGTTCCCTTTTAAAGATGCATTTCTCCTTTTCTGCCATAGATCATGCACTAATGAATTTCTTTCAAAAGACTAACTCATATGGTATGGACACACTTGAAGTTTGATTTTACTGAAGATAAGTGATTTATTTCTTAGTCATTGAAAACCCCACTTATAATAAACGCATCTGTTCTTCATTTACAACCTTACAAAGGGTATGGAACAGCTTTTCACACAAAAATAATGAAATTGCTGTCAGATATGGAAGGGCTAAGAAAGCATATATTAGTTTCTTCCCTAATGTCTTTCTGGAAAGACACACACTCACAAATACACACAGATGTAAAGGTCAGAGTCAAGCTTCCAGCAATAGTGGAAGTTAATTTTCTTTTTCTTTGCTTCATTGTCTCTTTTTTTTTTTTTTTTCTTAGTTTACTGCAATTCCTGAGCACTTACCCTGTCTGTAACAGTTATGGAAGCTTCAGGCAGAGAATCGTTTCATAGCTTATCCAGTGATTGCCACATTTCATACACATATTGTACATTGTCTCATGTCCTCATACTTGTACCAATCTGTTGGGATGGCATAGTTTCAAGCTGGTCAGACTTGCCCTAGGGAACTTAAGAATCTGCCAAGGCTGGTACAAAGCAAGGAACAAGATACCAGTGAAACTTTCCCCTTCTCGGAACATCTCAAATGTGCAGTATCGGTGTGTAGGAGGCATGTTGGGTTTAATTCTGCTCTGTGGTCCTTCTGTAGAACTGGAGGAGCCCATTACCTTCCAACTTTTCAGATAATACATGCACTGATACAGCCTCTCAAGGAGAACGTCAAATTGAGTTAAATTATCTCAACCTGGCATACAGCAAGTTGTGATTCAAATAAAGGTATCTCAAATGTGCAAAATATCAGGTAACAAACTATTTTTGTCTCTTTTTGCTCAAGCTGTTGAAAACATATCCAGTTGAGGGTTGAATGATTATATTCAGGATCAGACTCTCCACATAATCTTTTTCATGCCTATCACAGGTTCACGGGTTGTAAGAAGCCTAGTGCTTGACACTCAAAGTAACAGCTTTGCTGTGCAGGAGGTGTTATTTTTCCATCTTCTGGCTTTTAAAGACAGACTGAATGCATATTAGTAAAGATTAGATGTGTATGTGTGACATAATGTGTCTAGGCAACACTTCAATTATGAAAAGCTTATGACTAGTTGTTAAAAAAGCAATCTATTTTTCTTAATAAGTGTGAGGAATTGCTAAAGCCCTAACTGCAGGTAATATAAATTCTTTATTTTGATGTTGCCTGAAAGGACAGATTGTAAAAAAGTTCCAAACAAGACTGAAATACTCTAAGTTTCTGAAAAATCTCATAAACTATTTGGGAGATAAATGATGATAACTAGAGTTCAGCTTCTGCCTCTTGCCAATGACCTGTCCTTACCAGAGTCTTCCTGTAAAAGAGGAAAACAAATGTATAGATGTGTTTTCAGACTTATGTGAGAGAACTTTGTACATATATAGACTTACAGAAGATAATTAATCACTTTACATACACTTCAGATGTGTAAATCCATGTTTACACGAGCATGGAGAAAAAGCTAGCTAGACTTTTTTGCTTTGCTTACACTGGTATGAATAAGAGATAGCTCTAATAAGACCCATGGATTTAATCCAGATTTATGGGGATATAACAAAGAACAGAACCTGGTCTAAGTTGCTTACCTCTGCAAATAAGGTGATTTACATGCACTGAAAGTGGTTTCATTTGTAATCTTGCTTTTTTATTTGAGTATAAATCTATATTGTTCACATATAAAACAGAGGGATTTTCCAGTATCCAGGAACTTGAAACTGTCAGGTTATGTGTGTTTCCAAGATTACTCTGCTGAAGTGCAATCCCCAAACCAGTGTATTTCAGAGAGTACAGTAGCAAATGTCACATCCCTTGCTGACCAGAGCAGACGTTGCTGCTCCCCTGATTGAGTGAGTTCCAAATTTTGCATCCCTGTACCTGCATCTTGCATGTGGGAATTAATCCTCAACCTGACTATATTAGATCTGACAGCTTTCCAGGCCCCTACAGCTGTCACCAAAATAAATTCTCCACCAGCCTCTCTGCCTGTCCAGAATTCCTTAGGTGATAGGGGACATTTTTCTGGTTCAAGTCCATCTGCGGTGACACAGATCACAACGTGGCTGCAATAAAACAGGAGCATTCCCTGGCAAGAAGAACTCACTGGCTTGTCTTTTTCTCATCCAGGTTAATCCAGTTTTCATGAGGTTTGAGTCTGATGCTGTAGTTGTGTAGCATGAAGCTAAAAAGCCTGCCGGCTTCACAACTAGATACTGCAGGTTGCAAGAGTAGTTGTCAATCAAGGTTGGTGACCGGTGTTTCATAAAACATTCACATCCTGGAGAGAACTGTGGGTTGAATTTACTAGCTTTGATGTGGAAGTGGGACTAACTAGCATACCACTGTCTCTCAGTTCACAGAGAGGGCAGACATATCTGGGACACAAAAAGTAACTGCTGAGATGAGGCATTCCTTTGAAATGGTAGTAAACTTTACAATAGTTTCTCCTTGAGCTAGGAAATCAATGAATTGTAATCATTTGGTTTCTGATCACCATGACATTCTTTTGACGACTTCAATGGCTGAAGGTTTTTTGGAGAGGCCTTTTAGACAAAACTGAAATTTTAGCAGCCTTACTTAAGTCTTCCTGTCCGTTTCCAATATATTTTAAACTCTGTTTTCTCTTGCAGTCCCCTCAGTCTTCTCAGTATCTTCCTCAGGCAGCAGGCCAGCAAATAAAAGTCCACAACAAAGCCCTTAGTGACTTGATCATTCTTAATTCTTCAGAAAGGAGAATGGGATATTTAACTCCGTTTTCCCGCTAAGTGGCTGAGACAGTTCACTCTGTTTTCTCATCCTTCTTGCGTCTAGATAATCAGTACCACTGTCAAGAAGGTATGGCAGGAAGGTCAATGGCAGAGGTAGAACCATCAGTTTTCTTCTGCAAATCACAGAGAAGCAATGGTGCCAGGCTGAGGATAACGTGTCCTTCATCAGTCTTGGGCCTGAGAGAAGGATGGAGGAGTAGAGACTTCAGTTCTCTCATGCTTTAGAACAAGGCCTAGCACTAACATGCTCTTCATGCTGGAGTGCAGCAACGGTATCCAGTCGCGTCTCCTTCAGGCTCAGAAGGACGGTAGACAATGGTAGGATAGGCTGGTGTTGCGATTTTTTTCTCTTCTCTGATCAAAGGGAATTACAGTGTGGCTATTTGCCTGACTTCTACATGGGCCTGCAGAGGAAGAGGGAGATGGAGTCAGGTGTGTCCTTGCACTGAGGACAGAAATTTAGAGCTGGTGTTGAAAGAACTTCAGCACGGATGGAGAAGGACGTGTTGACAGATTCCTCTCGAGCTCACGACTGGCTTCGGCTGTATTCCTGGTGGAATCTGAGTAGGGGAGGGAGCAGCACACAGCTCCTCTGGAAAAATGAACAAGCAACCCCCTGGCAGTGGACAGTTACATTGCTGCTAGGCCATCGCTTCTTTATGACACTGCCCCTCCCTTGGCCTTCCCTCACCTGCTCTGGCCTGGCATCCTGATGTGAAATTAAAAAAAAATGTTTTGTGCTCTCTTCTGCCGTCAGACAAGGGAAAGAAAAGCAGAGAAGTTGGCGTGTTCATATGCCTGAGACCTGCATATGTTTGATGTGAGTAGTGGACACAGCGTCGGCTGAAGGGCACACTTGCTCCATCCCAGAACAGGCTCTGGGGACCTCGAGCAAAACCGTTCTCTGCCCAGCCTTTGCATTTCCCACTGCAGTCTAACTGCTCACTCTTGGCTGCTGTCCGTGGGCAGTGAGTGGCAGAGGCGGCCCAGGGCAGGAGTCTTGCTGCGAAGCCATTGACACCCACGAGTGGAGGGACAGCAGAAGGCGTGCTCGCCTTCCCCCTCAGAAACAAGATAACAAGTAAAATGAATTAATATGCCATTACCTCCATTTTAGGTAATCCAATAGTCAGTTATGGCTAATAACAATATGACATAACACATATATTGTCTTAAAATAATATTCCAAAATGTTCATCATCTATATTTGAAAGCAAATAAACCACTATGCTGAAATAACATTCACACAAGTTTTTATAACTAACTTTTAATAAATGGCTAGCATTTTTTAAGAGAGATGTATTTAAGAATGGAGAATACTTTAATTATCCACTTTTTCACTGTAAAAAAGCTATCTTTCTTAGTCAACAATTTAATGAATGCTAAAACCAGTCATCTGTCTACAGGTCACAAAACTTGTGTAGAAAGACAGCCTGGAAGTTTGATAAAAGTTGTAACTGTATCAATATTTATCCTATTAAAGACTAAAATCAATATCTAAGTCACAGCATAGGTCACAAATAGTCAAAACACAGTCATTAAAGAAAGATAAATATGTTCTGTTTCCTTTGGTCTGTGTGATCAAGTCAAATGTAGACACAAGATGACAAACATTTCCTGATACGGCAGCTGGTGTGGCAACAGCTACTTAATTACCCAAAATACATACTTGCATTCAGACAGGTTTCCTCAAATAATCTCACTTGCTCAATAGATATGCCTATTCCATGGACGAGGTCTTCAAGCAGTGTGTGAGATGCAGCTTGTTAAATTCCAAATATTAGCTCAGATCCGTCCTTGCAGAACTGAAATGGTTTGAAGCTGTGACAGCTGCAGGAGCTGGTGTTTTTTGGTCTTGTTAGGAGTATTGTTACCAAGCTAGGAGGCTGACAAGATGGCAGTGGATGGGTGGACAATCAGGTGGGTAAACAAATGGTTGGGTGGTTAGGCTCAGAGAGGTTGTGGGTTTAGAGGCAGATAAGAAATGCATTTGTCAAAGATGCAAGGCAGTGCATTCTCATCAGGTTTGCAGATGACACCAAACTCGGGCAACCTGTTGTTATGTCCAAACAGGACTGCCATGCAGAGAGACAGGAGAGATGGGCCAACAGCAGTGTGCAGCAGAGATGTCCAACAGTATCTTGGGCTGTATCAGGAGCACAGCCAGCAGACTGAGGGAAGGGTACTTGTTAGATGACATGTAGGATACTGTGTCCAGTTTTGGGCTTGCCAGCACTGATAAATTGGACTGAGTGCAGGGTGTGTCTGCCAGGATGCTTGGGGTCTGGAGCACCTGTGTTGGGGGTAGGGGTCGTGACAGAACTGGGCTTGTTCAGCCTGGAGAGGAGGTGGCTTAAGGGCAGGACACACTTAACAGCCATTCCAGGTCATTCCAACCCAGATCTTCCTATGATCTTATGATTAGCCTATGATCCTATGACTAATCAGAGTCAGATTTGCTCCTTTATCCTTATTTTTCTGAAGGGATCAGATGGAAAGACAGATAGCAAGCTTCCCTGTAGCCATTTATTTTCTTGAATTTCTTGTAAAACATCTCTATTTTTTTTTAATTTAATAAACTTTGGTTGATACCTTTTATTCCAAATTATTCCAAATGTGTTAAAGAACATATCTTGAGAAAAAAAATTCTTTAGGGACTAGCTTTAAGAAACTACACCTCTCCACAAAGTCTTCTGCTTATGTCTTTGCTTACTGAGACAATAGCTGTGGCACATGGCTGGCCAAGATTGGAAGTAAATGTTGTGGACTTGAACTTTCAAAACAGTAAAAACGTAAAAAATGACCTGAGCATCCAGGATTTTGTAGCCAAGCACCTACCAGCTAATACCCAACACAAAATGTGCTATTGATTCAGTAGCTGCAGTGAGCTCTCTGGTGTGTTCAGATTGCTGGAATTTCCAAAGCTCTCCAGCACTTTGTGATTTTAGGTGGACTGAAAATGGAACAAGAGTTTCTCTGACAGAGGCTGCAACCTTCTATCCAGATGCAAAAATTGAACCCTATCTTTGGAACTTATTCTGTGATGAAGAAAGGACATTTTCTTTCTCGCTTTTGAAGACCTGTTATGCTGAGTTCTTGAGATCTGAAGTTCTGATGCATGCTAAGTTCTTTTTATTAAAATAGGGGAACTCTTGCTGTGCAAATGTTAATTGCTGGGAAGAGGATGATCTTGCTTCGCCCTAGCAAAATCGATCAATTTCTTTATTGCCAACCCATTTTTAGAGGAACATAGGATTTTCAGTGGCAATGGAAAATAAAAAAAAAAATCTACTTTAATTCTTTTTTTAATTCAGTACACATATCTTTGTAATGGACTTTTTTAGAAAATGAAATTTCCATATAAATTTGCAGGTCAAACTTAAATAGTGTCTTTTCACTTTGAATGTATGTAAACGTTATAATACCTTTCAGTCAGTTGGCTAATTCCCCACAAAAGATAGTCATGAGGTTATAACCAAAGGATGATGCTGAGACAGAAGATTCTGACTCTTCACTGTTTAGAAGCTTTGTATGATTGAATTATGTAGAGTTATTTTGGACTAAGAATTAAATGTGGTTTTTAGCTTTGCAGACCTGGCATACAAAATGTGTATTCTCCTCTTTTAGAATATTATGAAATGTCTATAATTTTGTCTCTTTTTCTGAGTTATGAGATAATGAAAATATGTTCTTTTTTATATGGTTTTCTATGTAGTACCTGAAAGCCACCATTTATACAACACAGTGTTAGACTGTAAAACAGAACTCTTTTCCCTCCCTTTTCATGTCATGATTGTTTATTTGTATTTTACGGTGTAACAGGCTATCTTTTCTATTTCTGAGTACTCTCCCTTGGGGACTGATTGGTCTTTTTTCTGTCACGTCAAGCCCAAATTGATTTGTTAAGGAAGTGGTTGAGAGACCATTCTAATGTTTCTGTGGCAAAATTAGTGTGTATATTTGTACATCAGAAAGCATGGCCTGTGTCTACCCACTGAATCCTACTGACTTTATCTGCTCTGAGGGTGGGGGTGTCTTTCCTTCTTTGCATAATTACCTGCTGGTCAGAAGCCCGCATGAGGAAGCTGGAAAACTTTCCTCTCCTAGTCATCTTAGAAAGGTTTGAACCAACACCTTCTAGCTTTCAGGAAAAGGCTGGAAGTTAAGCGATTGGACAGTATCCCTGCTAAACACATTTGTCATCTTCTCAGTTCAAGTCTGGCCTTCGTGTCGCCAGAAACATGAATATCAGAAGGCCAGAAGAACACAAAAAAGAAGTATCTTGACTGTTGCCCAATAAGTAGGGGGATCTTTTCAAGTGGTAAAACAAGACTGTAGTGCCAGGTCAGTACAGCAAGCGTATGTATTCTACATCAGACATTTGTGACTTTAATTTAACACCACCTCAATGCATAACACTGTAATTTTCCTGGCTTCATGACTCCTGCATGTCTGGCTGACCCACACACGGTGTTTCACAATGTGCTTTTTCAGAGTCTACTGATATTTGTCCTGGTTTGTGCATCTTTTACCTCTCAGGAGGATGAGAACCTGGATAATCCACATCCAGAATTTAGAGGTCTAACAATAAAATCACAGAGAAGATGAATCCTCTACTTAAACAGACATAAATGTTCAGAAGATGAGGAGGCAAGGTGGGTTCTAAGCAAGTAGTGGCAACGTGTGATAGTGAGGATGCTTACAACATTCATATCAAATTTGCAAATCTGAAATAAGACCCATAACCCTTGCCTCTCTGAAGTGATAGCTGGAGTCTGAATATCCCAAATCATGTCAGAAAATCTTCCCCTGGAGCTGGATTCACCTGTCCAAACACAAGGGCCTAGTATTAAGTGTGGGGTGGGGTGTTGCTTGAACCAGAACGATGTAGATCTCCCTTGACTTTTGTACCTGCAATCACCATGCAAATGTTTCAAAAGCGGTAGGGCATCTCATATTAACTGCATCCTGCCTCTAGTAATGGATAAGCTGAAATGATCTTTAGCCTCTATTGACTATATTGACCTGTTCTCCACTGATTACAGTGGGAGCTTAGACATTAGCTCACATGTTGATGACTGAATCTAGCTAAATCTGGTGCTTACCTTAGAAGAATTTTATTGCCCTCAAGGGGCTTTTAAATTCTCTTGGCAATCAATGGAAAGATGTTGGTACGTATACAACTGGCTGGGTCTAGCTGGGCTTCAGAGGTGCCTCCATTTTTTTTTAGGATACAGAAAAAAATCTAGACAGCTATGATAGGTAGAGTTAGATTGCTCTGCAGAGTTCTGCACTTGAAATATTGGCAATACAGTGTTTTAGTTAGAATTCTAAATTAAGTAGAATGGATTCAACCCATCTGTCTTTAGAAACCATAGCTAATTCTTGCTTGATATAAGAACCTTTTTACTAAGAACAGAGCTCTGAAAATCTTTTCCTAATACACAGTTCTTGAGAAGAGCAGGAAATAAACTGATTAGGTCCAAGGAGACACCAAATAAGAAATTGAACATACATACTAATCAATTCCAGTTTCTTTTTTACACTACCAGGTCCTTCAGGCATCACCTTTTGCAATTTCCTGAGTCAACAGCCAAGGGACATAATGCAATAAATCATTGAATTGATGATGGGGAAAACCACTAGCTTGTTGCTGTTCTTAAAATTGGATTCCGAGAACCAGATTTTTAAAAGTATTTCAACTCCTAAGGGTTTGATCCACAAAAGGACACGGATTTTTTGATGGTCAGCATTGCATCATGTAGGGTTAGGTGCCTGTTTCCTAAGGTTGTGTTGAACAAGGCACATTATCTGCTTATATAATGCATGCAAAGAAGTAGACATCTCCAGCTGGGCTTCCTAATAACTGCCTAAGCTAATCAACAAGATAACACTGAGACTAGATCTGTTTCTTAAATTCCATCTCTCTTGAGGCACTTGGTCATAGGGACGAACAGTCATGAGCAGCAGCTCCAACCCCTTCCATGTCTCGGGTACCCATTCTAAGAATGAAAGAAGAGAGTCAGCAAGTGAGTGGATGTCACTCTTTGAACACATAGCTGGAGGAGGGGGGATTACAAAAACTCAAAAAAGGTCAGAATTCAACACACTTTCAGGGGGTGGGAAACAACTACTGTTCAATCTGAAAGGATTCACATAGTCCTTGCTCACTTTCTGACTTTAAAACCCATCCAATGGGCTGTAGATAACTCTCTACCAGTGTTGCTGCAGCAGTGCTACTTAAGTGCTACTTAAGTACTCTGCATTCACAGCACTACAGAGAAGGAGCAGTAGAAAGCAAATTACTGAAGTCCACTTGTCAAGATTATTACTTACGAGAAGCTGTCTGATGCCTATTTCTTGCTCAAAGGGATGGTCATCTTTTTTTCCATTAAATGGTTAGATTAAAAAGTTAAAATTCAAGTATTTTTAAGTTTCCTCCCCCCCCCCCCC
>Ga0065711_1037649_pt1 | contig 19609 bp, 14 predicted proteins | sample Hoacrofraction12_FD_59098 | JGI IMG/M metagenome (GOLD analysis project Ga0065711, IMG submission 59098) | Hoatzin crop microbial communities from Cojedes, Venezuela - Epithelial fraction 12 v2 (version 2) | ecosystem: Host-associated > Birds > Digestive system > Esophagus > Crop | place... | reverse complement strand
CTCCCCAGGTGCAGGACCCTGCATTTGCCTTTGTTGAACCTCATCAGGTTCCTCTCTGCTCAACTTTCCAGCCTATCCAGGTCACGCTGAATGGCAGCACAGCCTTCCGGCGTATCCACCACACCTCCCAGTTCTGTGTCATCAGCAAACTTGCTGAGGGTACGCTCTAACTCTTCATCCAGGTCGTTGATGAAGAAATTAAACAAGGCTGGGCCCAGTACTGACTCCTGAGGGACACCACTCGTTACCAGCCTCCAACTAGACTCAGCGCCGCTGATGACAACCCTCTGAGTTCTGCCATTCAGCCAGTTCTCAATCTATCTCACTAAGCACTCATCCAGCCCATACTACCTGAGCTTCCCTAGGAGGATATCATGGGAGACTGTGTCGAAAGCCTTGTTGAAGTCTAGGTAGACAACATCCACGGCTCTCACTTCATCTACCCAGCCAGTCATGTCATTGTAGAAAGCTATCAGATTGGTCAGGCATGATTTCCCCTTTGTGAATCCATGCTGGATTCACCAAGAATCCCTTTACTTGGCTCTAAACTTCAAATTAAATTTGTATGTTATTGCTAGAATTTAGGCAGGCCTTCAAAATCATGAAGTTGGATTAAGATTAAGGAGATTTTAGAACAGGAATATTTTAATGTATTTTACTTACCTTCTGGTGTTCAGGACTCACAGTGCATCTCTGTGGTCTTTTTTGGCTGTGACCAAGACATAACAGGGACTTTCTTTAGACAAAACCAAGCGAGACCACAAGATGTGTTTCTCACATGTTTGTGTGACTTAAAAAAACACAGATACTTGCAAAACTAGCATTAAAACATAAGCATTCAAAGGCCTTAAAGTCTTCAAACTTTTTGTCTTTCACTGATTGATCAATCACTTTTTATTTACAGCTCCTTCACAAGACAAATGAAAAAAATAAATGGTGGTATTGCCAAGACAGGAAATGAAAATGTTAAGGAACATTTTACTAGAAATTGACTCTTTCATGAGTACACACATTTTCTTTATCAGTTTGAGACGTGACGTGGATGACTAAATATTTGTCTTATTGTGACTGCAGGGTGCTGGGTTATTCAATACAAATCACCAATGCTCTTCTCAGGCTCTTGCTGCAGTTGACTGAGGTGCAATGACTGAATGCACCGATCATGTTCAAGGGAATTTCATTGCCACTTGGGAAATAAGGTCATGATTCCCTCCATGGTAACATCAACCTTTGAGCCTACTGATTACAGTATAAAAAAAGCATGTCTTGATTACTATTGTTATTATTACAAACAATTCAAGCAGTTTGATCTCATTTTCAGTATTAGCTTACATATCCAGGCCACAGGTTTAACATACATGCATCTTGGCACAAGCTGACAATGCTAAGGAAGGATAAGAGACAACCTAAAAGCATTCCTTTTAGAATTACCAACAGCCAGCATCTCAAGCCAAGTTTGTCAGAAGAGGACTTAAGGGATACTAGGGACCATGCCCATAAAATCTCATCTTATCACAAAATAAATTATTGCCTTTGGGCAAGCTAAATGTTGACTGATGAGCTCAGTGCAAATTTCCTCCAAGAAGAGCAGAAAGGAAGAGACACTTATCTGTTGAAGGCCTGAATCCTGTTGCCATAAAGGTTAAGATTTTTTCCATTAACAGATGGAACTGGAAAAGCCTTAATTGATACTGCTTGACTGGTGAAATTTTGGGAAATAATTCCTCTTATTTTAGTGGAAACAGGAAGATAAGCCTTGGATTGTCCCAGGTGTTAGTTATTACAGCAAACTTAATAAGTAAGACAAATAAAAATGAGAAAGAAAAGCAAGCCTTATAAATTGCCTCACAAAAGTATGATTGCACAGAGCGCTGCAGTGGTGTGTAGTATGAAAATAACACACTGAAAACAAGAAGGCTTTCATATTCCTTTAAGGACATTTGGGATATTCCCTTCCAGTACACATAAATAATGGATTGCCTAAACTTTATTACGTTTGTGGCAAAATTTGTCCTTCTGTCAGGTTTACAGTTCTTAAAATGACATTTGCAATTTTACCATTTTCCACAGCGGTGCTGGTTCCCTCCTCCTGGCAGTTGGCGTTTGCTTATTATAATGCTTGTTGCACCATCCTCCAGGTCTGTTTTCTTCTGCTCCCTGCAGTTTAATGAATGGCCTACGACATTACTATGGGCTCACTAATCTCCAGCTGGCTACTCTTCCACGAATCAGTGCATTTAACGTGATGACTCTGCAGGCAGTTCCCCAGTCCTAAAAATCTTGGTTTTGATAATGATTTCAATCTGGTTCAGCATTTCAGAAAGGCTGCCACGTTGCTAAGTCAGCACAGGTGGGGAAATACCCTAATCTGTCTAAAAGAAACACAGAAAGAGACAGAAAAAAAAAGTACAAAGAAGAAAATTGAAAAATCATCGTTAATGTTGCAGGGGAAAAGGAATGATGGTGTCACAATGTAGTAGAGCAGCCCTGAGACAATTAAGGGATGAGAATGTCTACGCTGATTACACTGTTACAGCTCTGTCTTCATCTCAACCAACAGCCAACCTCTGTAAAACCAAATGCCTTTCTTCTAGATTTCTATATTTTGAAGAACTTCTTAGCAAGTACTGTAAATCTCATCATCATGGTCTGTCTTCCTCACTATCGCACAGCTACCTGTTTTAGGAATCACTGGGGGACTTGTGAATCTCTTGCAAAAGAAATGTAAATGCAGAACCAAAATAACAGACCTATTCCCACACAGTTTTCAAGCAAGGCAAAGTATAGACTTGACTGCAAGCTTGCAATACTTAATTTTAGTCCTGATTATAAAATAAAATCAGGTATGTAAACCAGGAACATTTTATGTACTCAAGCTAATGTTGAGTAAATAAGTTCGCCTCCCCCACTTTCACTTTCCTTGCACAAACAAATTCAATTACCAAAACAGAGCAAATTATCCCCAGCTTCTCTTGATCAGAGGTTAGGTGTTCTTTCCATTAGATATAATTCAGAAATGCAGTCCAGTATCATAACGTGTTCCTAAGGAAATGACGTGTCTTTATTTGATTATGCTTATTGAAAATAGCTTTTTTTTTCACTACAGCCAATATATAAACTATTACTTTTCTGGGTTATAATTACTTGGTGAAAGTCAGTAATTAATCTCTTTGTTTTGCAAGATGGGCTGCACCTAACTGCACTGAGACATAGTGGCAGAGGGGAATTCATATAGTAAGGTTTTTCTCTGGAACTGTATGTAGAAGGAATTTTGCTATGCACTGGTGGTACCAAGCTCCTGATGAGACCCAACATCGCCATTTAAATAGGTCGGCCTGGAAGCATTTGAGCAGACTCTCAGATCTGCACAGGCCTCCATCAGCCCGGACAAGACGGCTCTTCTTGACCAGGCATTTCAGAGGCAGGTCAGAATTCACAGCCTGGTACTGTTGTGCTTCTTTCTGTTGTACTCGGATGGTGCCAGTCCATGTGCTGAGAACCTTTTTCTCCATTTCTAGGGTACTCACTAACTGCTGACGTGGGGAAATGTTTAACCCACATAAGCAGCGTGAAATGGGAATTCATTCTCTCAGAAAAAAACAATGAGCTGGGATTTTAATCTCATTCTGGAAATAAAGTCTGCCAGAAAAACCTTTGTCTGCACAATGAAAGAATATTGAGAGCTTCCACGTTTCTGAGAGCAAAAAATTTCAGGACACTTTTTCACAAATGAGAGTAGGAACTGAAGAATTCTGGCTGGACTCTAAAACAGATGATTATAAGTTGCTTTCATAAGTCCTTGATTTTTCCAAGCTGATACAGTATTTTTCACATTTGCTATGTAAAGATGAAATAACTAGGGTATTTATAGTGTTCTCCCCAAGAAAAACTGAAAGCTGTTGCCCACTTCTGCAGTTCTGAGTGTCAAATATAGTGATTTTTTTCAACTCTAAAGTCTGTCACCCCCTCAACCTGGTGCTGTAAATTTTAATGCTTGTTTCTATCACAGGGAAAGCTTCATCAATTTCTAGTTTGCAAGGTGTGCTCTGGAATGTCAAAAAAACCCACACCAACAAAGGGTACACTCTCCACTTCTCCTGCAAATACTGCAAGAGGGGTGGATTAAGCAATGCCTTTTGTTTAGAAAAAAAGAAGTCAATGAAAACATACATTGTAGTTCTGCCAAAAAAAGATGTTGACAATGCAAACAGAGCAGAAGTCACAGTAATCAGCAGCTCATATTGCACCAGTTCAGCAAGATTTCATCAGCCTGCAAGGTCTGACGACGCTTTCAGCACAGATGTGAGTTAGACATTTTGACCTCATACATGACTTTTCCAAGGTGACTAACCATGTCACGTTACTTCCTAAGACTCTATGACTGTCCACAGAAACTAATTCAGGGTGAGAAGTTCACAGTCTGTGCTGTTTGGTCCAGATGTATGCCCAGCACAGACCATGCTCCAGATATCTACTAGGAGATACACCATTAAAGCCTTTTCAGGGGAATGCCCCTAAAAGTCATAGTTGGATATGTACGAACACTCAAAATATTTCAATCAAAGTGAGGAGGGAAATCGAATAATGAATGGTAAGTGGGATCCAGATTTAATCCATGAGTAATCATCCTGTAAAAACATACACCTGGGTAACTAGCCAACAGAACAGGCAACTGAGGTCTTTCCTCTCCTGCTGTGCTAAATATTTCCTTCTATGCAACTTCTGTTACAGAAAAAAAATTCACTTATGCTCATATTTCCATTCTCTTATGGGTTTTGTTCCCCCCCTTTTTTTTCACTCTTGGCACATTTTTGGCTCCCAGTTACATTATAAAAAAGCAAATAGACTGCACCCCAACAAAATCATTCTGCCTTGAAGTGGCTTTTGTGTTAGTGTTCCTAGCAATTATGTTCCAAAACAAATATTCTTTATGATTTAAATCATAAAGCGGTAAACAAAATGATTCCCTGTTAAAAATCAGGGGTGTTTTGCCATACAGGGAATAGGAAGAAGAAGTCTCGAAAGAAATATTCCTCCAGCAAATATTTTTGTTCACTGAAATGTGTCACCTCCATAATTCATTCTGTGCTCTGGGTAATACACATGACTGTACTGGAAATGAGCATTTAATTAGTGCTCTAGTACAAATACCAACCTCCTCCTGTGTTAATAACTAACTTTTGGGGCTGTAAATGTTTATCAGGTAAATATCATGTAATTACAAGGATTCATCTGACCTCAGGCATGGAAAATGAGTGGGATGAATTTGCTGGCTCCATCACCCAGTGAGCCGGAGAGATCAATTGATGGCATAGCATAGTGCTAGCAGAAGATGCTAGAGGTCAAGGAAAGGCCATAAACTGGTTCATGGAGGAAGCAGTCTCAGACATGACAGTGACAAAGAACTACAGTGATTTTTATGCAGTTAAATGTCACAAAAAAAGGAATTCACGTAACAACAAAGTGATTTTTATTGGAAACATTGTGGCAGCTAGGTTCTGTGAAATAACCCAGGCTCAGTGCTCTGCACAAGGCATTTGGAGACACATCCTCCCAGGGGGGTTCAGGGCAGCATTTGTGCAACCACCAGCTTTTCAGTGTGGTGTGCACAGAGACAGGACCCTGTGCAGGCAAGAACGTAAGGTTCAGGAGTCCAGAGAGACAGCATGCAAGGAAGAGCTTGGTTCTGTACTAAGCAGTGAAGATGGTAGCTCTAGAGGCCAGAGAATTTATATGTGTTTTCAGGTGGATTTTTCACATGCCCTAGAAAGAAATTGCTGGTGCTAAATCTCCCTATTCCAGGGGAGAGACCATTAACGAGAAGGTTGCTATATGACTGGTGGTAATGGATTTATACATTTGTTTATACAAATACGCTGAATTTTTATAAACAGCTCGCATAAACCTAATCATAGTCTCAAGACTGAATTTACACACCATTTACACTGTAATTGTATGTCACACTTCTGGTAGCCACCCATGGCCGTATCTGAGTGTGAGTGACTCCAGCACTCCAAAACCCCCTTAGCAATCCCAATTTCCCATTCCCAACTTCCAGTGTGTCTGCAACTTACCATCCACTTCAGCTGCCCCCAGGCAGAATCAAACTTGGAAGAACAGACAAGACAGACAAGACAGATATCCAGAAGATGCTCTGCATCACCGTGGGACTGGCAACCTGAAGCCAAGTGAAAGTGTATCCGGTGGTGAGGAATGGCTGCAGATGATTTTTCTGACAAATCCTAAATATTGCTGTAAATCCAGCTTCAGACCACCAAATATGAAAAGCAAATTTCTGCTTCTGAGAAATCATTTCAGAAGGACATTTGTCTTAGGATACAAGTCAGCACCAACCAGTGAGAACACCTGCCATTTCCTATGTCCTGTTGGCTGATTAAACTACTCAGATAAATGAGTAACACGGATACCACCAGGAAATACAGAACCTGATTCCAATGAAAATCATGTGAACTTGGGCTAGTGTTGGAAAAGACCTATAAGATCGTAGAGTCCAACCATTATCTAGCACTGCCAAGTCCACCACTAAACTACTTCCCTAAGCATCAAGTCTACACATCTTTTCAATACCTCCAGGGATGGTGACTCAACCACTTCATGCTTACCAATGCTGGATAACCCTTTCTGTGAAGAAATTGTTCCTAATGTCCAGCCTAAACTTCCCGTGATGCAACTTGAGGCCATTTCCTCTTGTCCTATTGCTAGTTACTTAGGAAAAGAGACCAACCCCCACCTCGCTACAACCTCCTTTCAGACAGTTAGAGAGAGCAATAAGGTCTCCCTTGAGCCTCTTTTTCTTCAGGCTAAACAATCCCAGTTCCCTTAGCTGTTCCTCATAGGATTTGTGCTCTAGACCCTTCATGATCTTCGTTGCCTTTCTTTGGACATGCTTCAGCAACTCAGTGTCCTTCTTGTAGCGAGGGGCCTAAAACTGAACACAGCACTCGAGATGCGGCCTCACCAGTGCCGAGTACAGGAGCATGATCACTTCCCTGCTCCTGCTGACCACACTATTTCTGAGACAAGCCAGGATGCCCTTGGCCTGTTTGGCCACCTGGGCACACTGCTGGCTCATGTTCAGCCGGCTGTCAACAAACACCCCCAGGTCCTTTTCTGCCAGGCAGCTTTCCAGCCATCTTCATCAAGTCTAAAACCAGACACAGAATTAGGAAAGACAGGGAGACTAAATCCTGCTCCTTAGCCACGCTGGCTGCAGAATGAACATTTCAACCACTGCAGCCAGTTTCTGTCCTGCCTATATCTCTGTACAGATCTGAGATACAGCTTCCTATAACACAATCCAGATTTGCTGTTGGGCATGAAAACTCCATATACAATATATAAGGAAAATTTGGCACCTCAGAATGGAGACTAAAATTCCTCTGTGTACTTTAAGAGCTGTAGTGAGCCAGTTAACAGGACAAAGTAGACCAGAGTTGGGAAAGGGACAGAGTTTAAACTCTCCAGACATCAGCACTTCAGATCATGCCAGCAATTTAGACACTGTAGTCTCCAGAGCTGAGAATTCTTTTCTCAGAAGAAGAAGTGACCATCACACTTTCTGAGCACAGCCAGGAAAGATCAAACAATCCGTGCTGGAGCCCACCTTGTGTATGATAGCCTCGTATATAGAGCATTCACTTACAAAATAAGGCATTCGGATCCCAGGTCCTTCTCATTTCCACAGACTCATATCCACATCTTCTAAAAAAGTGCTTTAGCCACCAAAGTCTAATTAGTGTTAGGATTAGAAAACATCAGACTTCCCTCTTCATCAAAGATTTTAAATTAATCTGGAGAAGAAAGAAGGGAGATAAGACAGTGTGACTCAGCTGAATCCTCATGTGAGGACAAGATAGAAGTCTTGGGCTTTGGGTATGAACACTTTCAGTGTCCACAGTGGACCACACTGAGGCTAAGAAAGGATTGTGTGGGTAAATATACTGTTCTTTGGGACTGTTTTTTTCCTTCATTCGGCTGGATTAATCTGAACAGATGTAGGCATCTTCTCTGTAAAACTGCACATTTGAAAAAGTGAACATATAAAAGTAATTTTCATAGTCAGTGGAGATGTACTGCATAGAGACAAAGGAGAACATGCTGCAGATCAGGGTGTCCAAAAGTCAACATCCAAAATACATAAGAAGAGTTACCTTTTAAAGCACCTATACAAGGAGGGAAAATAATCTGGGGTGACCAGCTCAGCTAATGATGTCTCCAGAATAACTGGCTACAGCTACTGGTAGTCAATCTAACACTTAGTCTGTCAGATCAAGTGCTGAATGAACTGGTTTTTTATTAATCTGAATTTCTCTGTGCCTCAGTTTCCTATATGAAAATGGAGGTCACCTCATCCCACCTTGGTGGTGAAAAATAATCCTTTCGTGTTTGTGCAGTTCTCAGTTACTGTGGTGACAAGAACCTGGAAGAAGTTAGTACACTTCTGTTTTCAGACCTTGGAAGGTTTGAGAAGTGTTCATTAAATAAGACAGAGAGCTATGTCAAGAGTAAGGTAAATTGAAATATTGTTGGGCTGCCCATGTGAAGAGTACCAGTACACCAAATAAGACAGCTGTCCTGCTGAGAAAAAGTACTAATGCAGTCAAAAAATATGGTTGAATCTTAGTTCTTCAGTTCGAAAGGGAATCTAAGGTAACACAAGAAAATACTTAGTTTTTTCAGACTTCTGAATGCCTTTAATTGCAGCTTCAACATTACTTTAAATATTTTTCTTCAGATGCAATCTGCACAACAGTATATTCAGCAGTATATATCTCAAATAAAGGCATCATAATTTTACCAGACGAAAACCAGATTCAGTTGCTACACTGAAGATTTCGAAAACTGTTTTGTGATGTCACATAAGAACACAAATTTTCACCATCTACAGTGAACCAGAAATTGTGAAAAACAGCTCTATTTCAACATTGAAGTATGTACTTTTAACTCCGGCTTCTTCACAGAATCACAGAAGGGTAGGGGTTCAAAGGAACCTCTGTGGGTCATCTAGTCCAGCCACCCTGCCGAAGCAGGGTCTCCTACTGCAGGCTGCACAGAATTGCATCCAAGCAGGTTTTGAATATCTCCAGAGAAGAAGACTCCACAACCTCTCTGGGCAACATGGTCCAGTGCTCCCTCACCCTCAGAGGGAAGAAGTTCTTCCTCAAGTTCAGCTGCTTCAGTTTGTGCCCATTGCCCCTTGTCCAGTCGCTGGGCACCAATGAAAAGAGTCTGGCCCCATCCTCCCGACACCCACGCTGCAGATATTTAAAGGTATTTCTGAAGTCCCTTCTCAGCCTTTTCTTCTCCAGGCTAAACAAGGCGAGCTCCCTCAGCCTTTCCTATAGGAAAGATGCTCCAGTCCCCTCATCATCCTCGTAGCTCTCCACTGGACTCTCTCCAGTAGGCCCAGTAGGTCCTTCTTTTCTTAAAAAAGAATAATTAATATTAGCTCTTCGGAAATGAAATGGAATTTTGGGGAAAAAAAGGATACCTGTAACTCTAGTTAATTAAAAATTAAAAAAAGTATAAAAATCTAAACATTGTATTTTTTTATTCCTGAGAGATAAATGCTGGAAACACCCTAAAAAATATCTTTTTTGGAGTCACTGAAGTTGACCTTCATTTTTGTGGTGAAGTACAATTTTATGAATCCAAGATTTTTCATCTCTCTTTGAAGGCATTGGAAAAATGCTTGTTGATCAAGTTAGATCAAAATATATCCCAACATTTTTGAGATATACATGCCCAGATAGGCTTTGTGTCATATTGCTAAAAGTTTTTTGTTGACTGAGCATATGCTACTGTACAAAACACTACACAAAAAACATTGCTGATAGGATACAGCTAGCAGTGAAAGTACAGCTGAATCATAACAGGAGAGAAAGATTTTGTACGGTGATTTTGAGCCCAATCTGCCACGCTCAATCTTGGCAGGAAAACTCAAAAGTTTGTCAGGTTTTGCACACTTGGTAAACAAAGAAACATAACTATCACATGCAAAGTTTACTCTGAAAGGTGCTATTTCAGAGGTCAAAACAAGACCCTAATGGGTGGTGATGGCTGGGAGTTAACTATGACAAGTAGCAGATATATGCTTCATTGACAGTTTGTAGGGTGTAACCCCAGCCTGCAGCCAGGTCTTTCCTTCTGAGCAATAGGTGTTGGGAGAGGCAGCGAGTTATTCCGAATTCAGGTATCCAGTGCATCTCAGGATGCTCACAGATGTGCAGCTTCAGGACCACTTTCAGACACCTCCTGTCCCGTTACTTGGTGCTGTTCAAGTCCTGCCCTGACATACCATCCTCAGCGTGGGAAATGTCTCCTTCGATGTAGAGCCAGTCTGCACACCAGAGGTGGCAATGAGGGTTGTTCTTCTAGTTTCTTTACCCAGCAACCTTTCCTGTGATATGTAAAGAATATTTACTTTTATGGGATGTATGAGGTGCCCTCTGGCCTTGTTTCTGATAGTTATGCTGCACAGGAGAAATCATCCCTGTTACTAATTAGCCAGCTGGATTCAAAGGAATGTTTTGCTTCATTAAAACACTGTTGGGGGATTATTTTTTTTCCCCTCCATCTTCACACACTGAGCCTCAGTCATTTCAACAGGCACTTTCCTGTCAGACCGGACTTATTCAAGATGTTTGGTAATTAAAAAAAAAAAATGTACAAGGGAAAGAAAGAGAAAGCAGATTGTTTAATTAAAAACAATCTCTGAGGAGCACCCATTCCTCTACTTAATATTTGCTCTGAAATGGGAATGATCTTACTTAAATGTTGAACTATTCTGTTTTCGTCCTTGACTACAAAGAGAGGCACAGGCTGTTCGTGGCCTTGGCTGAGCACATGACTGTCCAAGTTGATTGATCAGTCATTCACATTAGCAAGAAGTTACCAAAGGTATGTATTTTTATGATGTTCTGCAGTATAAATTTGTTTTCAGGATCATAAAAGCATATACCTTTGACAAGTTCTCGTGAACTTCAGTCACAGAGCCATAGCTCATAACGATATTCTCTGCAAGACTCCTTTTCCCCGGTAAACTTACCCTGTCTGAACCAAAGTAAACTTTCTGCTTGCTGCTGTCAGATCAGCAGTCAGTAATCACACCTCTTACTGTGATACCCAAGAGGTATTCACGTACTTGTAGTGACACCAAAATTCAAGACAACAAGTCTTTCAATGTGTTTGCTATTCATGCTTGGCAGAGCCTGGGTACTGTGTACACTGAATGGAGAAGAACAAAGGTCGCATCCAGATAATCTATTCAGATGATGTGCTTATTTGTCTTGATTACTGAAACCATCCCTGATTACAGTGGTTAGATTCAGCTCAGGTATCATTCCCAAGTTGTATTCGATGTTTACCCATGAAGCAGTCAACCCGGTCTCCCCTCTAATCAGACAGTGGAAAGGAAGATAAACCTCTACGAGGCATCTCAGTGGGGCTAGTTTGTATGTCCATTTTCGGATGGGCTCGGTTGTGCTCTAGACCCCATTCACAGCACACGGCAACCCCAAGGGAGCCCCAGAGAAACAACTGAGATGTATCACCTCTATCACAGAGATCTCTGTTTTGACAGCTGACTCATACCACAGATATTTCAATCATTCACTCGTCTCTTAACTCCACATACTCCCGCAGTACCTTATTTTATTTGAGGCACCATGTCAGGAGGGCTGAATATGATCAGCTTGGACTTACACCTGCTAGTGCCTGTTATTACTGAAAGTTGTAAAACTGGAATTTGTCGAAGTCTGACATTAAACATACTGCCTCATGTAAACAATCCACCATCTAAGAAACCCAGGGCAGCCAGATACTTTAAATAAGACCATGAGCGAGTCTCATCTGTACCCTGTTTCTGCAGATCTCAGGATTAAGCACTTTCCCCATTTCTTCATATGAATACGTAGCTGATTAAACCTGTGTTTTGAGAAACCATTCCTCAGCGCAGCATCCTCATCTCCATTTCATTGTCTGCTGACTGTTATTAGTTATTCATCTCCTGGCTTGTCCCTTTGGTAGCAGCTGGATTAGGGAAACATGAGCCCAATAGATTCAACTTGATTTGCGACCTCAAAACAGAATCCTCCTAGTGGGAAGCTGTTGATCAGTGACATTACACCAAAGGTTATTTCCCATTTTGGGATCTGCCTGATATATTAAAGCCTTTAGTGGAAAGAACTGTGGACTAGAGTTGCAACAGTTTTAATTCCCCAGGAAAGAGGTCAGCAAGAACCCAGACACTGCAAAATTTAGAGAGCATATTTTTTCTTTACAGGCATTAGGACTGTACTGAATACAAACAAGGTCTCCTGTTTTGGTCACAGCAGCTACAGAAGTGAACTCTAACAAGAATTAAGAGCAAGTGTTATTCCTCTCTCATTTCACTATTTTGCTAAGGGAACCTGCCTGCCACCTTATCGTTAACAACTCTTTTATGCTTTAGGTTTGTTGATGCTTGAAAGCAATTTGGTGCGTCTGATTTAGACGAGGACCTAGAGTCAAACGGTGATCACTCCCAGAAGTGTCCTTCTTGCAGATGAACAAGGGCTGTGGTAACTTGTTGGGGAGCACAGTCTTTCCACCCACCTCCCCTCTTTTCTACATGCTTGCAACCCACAAATCTCCTCAACATCTGACGACTGCCAAACTTTTTGTGATAGTGCTGGCAGGAAGCACCTTTATCCTATTTTTTCTCATCTTACAGATTAATACAAAAAAACCCTGTGAAAGCCTGGGGCAAGCACACTCTTAGCTAGTTACAAAACAGAGCAGAGAAGTGTTAGTGTAAGGGAAAGCAGAGACTTTTTGCCTCAGAACAAGGAAAGGATGATTCACCTGCAGAAGCAGCAGATCAGCTTACACATAAAATTGTGAAATATGAGGTTTTGCCACAACAGATCTCAGCAAATTTTGAAAAATGAGTCTTCTGTCTATTCCTTCCTTTTGGTCTTCAAGGCCGATGAAGTCATGACAAGGACACGATGAAAACTAAGACATGGGTTTGATTGTTCCTAAGGCACTTTCAAAACTCAGGGCGCCTTTATGTCAGGTGCTGTGCCCAGTCAAATCTACAAAACAGTTTGGGTAATGAATATTTAAGCAAGTTTTTCAATGACGCATAGCCAGCATGTTGCCATAAATACACCTTAAATGCTGAGTCCCAACCCCATGCCCTAACTCTGCTCCCAACAGCTGGCTGAACTCTCCAGAAACTATGGTCAGATAAACTAATGTCTTACCCATTTAGTTTTTTATCTATAAGGAAAAGTGCAATCATATGCATAAGGAAGTGTGATAACACATAAGAAGGGAGATTCCTTTTTTCCAGTGATTTCATGTTTCAAAGAAGAGGGTTTGGAAATATCCTGAGTGACCTAGAACAGAAGATCTTTCAGCAAAAAAAACTCTCAGCTGTCTTTTGAACCTTTTCCCACAGTTCAGTCTTTTCCAAACACATTAATCTCTCTTTTTATGTGTGTCGCTCAACGGGGAGCCTAAAAATGTCTCATTATTGTAGATCTGCAATAGCTTGCTTTGTTTTGGTTTGGTTTTCTCTAAAACTCTTTTAAGCACAGAGGTGAATAAATCCCACTGTGGTTATCTTTTAGTGGAGCGTATTGTGATAGCAGAGCAGTGCATTGCTTTGTGGGAAGAAACTCCGTGATGGTGATAAAAAATCTGATAGCTTGTGTAATGCTCTCACCTGTGTCACCTAGAGGGCACATTTTTATGCAATACAGATGTTAGACCAAGAGACCTGCACAAATCATCAGTAAAGGGAGCAAAAAATGGGAAAAACAAAAGTTGTGAAGTAACAGAAGGGAACATTATGTCAGAGCTGTGTGGCAAATGCCATTTTTCCTTCTCAGCAGGGTTTTGAAGCACAGCATTAACCTTGAAATTATACTTTGCTGGTGAAGAATGAAAGATGCATAGTTTTTTTGATTTTTTTTTTTTCCCCTTTCTCTCAGAAAACATCTCCCAGAGACAAGATTATAAAAACACAGGACAGGGTCAGACTTTCTGAGATTTGCGATCACTTCACTCAAGAACTTCTAGCATAATTATTTGTTAAGCATTGACAGTTCATCAGGTTGAAATCTCTGCCACAAGACCACTTCTAATTGGTAAGTGGTACCAGGTATAAGAGAGCGAAGAAATTAGTTACTACCAAGATGGCCAGTAAAGTGATATCAGGTGCATCAAAGCAGTTTTTATGACTACATAAAGGGCTTTTTGTCTCTAAGTCCTAGATCACACTGTAGGCTTTCCCTCAAAATGAAGAGGTGACTCAGATTGCCATTCAAAACGTGGACATCTCACGATACTACCTGCTATGTCAGGGTTATCCAGAATGAACTTTATGGCTAGACAAGCTGTGCTCTGTACTGCTTCTTTAAATCTGCAACAATTGTTAGGACTGACTTTAAACATAAATCTTCTAATTTTTGGCCAAATAAAATAAATTTTAAAGAAAAAAATCCTACTCACAGTGCCTTCAGTGTGCTTGCCTACCCTGGGATGTCTCTTTCAGCATTTACCATTACTCCCCATCCATGTCTAGTCCAGTGAAAATTAGACAGGATAACAGGGTTCTGCACAGTGCTTACCGGTCTTTCACGTCTAGAATTAGGGAATTTCGAAAACTGGGATGCTTTGTCTCAGTCACCGTATGTAATACAACCAGTTTGTGGGTAACTTCCATGCAATAAATAATTTTCATGGATAAACATACATGACTTGAAAGATGCTTTATTGCAAACCCCAGCAAAGCTCGCAGATGATTTCTTACTTACTGCTGTACCGATTTTGTTTAGTACAATGATATACTGACCACATTCCCATAGGTATCACCTTTGGGTAGGAGGACCAAACCTATCACCTCCTGATCTCAGCCACATCCTGAACCTTGACCTCTCTTTATACTGATGCTATGTGCAATTCTGCTGTGAACCAGATCAGGGTTACTGATCTGGCTGAAAATAGCTTTTTCTGTCTCTTTTGGTAGGTTGATTTTTTTAGCTAGGTCAGTTCCTTAGTCAAAGTCATTATATATAGACCCATTTATTTGCAAAGCCATTTGTTGATGTGGACAGAGCTAGGATCTCTTTGTGCTGTAAAGTGTTCAAATAACAACAGCTTTAGGGTATGTCCACTCGATGATATTACTCCTGCTTGTGGGGACACGTGACAAATCCTCATGTAACTAGCTCATATAGACAAGCAAACTAATCTTAGAAACACTGATCTCCATGTGGAAGAACCCATACCCCACACCGTTAATTTTGCAGTTCTGTTTTGGTAGAGACTGAAGAGGCAATAAGCAAATGTCTGCAAGCTGTTATTCCATTTTTGACCTTTTATGATGAGAAATCATCATGGATTTACTGAGAAAGCTAGGAGGATCTTGATCTTTTCTCACCTGATTAGTTTTCCACTCTGACAAGTAAAGGGAACAGGAGTCTACAGAAGCAACGGCTCATTCCTCTTGCTATGAAAGAACACAGTCTGGGTTGAATTTCTTCTTTAGGTACATCCAAAGTTTCACAGGTGTCAGGGACCATAAATGCAGAGAAATCAAGCTGATCCTGGTAACCTGATCTATTCAGTTTGCTGCAGAAAGAACTCACAGAAATGTGTTTTGAACTAAATACATAGCACTGTGCTATGGCAGACCAAAAACCCAAACCAAAACAAACAAACAAAAGGCTTGTAATCTATTCATTTTATTTAGTACATCTTGGTATTATCCTGCATGTTCTGATTATTCCTCTGTACATCACTCCGTATCATAATTTGAGTTTTAGGGGAAAATCTTTTACCACCTTATCCATAAATCTCAGTGATGCTAAGGCACATTCTTCAGTGTTATTTCATTGTATTGCATTAACTGATATGATTTTTTAGCCTTAAATTATTATTTTTTCATCCTAGTGTATCTAATTTAATACTTGCCAAAGTAAATGTTGTTTGCCGTGACTCTTCAGAACACTGACCTTTACAGGTTCCTTGAATAAATGATAAGGACAAAAGTCATCATGCTCTGAATGTCTAGTGATTCACATGACAAACAGAAGTTGGTTAGATGCTGCTGTTTTCTTAAATAATGATTTCTGGAACCACTTTGCTTCTCTCAATGAAAAGAAATTTTGGAAGCTTGCTCAGCTGCTGCCTGGTGTGTTAGCTGATCTTTGGCTTTTAAGCTCCTTAACACTCCCAGCATCACCTTGTTACCCTCTTTCACCCCAAGGGAGACATGAGAATTTGACTGGAGCTGTTGAAACTATCTGAACACAAATAATAATCTAGCATGAAGATGTGGGGATTGCAGTTACTGCCCCCCTTCCCACTCCTGGAGATCCTTAGTTGAGGTTTCTTTGCTATGGAAGGGTGAAGGAAGTCAGTGATCCAGTGAAAAGAGGAAGGCACATGCACTGTAGACAGAATTGCCCAATCAGTGGAAGAAAGTGGACCTGTTACAGAAGCTAGTGTACATCCCTTGACATCTTTTGGGTGCTCAGACCAGCTTCGTTTTGGCTGGTTCCAGAACCACTGGAGTCCCAGGATGAATGTCAGACTCACTTTATGCCGGACAAGTATTAAGGATCTCTGTAATATAAGTGTTGGCTGTGCCTCTGCAGCACTCCACCAGATTTAGCAAATCTTGTTATAGGTCTATGTGTCCTTTCCCCAGCTTGCAATTTAGGGATAAGAAAGCCCACCCCCACAGCTTCAAAATACTTTTGGATTTAGAAAAAAGGTAGATGTGCAAATCTAATTTAAACCAAATATAATTTTGATCAAGCAACTAGTAGTCACCTGCACACACATGCTAATTACCATCTTCAAATGTAAGACTAATTAAGGAAGCCCTTAAAATTGAGTAATACTAGGCTGACACTTCTATTGTCTCAGTTTTCAACAAGAGACAGGTGCTTTGTTTTCTGCCATGTCTCTGCTTAAGATCCCCTTCCCCAATTGCTTTAGGAGTAACAGGCAAATGAGTAATAGAAAGTGCTACTGAATTCTTCTAGATTGCAAGATGTCTTGCCTGTAATTCAGTTCAAGGCGAAGATATGTTTAGCATAGATGTTTTCACGTGAATTGAATATTTAAGGTTATATGTTCAGTACAGATCTAGACAGTGTAGTGTAGACCCCTGTTTTGCTGACAAATGCAGGGATGGGATTCAATTACCAAACATAGGTTTATAGTACCATCTGAAATCTCTAGGATGCCCAAGATAGCTGCATAAGGCTGGCAGAGGTAACCCAAGATTTAAAGTGGCCCCCTCTTCTGGAGCAGCTGGAGGCAAAGCAAAATAACCTTAAGCTCCCCAAATATCATCAAATGTCTCTATATCGGCAACTTGATTAAGACCTAGGAATCTACTCAGGATGAGCTAAATTACACTCTGGAGTCTGCTGACTGCACTGAGTAGCTTTCAGTAGACCATAATGGGAGATTACACTTCTGCTCATCTGGAGGCATCTGTTGGCTAGACTGATTATAGTAGGGGTTAGACGTCTGTCTCATATGCCAACACCAATATTTTAGCAACTTAATCTACAAGCTGAATTATATACTAAAAAGGGTCTCTTCTCCCCAAGCATTAGTGGCCATGTCTGTCCAACCCTCATCTTCTCTTATGTTACAGCATTTGGTGCAAAGTGAAGAGCTTGCACATAGCCAATAATTTTATGACAGTTACTTGTTAATATTGTGCAAAATAATTGCTCATATCCATGGTGCTGAGATCAATATAACATGCTAAAGCTATCAGGATCTGCCCTTCTGAAGGAATAGATGTGTTATGGGGCACAGGCAGGAATCAGGTGAAGAAATTGAAAGGATCTCAGCCTGCAAAATTCTTTAACTCAGACCTTATGTGTAAATTTTGCTAAGGATTCTAAGAAACACCATGGCTTTCTCTAATTTCTTTCTATTGCACTAATTGCTTCTCTAAATCCTCCTCTTTCAGCTTCTGTTTGTAGTAAGTAATGCTGAGAGACAGATTTTTTTCAATATACAGCAACAAAAGGATATTTGTCAGATGCAGGAACAAAGCAGGATGCTCTTGGTTGACAACTACCAGTCCAACAGTCATAAACACTGTGCATGTTAATATCTTTCTCGTAAGGACCACTACTGTAACAGGCCAATTTATTTATCTTGTGACACCTTCAATGCTTGAGGATGCCAGGAATGCCAGGAAAAAAATCTAATAAAAATTGAGAGCATTGATAGATACTAAATAGGTTGACTAACATTATCTTCTTAATTATTTATTAGCAATGTTTTTTGCCATTATCCAAAAAGACTAATGACTAAAGTGCCTGGATTCTTAAAAAGAGCCTTATTATTAAAGTATGCTAGACTTGTTCCCAGGAGGAGCTGGTAGCGTAAGTCAACATGCAAGTAATTACCTGTAAAAAAACCACTATTTCTCTTGGCTTGTACTGACCTTTGATCTTAGGAGTAAAAGGGTTTTTCTTCATTCACCAAAGTTTTCCATTCAAAAAGAAGTGTAATGGTATCACTACACATCTTTTTAGTGAAGAGTCAGGCAAAGGGAACACTGACTCATGCTCCACAAACCAAGTTCTGACAAATCCAGAGGTGTTTCCACAGTCTGAGCACCCAGAGGAGACATGAAATTGTTCAAACTTTGAGGATATTAGGACATTTTCCTTGCAAATAGGGGAAGTAAAGGTGCAAAGAAAATATTCTAGCTCCCTGCAGACCACTTTGGGTGGCTGCTGAGAATAATAGATCTGTCCACTGTTTACCACGTTATATTTCTTGACATAAACACCTAAGCATTGATGCCTGTGCCTATCTTGCCACAGTGCCAAGGAAAGCATGTTGAAGGATTTCCCAGCTTACTCTTTTTGCAGTAGCTCAGTAAGTCAGGGTCTTGAGCCTTCTGTACACTTGAGGTCCAATACAAGAAAAAGATAATTATGGCATTGAGGGCAGCAGTTCCACCTACAGTAATTTAAATTTTGAGAAAACTGGGTTCAATCTGCTATCTTCTCTAAGCCTCTCAGGTGTCATAACTTTAAGCTACTCCTTTCTTCAAAATTTTTGAAACTCTAATCTTCAATTTGAAAACGTTTCGCAGGATAATGAGGCTGAATGTTTGACTTGACATGCACGTCAATGTCATATAGTTTTTATTCTTTTCCCACATCCCAGATCACAGAATCACAGAATCACAGAATGGTAGGGGTTGGAAGGGACCTCTGTGGGTCATCTAGTCCAACCCTCCTGCCGAAGCAGAGTCACCTACAGCAGGTTGTAGAGGACCTTGTCCAGGCGGGTCTTGAATATCTCCAGAGAAGGACACTCCACCACCTCCCTGGGCAGCCTGTTCCAGTGCTCCGTCACCCTCAGAGGGAAGAAATTCTTCCTCATATTCAGACGGAACTTCCTGTGCTTCAGTTTGTACCCATTGCCCCTTGTCCTGTCACTGGGCACCACTGAAAAGAGCTTGGCCCCATCCTCCTGACACCCACCCTTCAGATATTTGTAAGCATTTATAAGGTCCCCTCTCAGCCTTCTCTCTTCAGACTGAACA
>Ga0065711_1037652_pt1 | contig 19610 bp, 17 predicted proteins | sample Hoacrofraction12_FD_59098 | JGI IMG/M metagenome (GOLD analysis project Ga0065711, IMG submission 59098) | Hoatzin crop microbial communities from Cojedes, Venezuela - Epithelial fraction 12 v2 (version 2) | ecosystem: Host-associated > Birds > Digestive system > Esophagus > Crop | place... | reverse complement strand
CCCCCCCCCCCCCCATGATGGCTGAACTGAATTTGCAGCTTAGTGTTCCAAAAAGGAGCTTTCCTCCTCCCCTCCTGCCTTCCAAATCTCTTGTGCTAGCTCTGGCACTCGTTTAATCACATGGTAAACTGATTCAGCTCGCTAGAATGGCAGCATACTATTTTTTTGCCAGGCTATTTTTCTGTTGCTGCAGTGAGATGAATTGGATTATTGTGCAGTCAGGTATGTGCTAAATTTGGCAAAAGGTAAGTGGCAGCATGATGGGATCTGAGAGGATGGAGTGGATATGGTAGGAGAGGTGTGAAGGGAGCCAGGAGCAGGACCTCCGCTTCTCAGCAGTGTCAGGCAGCTAGATTGGCTTAGGATCTCTGGCGAAATGGCACCCTGAGGTTGTGATTGCTTGAGGAAAAATAGCTGAGGCAATATTACCTGCTCTTGAAATTGTTTGTTGCAACAGAAAACATACATTCCATCAGCTTTCCAGCTCCTCCTAAATGAGATGGCAGCAGCAGAAAGTCCTTAGCATGGAAACCTGTCGCGGTACCTTGACTGTTTCTTTTGTACATAGGTGTTACGTCTCATTCGTGCTTTTTGTGGCTGTAGAAGTTCCACCTGTTCTGTTAGGCAGTACGTCTTCAGGTACCCAGAGACCAAAGGAAAAAATGCAGATAAAGCTTGGTTTGTTTTAAGCAGAGTAACCCACCATGAAATCAAGGGTGATTTTTTTTTTTGATCTGCAGTAGCTAAAAAGCTAAATGGAGTGTCAGGTGTGGATTCTGACAAAATCTGAAAAGGCTTGTCTGCACTGAGATACCAGCAGAGCATCTACTTAAAAATAGCTATTTTTGTGAGCACTTTGGTCTGAAATAGCGGGCTTTGGGGTAATTAATCTGCAGAGTACTGAACTACTGGTGCAGAGTGGGTTTTAGGTTTTATTTCCGTTGGTGGTTGTTTATGGTTTACTGAATTGTGTTGATACTGTCTAGCTTTGGAGTTTTTCATGTGGTTTATGTGTTTGTATTAAGAGAGCTTGTACTATATAAGTAAGCCTCCTGTCACTTGTTCAAATCCAATTAAATCAACGTTTGTCAGTGACATTGAACGGGGGACAGCGTTTATTGGCCTTTGTCAGGGAAACGGGCTCTGCAGTTTTGTTCCTCATACTGTACTGCTGCAAGAGAGGTCACATCGTCTCTGCTTTTACCCTTTGCTCCTCTGTAGCTGAATACTTGAGATGCCAATTAATCTCGCTTGGAGGGAAATGTGGGCAAGAAGTACTGCTCAGTAATATATGCAAGTGGAGCACTTGCTCATCGTTCTGCCAGCTGCTGGGTGTGCTGTGATCTGACTCCTCCTCGTCGCTCGCCCAGGGATGATCTTCTGTTTTGCTGTCAGCAGAGAATGAAGCTGATGTGAACGTGCTTCACATCGCCTGGGCCGGCTGCTGGGGGAGAAGTGGGGCAGGCGTTTGTTCTTAACAGCACGCCTCGATTTTTGTGTGTGTGGTTTGTTGTGCAGTTGATTCTCTCTCTGTGAGAGAGTATTTTGACTTTAGAGCTGAGTGAAAAGGAGGGGAAAAAATTTCATGGTAGTTTCCAGTCCTTATAAACTCGAGATGTGGCAGTTCCTGCCAGAACAGTCTTCATTGCTCAAATACTGCAATTCCCCTGTCTGCGCAGTAGCTGGTTGAACTGCTTCTGAAGCCAGGGACATTTTACGGGATAGAATGAGCAGATACTGTCTCCAGGGGATGTTCTGGCATGTGATGATGTACGTTTGTAGGTCTTGACATGCTTATTTCTCCGAGCGGATTGTTTGATGACAGAATCATCAAGGATGGTCACTGTCCCCTGGTAAAGCCTGGCTAAAAGCTTTCCTAAGTAGTGGACATAGCCGGAGATGTAAAGCGGGAATGCTATAGATGTATGCAGTGTCTATCTATAGCTACAGAGCGAGCTGGACGGTCACCGATAATCCGGGAGCTGCTGCAGACCTGAACTGCTGCGGCAGCTGGGCAGAGGCTTCTTCATGTCTTCTCATTCCCACTCTTGAGAATACTCCGAGAGTTTTGTAGGAGCATGTCGGAACACTTCATTAGATCAAAACTGTAGTACCTGTTTCTTTCAGAGGTCAGCTGGTGGCCTGTGGGAGAAGGTTAAGCCTTGCCAGTGTGCATCATGCTCTGTGAACCAGACGCCACACCACCAGCGTCTCGGTGGTTCCGTCTCTTCTGGACGCACTGGTGCAGGAAAGCTCAGCAATCCGCTGTATCCGGAGAGTCTAATCGCACAGGCGAGAATATTCGTCATCCTCAGAATGTCCTTATTCCGCAAGGAGTGTGCTTGCAGGGACTGCAGAGTTAATTAGTTCTGTTGATTGAAGGTTAACTCTTTCAGTTAGCTCTTATTCAGTTCCATGAACCCGCTGCCCAGCACTTCCAACCCAGAGATACCATTTGTGTGGCCCTCCCTTCCCTCCCTTCCCTCCTTACTTCCGTTTTGGTTTTGGATTTTTTTGAATGATCTGGAGTACATTTCAGTGGACATCTGCCTTACATAGCTTGTCAACACCACCCATGATGTGGGTGCTTGTCAACACCACCATGGATGTGGATGACACTGTTTCTGGGATGATTTCTGGACTTTCTCACTGAGAAGGAAGCTGGCCTCCATCTAGAGAAGCTGGTGGTGGTTTGACTGCACTTTGGCCTATGTTACTTGTACTTGCTCTCAGGCATTCGTGCTTACCTTCTGTTTTTTAAATTTACCAATAATTCTTAAAGCAGTTGCAAAACTGTGTAATTATTAGCATGTCTTTCACTGTTGTCTAAAGGACTTTTTTCCATCTCCTTTTCTACCCTCTATTTGCTTCGTTTGATGAGAGCATCTCGCGTGTGTGCCTGTGTTCGTTTCAGTGACAGAGAAATAGAGTGTGTGAAGAACAGACAAAACTTCACGCTGGTTAAAGTATTTCCACTTCTAGTTAATTATAACCTGGAAATCCTCTCCTAAGTATAGGCTTGCTTGAGCTATTATTAACATTGGCTTTATAGAAATGCCTTTGATTTAAGACAGACTGTTCCCTCGTATTTGCTCTTCTGCCAGAGGAAGCGTGTAACTAAAGGCTGTGTCGAATTACTGAACGCAGTTCTTTTTCTCCCTGCTTTGCTCTGTCAAATTCTTTAAACCTCAATAATTTGCTTACAGTTGATAGCTAGTTACAGTTGTGCAGCGTGGTTTAGGGTACATTTTAATCTGAGAAATCCCATGACTTTGTTAAAACCGGCAGCCTGGACGCGTAGTATTGTGCTCGGCTTGTCGGTTTGCCCAAGATGGGGGGTTGGGGAGGGTCGGTGCTGGGATGCAGCCCCTGGGCAGGGGCTTGGTGGCACTTTTCTCCACTGAATCTGTATGGAAACGTTTCCTTCGTGTTTTGATGGAAGAACTCCACATCTTTCCGGTGAAATCCACGCGTAAGGTAGTTTCACAGTTGCATCACTGTAGCTTGAGAATCCAAAGGTTAACTTGTATATTTGGGCTTAGGCAAGCTGTTGTGCTGCTGGGCAGGTACCTAAGGCATCGATGTTCCCTGCGGTTTCAGGTGGTCGAACTAGGATCATAACTTTTCACAAATTCCGTCTCCTGTGAGACAAATACATTGTGTTTACAATGTCTGCATACTTAAGTGTAATCTGGTCCCAGCAGGGCTCCGTTATTCCTTGTAAATATACTGATGTCATAGATGAAAGTTGATTTACTTTTTAAGTTTTTTTTTTTTATTTTTTTTAAGTATCTCTTTAGGGATTTGCTTGTAACCAGTTAAATGTATTTGACTGTCAGTTGAGTATCTTTGGTAGCTAAGGCTGGGCTTAAAGAAGCAGGAAATCACACAAATATGAAGACTGGGTTGGTTTTTTTGGTGTAACATCTTAGTTTTCTACCCTGACAAAATTCTCCTTGGACCAGAACTAACATCTGAGCTGCGGCATGTTGTTCAGCTTGGTGACCTGGCTGAAAACTCGCCCCTGGGAGAGGGGTTAGGAAAAGACTTGCCCATATTTTTTTCTCCATTGGTAGGGGAAAATTGGCTTTCACATAGATTTTTGTTACTGGGAAATCCCTGTATATCTAAAGGATAGTATTTCATAGTTCATGTTCGGGCAGTCTTACAGTCTTGCCCAAGCAGAAGATTGGTTTGAGTGGGTTTTTGTCATATCATGTTCTAACATGTCACATAACCGTGCTATTTCTGAATTAAGAGTCACGGATTTTCTTTATTTTATGTATTTACTTTCACACTACTAGAAGGTTTGCTAGTAGAGGTTTGTTTGGGATGCAGAGTTCAGAGTTGTTCTGTTGCCTGTTTTTAACTGGGTCGTCAGTGTTTTATGGGGGAGAGAGGGTGTCTCGAGGACACAAGACATGAAAGCATTCCTTTGTGGTGGGCAGTGGAAGTAGTGTGGAATGGGCAGTTGTGCCTGCAGAGGGATTTCTGCTTCCATGGGAGCGTGTTCGCAGCTGGCCACTGAATGTATTTCGACTTTTCTTAACTCTGGTAAGAGGAATTTCGCTATCTGGAAATAGTAGCCAGTCATCTAGCGCATGCAGTTCTGCACAGGTGCAAACAGAGGCTTCTTTGGGATGTTTTTTTGGGGGGAGGTGTTGGCTTTGGGTTGGAGGGGTTTTTTGCTGTTTTGCTATTTTTAATGTACTAATTATGTGCTTGCATTTTGTAGCTCTGGCTATGGGCCTGTGTGTTGCAATGATAGCCTTTGTTCGGCTGCCGAGCCTGAAGGTTTCCTGCTTGCTACTCTCTGGGTTACTAATTTATGATGTCTTTTGGGTAAGTGTTTTGTTTAGTTTTGCTAAAACTGTTTTTATCCTTTGGATTTGTAATGGGCCTCTGGCCATTTTTACAGGAATTGTACTAGTATGAAGTTGATGAAATCTGGCAAAGCCAGAAGACGGCTTCATTGCTCCATTCTGAGACGTTAAAGTCTGTAGCAGGATATAGAATTGTTTCCTCGCTGATTAGTTGACAAAAGAAGAAACATGATTAGAATATTTCAACTTTGGTATATTACTAAAAAAAAAGACATTGGACCTCAAATTTGGAAAGCCTGGCTGAAGATCAGAACAAGCATTTCCAAGTAAATGCAAAGCCTTATCCATGCCTGCACAGTGCCCACGTGCCAACTTCTGATTAGCTGTGAAAGGTGCAAAACAGGAACGCAAGCTGATTTATAGCTGGTAGTGTTGGCATAAAAGCTACTGCACTTTACAAGAAACCTGACAGAATATATTTTGTAATACTGAAAGGATTTTGTTTTGCCTTGGCGTAACACCAAGCGCTGCTCCGGGGAAGCGCTCGCTGACAGCCAGTCGGTTTCCCAGTGTGATGAGCTGTAGCGTAAGAGCCTGTTTGAAACAAGTGTTGCATCATTCCGTTTGTGAGCGAGCACTGCACTTACGCCTTCTCTGCTTTCAAGCTCTCCCATATTTTCAGTATCCTGTTACCTGCCTCTGTAGTCCTGGACTACCTGCTTGTGGTCCAGACAGATCCTTTGCCAAAGGGTCTCTATCTGTTGATCAGTATCGTGATACCAGAAAGTACATTCCAGTTGTTCTTGAGGATTAATAGTGAAAAAAACTTTGTGCGAATATTTGAAATATATTTTGCCTTTTGTCATCATATATACACCATATGTACGTGGAAAAGTTGGACAGTATCGGGTTTTTTTCCTTCAGTAAGCAAAGCAAAAATACATGCAGCTTTGAGTTGCTCTATAATTGCAGTTTGTAATTTCTGGTGGTTCCCTTGCTCTGCAGGTCTTTTTTTCTGCCTACATCTTTAACAGCAATGTTATGGTGAAAGTGGCTACACAACCAGCTGATAATCCCCTTGATGTTTTATCCCGGAAACTTCACCTGGGACCAAATGTGGGTAGAGACGTTCCCCGTCTGTCGCTGCCCGGTAAACTTGTATTTCCAAGGTAAAATCAGCAGTTCTTTTACTGTATTGTATAAGAAAAATTTTCCCTTACTGTACTTTTCAGTAGCATTGATTCTGTTGGAAAAAATCAGCTTAGTTCCCCGTTCAGTCGCTCCCTCTTCATGATGAAAAGCTGTGTAGTGAGTAGTGAGGGCTGGACACTGCATTTGCTGACTCGTAGTGTGCAGAAATGATGCTGATGAGGTCAAGAGGTGGCCTGTTCAGAACGGGATACGCTTTTCGACATACGTGTGGGTTCTGCAGTTCAGTGACTGCTCTTGCAGGGTTTGTGACCTCATGGTTAAAAGCAAAAGACCTGAGGTTTATTGTAATGTCTGAAGAGTCTTGATTACTGCACAATTGCAAGTGATTGGGGAGGGAGTTAGAAACGGATCCAAGCAGGGACGGCTTACCAGGTGAGTGCTGCGTTGGAGGGGGATTACTGCACATCTCTGCTGCGGGGCTCCTTGGCGTCTCGGGCTTTGAACCAGATGCGTTGTCCTGGTTAGGCAGTAAGCTCCCGCGCGTCAGCCGTTGCGCAGGAGGTGATGTTGGCATATTTACTCTATTCTGTCTTTAGATGTTGGGATGCTGAAATTGCAGAGATTAGGAGTTGATTGTCTGCAGTGATAAAACCAAAATTGTTCATTTTGTCAACTTTGTGATAACTTAATTTGGCTTCGTTTTCATGGAAAAGATCTTGGATTTAAGAGAACGGGCAATTCTAGTTCTTAATCCGCTTATCAATTTGCTCTTTTTTGGGAGTCTGGAGACTATAGTTTTCCGTGTGTTTTGTCTGAGTGAGGCCAAAGATCTGAGAAGTCCATAAATTGAGTTATTGCCTTGTATTGGAGGTGATCTGTGTGCACAGGAATGAAGGTGCAGTGTCTGTCGATGGCAATCAAACAGGTTGATAAAGTGGTCAGCTGGTGCCTCCTGTCAGTGCTTAGAAGGTTGAAGCACCAAGCTGATGGATCTGCTTCGCTGAGTGGGTTAAGAGCACAAGCAGCTTAAACACTACAGATAGAACTAAACTGGTTTGGAGCAACATGCCATTGCTGTCAGAATGGGTGTGCTTTACCACAGCTGAGGTGGTGGTGAAGTCACGGAGGAAAAAAACCTTCAGTAGCCAGCGCTTAGCTTCTGCTGCATCAGAGTTTGCTGGTAGCAAGAAGGGGCGTGCAAAATGACGCGCAGAAGCACAGTGGAGGAGTCTGGAGCATGTCGCTGCTTGTCTTGGGCACCAACCCAATTTCAGCTGCTCTCTAGTTCCACAGGCAGCCACTTCTCTATGCTGGGGATCGGAGACATTGTGATGCCAGGTCTCCTGCTCTGCTTCGTCCTGCGTTACGATAACTACAAAAAGCAAGCCAACAGCGATTCCTGTGGTGCCCCAGGACCGGGGAACATCTCTGGGCGTATGCAGAAGGTCTCTTACTTTCACTGCACACTTATTGGATATTTTGTAGGTGAGTAATTAGTTTAATATGGATAGCTGCTTAGTGAGCAGAAGTGGGATTACTGTAGTACGTTTAAAAGATGATGAAAGCAAGTGTAAAGAGGCTTTGAGAGAACGCTTGGTTATGTTCTTTTTTAATCCTCCTCTCTCTGGGTTTCATTGGCATGGTGTAGGGAGAAAACCCTTCTGCAGCCGCCGCCTTAAGATTTGTTGTTGTTGTATTTTATTTAGAGGATGAAAGAGATTATCAGTGTATTTTTGTTAGCGACATTTTACACTTTGCTTTACTAGCATAGAAGGTGTCGTAGCTCATACCCTGGTTATGGGAAAAATGTGGGAGTTTCTAGCTGGATCATGCCGTGCAAGAGTACGTCTAGGTAATTCATCTTGATAATTCCTGCTTTTTTATATTCTGCTGTTAATGTGTATGATCCTGTGACATTTTAGTACATACGGAAAATCGTCAGTCGTCACAACTGGCGTGCTGTTCAGAATTTGGTGTCGCCATCCCTCTCCTCCCTCACATAAAACTGTTTTTTCTCTAAGGTCAGGACGTGTGTGTGCCTATCCCGACTTCCTGCAGCCCTTCTGAGGATGAAAAGGAGAGATCATTTCCTGCCAGTAGCCTTCCTCCTCCCACCCCAGCCCTGGCTTTCCCCCCACGTTCCCTCTGGGAATGCAGTGTCCAGGCAGATCCCTGGTGGTGTGCACGGCCCGTCCTCAGCCCCGTTTCTCAGGCTGGGGCCCTCAGACTGCCAGTCACCGGAGCTGCCGGCACCAGAGCAGTGCTTCAGCGCGGTGCATTCAGCTGCCTCCCCGTCGCCTGCTGGTGTGTTTCGGTTGAGCTGTTCTTAGCCTAGTCTTTGAGATTCAAAACTGGAGCAAGTGGCTGAACACAGCCTCGTATTAAAACAGAATAGTTTTTCACTGTTTTGTTTTAAATCTATCTGGGGAGACCGAAGCACAGACAAGCAACTTTTCCACAGCCCGTCTCTTGAAATGGTGGGGAAGGGAGCCGCTTGTGGATGAAACGATTAGAACATCCATATGCAACCTCAAGGTATTTAGAGTCACTTTCTTCTTTTACAGGTCTATTAACTGCAACAGTAGCTTCTCGTATTCACCGGGCGGCCCAGCCTGCCCTACTCTATTTGGTACCGTTTACTTTATTGCCGCTCCTCACCATGGCCTATTTAAAGGTAAGGCAGGATTGCGTATCCGCAGCAGGAAGCTCGGGGGGTCTGCTGGAAGCGGGTCTGGTGCTCTTGCCGTGGGCAGCAGCTCTCGTGAGGGTGTGCGTGTCCTTAGCAGCCCCGGCCAGAACCAAGGTACCGCTGCGGTTGGGGTGAATCTTCTCTTCGGAGGATGAGTAGCCTAGAGACGAGTTCCTGAAATAGGAGATAATTTATGTACATAAAGTACCAGTCATTATAAGCTAACCAAATTATGAAGTATTAAATGCTGTTTTAATTAAATAAATGAATTTGTCCTTGCCCAGCTGGTCATGAAAGAACGTGTACGCAAAGTTTGAATGGAGACTGGAGGGGCAGATCCGTGTTTACCTCTTTCCAGTCACCTGTTCTGAACTAAAATTTTAAAAGGTAACCTTTGCTGTTACAGGCTGTGGTTGGAAGGCACATCTAGCACTCTGCAGGGCAGAGTGTCAGAAAGGGCAGAATTTTCCACCTGCCTAAATATTTCCTTCTCACCAGAAACCCATTTTAGGTAGATCTGCCCCCAAAATAAGACGTTCTGGCCTGACAGGGAGAGGATTTATTTTTTACTGTCTTTATTGTCATTTGCAAAACAGGCACAGAATAGATTTGCTTTAAGACATGCTTGCAATTATCTGTGCATTTTACAATCCGAGTTCTAAATGGGCTTTCAAGTCTCTGAGGGGGTGGTCCTTCTGCTGTCTTCCTGCCTAGGGCGATCTACGTCGCATGTGGTCTGAGCCTTTCCACTCCAAGTCCAGCAGCTCCCGTTTCCTGGAAGTATGATGGAACAGACAGAAAGTGATCTGAACTTCTGCCTTGGTCCTTTTCACTTTAACTTGTGGCTTTGTCGTCTCCGGAAGCTGGACTGGCTGGTACCTGGGAGGGTACCAGTTACAGGACTTGTATGAAAGGACTTTGTAGTAAAAGGAGGAAAAGAAAAAGCAGCTCAGATCCTGGAGCTCCGCGTGACTCCGTATCTCCCTGCAGATGTGGAACTGGGGACCCGTTGTGCGGCTGCAGCCACTTCCCTCTTTTCCTCGCTCGGATGGATTAGTACCAGACTATTACCTTTGTGAGAGAGGAAGAGACAGACTTGACAACGGCTTGAAGTCGTTCAAAAACTTGTGAACACTAAAAGAAAAAATGGTGAAGCAAACCGAAGCTTCTTCAGAGAACCCCTCCTGTACATTGGGACCAGTTTCCTGCTGGACTTCGGTTTTGAAAAGAACTGAGACAGAAGGTCTTCTGTCATGATATTGGGTTTTTTTGATTTATTAAATATTTCCTGTGGTGTGAGGTTACTTATTAAATCCACAGACATTGAGTGACTTCTTGCAGTATACATATAAAAATTTGTTGTAACAAGTTACATTTCCACCCAGATGTCATGTTGCAGTGAAAAAGGGCACGATTTTTATACATATATATATACACACATATAGATATATATATGAATAAATAAAAAGGAAAACCTGCTAAGATCATGCGATGTAGTAGACAGGGGCTTGCTGTAATTTTTAGCATGTAGAGCAGTTTACTATGGCTTTCTTGTATATGGATCTACAATGAGCTGCTGTTTCCCCCCTCCTACACCTGAACCTGCAGTTTAAAAACAAGCGTAGTCTTCGTACCGATTGTACTCATGGACTTTAGGGGATATTCGATTTGATCAATGTAGCAAACCAGGGAAGAAAAAAGTTCAAACCCAACTCTGTTCATCTGAGGGGGGAGGGGTGGGGGGTGGGGTGTCTTTTTTCTTTTTTTATCTTTTTTTTTAATTTTCTTTTTTTACAAACAGCTCCCTTGCAGGTTTTTAGTAGTTCGTTCTTGACCCAGTGCATGTATTATAGCAGCAATCGTCTTTGTGCTTTCTGATCATAGTAATGTATCACTTGTAAATACATTTTTTCTATTTTCTATTTTTTTGTATTTTTTGCATTTTGTTTCATTAGTGTGCTGTATTTTTTCCATGCCCCTGCCCCTTAAAGGAGGAAAAAAAAAAAAAAAAAGGAAAAAAAGAAAACTGTCCTTTACTGTTGTGACTTGGTTGGAATTTGTGTGTTGACTGGTTTGTACCTGTAACCTGTTAAAATGTGGATTTTATTTTACTGTTTTTTAACCCAGCAGTTCCAGTTCTGTTGTTTTATTGACGGGCAGGCTTCCCTGAGGTAACCAGAACTCCTTTCCTTTAACGTACTCTGCCAGGCTGGGGTTGGCGAACTCTCCCGAGAGCTCTAGCTCTTGTTGGTCGGACAGATGCCGAGAGCCGATAGTTGACCGGCAGGAAAACAGGAATGTCTGAGAGTGAACCGGACTGAACGTGCGGTACCACGACTTGGCGGCATGGTTGCGCTGCAGCAGGTAAGGAGGCTTCAGTGACCGTCTGGTCCTGGCTGCTCTGTCAGATGTCGCAAGAAGAGCGTGTTTAGCGAGGGAGGAGATGTTGTCGTGTGTGTGTCCTGACATGAATTAACGTCTCCCTCTGTTCCCAGGCAGGTCTGTCCCTGCTTGAAGGCGGAGAGGCTGACGGGGCTGACAGCCGCTGGGCCGGCTCGAACAGATCTCCGAGACAGGTAAAACACCTGCGGGAACAGGAAGTGGCAGCAGCACGGCCCTTCGGGGCTCTAAGGTTTAGCGAGTGGGGGTGGGCGGCTGTGGCAGCGGGGGGGATGACTTTAGTAATTCCCCCCCACACCTCATATCTTTCACTTAGTTGAAAGCATTTCCTCTAGCGTGTGTCCGCAACGCTGTCAGGTAACCATCACGTTTCAGTGAAGCTTTATTTAATGAAAAATTAAAAATCTGCTTTTCATAGCAGTGTTAGGTCCCAGACTTGCAGTCAGCTTGGGACAAAAAAAAAAGGCATTGCTTTTCAGCTACACACCTCAAACTTAAGGTGAATAAAGTACTGAGGAGGGTATTTGGAGAGAGAAAAAAGACACCTTCCCCCTGACCCGCTTCCAAGCAGTGGAGTAACATCTTTAGATCCAGTTTGCTGCTGCATTGTCTTCCCACCCCTCCACCCACCTGACAGCAGGGCACATCTCAGGCGCTTTCAGCTTCTCGGGAGTTCCCTCCTGCCTTAGCAATGAAAATAAAAGGTCTTTCTCTGGTTTGCGGTGGCACTGTTTAGTTCCTGCCAGGGAAGCGTGCCTATTCATGATTTTCTACATTTAAAAAGCATTCTGGAAAAAGTTCGAGAAGTTCTAATTGACAAATGCTTAATGAGAATTAATTCAGCTTTCTAGAAAGATCTCAAGTCTTCCTTTTGAAGCTGTATTGCCCTCCTGCATGCTGTGCGACCTTCCGACTGGCACGGAGCTGGAGGCAGCCCCTTGTTCCTGGGCTGCCGGGCTGTGCCTGCCGCGCTGAGCTGGCTGCCCGCGCCCTGGGAAGCGTGCCCCTGCCAGGGGAGTGGGGCTGGGCCTGCGGCAAGAGGACTCTCAGCCGGAGTGTAACTGGTCTAAGCACCAAGCTATTGCACTTGCAGAGGGAGAAGTGTTCTCCTGGGTGTTGTCAGAAAGTTGAAGCTGTGAAGCCTTGTCCCACAGCTCTCCCAGCTCAAACCTCAGCATTCGGGGGTGAGGAACGGATCCCTACCTCGGCACTCGGCTGCGGGGCCCTCTCTGCACGGACACACCTCTTGTCCTTGCTCCTTCCACCTGGCTGACCACGCGTCTTCTCAGCACGAGGAAGAAACTGCACATGCTGCTTCAGGTCCTCTGGATTGCTGGAGGCCGCCGAGGGTTCCCTGTGCCCGTGGGGTCCGGCACGGCTGTTCGTGCCTTCCTGGTTTCACGTTCTGTTGAACTCCTTAAGAAACAACTTGACACAATGTCCTGCAGTGAGACCGCCAAGCCCTTTCTTCTGAAAGGTGTCAGGAAAAACTATTTTAACCATTGTTTAACTAACGTGAGCCTTCTTGTAAAAAGATACTGGCAAACGAGTGCTAGAGGGTGTTTATAGCAGAGTTGTCAGGACACGGACTGGGAGTGTAATGTACAAACCTGAGAGCAACGCTGCAGCCAGTTTGCTGCGGCGTCTTTGGGAATAGTCAGCGTAGAAATTGTGGTTTGTGTTCTGTCATTTCCCTAAGGTGACGCTTAGCCTTGCAAACACCAAGTTCAGGAATGACCTGGGGTTGTCTGGCCAGCCAGGGCAGGTGAAGCACCCCAGAAATGCGTGCTGGTTGTGCTGTCTCTGTACCGGCCGTCATCAGACCCGCGCCCAGCCCAGCCGCGAGGCTGTCCCACGCTGCCTGCGCAGGCTCGGGAGCACGCCGCGGTGGCCGGCGCTGCGCTTTCAGTAGTGTGACATTCGGAAGCCTTTTGCCGAGAGGAACATTTCCTGTCGAGTGTGGAAGTATGGCGTCTTCTGGGAGAAAGGAGCAAGCAGTCATTGAGGCAACCGGGAAATACATACCGATGGCTGGGTGCCTTCCCCAGCTTCGCACTGACCTCCTTGGAGGAGGACGTGGAGGGAAGGCTCCCAGGAATTTTTATGTGAGTAGTGAGTGAGTGGACTTTGAAATTAATTTGTAACTGAACAGTAGTAAAGTACATTTGTCTTTCAAGTTGCAACCCTGTCACATTTTCTTCTCTCTATTCCACTGCTTCCTCCTGTTACTCTTATTTCACATTTTTGCTTCAGGATGTCTTTCAGATTTGATGTTTCTCCTGCTTTCCAAGAGCCCCAGCGTAACCTGAATGTGTGGCTGTTGCCAGGTCTGTGTGTAGAATGAGGGCTCTCAAATTGGGCAAAACAAAACTTCATTTAAAATCAAAATAATTTGTCCTATTTTTCTTTTAGATAACACCGTCGGAAAACACTCGTAGAGGTGAGTGTTCTGATGTGAATGCAGTACTACAGCTATTTCAGCTGAGCCCTGTAAAACCTCTTATATGCTGCTCAAACCTGGGAGGCTGGGATGCCGCTTCTGGGTTTTTTGCAGTTGTGTGAAATGGTGAGGTGAGCCTGGTCCCGCGGCACTCTGAGCCGGGCAGATGCTTCTGAAGGGGATCCTGACTCCAGGCAGCTCCTCGTTGTTGGCCAAGGCCATGGCTCACATCTGTGCTCCCCAGGAAGAGCGAAGCGTTCCTCACCTGCGTGTGCTTCAGTGTGAGACCCCAGAACAGCTCCGCTCGTCCTATTGTCTAGAAAGAGACTGAGCTTTATGTATGATGTAAAATACAGCAAATGGGGAAGGGAGGAGTAACTCCTCATTACTGTGTTTTCTAAGAAAGGATTCTAGCTGGGGCTCCCCCTGCTTCCCTCCCAGTAGTCTGCCTCATAACCAGTTCCACGTACGGTATTAGAGCGCTGTGGGGCAAACCCCGCGCTGTCGCTGCAAGGCGTAGCTGTGGCTTACCTCCTTCCCCGCCTCTTTCTAATTTATGTATGACCTGATTTTCCTATCTTGGTGCCCAAGCTTTTCAATGTTGGCTGAGTTTGTACGCTGATAAAAACATCTGGCTTCACCTGTAAGTCGAGCTGCCTCTCAGAGGAAAGCCTGGCCCTACCCAGGCCTGGCCAGGTTAGCGCGGGCCGGGGGTGGCTCTTGGCAAGAGCTCCCTTGTTACTGCTGCAAAACTTGTTTCTGTTCCGCGCTTTCAGCAGTTCTCCTCTGGAACAGCCTTGGGGAGCAGAGGCACGCCATTACAGCCAGGATGCTCTCAGCCAGCACCAGCGAGGAGCAAGCTCTTCGTGCCCTGCTCTGAGTGAAGCCAGCGCTCTGCTCGGAGCTCTGGGCTGGTCACCCCGGAGCGGTGCGGCGAGCAGAGCTGCGTGACTGGTGACCGATCCCTCGGGACCTGTGGCAGCAAGGAAGGTATTGGAAAGCTTTTGTTTGAGGGACTTTGCACCCTTAAAGAGTGGTTGTTTTAGGTAATAACAAAAGGGAACTCTAACAGAGCATCTTGAGCCCTTCCTAGGCTCACGAACCTGACTGGCGTGCTGTGCCTCGACCAGTGCTTTCTGACCAGCTCCACCCTTCTTGTACTGCGCTGGTGTGCGGTGGAATGTGACACAGGCTCTGGCGGAGGCGCAGCGCTCAGCAGGTCAGCATCAAGCGTGCGGGTGTCAGCCAGGGCCGCTCTGGTACCCACGTCGGAGCTAGCGAGCAGCTTGTTAACGAGGTGCGCGGGGCGTGAGCGGGGTGTTCCCAAAGGCAGGCTCCCCCCAAGAGCGGCCACTTACTCGATGCTCCCCCGCCCTGTTCTCTGCAGAAGGTCGGTGTGGGGTTTGGTAGCACTGGTGTGCAGGAGCTCTGTCAGCTGAGGTGTGCATCGCTGCTCTCCCCCGTGGCTCAGCCACGGGGTGTGTACAGGGCCCTGTGCTCTGGAGAAGAGAAGCTGCAGTCATTTAGAGCTGGTAAGTGAGGGAGGCGTGACGGTGAAGAGGAGCAGGCTGAAAGCGCTGGCGGTACGGTAAAGCAGATCTAGGAGGAGCAGCAAGATGAGCAGAGGGGCAGCAGTGCAGCAGGCGTGGCCTAAGCGTGACCCACTGCTGCGGGTCCCTGGGGAGAGAGCTGGGCCTCAGCACACGAGGCAGTGAAGACAAGACCTGAACACCAACGCTGCCTTCCTGAGGTCCTCGCGTCCTTGCAGCCCGCAGCCTGGCAGCTCCTGTTCTAGCTGAGTGGCTGCACGGAGAAATAAGTGTAAAATAATCCCACTTTCTCCCCACAATCAGAGGTATGAGCCTTCCGCAATCATCAGCGCGGTGACACAGGCTGCAAGCAAGCTCGGAAAGTGTCTCTCCGTGCGTAGCAGCCCTCCGTAATTTACAACACGGTCACAGTCACTAGAATGGTTTTCCAGTACACATGCTCCCGTTGAATTCCCTGCCTGGCTCTGTTTCTGTTAAGCCTTGTGTTGGCGAGAGCAGGCAGGAGAGAGTCAAGACTTGCAAGCCTTTGCCCCAGCATGCCGTTGTCCTCGAGCGCCCTGCAAAGCGATGATTTATATTGCTGGGGCGCCTGCGCTAGCAAACACCCTCAGACTGGTGCATGCGGGTGCTGCTGGTTTGTGCTCCTGTCTCGTGTGACTCGAAGAAAATGCTCTAAATGCATTCACATTTGCATTAAAAAAAAAAATGGGGACTGGTGGTCCTTTAAAAATCAGGGTTTATTTGTCTTCTCTGCTCTCCTATGTGTAACAAAATCCTCCTGGTTTTCGCTCCACAGAGCTATAACTGAATGGCACCACAAGAAAATAACCATCTGCCTCTGGTGCACTCGTCGTTTGGACAAGGGGATGGACCATGCAGGCTGTAGTCTTAAACCTCTCCATCTTCTCCTGCGTTCAGAGCTTTTCTTTGGGCTGCTGAATCTTCTGAAAGTTAATTTTGTGCCAGAGCTAACTGATTGAGGCTGTGTGCTACTGCTAGAGCTTCCCGACAAGGTTTTCTGTGTCATCTGTTGTCTGTTCCTTTCCTTGCTGTTGCCCAAAACAGGTCGAGATTGAAGGCTGTCACTGCGACCTCAGGCACTTTCTTTCCTGTAGGATAGGTGTGGGATAGTAAAAGCAGCTTTGGGAGCAGAGGGGGTTTTTTTTGGTGGTGTTTTTTAAAAAAAATAAAATCAGTCTCAGGCAGTGCAACTTTTCTGTCCTTTGCTCTTCCACCCCCAGCTCCAGGCAGCTGAGCAAGCAGGCTGCTGGCCAGGATGGAGGGGTTTGTCTGACCTTTGTTTTCACGCCTGCAGAGCCAGCGCGCACTGAGCCCCCTGTGCGTCAGTGGTACCTGTGTTCTTCCCTCCGGCTCCTCTCCTGCTGAACACGAGGAAAAGTGCCCTGCTGCAAGGACACCTTTCGCAGCCTGCAGCCAATGAGGAGCTCACACACCGCGGTGTCCCACACCTGAAATTCACTGAAGTCTGAGCAGAAGAGGCCCTGTGACCTGCAGCCTGGAACAAGGCACAGGGGTGACAGCTCTCAGTGCCTCTAACTTTGGCGCTGATTAGCCATGCAGTGACAAATTTTTTGCAAACCAGGCAGTGGCTCGGAAGCACCCCAGGACTTGATGGAACAGCAAAGTCATTTTGCCGCTACCAAACCAACATTCCAGTTCAGGAAAAGACACTCCCCTACGAGGACAGGGTCCCTCCTCCCTCCTGCACTCGCAGGTATCACTTACAGCCCTAGATACGGCCTTCCACGCACCGTACTTTGTCCAGAGAAGAAACAGCACGTTTTAACAAGAGAGTCAGTTATTCATTGGTGAGGAAAACCGTCCTTCGCCTCATTCAGGAGGGCCAAGACTCAGTCACTGTTGTGCGCCGGTACGAGGCACTTTGGGGCACTGTCTTGCTCCAGTCAGCGCCTTCAGCCGCGGTAGGCCTTCAGCAGCTGACCTGCTATCACCAGTCTCTGGATCTCACTGGTCCCCTCATAGATCTCGGTGATGCGGGCATCGCGGTAATGACGTTCTGCTGGCATCTCTGTCACATAGCCCATTCCACCCAAGATCTGGATGGCCTGAAACAAAGGAAGCAGGGTCAAGGAGTTAGTTTTCTACAGAACACAGCCACTTTAAAAGGAGCTGAGCCCACTGCAAGCATAACTGGGTGGGGGGGGACATGTGGGCATGACTGCAGTCTGGCGGCAGTCAGCGGAATAAGCAGGGTTTGAACTGGGTAAGAGCAATACTGCTGTCCCAGCAGAATGAACTGCTGCAGAGCTACTTGTTAGTGATCCATGCTCAGCTAAGACACTTTTATTAAGGACAGGGGAGACTAGATGCAGACATTTACTGGAGGTACTACTCGATCCGCTCATGATGTTGCAAGCTTACCACTCGTCCTGACTGGTGAACCCATGCTCCCTCCCACATCCATCTCAGAAACCTCTGATGTGGCCCTGGGGCAGCAGCAGGCACAAGGCATTGTTAACAGCACAGCTGCCACAGGCCAGCATAAGTCCCTGCACACCCCACCCCGAAATCCAGCAAGATGGCAGTGCTAACCAGCTTCAGCCACATGGGTTGGTCGGTCTGGGGCTTTATAAAAAAAACCAAAAGCAACTAGCAAGGTCTATCCCACCTTCCCCAGGCACTTGTGTGTGACAAAGGGAAGGATGACAAAGTCCCTTTCAGCATACCGTGTATCGGTGGTGTCAAATGAAGTTACCTGATGAGCAATGGCCGTTGCAGCTTCTGATGCAGCCAGCTTGGCCATCGCCGCTTCCTTTGGGAAAGGAAAACATCACTGAGAGTGCAGCTAGCACAGAGAGGAACACCTCGCACCAGGAGCCTGACGGCCCACAGCCCAGCCGTGCAGAGAGACACGGCTGAGCGGTGGTGCCAGAGGCCACCCCTCTCCCCGGGCTAAAGCCCGGACTCCTGCAGCAGGCTGCCCGAGCACAGACAGCACGGTCCAGCATCTGCTGGTGGGTTAACGCCACCAGGGCTGGACGCAGCGATGCTGTACACACCGTGGTTTTCTTGCCTTGGGCCTGTGCCCAGCGCCATTGCTGCCAGACACACGCAAGGTTGGCAATACCTTTGTGAAGGGCTTCCCGTTGTCCTTCAGCATAGCAGCTCTCCAGGTCAGCAAGCGCGCACTCTCCAAGGCCAGCGCCATATCTGCCAGCTTAAACTGCAACAACAAACGCTGCCTGTGGTCCAGGTGCCGACCTCTGCCTGCACCACAATGATCAGCAGCAGTCTCCTGCCACAGAGGCCGATGCCGCCATCCCAACACCCGGCCTTAACGGTGTCTGAAAACAGAAGTCGTTGCCTTGTTTATCCCAGACAGTGCAAAGTGCACTGCATGCCTGATGCCCCACCCGAGAGCTCACACGAACTTCCCACCAGCAGTGTTTGGCACTGCCCCGGCCGCCAAGCTCGTACCTGCACTGCCTGTAGCTTCGTGATGGGTGCCCCGAAGGCCATTCTCTTTTCAGCATAATCCACAGCACAGTCCAGAGCTGCCTGTGCTATTCCAAGAGCCTGTGAGGCGATACCAATTCTCCCTGCATCCAGAGTTTGCTGCGAAAGACATAAAATGCAGGTGTTACCTTGTACTTGATGAAAAAATGGTGCACGCGCATTCCTGCTCATGCTTGGGAGCTGCTGTAGCCTGAGGATCCTCTGGTCAGAGACCTCCGTGTTCAGAATAGTCCCTGTTACGCAAGAAGAGAACTGTAAAACATACTGGGCACTGCAGAGAAGCCAGGGCTACAAGAAGGAAAGCAGAATGGAGAGGGATTGCTTCTTAATTGATGGAGAAAAAAAAAACAGGGTGCAAAATAAGGGAAACAGCACAAGGAGCATCTGCTCTGAAAGGGGCTAAAAAAACACCCATCAGCTAGACCCCTGGCTCACTGTGCAGCTGGTTTTACTTTAACTGGGGGTGGGGAAGGGAAATCTCGTTAGTTCTCCTCCTAGTACACACTGAAGGAAGCCTTTTTCAGAATGACTGGAGAACCGAGTCAACAACCTGACTTGCCCCATGCACCTGCCCACTAGGCTTTTAACTGCTTCCCCACCTCACTACACACAGGAAGAAATCACAGCACAGTGAGAAAAGGCTTCATCTTCGAAGTGTCTTTAAAAAGCGGTTGACCAGTGGGTTCTTTTGCTCTTGGACGTAATGGAAAGGGCTGTTCTCCAGCGACCTCAGCCTTTTCCAAGTCGGGTTTGCCCCTACAGCGAGAGCAACGAGCACTTGCAAGGGGCAGCATGTCACTGCCGGAAATGCAACGTTCTACAGCTGCCTGGCTCCTCCGCAGAAGTCCCACCCGTGCCGTAACAGAATCACAGAATCACAGAATGGTAGGGGTTGGAAGGGACCTCTGTGGGTCATCTAGTCCAACCCTCCTGCTGAAGCAGGGTGACCTACAGCAGGCTGCACAGGACCTTGTCCAGGCGGGTCTTGAATATCTCCAGAGAAGGAGACTCCACAACCTCCCTGGGCAGCCTGTTCCAGGGCTCCGTCACCCTCAGAG
>Ga0065711_1037651_pt1 | contig 19610 bp, 10 predicted proteins | sample Hoacrofraction12_FD_59098 | JGI IMG/M metagenome (GOLD analysis project Ga0065711, IMG submission 59098) | Hoatzin crop microbial communities from Cojedes, Venezuela - Epithelial fraction 12 v2 (version 2) | ecosystem: Host-associated > Birds > Digestive system > Esophagus > Crop | place... | reverse complement strand
TCCCCCCCCTAAACCCAGGAATGGAGTAAGAGTCGCTTCCGTGTGACACATACGTACTTGAATGAGGAAATGCGTTTCAAAGTGAGAAGTGAATGCAAGTACGATAACACCAGCGAGCCCAGCCGATGGGTGGAGACCGCTCTCCTGCCAAAAGGTAATACGTGCTGTCGCCAGACCCGGGACAAACGTGCCCCTCTCAGCCTGGGGAGACACGGCCTTGTGTTCTGTCCTATTTTAACAAAATATCGTAGAAATACATCATAGAGAAATAGGGAGATACCAGACACAAGGGCTAGTTCAAGTGATAGAGCTTACACAGAATGATGATCCTACATTTAAACACAACCAGAGTCTTCTGATGCTTAAAACCTTATGGGCAGGCTTATAAAATTTAAATGCGCTTCCAAAGCAACAATACGATTCCTGTCCTTCTTCTTGTCCCTGTTGACTTCGTGACTAACATCTAAGTAAGTTTATTTTGTATGATTTTTCTGTACGAGCCTAAGTCCCTAAAATAGCCCTACATTTGTAAATGATAGAGCGATGAATCTAGCAAATTTAACAACTTGTTGAATAAATAAGTGACTTCATTAAATAATGATAGTAGGGTTCTCTCTTTTGAAAAAGAGATGACTGAGGTCTACAAAGCTGTGCCTAGCAAAGTGAATAGAGAAAAAATATCTTTTTCCTTGACATCCAGAAATAAGGGGCCCATAGCAAAAGTGTTAGGAAGCAGACTTTAAGGAATAATGTGTTCTGCTGGATGCTGGAAGCTAGGAGATACAGCAAGGAAATAGAGCCTCTTGCCTTGAATAGTAGAAGTCTGTCTAACCCAGTACTGTGACTCAATGTGCACCAAAACTGCATTTGGATGGGAGAATCTGAGACCTGATCAGGCTTATCTGTGTGTCTGTCAGAAGGGTATTCTGGAAAATCGGAGCAGCAGATCGTTAGGACAGCATGTACTAAACGGGTTGCAGCTTTTACAAGTCTGCTTGCAGATAAAGTATCTTTAAACACTTCTTGGAATAGGAAAACCAGTTTCATTTTTCTATACTGTTAGACAGTCGCTACTTCAGGAAGAATGCAAGCTTGGAAGTAGAAGGCAGTTTCGGGTTTGCTATCAAGAAAAGTCTGGACTGTTGATAAAAATAACATTTTTTTTAGTTCTTGGAGAACTTGCAACTTGTTAAAAGGAAAAATATCTAATATGCTATAATATGATAATACAGTATAAAGAACATGTGCCACAGATATGCAAGATTGAATATTAAAGACGTTATTCCCTAATTGTTCTGCCTGGAAGATACATTGACAACTCTGTTCACAACTGCTGTGTAGTCATTTGTATTTACATCCTATAATTTGGGTCTTCAATATGTTGAAGTCAAATGTCTAGACACATATGTGTCTCAGGTAAAAATTTAATTTACCCCAGTGTTGCTTTTGTCCATATGCAAGATCTACAGTTATTTCCGTATTCAGAATACTGAGAAACTAATGTTGTATGTGGAGAAGATAACTGTAATTAAATGCTGACTATTTCAACATTGATGGCTGTAATAACTATAACAAAGCTAAGTGCTATCCCTATAATTGCCAGTTACTTTAACTCCTTCTTAAAGTATCTGAAGTTTAATAGAAACAAAATACTTCCCTGACTCAACACCTCGTCCTTAGCATCAGGTAACTCTAAGTAGTAATTCAGACGTGGTGGAAACTTTAGATCCGCTGTTATGATTAGCTTGTGTTTAGAAGTTGCGCTGCTGAGATTTCAGCTCTTGCTAGCAATAAGCAACTGGAATTCACCGTTTGCTGTGCTGTGACAGGCAGTGCAGGCTGAGAGGTAGCCCATCTTTGCCTTCCAGTTTCAGTTATGTAAAAAGGGATGTTTTACTTCTGGAATTTGGGGAGAAGACTTTGCTGGCAACACAAATGTGAAGAGAGCTTTCCAACTTGCCTTGCAGGTATTCCAGGTACTGCTGCTGTTGGCTTGAACTGTGTTTGGCACAATTTGGAGTACATGGCTTGTACGTGGCGTCCTGGGGAGAATGCAAGCCGTGATACCAACTACACGTTGTTCTACTGGTTTGTATCAGCTCTGTATTCCCAACTCTAAAGTGCTTTAGTGCTAATCTTTAGTTTGACATTACACATTTTACTTGTCTGCTTCCTGTGGCTTTGTATGATCCCAGGGCACTGTGTACAAGTTAGTGCTGGGTCCAGTCCAACAGACAACTTCACTGATGAAGGGTCAAGAGGTTGCTGTTGCTGAGTCATCTTGGGAAGCTGCTCTTATACGAAGCACTGTCTGCTTCTGTAGCCCATTTGAAAACAACTGCTGTTGCTTTCTAACTTTTTCTAATTGTGGATTCGGAGAGGGAATAATTGAGAACGGAGCTAGACCAATATATTAATTGCTTTCTTTGCAGCCCAACAGACATGGGCCACTTAAGTCAGAATCACTCACTAATGTCTGTGTCAGCTCTTAAATCATTGGAAAATGGTGTGAAAGCACTAATAACATTTAGCAGTAGTCTTGTTTGTAACTTCTATGTCTTAAATAACCGATTCACCTTGAAAGTTATGGAGAACATCTTTTTATCATCATCAGTGCTTGCCAGCTGACTGCCATAAATAGACTCTTGTTCCAAAGGAACAGAGTTGTGGTGTGAGCAAAAACTTGGCAGGAAGATCTGCGCACGCTGATCTATGCATATGTCTGCATGTTGATGGGGCTTGTGAAATGCCAGATTGCATTAGCTTCTGTAGAAATATTGAAGTTTTTGTTCTGAAAGAGCCTTATTGCAGTTTTAAATCTCTTTCTGTCTTATCTGAACCGACTACATAAACTGTTCCCTCTTCCCGTCCAGTGGCAGGCGAACTGTTCAATGTAGTGCATTTGGACAGCAAACAGCTGAAAACTGGCTGCGTTAGTTAAATGCAGGGAGAACTCTTCTCTCTCTAAACTCATACTCAGAGAATTTTTTTCTTTATTACAAGAATAGTACCAATGAGGCATTGAAGATCTGAATTTCTGGGTCTATGGATACTTATTGGAGTAATGCCTTAATTAGATCTATATATTTTTAACTTACCCCTTAATTTTAATGAAAAATGTAGCTGCAGTGACAGCAAAGTGTTTTGATTCATGCTGCTGAGAAAGAAGACAACTTTTTTTCTTAATTGTTAAGCTGAAAGCTAAGGAAACACTTGACTTTTGGACTGAAAGATACATTTTCCATAATGCAGGTGAGAGTTTGGTTTTCATTGTGTGTTTGGGGTTTTTTGTCTTCATTTTGTTTTTTTTTATTTCCAAGAAATGACTGAACAATGACCTGAAAAAATTATTGCTTAGTTCAATTCTATGTGCTTCTTGATTGATATTTTCCTCTAAAACCCCGTCTCTTCATCCAAAGTGAACATGACCACGACATTAGCGTAGATCAAACAAAGCCAGTCCGTGCGCAGTAATACTTGCTGAAACGTGGGCTGGTGGGAGCAGGGTGATGCATCAGCACAGTGCTGTCTGCTCTGAATGCTGCCCGTCTTCATCAGCCCCGGGGGGGAGGTGAGAAGGGTGGGTAAAAAAGGGGTCTGGGCATGAAAGGGCAGGAGAGAGGGTTTTAGCTGCCCCAGCCCCTGCACAGGGAGATGAGAAGTAGGGGAACATCGCTCCTGTTGTGCTTGCAAATGAAGCTCTTATTTGACTCTATGTCCCTTAAAGAAAATAAATCAAAAGATCATTTTTCTGTGGAGAAAAAGCCACTGGCATATTTTTAGGTGGAACTTGGGGAACAAAGAGAAGCAAGGCAGAAGGTTGTCACAGCTTCTCTGTTATTGGAAGCGAGTACTGCCATTTTGAAAAGCAAAGGCAGGCAATAGGTGAAACTCCACCCTCTCAAGCAAGAGCTGCGACACCTGAGGCATCGCTGAAGGAGACTGATCAGCTCATGCTATGCCAGAAGTGAAGTTTTGTTGATGGGAAGTGATCCAAATTAGTTTGCTTTCTAAATACTTTTTTTCCTGAAATTTTTTCCCATGTGGAAAATGTGAACCAAAGCTGAAAGCAGCTGTTACCTTTGCTTGGATATAAAGCAAACCTGCCTCTATTTCTGCTGCTTGACACTCTTTACAAAAATAACATTCTTTCTAAATCTTGAGATAAATGAGGAGCTTCTTACTTTGCTTAGCTTTACTTTTATATGTGCTATAGCACAGCTTTAATGCAAGATCAGTCTTTTTAAAATTCGTAATAGGTCTAAAAACAAGCTTGCCCCTTGCTGTCCTATTCTTTTGAAGTTTAAAAAAGCATTTTTATTCCTGTAGGTTTGATGGTTTGGAAAATCAGGAGAAGTGCAACAACTATTCTGTGGAGCAAGGAAACTTTGAATGCGTTTTCAAGCTTAGCTTCCCAAAGCTCACCAATACTTACCCGGCTATAAGTATTTTGATTAGAGATGATTCTGAAGACATTAGGCCCATGTGTGCGAGTAAAAATCCTACCACCCTTGGTATGTTTAACACTACATTATGAAAAATATAAAGAAAGAATTTTACCAGTGTGTCACTGTGTTTGAGAAGCTTGCAACTCAAAAGCTGTTGATGAGACGTGATTAGATGCTCCCTGCTTTTATTGATCTTCGATTTAGGGTTTTTCGGGGATGGATGTTGGATATCTGGTGTTTGGGGTTTTGTTTTTTTTTTTTTTTTTTAATTTTTGTTTATTTTCAACTCATTTTTACTCTTATTCTTTTGTTGTTTTTATTCTTTCTTTAATTTTTGTTACTAACTTTTTCTTCTTTCTGTTCCTAAACTAGTGTAAGTGTAATATTATGCAATACAAGACTTCTAACCGCTTTCGTTACCGGTGAGACACAATTTTTAACTAATTCTTCAATTTTGCATTTCAGTAAAACCTGCTACGCCAAGAAGAGTCACACTGTCAAAGATTAATGATGACATACATGTAGAATGGAGTCATTCAGACACCTTTCCAGAAAATTGTTTATTTTATGAAGTTAAATATCACAATGGTGATTTGGACACCACTCCGATCATTAAAGTAACTTTTCATTACTTACCATTAACTGATTTTACTTTTCCCTATGTATCTTTTATAATTTGTGTTGATATTCACAGTAACTCAAACTTTTGCTGTTTAAAAATGAAAAATTGTATATGCTGCATGTGAACAGGTCTGGTGCGCTAGCTGAAGTGTTGTGTGGACGCAAGATTTTTCTCCCATACAGTAGGTTTCTGTTAGTAATATCTAGATGACGCAACTTATACGAGTCTTGAATCCTTGCCGTCATTTGTTATGGCAAAGCAGTAATATATAAAAACATTCTTGATAAAGGAGTAAACTAAACGACACTTACCAGGAAACAAACTGCAGTGTGTGTACCTGCTTGATTCTCAGTGGTACGGGACTTTGGTCCGCTGGTACTGGGGTTTGCTGTCGTTGGTCTGCACTTGGTCAGATGACTGCCTTGCTCTTCCGTGACTTGATCACCATAAAGCAAAGTTAATTGCTGGTGCACACAAGAGCACAGAATGTTAAACAGAAAGCAAGGGGATAAAAAGACCGTGGATGGGGCGGGAAGAAAAAGGTGTGTGCTCTTACATAAGCGATTTTAATGTACATATAAAAAGCATTGAATTCGGTGTCTGGATGTTCTCATGCCTGTATCCACATAGCCAAACTGACTGTAGTGTTTGATCAGAATGGTAAACAACATGATAAATTTAAAAGTAGGGTGGCAGTCTTCTCCTGTGGAGCGTATTTAGCTGTTTGTCCTACTTCCAGTTTAGCAAACTTGAATAATATCGACATTCCTCAGGAAACTGGCATTTTGGATCAAAAAATAAGTGAGGTTCGATCCCAGCTAGTGTGTATGTGTGTCTCTGTAGAGGCATCACAGAAGACGACTTTGGTGTGGTTAAAGTTGGATCAGCATTGCTGCCCTGACAGAGTGAGGAAGGCAGCATAAATCACAGATGTTTCTCAAAACAAAAAAAGGCACTGTTCCAGATACTGAGTCTTAGTTTAATCATTGATGCCAAATGCTGTATGATAGATGTAGCGGTGAATAAGATTGATTCTTAGTTTTGGAATCTCTGTTTAGGCAATCTGTGCTGGTTAAATTCTACGATGAATGCTACTGTGTCCTTTTTATGAAGTTCAGTATTCACAAAAAGATCTCCCATCAAAACATTCAGAATACATCACCAGCACAATGAAAATAGGCTTGTAAATGACTGAGAATACGTTGGTAATTGAGCAAAGCAAATTATCGTTTCTTTTTACCTTAGGTTGAAAATAATTATACATCAATTCCTAGCATTGATCCTAATAGCAAGTACATCTTCAAAGTGAGAGCGAAACCAAAGCCTGAGTGTTACAGCAGCGAGCTCTATAGCGACTGGAGTGAAGAAAAGAGTATTGGTGAGAACAATTGCTACTGCAATTTGTGCACTTTATTCTTCATCTGTAAGGCTTCTAATACCTTTTTGTCTGCTAAATAAATGAGAGTCGAGGATCATCTTCCTATGTATCTATTTAATTTTAGGTGAAAGGAAGGCAAGAGTTCTAGTCCTTCAGCAGTGCCACCAGTTACTGCCTGTACTGCTGTGTATGTTGACGGGATGGGGTTGCCATCCGTGTAGCTGTGCGATAACCCCTTTCCAGTGCTGCCAGTTTTTCAGCCCTCATCTCACTGGTTTGCATTTTCTTGCCAAATGTATCTACGTTATAATATCATGCTTTGAAAAATTAGTCCTTGCCTACAAAAGTGCTAGTGTATTTGAAAAAAATTCAGTCTATGAACAAATTAGAGTATTAGTTAATTTGTTGTCATTATTCCTAAAAAGTCTCTCAAAACTTCCCTAAGTTTCTACGATTTTTGTTTTCCAGGTGAGAAGATGGACTCTACATTCTATTTCGTTTTAATAATCACCATTCCATTAATAGTAGCAGTATCTACGATAATTCTACTAGTTTACCTAAAAAGGTAAATAATGATCTCCCTTTATTTACAGTCCACTAATTCTGATTGGCCTTTGATTTGCATTACAGTACATCTCTCTTGCAGGTAACTGTCCGTGATGTGGCATGTTTCAACAGCATCTGTTTTATCCGTAACATGTATTGCATATCAAAAATGGTCGTACCATTGTTCATCAGTCATTAGAATTAGGTTTATAGACCGTACACGTGCTCTGTCTGGTTGCACTTGGGTAATCTTGCTTATATCTGCTTACAGTTAGATTCTTGTTGCACTGCCATTGCATCCCATCTCTTTAAGCAAGTAAGTCTAAATTCAAAATTAAGCTTAAATATAAAGTATATTTTACCATACTTTTTTTTTAGGAAAACTTGTTTGTTACTGTATTTGTCAACACTGAATGTTATTTAGAATCTGTCTGTGTAAATATTCCCATTTCCTTTTGGTTTGGGGAGTAAAAATAAGAATTGGATACTGTTACACAGAGAATAAAGGCTGGCCAGTGATGCCAAGGCTGACTCCACAAATTTTCTTGTCTGCACCCAAGTATGACTTTGAAATGATGAGTTTTAAATTAATATCTTTCATCTAAATCTTTTCTTTTCCTGAAGGCTGAAGATACTAATTCTTCCACCAATTCCAGACCCTAGAGAAATTCTTAAGCTCATGTTTGGAGACCAGAATGAGGATTCCCAGGTTAGTAAGAAGCTGTTGGGCCAACTGATCTGTTGAACCAGAATCTGTACGCTTCCAATTTTCTTTTTCCTAACACCTATGTCTATCTTCAAACCAACTGTATATGAGGAAGTATATTGTATGAAGATGAAGTGTTTGCAATAGCAGGAGTTGTTCAGAAACAATTACCCAAAGCTGAGAGGGATTTTTTTTTTTCCCCTCAAATTGCATATACTTTTCTGGATACATTAGCAGAATTGCAGTATTCTGTTATTTCACAGACTGCTAGTCCCTTGTAGGTGTTTTGGATTGGTGTGGGGGTTTTCTGGTGGTTGGATTTTTTTTTTTTGGTAGGTATTTTTTTTGGGTTTCTTTTGCAACTCCATTAAACTACTTCTCCTAAACATTCAGGTCTTTATCTACTAGTTGCTCGTATTTATGATGCTGAATAAAGCTATTCATATTTGACTTCTAGAAAATTGTATTTTTAGCACTTTCACATTTATTACTGTCAGTTAGCCATGAAGTAAATCAGGACGTTTAACTTCTCATTCCAAAAGAACAACACTAACTATAGCTGCTTCAAGTTTTGGTTGATGAAAGACTTGCTGTAGGCCCTTATTTCAGAAAGAATAAACTTAGTACTGATTATGGAAACTTTTGTTTCTAAACAAATCTAACTCTTTAGCTCTTTATAAAAAATCCTAAGGGAAGTACACTGACAAGCCCTAATTCAAACCTGCACGTGAGGCAATGTGTGTTGTTCTCTGAACAGTCCTTGTATGGAAGGGACCTTCTGACTCGCTGTGGCATCGCAAAATTTATGCCACCTGTGAAAGGTTTGTAGAGACTAATGACACTCTGGGTGTCTGGTGCTGCAGGTGCATGGGATGTTCTCAGTTGAACAGGAGTTGCAGGAATCACTGACTTTTTGAAAATAAGTCTCCTTTTGTGGCCTCCCAATTGCAAACGGAGTCAGGGTTCAAAATCCAGTATTCCCTTTTTTCACAGGGGTATTCTGAGTTCACCTAATAATAAACCAGAACTATGTGGAAAGCGTGGATCTGGCCTCCTAGTTTACTACCTTTTAGATAAATATTTCAGCATGTGTTGGTCATGGTGGGACTCTTGACTGTGAGGATCATAAGTATGGCAGCTGTTACACTTTGTCATGCTTTGATAAGTGCTTTGTTACTGACCCAAGTAACGCTATGTTCTTGTCTTGATCTCCTCTATGTGCTCAGGGTCTCAGTGAAAGCTCTTCTGAGCCTGTACATCCTCACTTCTCCATCCTCCTGCCTGAGCTTCACCCCTTAGCCTACAGCTAAGATGGGGACCAACATTCTTCAGTTCTTTGTCCTCTCTGGAGATGAGAACTCTTCTGTCAGCCAGGCCTAAGCTGTGTCCCTAACAAGCACAATTTGTTGCCTTGCTGCCTTGGCTTTTTCACTGTAATGCAGGCTATATGTTGTGAAACATGTCTGTCTTACTGGGCTGAAAAAACCATGCTCACCATGAAGAAGCGCTGTTAAAAATGTTGTTCTTCTCTTTTAGGGCTGTGCAAAGGATGATTCTGTGAATACATACGACAGGTTAATTAAGGAAGAGGAAATACATTCTTTAGTTTTAACAGAAACTCCAGAGTGCACTAATTCTGAAAAAGAAAACTGATAAACTCTGCTTTACCAGTGAAAGATGAGGAAATTTTCATTCCTGCTCCCATACCTCAGGTGACGATGTAGATGTGAAGAGGCCTGCAAGACATTCAGCAACTTTCACTTCACTGAGTCCTTTCTGAGTCTTATTTTTATGATGCTCAGAAGATACCTCACTAACAGTGACCATTTCTCCATCTCTGCTAGAAGTACTCATCTTGGATCGTTTGAGATGAGCGTGTACATAAACTTCACCTGCCTGCATTGCAGTGTCTCTTGTTCTGGCTCCAGCCAGCTCTGCCTACTACTTGCCATTTGCACTTGCATTTGTGCCTCACATTAGACTGTAAATGGATTTTTGGAGCAAGCACTGTGGCTTCTCTGAAGGATTTGGCTCTATTTTGCAGCAGGTGAGATGAGGTGTGTTTACGGTAGATGGCTCATTAGTGCAGCTACGTGGAACTGCTGCCAGGTAGGATGCCAGGTCATGGACTGTTTGTGGATGGCCTGTTTTGTGTGCCCCAGGGCAGGGCACTTTCCAGATGGCCTTTACGGACTGACCTTCTTGAGCTTCTGGTTGATGTGCGTCAGCTGTGGCCTGGTCAAACCCCATATAAGAGGGTTGTTTTTTTCTTTAAAAATGTGTATGAAAAGTCTCTCTGCTTTCGAGCTGGTATGCAGACTGTTCGTAGAAGAGTCTTAGGTTTTTATCCTTTCGAGTGCCTGTCCTTAGACGCCTTGCCTTCATGGAATTCTTGGGTTAATTATACTTTGTTTAAAACAAGAAATAGAATTTTTTACCTGTGTTGTGTAGTGGCAGATAACTGTATTGAGTCTTGCCAGACTGGGATTCTAGTTTGGCCATATTGGCCTGAAAACACCTGATTTTTGGAAGCTAAGTTATTCTGAGTCCGTCCAGCAAAATTACTGGGATGGATGCATGAGTCTAAGGAGCTGTGGTCAAACGACTTTGCAAGTGCTAAACCACTGATGCCGAATTAATTCAAAGACTTCAGGACCCATCCTTACGGCTGAGCTGATAGATCTGGGGAAAGAGGGGGTGGCAACCTTGGCCTGCTTTCTAAGGTATAAGCTTAATTCTTTCTGTAGTGATGAGGCTGTTCTGAGCTTCCCCTCTAGGAACTTCGCAATTAAAAACAAGGTGCTGATTTGAATTTTTTAAAAACTTGCTTCTGTATTCACTGCAGGAGCTTGATGACTTTCTGTTTTAAATCATTAATTGATTTGTTCATTTTTTAGATGGTTATGTTTTGAGGTTGCTTGACGCAGCAGAGCTAAACAGACATTTTCTGGCAGAACCGTGACATTACTTTGCTCTGAATTCTCAGCATTCGTTTCTACCGTGTGCTGCAAGGAGGTGAACAGCAGGACCTTGGCTGTGCTGGAGGCAGAAGGCAATGTAATGGGGAGCAAGGGATCCACGCAGGCTGGTTATGTGTTCAGGAATTTCTTGCTCCTCCCAGCTAAGTGCGGACACGTGAAGCATGGATACAGTCAGTATCGGCAGACTGGGAAGAGATCTCCTCAGAAGTTTGCTAGGAACAAACCTTATAGCCACTAACCTTTGAAAGTTCAGCCCTGTCCTCAAACTCCATTCAATCAAGTATTTGAAATGAAATGCTACATTTTTAGAATATACTGTTCTGCGAGAAGTAAAACTAATGGAGATTGCTTTTTAGCTACAAATTTACATCCTTTACCCTCTTATGTATTCCTTCACTCTCTTAAGAAATCCAGTTCTTTCCCCAGTCCCCACTGAGCCTCTCAAATATACAGTTTCCTCCATATCTCTTATCTACCTCTCGTTACTGGTGGTAGAAAGGGGAGGAGAAATGTAGCAGAACTAGCAGACACCATATTAGCTTAAATCTTTTACTTAAAATCAGGCTAAAAAAAAGACATTGTAAAGATTGGTTAATGAGACAAATTGCAAATAAAGCCTCAGGGATTTCAGTGAGATAAAACTCAGGTTATACAAAGTCAGCGAACAGCGCTATCTGATATTCCAGAGGTAAAGGAATAGCATGGAGGAGCGAGAAATTAAATTCCTGTGCCAACTTCATTCCCTCTCCCCCACAACATGTATATCATTAGAGATAGAAATATTTCTCAAATCTACCTCATCTAGAATGTTGCTCATCATAGACCCCTAGACAAACAGAAATATATGATTTCAAGATAAGTAAGAATAACAGTGTAATATAAAGTTTTGTGGCTTTCAGTATAGCAATCTGGGAAGATGATCCTCAGTACTTTACCCTAAATTCTTTCGACTTTTGTTTTGGTGTTTATGGTAAAACCAAAGCTTACTTGTTTGGGAAGGTGGGGAAAGCCACAAAAACCCCAAACCCCCAAATCCATAAAGCCAAGGGTGTTAGGCCAAAAGGAAAACTTAAATGCAGAGGATGGTTTAGATCACTGTATAGAAATGTTTGGGGTAATTCTTTGTTTCCTGAATAACAGTGATTGACACACTTCCTAATGGACGGATTTCTTGAGCCTGTGTTTCGGCATGTAAAGTAAATGTCTGAGTATATTTTCATCTATAACTTGTCTTGTTTATGGTTAGGGGTTTTTTAGCTTGAAATTTTCAAAGTTTTGCTATTATTTGTTTGTTGTTCATTGCAGTTACTTGATCTGTGAGTTTGTTTAAAGAATGAATAAATATATTTGAATGTTTTTCAGTATGTTTGTATGGCATTTCATTCGTGGGTTGAGAAGATAAACTGAGACAAAGAGGTGCCAATGGTTTAATGAGAAACCATGATTGAGGCATGCAGAACCCAGAGAAGAAAAACTTGAGTGTTGCTTTGCCCTCTTCCCTTTCAAAAGTGAACTCAGCCCATGCAATCCGTGTGGAATGCTACAGCTGCCGTTTTTTTGGCTGGAGTAATGAGATGGAGATGGAATGGTGCACAAGACTTGTGCTCTTATCCTCTGTGTACTCAATGCCCTGCTGCTTTCTTACATTGGCATGTTTTTTCATAACACTGTGGAGATTTAATAAATTCTCGGACTGGACTGAGGTTGCTGTAGCCTTACCAAACGTAGCTGCAATATTTTATGTCTTTGTTAGGTGCTGAAGCTATTAAAAATGCCAGGCTGCTAAACTGATGAAAGCCATTACCTGGTTGCTGAAACCCAAGCGTGTTCCAGTGCCAGATAAAAACATCAGCACTGGCTTGTTTCAAAGATTTGGAGAAAGCATGCTTTGTTCTCTTCATGTCAGTGAGCACATCATTCAAAACTAGGGAATAAACTGTGATGTTAAAAAGCAAGTCCATTTGGATTTTTCTTTTCCAATTCTACAGTATTTATGGCCATAATGATTTTAACCACTCCCCATAACCTTTTCCTATTTTAATACATTATGTTAAATAATTTAAGTTTTCTGTATTTGGCATGATAGAAAAATTAAACACTTCATTTTTTTTTGTGTGAATTTTAATTTATTTCAATAAAGGAATGGCATGACATAGTTCGATAGCTTTAAATGAGTCAATAGATGAGCACACTGAATTGTAAGCCAGGGTGTTTCAGTGTTCACTAGGTAGAACTATTCACAGGTTGGTATTTCCATGCACTGGAAAATATTCAATAAACTTAGTTCTGAATTGGAACTTCAACTATTCAGAATTTCCCCTAGAGGGGAAATGTTGATTTATTTTTCATTTAAAAAAAAAAAAAAAGAAGATACTTTCTGTTCCGGAGGGTTTTCCCCTCACCCAAGCAGGAGTGGGAGGTAGGTGAATGGAAGCCCAGGTAGGGTGAGGGTGCTGCAGAAACCTCCCTCCCTTCTTCACGTCCCAGCACCACGGTCGGGCAGCAGCTGGGCTCCCAGGCCCATTCCAAGTCCAGGAACGGGCACAGTGGGGCTGGGAGGAGCGGATCTACCAGGGTTATTGAAGGTTCATCCAGATGATTCTCAAATACTCTGTTGTACTCAATATCTGCAAAAAGTGTTTTGTGGGAGCAACCCCCCTTGGTTGTGTTGCCAGCTTTAGAAATGTGGCTTCTTGATAACACTTAAGATCCAAACGCAAAACCAGATTAAAATCTCTCTATCTGGATGAGCTTCATGCTAGCTATGTTGAATCATGGTGAAAGTAGGAGACTTGACATCGCTTTGATGTAACTAAATCCGCGCTGTCACCACAGCAAAGCAATACGGGTTTGGGTGGGAGGCGCAGGAGGGAGACAAACCTTCTTTCAGGTCCGGAAACTCTGCCTCAGGTTTGTAGCATGTAAGAGCCAGAAAGCTTGTTGATGACTTTTGGGGTTGGGGTTTTTTTTGCTCTCTTTTCTCATGACTATGTTGGCTGGGTTAATGAAATCCTTTCTCTTTGCTTGTAAAACTGGTGCTGTTTATCACTAAAGCACCCCTTCTACTGCTGTACTCTGATTATTGCCAGGTCGTCCTCTGAAGGTAGTAACTCAGTGGGAAAGGACGATCGCTGCTGTCACCTCAGAGCTGTAAAACAGCCAGTGTATTCTAGTAATACTCTGCTCCTTGTTTTGCTTTTGCCAAAGTACTGCAGTTATTTTGATGACTCTTGCACAAAGCATCTACAAAGAGATGCTTTCCAGTTAACCAGTACTTCCAGTAATCATACTCTTAGCTTATTACATTGAAGTTTTCCTCTATTTAATTTGGCTCAAACTGCCAAAATGGACTTGGCTAAGAGCATGATGAGATTGAAAGCTTAGTGAGAAAGAGGTTTTGTCAAGCTGAGGTGCTGTCACTCTTTGGAACCTGGAAAAAATTCACCGAACTAGATCAAAAGTTAGAAGCAGCTTGAACCAGGAGTTAAACTAATGTCTTGCTTTAAACGTAGAGCTGGCCCTACAGCTTCTGTGCGAAAAACCTCCCAGCTGAACACGTGTTTCATGCCGGCAACAAACTGGTGTGTGCAATGGGCATCCTTTCGTATTGATCTAATAAAAGCTCAGTTAGATCCCATGCTGTCAGCAGTTGCTGTCTCAGAGCTCTCTGCACATGTACAGTGTAATTCTGTAATGTCTGAAATACCAGGAATGTGGAGTTTTTAAGGTATTTACCTATGTCATAGCCACTTCTCCTGAACCTGTTTTAATGTAGCAAGTCGAAACAAAATCCGCTGATTTTTCGACAACGGCAGCGAGAGCACCAAAACTAGCTCGTGTCTGTTTTGCCTTTTGGAGCCTTTCTCCCTCCTGCACTTCAAAGCTGCTTAGCTTCACTAGTTTCCTTCCTTCACACAAAATGTCGGTGTAGAAACTTCAGAAATGCTGGTTAGGTACTCTTAAAAGGTGTGAAACTGCTCGGTCCGCCAAATGTCAAAGTCAGCTACGGGGAAAGTTATTCAGGGTATTTAGTTTTAACTTCACATTCTGTCATGTTCTAGGAGAATATTCAGATATAGATAACCCTGACTACACCGGCACGTACTAAAGCAGAACCATTAGCTGATGTTTTTCCACAGCTGATTTTCATAACACTTTCATTACATATAAGATTTTGATTTGTTTTCCTAGGAGGAACAAAAGGTAGAAAAGCTGAGAACATACCAGTAAGAGAGAAGGGAATCTGCCTTTCTGTATGTGGGACTGCAAGGCTGTGTTTGAGCTTGGATTGGAGCAAAAATCCTGCAGCCTTGGAAACACTGGAGCATTTTTATTAGGTTTGTAATGTTATTTTTTTGTTTGTTTCTGGGATGTATGTAAAATGATATTGATCATCCGTTTATTGAAGCTTAGGTAGTGCTGGAACAGTTGTCGAGGTACCACCTGCCCCGTGCTCTTCTGCTGAGCGGGGCCAGGCGGTGGAGGTTTGTCCAAATTGGAAAAAAAATCCCTAGTAAAAGAATCTCCCAAATGTTCTGTGCCACTGCTGTATTCTCCTTAATTAGAAAACTCTTCCAGTAACTGCCTTAAATTGATTTTTCTGCAAATTAAGTTTCCTTCTCCTCCTTCCTCCCCTCGCTAGGGACCATGGTTGTTTGGCATCTGGTTTGCGCTCTGATCACGCTGCCTCGAGTTCTGTCTCTGCTCTTTTCTGCTTTGAAAAAACATGCCTGATTCTTTCAACCTCATCTCCTAGGTTATGTTGTCTAAATCGTTCATCATTCTTGTTGGTCTTCTCTAGAGCGGAGCGTGTTGCTGTCTAAGCCAGACTGCATCATCCCCAAGCCAGCAGAACCATTACCTTATTTGTCTCTCAGTCCTCTCTCCCCAGGTTCATCCAGAACGAGTAGCTTCTCCTTCTTTCTGTGGCAACGGATTGTTGTATAGCTGCTCCTCAGTTTGTGCCTTTCTACGATTTCTGAGCTTTTTAGCAATGCTGCTGCCCTGTCAGTCACTCCTTGTGCAAAATTGATTTCTCCTGTCTAAGAGGAATGCTGTTAACAATTTTATTGGGTTGCATTTTTGTCACTTGTGTTGCTGTGCCATTTGGAAAACTGCTGCAATTTCTTTTGTATACTCTAATTGTGTCTCTGGACATCTTTCCAACCATTCCTCCTTTGATATAATCCATGGAGTGCCTGCTTTCACATGATCAAATTGTTTAAAACACTGGATAAAGCTGCTAACCTGACAAATTCCTGCAAAACAGCGGCCTTTGCTGTCCTGCTGTGTGGTCAAGTGCTCTTTAAGAGGGTTGATTTTTTTTTTTGAGTTAGCTGCATACCCATCCCAGTGATTAACTGTTTTGTTTCCTCAAGCTGATTAGTAGGATGTTGCCTCATATGTTAGGCTTATCAAAAAGGGAAACTGGATTGGTTTGGCACAAACTGTTCTTGATGTCTGGTAAACAACAAGAAGAAGGGATAAAAAAATTGTTTACTTTGTTCTAAAATTACTCTAGGAATAAAAGTTGGACAAATGGACTGATAATTTCTTGGATGCTTCCTTTCTGAAGACAAACATGATGTTTGTCCTTCAGTTTTAAAAGACTTCTTCTGTTTGCTACAGGCCTCAAAGAAAACTGCCCGTGTTTCAGGTTGCATCGGTGTTCAGATCATTACATGCTGCAGGATTAATAAGACCCTGCCCACATGAAGACATCCACTTTATCTGAATGTTCTCCAGCCTGTTCATCTGGATGTATGCTTGTTTGCTTGTTAAAGTTAATTTGCTCTGGTTATAGATAAACCTTTTTGTAAAGACTAAAACAAAACAGAAACTGAGTGCACCAAGCTTCACTGCAGTGCTCTGATCTTTCCCATCGGGTCATGAGCCTGCACTTCATCTTCCTTTGGCTTATAGGGTAGCCAAAGGCTGTTTTTCTGTCTGCTTTGTCCCCTGCTAATTAGGACTCGGTTTAGCCTGTTGCTTTCATGCCTTCGGTCTGCTGGAAGCTGTGGTTCAGAGGCGGGTCCCTGGTGGGGTGAGGGCTGGAGGGCAGAGGAAGGGCAAGCTCAGAGCAAACAAAAGGCATCGGGGCACCGAGATAGTGACCACAAATTACAGCCTATACGAAACAGGCTTTATTGTCAACTGCCTGCCAAGCCAGGCTTTTCCTTCTGGTCTTCTGTCCTCATTACTCTACCAAATATGGTGCAAGTGCCTGGTGGGACGGTGGGGAGGCAGAGCGCTGCCGGCGTGCACGTCAACCCGTTCCGACGCGCAGATTTCCCCTGCTCGGAGTGCTTTCAAAGGTGGTTCGATGTTGCTCCTAAATAGTGTGCTGGCTTGTTTTCTTTACATACTGTGTATTCTGGCACACCGCCCAAGGTAATTTTAAAAAATGTTTTAAAAATATTTGGAAGTGCATGTAGTGCAAATTTGTGCTCTGTTGCTGTGCTCTTGAAGTAGAACGAAAATGGGAAGTGTACTCTAAAAAACAGCAGCCAGAGAGTTCAGGGCTCTGTGGTGCTCGTATGATGCACTGTAAGTAATAAGAGATTTTCAGCTTGCTGGGGCCCAGCTTCATGATACTGGTCTTTAAATGCTCTTATTTACACCTGCAACCTCTTACTTTACCTGTAAGTGGGAAAGCTGTATAGCAACTTCTTAATGCACATGGGTTTTGTAGCATTCATTTTATTTATGTGAAGAAAGACTTCCAGAGCTGCAAATTTAACTTAATAATGGGGTGGTCCGTGCGGACTTATGGGTGTTAGTAACACTGAGATTGGAGTGGATGTCTCTCCCTGGGTGGCAGAGGTGTAGTTTTCGCAACCCGGAGCTGATTCAGCTGTTGTATGGCTTTGCTTCCTATTGAGGAAATGTAACACCCTGCCTGGGATTGGGAAATGCAATTTTTTAAATTTTTTTTAAACAATTAGGAGGAGGAAGTAGCCAAGAGCTTTGTTGCTAGTGCAGAGCAGACCTTTGCCGAGCTGTTTTCCCTCTGGCAGATACGGGTAGGCAGCCCAGAAAGGGGTGCGATGCTGGCCGGTTCGGAGCAGAAGTTGCTCTGGTGTTCCCGGCCCCTCCAGCTGAGCAGCGGCTGAGGAGCCAGCACCCATCCTGCTCCGCTCAGCCTGAGGCGTGGGCCAGCCAGAGCGGGGAGCTGGAGGCAGCTGGTCGCTGCTTGCCGCAGCCCTGTGATTCCTCCCCGGGCATCTCCCGGGGTGCTCGCCCCTGGGCATGGCTGCTCCCAGCCTTACAGCTTTTCCGCCCGTCTGTACTGACCCAGCTTGTCTACACCAGTGGGCACGGGAGCAATTTTTCTCCTGTAATGGGCATGAAGTGTCTTTCTGGACGATCCAGAATATGACCATGATTCTTCATATTTAAATAACAGACATGACAGAGCAAAGGCATTTTCTGAATGATTTTATAAATGTGCTTCTGCTTATATTGTCCTTCTACTACATTTATCTCCTGACTTGTCAATTGTGTTTCCACTTTCACTCCTCACTAGGTCAGACAAGTGGAATAAGCTTGCAAAAGAAGCATTTTCTTCAGCTTGCATAGCTCATGATACGAGGACAGACTTGTTCGCAGATCCTCCTACCGAGGTCCCTGACGCTATTATAAATGAGTTGTGTGCGTCCTCTACAGGAACTGGCACACAATTAATGCTTTTATCATACTGCTTAACTGTTATGAGATGCCTCTGAATGAAGGATAGACACACAATTAAGGAAACTCGCTGTGGTGTGTAAGCCAAAGCAATACATTTTAGTTTGTAGTCCTGTTTTGATTCCTGAGTAGCAGGAGGGAAACGAAAGGGAAGGGCAAGGAAAAGGGAAGGGGAAGGGAAAGGAAAGGAAAGGGAAAGGGAAAGGAAAGGAAAGGGAACCCTCTGTTTTTACGGCTAAATCCAGACAAAATTAAAAGCTTTAGCATGTTGTATCTCCAGAAGCACAGAATCCAAACTGACTGATTAGGATTGATACAATACAGATACAGATGAGTCACATCATACCAGTTTTTTTTTTCTCCTGGCTTCTTTGCCTTCTTGGTGCAATCAGGTCAGTTCCTGGCTCTCCCTTAGTAATAAGGAAGGTAAACCTTTGCTTTCTAAGTGAAGCTGTAGCCATCTGTCTGCAGGACGTGGAGCTTTGGGAAAGTGTCAAACACTGTGAGACTTATGGCAGGCCGTGGCGTTGCTTGCACCTTGTGTACAGATACTCTGAGGCAATGCTATTGCCAGCTGCAGCTTGGACATGTCCGTGTGCCGTTATTGACGCCGGAGGATGACTAGCTCCTGGGGAGAGCTTGGGCTCCTGTTACACTTTAATTTTGTAGCCTGGAGGATGGACAGGGAGAAAGGTACCATACTTTCATGCCAACGGAAAAGGCTGTGAGCACTGAAATGAATGAAGCCTTGATTCCCGCAGGCCTGTGCTGCGCACTCCCCGACAGCCCCTCGGCAGGTCCGTGTGCTTTTGTCCCTGGCCTGGGACGCATTCACAGGGCTCAGCCCTGTCCTGTCTTGCCAAGCTGGTAGGAGCAAATCCATGGAGAAGTCCTTTCAGCCCTTTAACAAAGTCAGCTGAAAGCGGCCAGAAGGTCCAGAAGTTACTCCGGAGAGGAGGGGAAGCACTGAGCCCCTCCGAAAAGCCAGGTTTACACAAGAAGTGGAAATGTAAAATTGGAGTGCAGAGGTGACAAATGACCAGAGAGCGGGGGGACAGGCCTGGGGGTGCCACTGTCACCAGCCGGGAGACCAGAAGGCAGGGCCAGCGTGAAGGGACAGAGCCAGTGTCAGCGACGAGGAGTTTGTCCCTCTCCCACCCACGTTCAGGATGCTTCTAAGGGCTGGGTGTGGGGGTTTTCGAGGGGGTGGTTTTTGGGCGTGTGTTTGGTTTTTTTTTGGGGG
>Ga0065711_1012345_pt1 | contig 19610 bp, 17 predicted proteins | sample Hoacrofraction12_FD_59098 | JGI IMG/M metagenome (GOLD analysis project Ga0065711, IMG submission 59098) | Hoatzin crop microbial communities from Cojedes, Venezuela - Epithelial fraction 12 v2 (version 2) | ecosystem: Host-associated > Birds > Digestive system > Esophagus > Crop | place... | reverse complement strand
TTTTTTTTTTTTTTTTTTTTTTTTTTTTTTTTTTTTTAATGGGAGCATGTGGAGGCTTCATGGACAGAATTGGGTTTTTAAAAACCACAGCAGTGGATTGAATGAGTCCAGAAGCTGGTAACCTGAATGGTACTGCAGACTTTTATAGGGAGAAGGTGGGAGTGACCTGGAAAATGTTCTCATGCTCCATTGATCACACCTCACTGGAGTTGTGGAGAAGCTCCAATATCAGTAATTTTGAGCTTTTCAAAGGGGAGACAGCTTGCTACAGGAGATGTGCACTGACTAGTCAGAGCGGTGAAAATTCCTTCTTTTCCCCCAACCTGGTATCCTAAGCCGTCTGCCCGGGCAGGTGCCCTTCTCAAACCTCCGTCTTCCTTCTGCCTGAGCAGCCAAGGCTCTGTACGCTGTGGGGCTTGCTGCTGCTTGCTGCCTGGGTAGCTGTGAGCTGGTGGCAGCAGCTTGTTAGTGTTGACGTCTGCCCGTCTATTTCCTCTGTGCTGCAGAGACTCCACCAGCAACTTCCTTTGTGGGAAAACTCTTTGTGAAACCTGTGCTTATAATATGTGAGCTACATGTCTCCTGTAACGGCTGTCCTGGCTGTAACAGGAAGATTTGTTGCATGGTTGTTAGTACTCATGTGTAGGTTTGTTTACTTGGCAGTTTTTAGTTTCTGTATTGATTTTTTTCCACGACTTCAAAAAATAAAAAATTCTTCCTAATATGCATTCTGTTTGATGTGACTTTATTAAAGAAACTTTTTGAGGGAAGGGAGTGAGATGTTGAAGGTTTGAGGGAAGGGAGTGAGATGTTAAAGGATATCAACTTTTTGACCCCTCATACTTGAAAGTAGATTCCCTGATTTAATGACCTGTGTGACAGGGGCAGTAGACAGATCTGTATAGAAAGCTGTGAAAGAAGACCTGACAGGTATACCTCCTGCCTGTGGTGTTAGACTGGTCTGTGCTCGCACTGGCTGCTGCTCAGTGTGTGTTATCCAGCTGGCATCCCTGCGGTTTGTAATGTAATTTTCTCCTCTCCCTAGTTGGCCCAGTCTGTAATTGATCTGAATAACCAAATGCAGCAGAAGGACAAAGAGATGCAGATGAATGAAGCAAAGTGAGTAGGAACTGTTGCATCTGTGTGATTGGTATGAGACCCAGACTTCTGGTTGAGTTACTTATTAATGTTATAATATTCTCTAGGAGTCCTAGCCGTGGGCTAAAATTCCTTTGTTAGGCTTTGTACAGATAGCTCAGTGGTGGATGGTATAGGTCCCAAAGGAGATCCTCATTGTTTTCTATGTTTTGTTGCCGTTCCAGGATTGCAGAGTATTTGCAAAAGATCTCTGAACTGGAAACAGAGTGCCAGGAATTGCGTAGCAAACTGCAGGATCTCGAGCGAGCTAATCAGACACTGAAAGATGAATATGATGCTCTCCAGATCACCTTCAATGCCTTGGAGGAGAAGCTGAGGAAAACTACTGAAGACAACCAGGAGCTGGTCTCACGCTGGATGGCAGAGAAAGCACAAGAAGCCAATCGTTTGAATGCAGAAAATGAAAAGGATTCAAGGTGAAACTGAGGCCCTCTATTTGATAAACTACATCCCAGTGTACTTTTTGGATACTTACGAGTGCATAGGATAAAACCAGATTTAGTTTTGATCTCTGAGATCTCTCTATTCTTGCACAACACAATGAGAGTCCAGAACTTTGTGTTCCTTCTTCTGGCCAACACAGACGAATGCTTTGTGAAAACATTCCTGTCTTTTAAATGAATAAAACATGTTCTTTTGTTTCTTGAGCAACATTTAACTATGGCCTAACAATCATATATCAGATAGAAACTTTTTTTTTTCTGCTGGTATTAGATTTGATCTTTTCTTGCTTGTATTGCATCTTGATACTACTACAAGTTTATCCTTTTGTTGACGTAACCAATTTAAGTGTATTGTGCATTCTGCTAAAAGGAGAAGCTGCCGTGAGACTGAACTATCTATAACTTGCAAAAATAAGTTTGTGCTTTTTTTCCCGTGTGAAATAGTAATTTTTCTTCTGAATTGTTTCAGCTTACATGCCAACTAACAATACTTGGAGACTAAGAATTGTAAGACAAGTCTCGTAGTACTTGGCAGTTTTGTATTATCTTTACTAACATAATCATTATTTTTTCAAGTTTTTGCACTTTGCACAAATCCACATTCTTGTGGGTCATAAAGGGCTGTAGGTGCACTTCACCTTATGCCTCACTCAGTTGATCTTGTCCTTTGCTATTCGCAGTAAGAAAAATGCACTGAGTATTTTGAAACGCAGGATAAAATTAGAGCAGTGGTCTGATTTATTTTGAAATCTTATGAAGCCCTTCAAAACTATGCAAGGGTAACCTTTGGAATTGGATTAAGGAAGTTTGTTGTTTGGTTTTGTTTTTTTTTTTTTAAATAACCTTCTTTTCCTCATCTCAGGAGACGACAAGCGAGGCTGCAGAAGGAGCTAGCAGAAGCTGCCAAAGAACCCCTGCCTGTTGAACCGTAAGCAGTCTTGATTGATTTACAGGGTCTCCTTCATAACTTCATGCTTCAATTTCATACAGATGCATGATAAATAATATCTCTTACTTCTAAATTTGGTGATGTAAAGGAGTGTTTAAATTTTGGTGCAGAGTCAAAAATGTACAGTAACTCTCCCTAGCTGAACTTCCAGAAGATGGAGCTCTGTTATGACTGAAAATAGATGCTTGGACTGAAAGTGCTAAGAACAGTTCACAAGGTGAAGCATTATCTCAGCATAAAAACATCTGTCATGTGGTGCCTTTGATCTTACAGAAGTTCTCTAATCATGGAGCAGTATAGTCCTGAGATGCCAACATTTTTAAGTGTTAGACTACAAATAGCTATGATCAAGGATTTCCTGTAGGAACAGGTACTTGAGTACCTGTAGGTACAGCTTGTTGAGGTGTGACTCTCCATGACAGGATCACTGCTGAGCTCTGTGTCACAGGCCAGCGGACAGTTCCAAGCCGGAGGACAGTCTTCCCAGCTCGTAAGAACAGTGATATCCCTTTTGTCCACGTTATTTGATGTAAACACATGTGGAATATTTTAGAATATTAAACTCTTCAATAAATAATGTTGCACTGAGAGGGGAAATCCACGTGTAATGTCTGTGGCCACTTTCCCTCTAAGCTTCTTTGTCTTTGTTACCCAAACTGAGACCTTCTTATCTTAGACCTGAGCTCAGAAGCAGCTGTATTGCAACAGCTTGAATATTTTACTTCCTGTTGCGGTGGGAATGGTGGTCTTGGTGTTTCGTGAGTAATTTGATACAAGACACTGAAGTTATGAAGAAGCCTGTTTAAAAAAAAAAAAAATAGAAAATAATTACTTCTGTAAATGTCTCAAATTCTGCTTCACAGATGTTTTTGATTACTTCTTTCTGATTTTGTAATTGTAGAGCATTTGTGTTGTATAAATGTGCTGCTTACTGAAGGAGAAAATTGCACCATTTCAAGGATTATGCCCGCTGTTTATATTCACTTCGAAAATAATGTTAACATGGAATTTTTTTTGCTACATACAGTTTTAATAACTCAAACTTTAGATTTTAAAAAAGAAATATCAGCAGAACTTGATAGTGTTTTATTGAAACATCACCCTGATCCTGTCAGAGTATATATTTTCCATAGCCTTTTCATATATACTGTCCTGCAAAATCTTAGAACTTAAAGTACAGCTATATTCTGAAATGAGGGATTAAAAACGGTGCCATCGTCTTCAATTCTTTTGCAGATGAGTGTTATCTGGTGGCAGGAATTGGTTTATTCCTACTTTAAATGATGAATTTAAGCTTCCTGTTCAGTCAAATGGCATCAGATTGGTAGAGTGTGTTTAAAAATAGTTTGTCCTGCAAAATCAGCTGTGGAGGAAAAATCATCACTGGAGGAAAAAATACTACACTGTCAGAGCCCGTGATGACTAATAAGGAAAAACCTTTTCGCATTAGCTGAGTAGTTTAGTTCATGGTATCTGTACTGGAACCTCACACTTCTGTGCAGTTGTACACCAACACTTTAATGACGTGCACCAAAGCATCCCCTGTACTTACTGGAGCAGCACCCGAAGTACAACAGTAGAGAAAGTATCCAAATATGTGTGTGGATGAAGAAGGAAAATTCAAACACTTGTGCATTTTTTCAATACCTTCCTAGTTTTGGAACAGCAAAAAAGGTGCTGTGAAAATAGGATATCACCTATATTTGGGCTTGCAAGAACTCATGGTTTTGCTGTTCTGTAATTATTCCAACAAATACAGTTCACTCTGTAGCAAAATCTTGCTCAGATGTGATAGATCCTTATGCTGCTGTGTGTAGTGCTGCAAGCTGAAATATAATGCCTGTAATAAAGACAATCTGGAAAGGGTGCCCGTCGACATAAATATGGGGGGAGGGAGGAAACTGAACCCTCTTGTCAGTGAAGAGTGTAGGTGTCAGCTGGAAAGAAAAAACTGAGATTTAGGTTCTGCATGTACTTGGTTTTGGATGTTGTATGGTGAATGTAGTATCTCAAGCAGTGACAGCTGGATCAGTGTCTGTGTAGTCTGGATCTACCTGCATGTTACTACAGCTGAGAAAACCCAGATGCAGGTTGGGTGCAGACACCGACAGACCCCGGAACACCGTCATCTGCTCAGTTCATCAGTGGGTGGCTTCCATAGGAAGCTCTGGCTGATTGAAAACAAAGTGTTTTCTCTCATTTCAGCAGGGATGATGATATTGAAGTGCTTGCAGATGAAACCTCTGACACAGCTGAGGAAACATCTCCAGTGCGAGCTGTCAGCCGAACATCCAGGTTTGTAGACCGAGAGATTTTTGTGTCATGTCATTGAGGAAGCACAAGGGATGGAAGAGTTGGAACAATGCTGGGAGTGTTACCGACATTTATTGATTTAGCAGAAATGCTGAAAATAGCTTCACCTAGATTAAATGCATCGTTTTCTTCCTCTAAAATTGCAGTGAGTGGAAAGTAAGAGGTAGTTACATGAAAGCATGGATTAATTTGGTTGAAACTTCAGACTTGGCAGACGGTTGTAGCTAAACCCAGTAATTCACAGGGTGGAGGTTGAGGGAAACTGAATAAACTTCACTCACAAATGATGTTCCGAGTTGTAGTTACTGGTGACTTTTGAACTGATGCGTGCCTCTGGTGTTTTCTGTCTTCGGACTGGGTCTGCAGGGGAGGGAGTCTTTCCAGAGACTTGTCGCTATGAAATGTGTTTGTATTGATCTTTATGTGGAGAAGCTATTCACAAGGTTTAAACCTGTCCTCCCCTCCTTCAGTAAGCGACTCTCCCAGCCAGCTGGAGGCCTTCTGGACTCTATCACTAATATCTTTGGGTAGGTTAGAACACTTTCACCTCTTTGTTTTGTATATTGGTTTCAATGTACACCAAAATCTTGGTGATGCAGGGAATACAAACATAATTTCAGGCTTTCTTCTAGCTTCTGCCTTTCTTTTTTTTTTCTTTTTTTGTTCTCCTCAACTTCCTGTTTCTTCCATCTTGCCGTGTGCTGACCTCTGACCTTTCCCTCCAGTCTGTCTGAGTCTCCCCTTTTGGGACATCAATCTTCTGATGCTGCCAGGTGAAAACGTTATCCGCTCTTAGTCCAGCATGTATTCCGTTGAAGTAACATGGAACCCAGCTGCATTATCCTGCTTAGATTTGAAATATCATGATAACACTGGCTAGAAACTGTCTACAGTTAGAGAGGCAATGAGCCCCTCTTTGTGGAGAGAATTCACGGGGTTTGCTCTTACTTTCCACTGCACTTTGCCCCTCTAATAGGGTTACTTAAAATAAGTCGTTGGGTTCTGTGCCTGGTATCCAGAGTGGAGCCAGTCCTTCTAAGTCAAGTTCTGCATTAGCTGGACGGTCTTTGCTTAAATGGTGCAGCCTGAGCTTTTGAATGGAGCATTTTGCTGCCTGGGATATAGCGTTGCAATAGAGTTGAGTCTCCCTAGACATAATGATGGAGTTGTGGTGTTTCCAGCTGAACTCAGCTGCAGCCATTCCCATGTTTCTCTTTCCTGTTAAAACAAAGTGCTCCAAAATGAGGTCAGTAATCAGTTCAGGTAACTTATCTGGCATACTATGAAATAGGTGAAGCCACAACTGGATGTAGTGTTATATGACAAATGTAGTTTTAGAAAGATGGGATAAAAGAAAGTTAAAAACTCCTTGCCCCGTTTTTTAGTCACTGTGCAGTGTAGCTGAGTGACAGGTACCGATCTGGATGAACTCAAGAGAAACAGCATTCACTTCTCCTTTTAAAATATTTCTACTTTGTTTCATCTCAGGAGGCGTTCTTTGTCCTCGTTCCCTGCTCCCCAGGATAATGTAGAGCCACATCCAGGTGCCAGTAAAGAAGTGAGAGTGCCCACTACTGCCATATGTGTCTTTGTAAGTATAAAAGGAATTCCCGGTTCTGCCATTCCTTTTACTGCCTTAGGAGGAATCCTGTCTGTGTGGGAACTGATCTCCTGAACCTCCTTCCGTTAACACTGCCAAACAAGAAGGAATTCTTGATTTGGTACCATAGTTCATACTGCTTAATTCTTAGCCCAAATGCTCCTCAGAGCCAGTGTGCTTGATGTCTGTCTTGCTGAGGTCGATGATGACTAGTAAAAGGTCTGAGGGCACAGGGGAATTGCACTCCATTACCCTCTTGGCTCCCAGCAGTCCTCGTTCTGTCATGCCGTAGTAGAGCTATGATGGAGGAAGAGATTGCTGACAGTTGGGGATTAATTCAGTTCCAGTTCTCCACAGTGAAGGGAGTTGTGGCACTGAGTGTAGTCCAACAGAACTGGTTAAGAGGAGCTTGTGGTAGTGGGGTGTCTTCATTTATTGTGTGTGATCTAAAGTTTTCAAGCTGAGACCTCCTTCATGTGTTGTTTTGGCCTCACAAGGCCAAACTTAGATTTCTGTGAGGGGCATTGCCTTCTGAATGAAAGATACCGTGGTAAATTGTCTTGTAACGCAGCTGCTTGTTTGAATGTTCCTCTTGAGCTTTCTCAGGCACTCCANTGCTNNATGTGGATATTTCATGGATATAATATTACTTATTTTTTTCATCCAGAGTAACAGAGCGGCTCATTGCAGCATGAAGGCTTGTGCATTCCTAGACTGCTCTGTTACCGTCTTCTGTAGTGGAAATCATGGGGTGGAGGGAGTAGCGATGTTATCTGAAGTGAGAATCGAGTCATAACTTTAGTGACAGTCTGGAGCTGGCTTCAATGGGGAGCATCAGAGGAGATGTTCATGGCTGCAGTGTGTGTTGCAGCCTCTCTCCTCCTCTGGCTATGTGCAGCAAGCACAGTCGATCGACAGGTATAATCCTGGCTCATTTCATCATAAAAGGTATTGCAAAGCTATATGTGTGAGGTTTTCAAGAACCACATGAGAGGTTATGTTTTCACCTTTCTCTTGATCTTCTGTAGTGTCATTTGAACTTCCAAGAGCAGTGGACCCTGTCTTCCCAATATGGAGGGGCAAACCACAGTATACTGTGCCACCCTGTTCCAATTTCCTGTCTTGCCACAGGAGTAGGAAGAGCTGCAGTAGTAAGCCTGTCGGACTGTGGCGGTGTGGAAGTGATGTATGGTTAGCGCTGCACTACTAGAAGGAACAAGTCCCTACTCATTTTGTGGGAATCCGTATGTTCCTTCTGGAGATGATCTATGTTATGTTTTAGTTCCTGTGTTTGGAGCCCAGGTGGAGTGTGAGGATGTGTCTAGGTCCAGCAGAGCATTCCAGGAATGAATGCAAGCACTCTGTGCCAGGGATTTGGCAGATACATGGAGCAGACCGGGCTCACTTCGGGAGAGATGAGTAGAACAGGCTTTGGAAGGTGGAGAGGGCAGCTGCTTCAGCTGGCATTCTTGGGCATAGTGTCTAGGCAAGACCTTTGACCGGTTTTGTTCTGAATGGCTTTCCTGCACTTCTAGAAAGATCAGATATGAAATGTGATGACCCCTAAATATGAGCTGGCAGACCAAGTTCAAGCAACAAGTTCCAGAAAAATACAAGTTTCAAGAAAAACTGATTTTGAAAGAGCAGTTAATGAAAATCCTTAAAAGGGAATGCAGAAAATGAATTAAGAATGTGGTACTGGTGCTGTGTGGGTAAGTAGTATAAAGCTCTGACATTAGCAGGGGTAAAAAAAGGAAGGAAGCTTAAAATTCTCATAGTTTTTAAAAGGTTCAGAATGACTATTAGGTGGCCAACACCAGCTTCAAAACGTTAAGTTGTGAGAAAGCAGGGGTGTCGCTGCGCCTGCAGATAGGAACCACAGCTTAAGCCCAAGTTCTCTGTGAGAGAAGGTGCTGTTGCAACTGTCCTGGTACTACTTAATCACTAATATAAAGTAGCATTATCACCAATACACTAAATGAATGCAGTTAATCTGTTATGCTGTTTTCTAGCAGACTTTCCTAACTCAAGCCTGACTTCAGTGTTCTGTGGTTGCATGAACTGATTAGATCATGTTCCGTGGCTGGCTCTAGATGGAGAAATGAAAAGTTAGTTTCCTTCTACAATATATCGCCTGTTACTGGTTTTTGTCCTGTCCTTTCCTTAATTTTTTTCTGGTGTAAATTTAGGCTTTATAAGACAAGGCTTTTAACTTACAAATCACTGTAAGGCTTCTGGCAGTTTTTTATCACTGTTGAGTCTTTGCTACTGTTTTTCTTTATGTGCTTTTGTTTTTTCCTTTAGATAAGGATGAGCCTTTTTGTTCTGTTTGTACACTGTCAACCATTGTAGAGTTTTAATCTGCGGCTTTGTTTCCTATATACTACTGAAAGATCTACAACTGTGGTTCTGTATGACCTTGAAGTTCTATAGCTTTCTAATCTGTGGTTTTTTGGGTCTTTGCTAATTCCATTTTGGGTGGCTGTTCTGTTCCTCCCCCTCCTCAGGATGCACATGATGGGGAGGTGAATGCAGTGCAGTTCAGCCCTGGTTCCCGGTTACTAGCGACAGGAGGCATGGACCGGAGGGTTAAGCTTTGGGAAGTCTTGGGAGGTAAACTTTCTTGCTCTGGGGTATGGTGGGACGCTAAACAAACTCATATTATAGTTTACTTTGTGTCGGTTTCTGTTCTATAATCCTTTGCTTAAGTTTCGTTTGTCTTTCTCTGTGCAGACAGGTGTGAGCCCAAAGGTTCCCTCTCTGGTAGTAATGCTGGGATTACAAGCATAGAATTTGATAGTGCTGTGAGTATCAGTGCAATATCTGCTGTTTGTGATTGGGAATAAATTAATTGAATTATGTTGTGCTCTGCTATCAATCTCCATTCTAACATTTTGAAAAGTTACCCAAGAAATGAGTTAAAATACTTATGAGAGTAACTTCAAATAGTTAAAAATGGTACAAAAGATCTTTATTTGATATGCTACAGTCTGTAATTTTCATCTTTGGTTTACAATTCAGAAGATGATATGTAGCTCAGACATTGGCTATTATGGGTTATTACGATAAAATTGCAGTAAAATACACTAGGCTTTTTTGAATGTAAGAAATTAGTCTTCAGCTTCCCACTAAAGCTGTCATAACAGCTCAAAAGAAGCAAATACACTGAGGCTTGATTTCTGTGAAGTTTCTTTCCCTATGTGCTATGCTGAGGTCTGTGATGAATAGTAAAAGGTCTGATTATCCTGAGACTTGCACTTCCATGACCTTTTCTCCCAGCAGTTTCTCACCAGTCACAGCACAGTAATGATGTGGCTGGCAGAGTGTTTGCTGACAGCTTGGGGCGTGTTCAGTTCATGTTAACCTGAAGTATCGGAGACATGACTGGGATCAGCGTCCGACAGTCTGACTTGAAGGAGTTTGGGGTCTGGATTGTTGTAGCTGGATGTGTGATCTGACTTTTCTGCTGAGACCTCTCCCATGACACAGTGCTTTACTGTATAGACAGTAGAGCAAAGCTGGCATAATTTCTTCCATTTGGTGATTCTATGTGCTAAACTTTATTGATACACGCCCAAAAGGATCCTTCCTTTGGACACTGACCAGCACATCAGAGGCTTGCTGGCGCTGTTAATCAGCAGGAGAAACTAGTTCTGATTTTGGCAAGCTGCTTGAACACATTTGAGGTGAGAACTGCCTGAGGTGAGATGCTAATGAGCTTTAAGGATTGAGGAAGGTCTGTTGAGATGGATAGCAGTGTAAGCATGAGCCTTGTGGATCATGTTTACACTCTCTGCTATGGATGACTTGGAAGAGCCCTAAGCCTAAAGCCATGAACAGGTCAATTGCTCTCTCCTTGGACAGATTTATTTTTTGGCATCTCCTTTTAAAATGCTAGAATTGTAATAAAAATTGCAAGAATTGGGCCAATTCCACTCTGAGGCCTATCTAAGCAGTGGTAGTAGATGACACAGGGCTTTTTCCCTGTGAAAAGTCAGAGGGGGAAAAAACCTGCAGTAGATGAGGGTAAACTAGAACCTGTTTCCTCACTGCAGCAGAAGGGAAGGACAAATGTCCGCTCTGGTCTGGTTATTGTTACTCCTTTTATCTGTAGTCATAATTCTACAAAGCACTGTCATATTTTGAGAAGAAAACGCGATAGCCTTTTTGAAAGTTGTTACACTAGCTTTCCTTATTGGTATATGCTACTGTGTTGTTGGTTTTGTTTTTTTCCCCTTACCAATATATCACTAATATGGTTTTAATAATTTACTGGAAATAGTTTTGAGTTTAATTTGCATCTTGACTTGCAGAAGTAGTTTTAAATTAATCTTGTGTTCACAGGGTTCTTACCTCTTAGCAGCTTCAAATGACTTTGCCAGCAGAATCTGGACGGTTGATGACAATCGATTACGGGTGAGTCGCTTGAAGGCAAAGCAGTGCTCGGGCTGTTTCTGCCTTGTATTTCCAGTTTTGTCTAATGGGGACATGACAGTTTTGAAAGTTGGGCATTTACAGATGCTTTCAATGGTTATTTCTGTTAACAGGATCTTTATTTCTCTTAAAGGTCTTCACAGCAAGACCTAAAATCCCCTTCTGGGGAAATTTAAATGCTTCTTACGGTTTATGGAGGAATAGTTCAATGTGTTAGCCTCAGTCCAAGGAAAGGACTGTTGAAGAAGGGTTTGCAGGAGACAGAGAGGGATTTTTGTTTCAAGTCAGGAGCAGCATTCTTGAAAAGGAGTCCCTTGCCAAGCTGTTAAAGGTAGTGAGCCTAAAAGTGCTTGCCTTCAGTCTAAACGTTCTTTGAGAGATTCCTTCTCTTCTCCCAACTCCTTTGTGCTCACATTCTTCTCCAACACTTAGCTCTAGTTTGAAGAAGGATTCACCTTTGAGTGGCCAGAAGTTGCTTTTCAGCTTTGAGAGGTTTTATTTTCTCCTTCCTATGTACACTTTTTCTCAACTTTTTATATGAGGAAGATGCTACTTCGATGTTGTGAATCTTCTGACATTTCATGTGTCAGTTATAACCTACAATTGTGTTGTAATTCACTGTGTAGTTCTCAGTGTGGAGATGTCAGGTCTCATTTAGGAAAGTGAAGAATACTAGTTCTTTTGCAGCTTCTGCTTGGCTGCAAAACCTACTATTGGATATGAATTATAGTGAATAAAAGTTTAGCAGACTGTAGATTACTCACTACAAAAAAAAGTGAGTTATCCCTGCAAACATCCTGGCTTCACAGTATCTTCCTGTAATTTTTTGGTGTCCTGGCTCACTACCAGCTTTGGGTGAGTGCATTCAGTGCTGAGGTAAAATAGTGCATTCTTCGTTTCAAGTGCGTGTGGTACAGATTGGTCATGGCTTGCACATGAGCTGGAGGCACTGAAGCTGAAATCGCAGTAAATTTTGCCACAAGCTCCCCACTTAAAGCAAATACCTGTACGTAATGACTGTGCAGGAGGAGCAGGAGAGAGATGCAGAGGGAAAGTTTACATCCTTCTCTCTGGAGTTTGTGGCCTTTCTTAAGACGAAGTGGTCTTTATGGGGTGATTCATTCTTTCAGAGTTTGTGTTGTGTATCAGGTTTGCTTTTTTCCAAACTTTGCTCTCATTCCTTTCCATTCTTAAGGGTTTTTCTTTTGTATTTCCCAAGCCCAGATTGCTTTGTAATTTGATAGTCCTTTGAGTATTTTTTTAAAAAACCTAACTATATAGCAAAGATTTCTCTCTTGCTTTTCACAGTTCTTGCTTCAGTCAGTCATTATCTGTTTTGTGATTTAGTATGTAAATATTCAGCAGTTTGAAGTGAATGTGGTTCATGTTCTTAGCCTCACAGAGCCTCCCCCTGCATTTGCAGAAACTGCTGCAGGGAGTTTTTCTGAAACCTCTGGTTGTCTCAGCTTTCAGGCTTGAGGATGTGGCAACATTTGAGACTACCCTGTTGTATTCTTGAGAGAAGCTCATTATAAAAACCTGAAGGCACGATTTCTACTTTCAGCATGCGTTAGCCTGTTCTCCTCATTGCTTCTGCAAGGCTGTGTTGCAGTTGCCATCTGTCCGTGAAACATAGGTGTGTGGAGTGTTGAGGAACAGAGCTCGCAGGTTCCCCGAGTAGCTAGAGAAACTGCAGCCAAAGGTGACCTGTGTCTCCCAGCTTCAGGCTGAACTCTGTGGTGCTGAACACTCCTACCCTGTGTTAAGCTCTGTTTAACTATAATAGATTTTTTTTTTCCTCCAGGCAGTGCAGTAGGTAAGCCAATTATGATTTGAGCTTGTATTTGAATTATTAAATAGCAGAACTAGTAAGCTAGGAGGAAAGGGAGCAAGTGGAACTGTGCAGTTTTACCATATAAATCTCTCGTCCTCAGCACACCCTGACAGGTCACAGTGGTAAAGTTCTGTCGGCCAAGTTCTTGCTGGACAATGCACGCATTGTTTCGGGAAGTCATGACCGGACCCTCAAGCTCTGGGACCTCCGCAGCAAAGTTTGTAAGGAAACCTGACTTCTGTCTTTCTGTGCTTCTACTGAATGTAAATGGAAGTAGGACATCAGCCAGATTGTTTCATCATCTTGCTAGTCTGAAAAAGCAAAAACTAGCAGCCATGCCATCTTCTGTTGTTACGCAAGTAATTGGATTCTTTCTGCCTGTTACCTGAAATAAGAATAAGAAATCAAGTGTGTGCAGGAAGCACTGTTAATGCTATTACATGAACAGCAGCTGCGTTCTGTGAGCCTTCTTTGTTTACCGGTATGGGGGTGGGTATTTTAGTCTTCCACTAAAAACTTGGAACCAGGTCAGGGTTTTTAACCCCGAGATGGATGGAAATGTCTCTTGGAAATGTACCAGAAATTTCTACATCTCAAATGAAGGAAATGCTAGGATCCAGACTTTTCTCTGGGAGAAACACCTTATTTCCTTGGCTTTTTTCCTATTGATGGCTCTTAAACCTGCTTGCACTGAGAGAGAAGCCAAGATACCTTGATACCTGGACCACAAACATAGGTCAAGGAGGCAGTTTCATGTTGTTTAGCAGTAGCAAATTATAGCTGTCTAAATATGAAGTGGAAGTAAAGCAGCTGTTATGGAAGCATGTAAAGGAATATAAGCCACAGAAAAGGCGATTGAGAAGGGCAGAGAGGTTGTTGAAGACTTAAGTCAGGATTATTCTAAGACAGAGTTTGTCTGCCCTGTGGCACTCCTTGGACACTGCTCTGTGTGGCCACTATGTGTGTGTTTGTGTGGCATAGTGACTATTTTCTGTCTCTGTTTTCATCAGCTTGCACAGTGTAAATTTCAGTGTGTCACCATTGGTTTATCCTTTTCAGGTATAAAAACAGTGTTTGCAGGATCTAGCTGCAACGACATCGTGTGTACCGAGCAATGTGTAATGAGTGGACATTTTGATAAGAAAATCCGTTTCTGGGACATCAGGTAAAACTATTGTAAGAGAATTTATAGTGTAGGAGTGGTTATGGGATTGCTGCCTGAGTATAATCTGAACTATGGAACTTTTCTTCATAAGACTGGAAGTTAATGAGACTGTTACAAGAGTTGCAGAAGGCCATTGAAAGAGACTTTTGTTACGACTTTTATTACTGTTTGGTTTGGGTTTGGGATTTTTTTGTGGGAGAAGGGATGCTGTTTCCTTTCTGGAAAGGCAGTCTGCTTTCTTGTAAATATTTTGCATTGGTCAGTACTTGCCATTCCAGATGTTACCTAGGTTTTTTTTGGGGGGTGGGGGGGTGGGTGAGTAAGGTAGTATCTAACTATTGGCTGGAAACGTTATCCACGAAGTGAGATCTAGCCTGAGAAAGAATCGAAATGTGAGAATAAGCCAGTAATCCTTTTTCTCTTGTTCTTCCACATTGGGACGAGTCAAAGTTTTTTGATGCAGTGGTTTGGCTTCTGGATTCTGGTTTACTATTTTCTTTCCCTCCTTTGTTTTTTTCTTTCTATTCTTAGGACTGAAAGCATAGTAAAAGAACTGGAGCTGCTTGGGAGAATCACAGCTCTGGATCTGAACTCAGAGCGAACAGAGCTTTTGACCTGCTCCCGAGATGATCTATTAAAGATCATTGATCTGCGGGTTGCTGCTGTGAAGCAGACGTTCAGGTGAGTGTGTTCTCCACAAGAACATTACACATTTCAGACCTTTGGATTGCCCTCAGTGTTGGAGTGTTTTTCAGTGTCTCCTTGGACAGAGCAGTCTCCTAACTTTTTCCCTGCACGGGCACCAAACTTCTCTGGAGCCTGACAGCGAGGATCTGCTCTGGTGGATCTTTTCATTTGCCTCTTTAGAAAAGATAGCTTGGCTTAGAAGTCTTTGGCCTAAAGGAAAGAATTTCTTCAGATGCAATTGAGGGGAGGGTGTGAGAGAAATGCAAATTGTGATTAAGGGTTACTGGAGCTTATGCCAAACCATGTAGAAATCCTTACCGTGCTCTTTAGTGAGAACCTGGAAGTCCATCTTCTTACAAAGGACTTTACAATTATCTGATTTTAACTTTTCAGTGCGCAGGGATTCAAATGTGGCTCTGACTGGACAAGAGTTGTGTTCAGGTAAGGTCAGATATAAGCAAGATATCCGGATAAAACTTTCCCCAGTGAAAGTGAGTGATGCGTGATGCTTGGCTGCATTGTCCCCATTTACAGCTAGAAAAACTGGGGCAGAGTTTGTGATTTGCCCAAGGTTACCTCTTGGTCAGGACAGAGTACATATGTAAATGTTGATCCAATGTCTTGGAAACTTTCTGATTTCAAAGTGCTTTCGCCTTTTAGTGTTAGCTTAAAAGCCTGTTCAATGCCAAGTTGCTTGCTTAGGAAGTTGCGGGTGGAGTGATGATGTGTGCTGGTACTTTGCTGACTTTAAAATTGCTCTCTGCCTGCTGCACCTTCTCTGATCTCATAGCCCTGACGGTAACTATGTGGCTGCGGGTTCAGCTGATGGGGCCCTCTACATTTGGAATGTGCTCACTGGGAAATTGGAACGGACACTTGCGAAGCATCACAGGTGAGGGGAAGCCGGCCATACAGTCTGAAGCAGGGATCTGGGTTGTGAATCTTGCTGAGCCATGAAAGAATTGTGGTCGTACAGCTTTGCAACTTATATTGGTGCATGAGAATTTTTAATACGCGGATTATTTGTGGATTCACGACAGTATTCTCTAGATTGAAATAAGGTTAGGTTTGTTATTGTTCAACTTCTGAAACTGAGATACTTTAAGTGTACTTCATTAGAATTGTATCTGAAGAAACTATCTCAGGCTCATTAAAAGCAGGAATCTCTCGAGAGCTGAGAAGGTGCTTTTTCTCTGATAGTCAGACTACTATAGAATTTCATTCCGATGTTAAGTGCTGTTGTGGAATTCAGCTTTTTTGTAAACTTACACCTGGCTTCCATTTCAGTTCTTCTATCAATGCAGTCGCGTGGTCGCCAGCGGGTGCCCACGTGGTGAGTGTGGACAAAGGCAACAAGGCTGTCCTGTGGTCTGAGTTCTGACTGGTCGGCGGGTGAAAGGCAGAGCGTCCAGCGCCTCTGTGTGTGGTGGTACTGGTCCGTGGCTGAACAGAATGGAGACCCAAGCCCAGATCCGTCCGGAGCGGGGATGTTAACAAGCGCATGGGCTTCACTTTCCAGAGGAAAGTTCAAAAGCAATGGAGAAGGAGCCTGAGTCAGAGACTTCTTATGGCCATAACTACGCTGTGGCACTCGGACTCAGCAAGGGATTGGCTGTTCTGGGTGGCAAATGCCACTTAGTCCTGCCTTTACATGCGGTATCTATGCACCAAGTGGAGCTGAAGATAACTAGCGGGATTCCTCACCAGACAGCTGTGCCAAATACCCTGTCACACAAATGTATCTACAGCACTTCTGAGGTGGAGATGTTGGGAAGAAGTTACTGTGTATGCTGACTTAATACGTGTCCTGTCTCCTGTGTCCTGTTCTTGTGGCCTAGTTCAGGCTTGGGGTGAGAAGATCTTGGAAAGTGGACAGGTCCTAGGCAGTCTGAAGTGTTGGAACAGCTTTTCAAGAGAGTCTCCCGTGGCTCTGGCAGCTCTGCCGTTGAGTTACCAGCTCAATTCAGATCTGCTCTGATCCTGACACAGGTTCTCCAGCGCTGTCGGGAGAACTCTTTGTGTCAGTTTCATCTGTCTGTAGGGAAACGGTCCGTTCCTCAGGACTTCTGCACCCTTTTGTTAAAATGCCCTTCAGCAGCTTGGGTATCACAGAAGAGGAGACTTTTAATCTTTTTATTCCACAAGCAGTTTGGTTACTGGGTGCGAGGAGAGAGAAGTTCAACTTCTGCTGTGCTGCTGTGATAAGGAGTGTAGGCATACTGTGATGTCGGTACCAGAATATAGGTGTTTGGTCCCTTTTTCTGTTCATCCGTCCTGTCCTGGCGGCTGTCAGTAGAACACAGGGGAGCAGCGGGGTTAAATCCCAAATCCATTGTTTTGGTGCTGGCAGTTCCAGGCCACTTGCCCCCTTCTTGAGCACACGTGCAATATTCCTGTTTGTGCTGGAGCCCTCTCTCTGCTACGGAGCAGCGTCTTGGCTCTGTCCCTGTTGAAGCATCCAAAACCGTGGTGTGGCTGGGTGTGAGTTACCTGGCATGACTTGATCCAGTCAAACCTTTCCACATCGTCTGGGCCTCAAGACAAGCCACCAGCGTTTTATTGCCTTTTTATTTGCACTTTATTTTCTTCTTTCCTCATAGTGTTTTACTAAGGAAGTGTGTTCTTTGGAGGGGCTGGATTAGGGGGCAGCCACCACAACAGGCATCTCTCTAACCTAGCGTTTTGTTCAGACACTTTCTGCAGAGGGGAATTAGAGTATATGGGGCAAAGTTTTTATTTATTCAGCTGCCCATAAGAACTTGATTGTAAATAAACCTGTGTTCTGCTTTTAAAACCCCACAATGCTCTGATTCATTTATTTGTGTGTCTGTGTGTGAGATCTTGTTCTGAATGAGTGAAGAGGGGAACCTGAAATGTGTTTTTTCTGTACTCTGTGTTCCTGATGAATTGTGGATTTGTGTTCAGCCGCATTGTGGGATTTGGCGTAGAGAGGGAAGGAAGATAATGCTCTTAGCTCGAAGCTGGACGTCCTGCAGATACACCCTGCCTCAGAAATACCGTTTGGAGACTGAAGGAGTCTTACCACGCTGAACAACTGCCTCTGTCCTTGGAAGGTTGATGTATTCTTGGATGCTTTGGATAAGTTACTGAACTGAGGAAACTAGTATCTCTATTTCAGACACTGCTGAAAATAGAAGGCTTTTTCTCTTGTGATATTTCGACTGCTGCCTTCCTAAGTTTTTAAGACAGTAGCAGGAGTTGCATGTCTCTTCAAAAACTGAAAACACTTGTTCAGAACTTTAGAGTAACGAAGCAAAGCCTTCAGCTGTTCAACGTACAAATTTCGTATGTAACTAAGAGCCATCACTGACCACCCTCACATTTTCATAGAAAAGAAGCCTTTTGTCCAGCTCTTGGAATTAAGAACTAAAGCAAAAATGAAAAGATTCGTGTTGGCGTTCTGAAGCATTTCTAAAGGCAAGGTGGTTTTCCTTCTGCCTGTTGCTGTGGCAGGAGGTGCTGCTTGAAAAGGCACCTGCCAGGAGTCCAGGTGACCTTGGTTACAGTGGAGAAGAAGCAGGTCACTAAATGACAGGTCAGCATGATGAAAGATTATTGGGAGATTAACATAATGATAACTCCGCAGGCTCTGCTGAGGAGGATCAGAGTGGGTTTAGGATGTTTATAATTTAGGCTGCTACACTTGTGGTTTTCTAGAAGATGGACACAGATTCTTACACAAAGGGCTTTGTTTTGCCTGTTGGTGCTGTTGCGAAGTAGGCTAAGAATACTGAAGGATAATGGCTAGCTAGCTAAGACCTTAAGCATTTTAGATTAAAATTCCTTAGGAGCAAGGTATGTAGGAAATTCTAGTCACCAATTTTAGCTTTTTTTGCTGTAGTTGATTTATTTACTTCTATTGCACCCTTTTCTGCTTCAACCTGCAAAGGGAAGAAGAGAAAACCAAGGTACAGTGCGGCAGCCACCTCTGCACAGCAGGTTCCTCTGCTGAATGTGGAGCTGCCCTTCGAGCAGTTTAGGGATGGGGTGGGTGGGCATCTTTCTGCAGGCGTAAGGCTGCGTTAGGAAGCGTGTGTTACGGAGAAGCTGCTTCCGAGCTCCTCGGAAGGTGTTTGCAATGGCACATGTACCCACACCTCTCGGGAGCAGCAGGAATAACAGGAATGCTCGTTCCTCTCCTGAAAGACTAAGAATTCTGCAGCGGCAGCAGCACAAACTTTGAACAAAACCAGCTTTCTCCTGTTAGCTTCTGTGCTGTGTGACTGAATAAAGGTGTTGATTTTGTGGGTTAATTTGTGGGGGTCTCTTCCCTGCTTCCTGCAACCAGCATCTGGCTTTCCTTCAGCAACCCAGGCACAAGCGAATTTCCATGGTTTGGGGCTGGCTGGTTTGTGTTTGCCAGAGTTGATTAAACAGAGTAGTGATTAAGCTCTCCAAATAATCCACCTCCAGTTAATAAAATGTTGCTGGAATTTGAGAACACTGAAAGAGCTGAGGAACACTGTTTGTGTGTTCATTTTTTGGAATAATTTGTGTACCCGGACTGCTATATTCAAGCAAATGTTGGTGATTGTTTGCAAGAAGCAAGCTTGATTTGTGACTTGCAAGAAGGGTGCTGTTCAGGCTGGCAAGTGGAGTGGGTATCATGGGATTTTTCTGATCAAACTAGCAGACGCAGCCCAGAGGAGAGCTACAGCTGTTTATGCAGCTTGCAAGCCAGAAATTACACGTATTGTTGTGCATAATGTCAAGACCAAATTCATGGCAGGGCGGGAAGCTATTCTTGGGGCATTCATGAAGAGAAAAGCTAAACTGATTGAAATCTCTGGTCCTGTGTCTTACATCTTGGATATTGTGCCCTGCTTTGTAAGTAAATTTAGGAGGGGAGGTGTACTAGCTAGCAACACGCTGTTTTGCATCAGCATGCCAGTGCGATGTTGGTGGGGCAATAACACGTAAACTGCTTAGGGATTGTGAGAGTAAGACATTGTTCTCAATGTTTGGTAGTCCTTCATAATGACATCTATTTATAGAGACATGATTTG